>Ga0307508_10004712_pt1 | contig 13204 bp, 9 predicted proteins | sample 9_EM_MG_FD_203089 | JGI IMG/M metagenome (GOLD analysis project Ga0307508, IMG submission 203089) | Populus trichocarpa ectomycorrhiza microbial communities from riparian zone in the Pacific Northwest, United States - 9_EM | ecosystem: Host-associated > Plants > Roots > Unclassified | place... | reverse complement strand
TTTCGGTCATCCATTTGGAACCCGCTCCGGTCCCAGGCTCCGATCCTTATAAGAGGCCGGTAGCAACGAATGATGTAGCCCCAGTAGCGGGACCAGAAAGTGAGCCAGAATGGGAGATTGACGCAATTGTTGGCAAACGTACCTCTAAGAAAGGCAGGAAGAAGAAGACCGAGTTCCTCGTCCGCTGGAAGGGTTATGGTGCGGAATGGGACTCATGGTACGCCGACGACGACTTACCGAACGCCCGGCAAGTGATCGCCGACTACGAAGCATCAAAGGAGGAGAGTTCCATGGAATAGAAGCTCGTGTTTTCTTCTGTAGTTTCGTTATTTTACTGTAATTCGTTTCTTCTTTTGTCTTTTTACTTACTTCTTTGTAATAAGTTTCCTGATTTTGCATGAGGTGTGCTTTTCTTGTTTTTTCTTTTTTTGAGTTTTTTAGGGACACCGAGGGCGGCATCCAAAGTTCGGGGTGATTGTGACCCTAAACCGGGCATAGGAATGCAGGTAGTTTCGTGGAGGTGTATGTTTGCTCAAGACGGCAGGATGCCGGCCGGCACCATGCCGAAACAGCACTTTACCGGACACACCTCGCCGGATCGGCACCTGGCCGGAGGACAGCGGGCCGGCAAACACGGAAGCTGCACACCGCCGGAAGCGGAAGGGTGGCGCAGGAAGGGCTTGGCAATGGGTATATAAGAAGCAAGCTCCTCCCGCTCGTAGATAGAATGACATGACTTTCTTCTTCTCTTCTTTTCTTGTCCGCACTGCATGACACATGCAGTACACAAGGCATCCGCCGAATGGCTGGAAGCGGCACACGAACGAATGCGCAGCTACACAGATCCCCAGTGCACCGAGCCTCCGAAATACCAGATTGGAGACTTGGTGATACGCAACGGGTGCAACATCAAAACGCGCCGACCCTCCCAGAAGCTGGACCACAAGAATCATGGCCCCTTCCAGGTAGAAAAGATCCTCTCACCCCTCGCAGTACGACTCACGCTGCCCCGGAAATGGAAGATTAACAATGTCTTTGATCTATCGCTACTCGAACCCTATCGAACCAGCGAATACCGAGCGCCACTGAACTCCTCAAAGATCCTGCAAGAGGACGACGATATCGAACAGCGAGAGGAATACAACGTTGATGAGGTCCTTGGGAGCACCAGGAAAGGGCGCCGCATCCTGTACCTCGTCAAATGGCTCGACTAACAGGACTGGAAGGACTGGACGGAAGAACCATACGATAACTTTTCGGTAGGAGGTCGGGAGAAACTCTGGGAGTTTCACAGGAAGAACTCAGACGCTCCGAGAGACTACCGGCTCACCGAGGGCTAGACTCTGATCCGCTCCGGGCACATGACAGAGCCGAAGGGGTTGAAGCACAATCAGGGGGTAGTGGGATGAAGGGGAGGAGGACTTCATCCACAACACTCGCAATGAGCAGAAGAGTGAAGGTATTGTAAATCCATTCAGACGACAGTCGTCTCTTAGCTGTGGCGACTCATGGGTGACCGATTGAGAGCCACTGGTTTTGACTGGCTCTGGCGGCGAGACTACTCTACGGCCAGCCTGATCCCCTGCTACAGCGGTGTGCCAGGTGAACCTGTCTTCTGATCACCTCTTCGGGGGAACACAGTCGTCAAATGGTTTCCTTCACACCACTCCGACAGTAGGATCCTGGACTAGTCGGAAGACCACCCAGATCCGAGGGCCAGCCGCCCACCGAATTGGTTCCGAAGATTTTTCCACTGGAGGGTTTTCTTTGGGACCAGGTGGCCAGAGGGATGCAGGGGCTGGAGGACTGCATTCCACTGTTCACACGAAGAAGGAGAAGGAGTTAGGATAAATCAGCTTCGGCCAAAGCTAAGAAAGAGGGGGAGTAGTGTTACATCCAAGGGTAACAAGGGGAATAAAGATACAAGGAGAAAGGTAGCAAACAGTAAGTCACGTGGCTAGGGATCCCTGATAGAATCTCAGGACCTCGGAAAGCAGTTCGGCAAGAGTAAGTAGAGCAAGGGTAACCTCAGAGGGGGTTGGATCTTAGGCCAGCCCGTCAGGTAGACCCAACGCACTGCCAACTGTTGTAGCCGCTGCATACGAGAATGAGATAAGGGAAGAACTAGCTTCCGGCAAGTCTCACGCTATAAGCGGTGCTCATGTCGCAAGACAGGTCTGGGAGATTCTAGACGCGAGATAAGATCCGGAGTTAGGAACTTACGCTCAAGACGAATGGACGAAAGAATAACTCTGGAGCGGGGCCCGCGGCAAACTAAGAGGGATGGCAGACTCCGAAAGAATTACGACCGATCCTGACTGGAACCTCGATACGAAGCCCGCATAGTCCGAAAGACTAGCGCTGGGAGGAATACAAGGTCACTGACTGTTAGCCTCCACCCTTATCGCTGGAACCGGTCAGGACCAACCACACCCATGCGCGGAGCTCTCTGAGGCCGCGCGCCTTGAGACTGAGATCCCCAACGTGTCAACGGAAAGAAGGGAAACCACGTGATGAGAAAAAGGAGTTTGCATATATACCGCACGAGAAACTCCACCGACTACCTTCTATTCCCCTTCCTGGGATACCACACTCGCGAACACCCTGACACGACGAACCCAAGATTTTTCCACTGTGAATAAAGAAATCGGACCTGACTCCACAATATCTCTACCTCCACCTCTGTACTCGCGTACCCAGGTGTCACAAGGCAACACCCGGACTCAGAAATCAGTACCCGAAACCCTTCCGAGAATTTTGCCAAAGCCTGTTCACCACAATTCTGAAAGCCCAATGTGAAAAAAATAATAATCTCTGAGGGGTGATATTATTTTGTTGATGAGGAGAGAGCTAGGAAATTTGGAAAAAGTCCATTCGCATCTAAGTAGTTAACTACCATAGAAATACTTCCTAGTCCACCTTTTTCGGTTTGTTCTTAGAGCCCAATGGACGGCCTCGTTTTCGCTTTGGCACTTTGGGTATCAGACCAACTGGGGGTTCGTTACACTTGACCGCGAGTGTCGGATCAGAGGTATACAGATGTTCGGCGGGCTGGAAGTTTTGTGCCATGCCTAACACGCTATCGGAGTACTGTAATCTTCCTTCACTCTGTCGGTTATGGGTCCATGTTGCCTCTCTCTGAGACTGCGATTTCCGTAGGGCCTCAGTTCGTATCATACGGCTCTTCTCTTTCTTTGTCCATAGCTCAAGGCCCGATTCTCGCAACTCTCCATTCACAGCTTTCATTTCTTGGAGATGGTGGGGGGTAACATCAGCAAAAAATTTGAGAATTCCTAGGGAGCTCCCGTAGCTCCCGTAGCTCCCGTGAGCATTGCTAACTCCTGTAGGAGGAGAAGTTATATTTTGCTCCTGTAAGGATTTAAAAAAAAAAAGTGCTTTATTTTTAGCTGAAACCTCGAGAAATATTAGTTCAAATTTATGTCTCACCTGTAAAAAAAGCAATATACTTCAACTTCTCAATTTTTTGCTGATGGCGCACATGATCTGATTGGCATCGTACAATGGCTTCTCTGGTGGAATAGCAGATGCCGCACCTGATATCCGAGTACCATATTGAGGCATATCGGCTTTGGAAACAGTGTCCTGAATAACTGCCAAAACTTGCAATAGCCCATCACCGATGGCAGTGTATTGGCCAAGCGGGAGTTTTCGAGAAAGATTTTTCAAATACTCAACGCTTCGGATGCTTAGATCTTTCGAAGCTGCCAGATCTATCCACGTATCGGGCAAAAGATGCTTCTCGTCCAGGAGGTTATTTTGACTGTATACCAAGCTGTTTCTGTGACACTCCAAAGCTAGATGTACTGCAAAACCATCCTGTGAACTGAGTCGGCTGACATCTTGGGAGGAAGTACAAGGTTCTCAACAGTGCCGTTGTCAGCTTCCTTGACCTCTCTATACTCACCGTAGACATTTCTGAAAGGTGTAGTGTGCACTACTGGATAGCCGAGCCAGCTGGCGGGATCGATACCTGATTTCCGAAAGCAGCGATCACAGCAAGATTGTCCATCTTTGGATAGATTCCGAGGATCTGCGCAAGACTGGTAGTAATCCATCACTACCTGTCGTATGCAACCTTTAGAGTTGACATACCACAACATATGGCTTTCACGATCTTTTTTGCTTCTTGGAGAATCAGCTGCTGTGGCCAGTGTGCTCATATGTTGCTTGACTTTCACGAATTCTGATTCCACATCACGACTGCCACTGAGTGGTGATCCTTCTGGCTGTTGGTACTGTGGCTCGTAAAACAGGACTGCTATAGTCCAAATATTCAGATCTTGGCCTGCACGACCTACATGTTGCCATCAGCAGTTCATCGTTAAATATTCGCAGAGTTTCCATTGGATGATGCGTTCAATATCAGGGATATCAAGCCCCATTCCAACCGCTTCAGTGCAAACGAGATATCGGCAAACACCTTTTCGGAATACCGACAGCGTCTGGTGTAGTCCTTTGCTACTTAAGATGCTATGATACTCTCGAATGATTTCCCCTGCCCAGTTGCATCATTCTAACTGACACTAGAGCGGAAACAACCCTTGTAACTGGGTTACTATGGAGCAGCATTTTCCGCAATCGTTGACGAATATGAGAGTCTTGGGCAAGCTTAGTGGGTTAAACCCACGATCGTTAGGCCCTTTCCATTCACGTGTGGCTTTGGGTACCAAATCCATTAGCGGCTTCATGCTGGCTTCTTCTCCACGAGCCAACGGAACAGTAAATAGGGTAATATTCCGTCAGTCAACGCCCATTGAACACAGGATGGAATTTCGGTTTAGGGAGAAACTTTTATGGATATACTCCAGTGTAGTTGCTGGTAGTGTCGCGGAAACGCCTAGAATTGGAATATCTGAAAAGCGGGTGCGAAGCAGTCCAAGATTGCAGTACCGGGGACAAAATATTCTCCTATCAATCAAAATTCAGTAAATGTGAACTGAAAGAAGCATGTAATATGACCAACCACTCATGAACTAGGTTCACCTCATCTATAACAAAGTATCAGAGTTTGCTGGAGAAATTCGGCAGTCTTCCTTGCTTGTCCTCGGAAACCAGAGACTTCGAGACCTTATTATCCATCAATGTGAACTCGGCAGTCAGAAAAACGATTGAGAATTCTCTGCATTGAATGGTCTTGATGATCCCCTGATTTGCTTTGATTGTTTCTGCGCATAGGTGTAGTGCTCGTATTCCCAGTTCTGCTGCACTCCGAACTTGCTCCGACATCAAGGCAGGCAATGGACAGATTACCAGCATACAACTGTCAGGAGAAACGATGGGAAGTCTGAGATAACACATTGATTTTCCGGACCCAGTCTGCGCACTCACAACAACATCACGACCTTCTAGCAGCTCTGCGGTCACAGCAGCCTGCCATGGTTTAATGCGCCATTCTTTGCCGAGCTCTAATAGCCTGGTATCAATTTTGAGAATGACTTCTTCAAATCGGGAGAGGCTTCTAGCTTGGATGCTTGTCAGGTCGGTATAGTTGACTGGGAGGTATCTTCTAGAGCTTTGGGCTGGTAGGAGGCGATCCATTGCTGAGTGTCGGCTGCGGAAAGTTGGGAAGAGATGATAGCATCCAGGGTCGAGTTGTGTTGAAAGTGGTACGATCGGATGTATTCGAACTAAACCAACAAAGAATGGGATTACCCGAGGAGATACAAACTTGCTCTGAGAAAACTTAGGTACAGGCTTTAAATCCCAGTGCTTGCGGCCAACAAGCAAGCAAGCCAACACTAAGTGTGCTGCCAGCGACCAACAAAACAGACACATAACTCTCTACCAGCAAGGCACGGTACAGACGTCCAGTGGGTATACTGACTGTAAGACTGGGGTCCTGTCTGGCACCGAAGTCACGTAACGACGAATAGAATCAAGAGTAGGGTAACGAATAATAGTCAGGTTCTTTCTGGTCATCACTATACAACGAAATAATCTCAAGGGGTTCGGTTCGGTTCTGTGAGGTGATCGTGCGTAGCCGACTCCTTCGTGTTGCGTCCCGACTCCCTCTTATAGACCCGCTCGACCTCTCTGCGCACCTGCTGTTCGGGCAACGTGGTCGGGCCAGGCTCCCTCCGCCATGCAGGGTAATTGGGGTGAGCGCGATTAGGGGTGTGGGGCCGTCGCCGCTGTGCCGGCTGCTTTGGTGGCCCCACTCCTCCTGGCACTCCTCCGTCCGCCCACTTGCTCGCCCGTGGTGGTTGAACTGCCCCGCTCGTTGTTGTCAGCTTCTTGCACTTCCCTGTTCCTCGGCATCAGCCTCTTGCACTTCCCCACTCCTCGGCGTCAGCCTTCTTGCACTTCCCCGCTTCTCGGCGTCATCCTTCTTGCCCTTCCCTGCTTCCTCACGTGGGCTTTGTATTGTGCCAAGTGCCATTCAGTTCTGCTTTCAGTGACACTGTCTGCGCCCTACCCTCAGTCCGGTGTAACCGACAATGATGTTTGGCGTGGGCTTCGTATTGCGCTTGGCAACTGTCACCCTGGACCGGGGGGCCTGTGCTCGATGCTCCCAATACCCGCTGGCCATTCAGACCTTGATGTGGATGCCAATTACACAGCCCTGACCCCACGACCTAGACTCTTGTCTCCTTCCTGTGCTCACCTGATTGCACTCAGCGAACATCACTCGCCTCCAGTGTGTCGGAGCTCGTTAGGGTCTGCCGGCCACAGGCCGGTGACCTCCAAGAGCTCAATTGCTCCTCCACCGTCATCCCTACGCTGTGGGGGAGCAAGAGAGAGGGCACCGAGTGAAGATTCTTTAGGGGAAATGGAAGGGACAAAACCCAACCCAAAGTGTATACAGATCTGGAAGAAAGAAGATAGAAAGGGGGTCAAGGTCGTGTGTATTTGTCACTGGCTGTCTCCCCTATCTTGTAACAAGAAGGAACTATTTATCCATGGGGCAAAATTCCCCTCCCACACACTAGCACTGCCCTAAACTCCTCAACCCCATCTTTTTCCAACCCTTGCCCTTTCCCTCATTCATTTTTGCTCTCTCCACCTTCAATTTTTCCCACTCTCACCCCACTCCTATCGACCCTCCAAACCCACACCGCCACACCCACCCCTTTCAGAAGGTTTCGGAGTCGGCCAGATTATCTGGCGTGACGGAACCCTCCCTCAGGATGTACGGGCGAACCTTGTCAGTGTGCCAGCCCTTCATGAGTTCATTCGTTTCCCGGTGCCGCATATGAAGCTTGGCTTTGGCCTTAATATGCACGATCTCCACCGGGCCTTTCCAGCGGTAAGTCCACTGGTTACCATGTTGAGTCTTCAACTGGTAGTTCTGGTAAAGAACCAGGTCTCCAATCACATAATGGTGACGGCGTAGGCCTCGTTCGTGACTGGCAATCCTCTTAGCCCACTGGTCGATCTGCATATTGACGGCTTCCTGACGGACGGCGTCCAACCTGGCTCGTCGGATCTCTTGCAACCGTTTCACCATCCCTTTGTCACCTTCGGGATCGGTAAGAATCCTGTTTGCCTTCCCGGGTTCGACCAGATTCAAGACTTTATTGCACGGCGTGAATCCCAGAAGCAGTATCGATGGGGAATGACCATTTTCGCTGTACGGATGGCAGGTGTTGAAGGCAAGCTGTGCATCCGGGACGAGTGTGATCCACGCAGTAGGCTTCTCCTCAGCCATCCTCCGAATGGATGTCTTGACGGATCTAATGGCGCGCTCCACCTTTCCCTGTCCTTTTGCCTGTCCAGGGGATCCAAACACCCACCTGATGCCCATCTTCTCAGCCCATTCGAGACATTGCTGGTTATAGAAGTGTGGGCCCTGGTCGGAATGTAAGATCTGTGGAAAACTGAATTGTTTGCAGTATCCTTCCAGGGCTGCAACCGTCGTGTTGCCAGTTGCAGTGGTGGAAGGGAGGATCTCAAGCCATCCCATGAAAGCATCTATGGCAAAGAGACAGAAACGCTTTTGTGCATTCCCAGCGGCTGTATACGGCCCTACGTAATCCACGTGTACGATTTCGAATGGTTCCAGGCAGATGATTGGACATAGCGGCTCAACCGGATATTCCGCCAAATCCTGGGCGCGCTGGCAATTATCACATGACCGCACATAGTTCCAGATATCAATCCGTATGGTGGGCCAGTAGTATGCACGGTAGACCTTCCAGAATGTCATCTCGGCAGCATAATGTCCCGCACAAGGCTGATCATGGAAATGTTTCATAACTTGTATGATCCCTTTCTGATTGCGCGGCACAGGAACATAGTGCTCATGCTGGTGTTGATAGAGCATTCGAACGGTCCGTCTTCCATCGTCTTTCTCTATCTCTTCAAGTCGAAATTGGGCTGCCATTGTCTGAATCCTTCCTCGTTCGCCTTTTGTCAAATCGGGGTGGAAAGATCCTTGAACTAGGAAGCAGAACAGCGCCTCACACCAGTAAACCCAGTTTTGCATCTGCAAACATCCGAATCCATTCCGGCTAACCATAAAGGCAGCCAGATTGTCCTCATGGCGGTCCAGTATGCGTACGGTGCCATTTGCTGCTTTTTTTTCTTTGGGCGCCATTTCGTCCTTGTGATACTGCATGAGCGCGCGTTGTTCTTCTTGTTCCATTCGTACCAGAAGCTCTCGTGGCACCCTAGAAAGGCTGTCCGTGACGATATTCAGCTTCCCCGCAATGTGGAAAATCTTATAGTCGAATTCTTGAAGTTTGAGAATCCAGCCATTCACTTTTGCATTAGTAGAGGCCAATTGGAATGCCTGCGCGATAGGTTTGCAGTCCGAATAGATGAAGATTTTGGAGCTGAGCAGAAGGTGGCGATTCTGGGTGAGGGACCAATAGATCATATAGACTTATCGCTCCGGTTGCGACCAACGAGATTGCGTATCATCCAGTACTTTGCTCAGAAACATGACCGGTCGTGCCTCGCGGTAGGCGTTTTCCATATTTCCCAACTTTTTGTTCGCTTTTTCCACTTCTTCTGGCTCGTTGATCGGGAGCGATCGAATACCCTCTTCTTGGCCGAGTTGTCCAATCACACAAGAAATCGCCCATGGAGAGGCGTCCATCATCATCACAATTGGTAACATTTCCGAAAGTGACTGGAGGGTGATTTCTTGATCCAATTCTTCGCTGAGCCGTAAAAGTCATTCCTGGTCTGTATTTGTCCACTGGAATTCATACCCTTCTTTCTCCACCCGCATTTTCTTACGTCCTTTGGGTAAAATTTGCCCAGACGGAGCATCGATGTAGGTTTTCCATCCGCGCAACTTGTCGGAGATAAACTTGGTCTGCGCGGCAAGATCTGGCAAGTATCTTGACATATATCACAAACATGCCAAGTTTCGTTCCAACTGTTCCGGCTTAGTAACAGTCAGCCAGCGAATGGATTTCAACTTCGAGACAGTCTCCGGCGATTTCGACATTCCAGCCCTTGAAATTACGTGTCCAAGTGTCTTTTTCATCTTGGCCAGCAACGAAGACTTCTTTGGATTGACTGACATGTTGTATGCCTCGAACTGTGGAAAAACACAGAATTCCATCCGGTCAAGCTGTGCATCGATCGCCTCTTTCTCCGTCCACTTCTTGTAGGAGGTATGGTCACCTTTCCACTGCACCAGGCTCTTACCGTCTGCAAAATCGATGTTGTCCAGATAAACCTGAAAGTTATCTCCAACGAACTCTGCAAAGGCTTTCCAGATCAGGCGACTGTAGGTGCTTGGCCCGCCCTGTAATCCGAATGGGAGGAAATTCCAAACGAATATTCCCCACCCAACAATGACGAATGCTGTCAGATGTTTGTTCTCACCCATAGGAATGGCAAAAAATCCACTGAATCCGTCAACCCCAGAAAATCTGAGATTTCCGGCTTGCCTACGTACACATTCCTCGAGATTGCGGATCTCCCAGACATGGTGATGAAGCTGGTGATTCAAGTAAACATAATTGATGCAGAGGCGGAAATTTCCGATCCCTTTCGGCGCAAACGTGGCATGGGATGTCTGTTGGATGGGGATTTTCCGACCTTTCCCATCGTTATAGATCATTCCTGTGTGCACTGGAGAGATAATCTTTGCTGCCAGTAACGTGCCAACATAGGTGCGGATCCACTGCATTTCCAGCAGCGCAAATTGACATCTCTTTTTGGCGATTTTCCAGACTGCATCTTCTTTCGGAATCAAATCGTAAACAACGGTTTCGGGAGAACAATGCCGCATTTTGTGCACGGAAGTGGCAACGTATGGACGATTCCTGCGTAGGATATCTTTCAGCCGCCTCTGTTGGGCTTCCGAAACACCTTCCAAGCATACCCACCAAGTGATGTTGTCCACCACAAATTCTGTAAGACCCTCTTCGGATGCGGTCTCCTTGGTGTAGCCTGCGAACAAGCCGGTATCCAGATCCCCTCTTCCCATCGGAACACCTCCTTCCACCGAAAACGCTGAGGATGCTTGAGGACAGAGAAGGGCAGCAACATGCCATCCGAAGTGAGCCACAGATACCGATTCCGTACCCATCCAGTCGCCGTATTTCACAGGGAGCAGTTGTGGCACGCCGTCATTGGTTGCGGAAGGGCATTCGGGTAACCGGGTGGCATCTACCCCTTCCGGTTTAGCTTGTATGGTGCAGCTATAGATGATTCCTGCCCATGGATGACAGTAATTGCCGAGGTTGTCCTCCAAGTGGGTGATTGGATTATCATCGTGCTCGATGGCATATTGTTGTCGAGCTTTCTCGATCTTGGCTTTGCTCAGAACTGCTCGCGCAGACTTCGCGAACTGAACCTCTTGCCAAACACCTTTTCCGAGATATTTCCGTCCGGAAACATGTATGGGGGCACCGTCAGATGAGGGGACTGAGAGGTAGTCGTAGCGGACGCCCACAGTAGCATCTATCACCACCAGGAAGGGTTTTCCGAGAAGCATCTTTGACTCTCCCCCGAAGATATCATCCACAACGTAAATGAAGTCTTGACAAACCACACCCTGCCCGAGATCAATGGGAACCACCAGATATCCACTGATATTGGTCCGTCCTGCCACTCCAGTGATAGTCACGTGATTGCGGTCGGTGTGCAGCTTGCAATTCTTCGTTTTTTCGATGATCTTCTTCGCGGTATTCAAGTCGACAAGATTGCAGTCTGTGCCAATATCCACGAGGATCTCTTGGAAGAAGTGTTTGCCCAGATAGGCGCCCACTTTGATTGCTGGGGAGACTTGTTTTTTTTGGTCCGCATTGTATTTGTCGAATTCTTCTTCTGACATTTGGCGTATACGTAACAGATCAGTAAATGCCCCTGTTTTTGTTTCCGGACGATGTGCAGGCAGTCCTGAAGATCTGTTATCCTCCTCGTCATCGGACTCAGAACAGTCATTAGGGACTTGATTTGTCGGTTGTTTTCCTTGTCTCCGCACATTTGGACGAATAACCGGTTCGTCCTCATCCGACTCTTCTTCTTCGGGCAAATCATCCAGGCTGTCAACTTCCAGGAAGAAAGTCTTCTTGATAGCATCACTGAATGGCTTCACCTTCGCGAACTCGGTCATCGGGACTGGAACCTTGACAGATTCAAGGAATGGGCATATGTTCCACTCCTCTTTTTGAGTCCGATGCCTGTTCCGCTCGTGTGGCTCTGGATACACAGTATCGACTCTCTCTCGTGGAGCAGGACGTTTGGCAGGAGCTGCATGATGGGAGACGTTGAAAGAAGTTCGGAGATACTCGTCTTCTTCTTTGTCCTCATTGTACTGTGGGAACTGCTGCCGAAGATAGCACACTTCTTTCTTGCGGCTATCAATAGCATCTCTCGCGATCCCCTCTCGCAAGTTTTTCTCCCATCCATATGGTGCTGGGTGTCCCTTCTGTTGCCTCAGGGCTTCTCGTTCGCTCCAATTTCGACGTGGTTGACAGGTACTGGCCACATGGCCCTTTTCCCAGCAATTCCACCAGAGAGCACCATCTCGTCAGTCAGCGGTTCGTTTAGCATCGTCAGAGTTTGCAAAGCGCTTCTGGGTGTCGATATGGTGCTTGTTAAGAAGGCTGAGCTCCTCCACCTGCCGCCGGAGCATTGCAACCTGGTCTTTCTCCAGTTGAAGCTCTTTCTTGGAGGCCTCTGCGTCCATACCCTTTCCTTGACCAAGAAGCATAGGGTCGGGGTAATGGATATCTTCGTAGATACCCACGCAGTATTCACGATAGCTGGAAAGCGTCATCTTCTTCCATGCCCCACGCGAACGCCTCAGCTCTTCTTTCACCTCGACGGGTAATTTCTCGTTGAGGGCCCTGATGACGAACCCATCCTCGATGATCGCAGAACCCAGCAGCGTATCCACATCAGAGAAGAATTCCTTCAACGTGGTTTTCTTCCAATTGGGATGCATTTGATCGATCTCCTGAATGAGCTCGATGTTTGTCTTCCTCACATGTCTCCTGTATCGATCTTTCAAGGCGGCACACAGCTTGTCATACGAATTGATTTTTTTGTCGGGTTGCCTCACAGCCCAGGTCTCCGGACCCACATATCGCTCGCCATTGAGACCAAGTGTTGGCAGCTTTCTTGCATCCCTGAGCTGAATGAATAGTCTCATTCGGCATTCCTCGTCTTCAATGTCAGGGTCCAATCGTAGCAACCGTTTCACGAAGAAATCGAATCTCGTAAGGTATACCTCGATCGGGGTGGTTCCATCATAGAACAGCTTTGCCACCTCGTCCCATCCTTTCTCGACAGCCGCCGAATTAATGACAGCTGGTATGGCAGATTTCCGATCCCCACTCACAGAATCACTCATACCTTCCTCAGAGCTATTGGGAACTTCTGGCCCTGGTGTCACGAACCTCGCGCGACAGGCTCCTAAGCGCCGCGGTCGGGGCCGCCGTCACCCTTGCAGCCCTATGGCTCGCCCTCATCACAGCTGCCGCGGCCACGGTCATCCTTCGTGCTTAGCGCGCCTCGGCCGATCTCCGACATATCGCGCCGGTAGCGATATTCCCCGACCGCTGGCCGGTTCAGACCTCTTCCTTTGTTTCTTCTATGTTGCCTACGCGTCATTCTCGTCTTTGCCGTTTCCTATTGATATTGCTTACACGTCCTTTCTCCTGTCCGCTACGTCTGTTGTCTCCCATTGATTGAGCTTGCGCGTCCTTCTCCTTTATCGCTCCGAGTATTGTTTCCCCTTGATTAAGTTGTACGTCATTCTTCCTGTGTCCCTTAC
>Ga0307508_10004710_pt1 | contig 13215 bp, 13 predicted proteins | sample 9_EM_MG_FD_203089 | JGI IMG/M metagenome (GOLD analysis project Ga0307508, IMG submission 203089) | Populus trichocarpa ectomycorrhiza microbial communities from riparian zone in the Pacific Northwest, United States - 9_EM | ecosystem: Host-associated > Plants > Roots > Unclassified | place... | reverse complement strand
ATCCCTCATTACTAGGGTTAAATAGTGATAAATTAAACATTTAAAAAAATATAACAAATAATAAAAGAATATAATTTAAAAATTATGAACAAAAAAATAGCTAAAATCAGTCCTTGAGACTTTAAACAAATTAAATAATCATGTCAGGAGAAGATAAATATTGAATGGAAAAAGGTAGACAATATGTTAAAAATTATGAATTAGAACTTAGAATTAAGGAAGCTTGTCAAAGAGCGAATGCTAACCCTGAAGATAAAAGTCTCCTTGATGAAATAGGAAAATTAATGACTGAACAAATTCAACATCAAGTTAAAACCATTAGATATTGTGAAAGTTGGTAAAAAGTGAGGAGGAGTGAATTTTCAACATGTTGGTGTTTATTTGGGAAAAAAGCAAGTTTGCCACGTTTGAGACCCAGATATCAAAAGTAATAATAAGGTTCGGATTGATAGTTGGAGAATGTTTTTGATTGATAGAACAAATAGTCCAGAAAGGCATCATTGTATTATTCCTTTTAAAAATTTTAACACAATGGTTAAACAAATCGCTAAAGCAGTTGTCGAGAAATATAGAGAAGGGAATTATGATATACTTGGTAGTAATTGTGAGAATTTTGCTAATATGATAGTTCATGGCCTTGATTTTTCTCAACAAGGAGAAAAATTTAGTAAAGGTTATATAACAAAAAGTTTCTCATCAATAGAATCATATTATAGTCGCCATAATATTGTTCAAATGCTAGCCAATGAACGCGAATGAGAAAAAAGAGCCGATATAGAGTTCGATTTAAAAAACAAAATTAAGGAAACTAATGATAAATTAGACAATTTGGCTAAATATAAAAATTCCGAAGTAGAAAACAAGATTAAGGAAATTAAAAATTATGATGAAAACGAGTGAAATTTATTGATAGAAATTCCATCAAGATTTATATAATGTCGTTAGGATTAAGAGAAATTTTTGTGTCGTATTATACATTAATATTTCTCTTTTTTACCTTTTCACTTTTTATTTATTGTTATTTAAGTGAATGAAAATTTCCTACTTGAAAAGATAAACTAACACTAATATTTTTTTTATTAGGGGATTTTTTAATTTTTGGAATGGTGATTTATTCCTATTTTTTGAAAAATGGTTAATGTAGTAAAAATTAATTGTATTTATTTTTTAAACAGTTGGTGTTGAAATTTTTTTCTCTAGTTTTTATTTGATATAAAGAAGTAAAAATTTATTAGGATTTTTATTAATTATAATCTTTTTTGAAAAAGACTAAAAACACTCATGAAAAAACAAATTTTAAAAAGTTAATGTAGTGTAAAAAAATTAATTAACAAACTCTGTTTTTTTCATTTTAATTAATCTTTCACCAGTAAATTCATGGATTTCATCAACATATTTGAATATTTCATAATGATGGTCAATAACTAAAACAGTTTTGCCTTTAATCTTAGTGAAAATGTTTTCTAAAATAATTGCTTTTAAATCAGGTTGAACATTACTTAAAATTTCATCGAGAATATAAATATTATATTCATAAATAAATATTTTCATAGCATTTATTTGTTGTTTTTGTCCTTCGGAAAGGTCTCCGCCTCCTTCTTTTAATACCGTATCAAATCCTTTTGGCAATTTTTTAATGAAATTCAATATTCCGACTTCCTTGGCGGCAGAAATTAATTTAGAATAATTTTTCTTTTCATAATGGTAAGGGTAAAAAACATTCTCAGCAATACTCAAATGAAAAAAAGTAGGACGGTTGGTTTGATAACAAATGTTTTGATGAAGAGTTTTTGTATCTATGTTTTTAACATTTTCATTCCCAATTAAAATTTGCCCTTCTTTTATATCATAAAGTTTGAGAGTGGTTTTAGTAATAGTGCTTTTACCAATACCATTTTTTCCAACAATTCCGTAAAATTTCCCTTTTTTAAAGGTAAAAGAAAAATTTCGTAAAATATCTAGTTGAACCCTTTTGGGGTAAGCAAACACAACATTTTGGAAAGTTATATCGCCATTTTTAAAAGGAATTAAATTTAAATTAGGTTTTGCGAGAATATTTTCACTATTTAAAATTTGGGCACTTTCATTAACAATTTCCAAATTACTGGAAACTTCTTCCAAATTTAACAAAGCCTCAATTATTTTGCCAACTTCACCATTTATATTTCTCACGGCGAAATAATAAGAAGAAAAATTTACTATGAGGAAAGCATCCCCTATTTTTTCAGCCAAGGGAGTAAAATTTAAAGTTAAAGCCAAAGCTAAAAAAATCATGGGAATGTTAGGGATAATCAGGTAATTGGGAAGCGCTTTAAACATAGTGCTATATCACAAAGATTTTTTGTTTTTTTTAAAAGTTGATTCTAATTGTTTATTAATTTTTTCTTGTTCGTATTCTTCCCCAGAAACTGACTTAATATATTCTAAACTATTAATTCTTTCATAAATTACTTTATTATCTTCTTCTAATCGTTTTTTAGCGGCTAAACTTAACTTACTAGCTTTTTTAAAGAGCATCATCTGGCTAATAATTAACACTCCAAATAATCCGAAAGCAATTCCTAAGAAAGGTCAATTTATTCCGTTGCTACCAAAATTAAAATCAAAAGTAAAAAGAAAACCAAGATAAGTTGCGACATAAATTAAGCGATTAGGAATAAACCATATATCGTAAGCAATCGCGTCTAAATCGCTAGTAAATTGAGTAATTAAATTCCGCGAAATTTCGCTAGAATAATTATATTTAGCTTTGATAAAATGGCGAAATAAATCTTTTTTTAAATCTTTTTCAATACTATCATAAGCATAATTCATTAAATAATAGTGGGCTAAGGAAAAAGTTGATTTAATTAAAAAAATAAAAGCTAAAAGAGAAAAAATGATTCCTCAAATATCTAAATCATCTTTTTTGAAGAGTTTTAAACCAAAGAAGTTAAACGCAAATTTATAGTTTTTTTTATTCCATATTTTATCACCATTTTTTATTGCTTCCTCAATTATTTCTTCGGCTTCTTTCTTGCTTAAAGAATTTTTGTTTTCTCCTTTTTTTTGAATGGCGTTAATAATTTTTTCTTTTTCTTCTTTATTAACTTTCTTGGTTAGTATTTCTTCAATTTTGGCTATTGGTATCTGAGTTTCAACTTCCTTATTTATTTCTTCAATAGTGGTTTCGGCAAAAGTTTTCCCCTTATTAAAGATAAGATTACGGCCATTAATTCCAATACTAAAATTAACCATAGCGGTAAAGATGGCGAATACCGAACAAGCTAAAAATAGTTTGCGATTATTTTTAACAATTCTTCCAAAAACTCGCGCGAGTAATTTTAATTTATCATTTTTTTTAGTTTTGAGAACGGATTTAGAAAATATGGTTGCTTGCGACACTTTATGTATTATATTAATTATTTTTATTATTCATTATTATTTTAATGAACTATAAAAGAAAGTCAAATGTATAAAATATATAATAAATTAAGATAATGAATATAATTAATGTTAATAATATTAGTAAAAGATACGGCAATAAATATGCGTTAAGCAATGTTTCTTTTGAAGTAAAGCGCGGAACTATTCATGGTTTTATTGGTCCTAACGGCGCTGGTAAAACTACTACTTTAAGCATTATTACTCGGTTAGTTTTACCAACTAGTGGTGATGTAAAAATCGAAGGAAAGTCAGTTCGTGATAATCCAGAGTTTAATAAAAATCTTGGTTTTGTTCCTGCTGAGCCACGTTTTCCTGACCTGAGTGTGGAAGAATATTTAGTAGAGTGTGGTTATTTACGAGATATTCCCCAAGAGGAAGTATTACAAAAACTCGCTAATTCTCCGTTGCAACAATTTGCTAATAAAAATTGCCGAGAACTTTCTACCGGATGAAAAAAAATTCTCCAAATCTTTTCTTTAAAAATTGCGTTAAGTAATTGTGAGCCAAAAATATTTTTGTTGGATGAACCGTTTAATGGGTTAGACCCAAGTTTTTCCGAGGAATTATTTAATAATATCAAGAACATGAAAAAACAAGGTGCTACTTTTATTATTTCCATGCATAATCTTCCGCAATTAAGAGAATTATTAGATACTGATGATGAAGTTACTATGATTAAGAATGGTAAAATTGTTTTTACTGGCAGACCAACTATTGATATTAAAGAACTTTATCAGAAACATTTTTATGAAAAAAGTGGTTCATTTTTCAATTAATAATAAAAATTATGGAACAAATTACTAAATTATACAAATTTTATCTAAGAAGGATATTTAAAAAACATTGATTACGGATTACTATTGTTAGTTTGTTAATAACTTTAACTTTTTGAATTGGCATTCCTTATGGCATTTATAAGTGAGGTCGGTTTGACGAAATTCGTGATGAAGAAGGAAAGAAAGTTGTTGATTATAAAAAATATTGTCAAGTTTTTTTTGGAGAGGGAAAAAAGTTAATAAAGACTAGTGGTGGTGAAATCTCCTTAGATATGGAAAAATCTTTAAAAGATAATCGCAAAGAATTAAAATCGTTTATCGAAGAATTAAAAGAAGCAATTAAAGATGGGAAGGATGAGGAGTTGTTAAAAAAAATAAAAAACGGCGATGATAAAAAGGGGGGGATTGGAGGTCTAGGAATAACTCAACGAGAAGCTTTTGATAAAGGCGGAGGTTTGGGTATTAATATTTTACCCTTTAATGCTGATAATGTTTTCTTTTTTTGTCAGACTGATGGCTATAATAAAGGCACTGCTTTTTGAAAACTACTTAATGATATTTCCTGATGAAATTTAACCGGAGGAGTTATTAGTTTTTGGTTAATTTTTAAAGTTTTGGATAGTACTTTTTCTCAACCGCAAAAAGATGGCGAGGAAGTGATGGTGTTAAGTTTTACTCCTGGTGTAAAAAGAAGCGAAATACTAATTTCCAAAATTCTTTCTTTTTTAACTTTTTATGCCATTATTAATTTGTTAGTTTTTGTTTTACCATATGGCTTTTATTATTGATGAGTAGGCAAATCAACTTCTTTTTCTGTTTTTTCTTTCTTAACTTTATACTCTACAATTATCGGTCCTATTTTATATTTTGGATTAATTTTAACTTCTTATCTTTTTATTAGTGATTTGACCGAAATTGGATTTTCATTATTTTCTTTTATAATAGCTTTTTTTCCAATTTTTTGAGGGTTTGGAAAGCAATGATTTTGAAATTTAAGTGCTTGACCTTACACTATTGAAGAAAAATTTTTCAGTCCAGCAATTTTTACGGGAATTTCTGTAATTGTTGGAATTATTTTTCTTTCTCTTTATTATTTAAGATACCAAGAAAAAGATTTAGGTAACTAGTATTCATGCACAATTTAAGCAATAATAATTTTTGAAAACTTTATCGTTATTATTTTCATAAGTTATTAAAAAAATGATATTATTGGTTAATTTCTCTTATTTATGCAGTTGTTATTTATTTTCAACTTAGTGATTTTATAATTCCGTTATTAAAAGAAACTGAGGATTGAAAAAAATATTTTTTATATTTTTGAATAATTTCTTTGGCTCAATTATTTTTATTACTTTTATCAGTTAGTGATTTTGTGGGTTTGCTAACTGGATTTACCCCCAAATTTTCTTTCAAATGGTCAATTCCTAAACGAGATAATTGTGATGATGCGAGAATTGTAAGTTTTGTCTCGGGAATAACTCGTCAAAGAATAGCTTGGTCTAAATTTTTCGCTGTTTTTACTCATTCTTTTATCTTTAATTTTCTTTTTCTAACTTTGCCGTTATCTTATCAAATTTTCACTTCTTTAAATTTGATTATGGCTTTTTCTTTTTTATTAGCAAATGGATTATTATTGGCAGTGATTAATTGTTTTTTCTTATTATCTTATTATTTCCTTCTTTATGAAAATTTCTCCATTTTTTTTCTTACAATTAATACTCTAATTATTGGTATTATTGGTTTACTTGTTTATTTTTATTGAAAAATAATTTTAGAATATCCACTTATTTGTCCAATTACTTCTATCTTTTTAATGCTATCGCTTGGCTATTTTTTCAATTATCTTTATCGTAAAGATTTTGATAAACGAGATTTAGACTAAAAAATTAATATATTAGCAATACTTTGCGAGTATAGTTCAGTGGTAGAACCTTAGACTGCCAGTCTAATTACGCGGGTTCGATTCCCGTTACTCGCTCCATTTTTTTGGCGAATATGGCGAAGTGGTTAACGCACTAGTTTGTGGAACTAGCATACGTGAGTTCAATTCTCACTATTCGCCCCATTTTAAAATTAAATAAGAAAATATAATATATATTAAATAAGAAAATATAATATATAAGTAATAAATGAAATCAACACCTAATAATTTTGTAAATTAAGCAATCAAAAAAATAAAAAATTAAAATTAATTATTATTCTTTTGGTTAAGAAAATGACAAAAAAATATTAAAAGCGAAGTATGAGTAAAACAGAGGAAAAAGCAACTAAACAAAATCAGCAAAATGAAGAAAAAATGGAAAATATCGATCAAGAAAAATTAGATAAAGACCAAGTTGAAAAAAAAGTCGATGAAAAACAACAACTTAAAGAAAAAAATATTGAGTTAGCCAAAGAAAGGTTATTATTGTTAGCGGAAATAGAAAATATTAAAAAATCATTTCAAAAACAAAGGGTTGAAGACTACAAATATAGTAACAAAAAACTCATTCTTTCAATTCTAGATTTTATGATTAATTTAGAAGAAATGGCTTTAAAGTCAATGCGAAATGACCCAGAAAAAAGCGTAAAAAATCACTTAATTGGTATTGAAATGATGATTAATAATTTATGAAAAAAATTAGAAATTGAGGGGGTAAAAGAAATGCAAATAAAAATAGGTAGTGATGTTTGAAATAGTTATCTTTATGAACTTGATGAAGAGGTTTTAGATAAAGATTTACCAGAAGGAGTTGTTAAAGAAGTGACTAAAAAAGGATATCTACTTCATGATCGAGTTCTTCGTCCAGCGAAAGTGAAAATAACCAAAAAAAAAGTATAGCAATAAATATAAAAAATATAAACAAAATTAAAAAAAATAAATAGGAAATAATATGAATAAAATAGGAAATAAAATTATAGGAATTGATTTAGGAACAACTAATTCTTGTGCAGCAATTGTGGAAGGAAAGGATCCGCGTGTTTTAGAGAATAATGAAGGTTTTAGAACCACTCCTTCATGAGTATCGTTTGATCAAGAAGGAAACAGATTTTTAGTAGGAATAGCAGCCAAAAGACAAGCTGCTGTTAATCCAGAGACAGTTTCTTCCGCTAAAAGAAAGATGGGAACTTCTGAAAAAATTCGTTTAGGAGGTAAAGATTTAACTCCTGAGGAAATATCAGCCAAGATACTTGGTTATTTAAAGAATTGTGCTGAAGAAAAATTAAATGAAGGAGTTGCACGTGCAGTAATTACTGTTCCTGCTTATTTCAATGATGCTCAAAGAAAGGCTACTGAAAATGCCGGAAAAATTGCCGGACTAAAAGTAGAAAGAATCATTAATGAACCAACCGCTGCTGCTTTGGCTTATGGTTTTAATAGGACTGAAAAAAACCAAAATATTATCGTATACGATTTAGGTGGAGGAACTTTTGATGTTTCTATTCTTCAGATTACTAAAGAAGAAGGAGAAAGTTTAATTCAAGTTTTATCAACTGCTGGAATTAACGATTTAGGTGGGGATGATTTTAACCATAAAATAGTTGATTATTTAATCAAAAAATTCAAAGAAAAAAATAATATTGATCTTCGTACCAAAGATGAAAAAGAAAAAGATCGAAAAATTACTTTGCAACGGCTACAAGAAGCTGCTGAGCAGGCCAAACATGAATTGTCATCTAAAATCGAAACTGCTATTTCTCTTCCTTATATTGCTTCTCGAGGAAATGAAATGTTGCATTTAGAGGTGAAAATTTCCCGAGCTGATTTTGAAAATTTAACCAAGGATTATATGAAAAGAACCGCTGAGAAAATTGATGAAGCTCTTCGTGAATCTAAGTTAACAAAAGACAAAATTAATCAAGTAATTTTGGTAGGAGGTTCTACTCGTATGCCAATGGTTGAAGAACTTGTTAAAGATAAATTTGGTGATAAAAAAATTAATAAATCAGTTAATCCTGATGAAGTTGTAGCGATAGGTGCTGCTATTCAGGGCGCTATTTTATCAGGGGATGTTAAAGATATTCTTCTTTTAGATGTTACTCCTCTTTCTTTGGGTATTGAGATTGAAGGGGGAATGATGGATGTAATAATTCCTAAAAATACAACTATTCCAAAAAAAGAAACAAGAACATATTCAACATCAGTGGATAATCAACCGGGTGTTTTTATTCAAGTATTTCAAGGAGAGAGAACAGCAAGAGCTAGAGATAATAAACTTTTAGGAGGTTTTGAATTAACTGAAATTGAGCCGGCTCCACGAGGAATTCCGCAAATAGAAGTTACTTTTGATATTGATACTAATGGAATAGCTTCTGTTTCAGCTAAGGACAAAAAAACTGGACGAGAACACTCAATCATCATTAAAAATAGTCAGGGTTTAAGTGAAGCCGAAATAGAAAAAATGATTAAAGAAGCCGAAGAAAATAGAGAAAAAGACGAGGAATTAAAAACTAATTTAGAAACACTTAATAAAGCTAAATCTTATTGTTATACTTTTGAAAACCAAATGAAAGAATTTGAAAATAGTAAAAATTTTGATAAAGATGATTCACAATTTCAAGAATTTAAAAAATTATATGATAATTTAAAAAAAGCCACTGATGAAAGTAATTATCCAGAGTTAAAAAAACAAATAAATGAAATAGATAAATTAATGAAACTTTCTAATGATTTGATGCAGAAAATGCCAAAGGAAGGAGAAAATAAAGAAAGTGATAATGAAGATGTTTTAGATGTTGAACCAAAAAACGAAGATAAAAATAATTAATTTTTTGTAAATAAATTATAATTATAGATATAATATTTATCAATATTTACTTTATTTTAAATAAATATAAATTTCGCATTTTTTCATGAATAAAAAAAGTTATTATGATGTCTTAGGATTATCAGAAAATGCATCAGAAGATGACATTAAAAATTCTTACCGAAAATTAACTATCAAATGACATCCTGATAAATGAAGTACTGAATCAGAGGCTGAACGAAATCTAGCCGAAGAAAAAATGAAAGAAATTAATGAGGCTTATGGAGTTTTAAGTGACCCAAAAAAACGCAAAAATTATGATCGATATGGAAATAATGATCCTTTTACTCAAAATTCTAATTCATCAAAAGGATTCGGTGGTGAAGACGATTTTTTTAAGGACATTTTCGGAACTTTTTTTGGAAGGGACTTTGGAAACTCTAGGCAAGAATCATATTCAGAAAACTCTAATAAACGAAAAACCGGAAAGGATGTTTTAATTGAATTAAATTTAACTTTTAAAGATTCAATATTAGGTACTAAAAAAAAAGTTTCTCTTAAACTGGAAAAGGCCTGTGCTGTTTGTAATCAAACTGGAGCTGCTTCTCCGATGGATATTAATGATTGCTCTAACTGTCAGGGTCAAGGGACGGTTAATACTATTCAAAGAACTATTTTAGGACCAATTCGCACCCAAGTAACTTGTTCACGTTGTCAGGGCAATGGAAAAATAATTAAAAAAAAATGTGGAAATTGCGGAGGAGATAAGTTTTTATTACAAAAAGAAATAATCGAACTTACTATTCCTCGTGGTATTCAACCAGAAAAAAGACTTCGTTATCAAGGAATAGGTAATGATGGTTGATATGGTGGAGGAAAAGGCGATCTTTATGTTGATATAAAAATTAAAGAAAATCCTTATTTTCAGCGCAAAGACAATGATATTCATGTTAATTTACCAGTTTCGTTTCTCGATGCTATTTTAGGAAATAGTGTGGAAGTAATTTCTTTGGAAGGAGTAAAAAAAATTTCAATTCCTGCAGGAACTCAAAATGGCGATCATTTAATTTTACGTAATCACGGTTGCTATTTGGGGGTTAATAAAAATAGTCGCGGTGATTTTTACATTTGAATACAAGTAAAATTACCGAAAAAGATTACTATTCCTACCGAAAAAATTCTTAGTCAATTACAACATGAAACTAATTGAAATCCTAATCGTGAATTTATTGAGAAAAATAAAGATGTGATAGAAAAGTAAAGCAATGATAAAAAATTCTTATAAAATTAATATAAATAAAAATTAACATGAATTTTTCAACTATTCAATCAGCTCGTGAAGAACTTGGTAGATACGAAAGTGACTATCAAGAATTAACAAAAAAAATAAATCTTTTACTCTTTTCTCTTTCTCGAACCAACCTTAATTCCGATGAAAAGAATAAAATATGAAGAGATCTTTCAGAGTATACTAAAAATTTTATTGCCAAAGTTGAAAAAATTTTTTTAGGTTTGGCTGATGAAAATATACGTTTTTCTGGAGACGAAGAAATTTTGGCAGAAGAAAAAGAGAATTTATCTCAAAAGTATAAAGATTTGATTGGTAGACTACAAAAAGAAAGAGAAACAATCCTTCGAGAAATAAAAAAAAAATCAACTCCTTTTATGCCGCCGAGAAAAAAAAATCTTAATCCCGGTTATTGTTATTTTGACGATGTAGATATTTCTTCAACTTTTCAGTATGAATTGAAAGAAGAAGAAAAAGCGGTCTTAGGAATTGAAATTCCAAAAGAGGCTCGATTTTGTTCGCAAGAATGCTTATTAGATTATTGTAAAGAATATAAAGATAAGGAAAAGTTTCGACAAGAAGAGGAAAGAAAAATCAAAGAAAAGATTGAAAACGATAGAAGGAGAGTTACTCAGATTCAAGAAAGAGTTGGGACATTAGTGAAAAGAATAAACAATTTAGAAAAAAGAAAAAGAGAATTAGAATTGCTAGAAAAAAATAGTCGCGGTGAGGAAAATAGAAGTCCGGGATTTTTTGGTCGAATTTTGTTAAGAATGGGATTAATAAAAGAAAAAGACCCTCGCATATTGTTGCAAAACACCGAAAAAAAAATAACTGATTTGAACAATAGAATGACAGAAGAGAATGAAGAGTTGCAAAAAGCCTTAGTAAGTATGTCTATTAGTGAACAAAATGAAAGAAAAATGCTTGTTTACGAGAATGAAAAAAATACTGATAAAAACAAAATTACTGAAAAAAAAGAAGAAGAGATAGAAAAAAAAAAATAAAAAATATTATATATGGCTCAGAAATCACTAATTGTTAAGGCAAAAAGAAATCCTAAATATTCGACAAGAAAAGTTGCTCGCTGTCTAGTTTGTGGTCGTGCTCGTTCTGTTTTACATTTGAATGGTGGTCGCATTTGTCGAATTCATTTTCGCCAGTATGTTTACCAAGGTCTTGCCCCAGGATTTAAAAAAGCTTCGTGGTAAAATTTATAAAATAATATTATTATGACATTATCTGATCCAGTAGCTAATATGTTAACAGTTATTCGCAATGCTAATATGCGTGGTTATCGCACTGTTAGTTTTCCTCATTCTTCTTTTAAGTGAGCGATTTGTAAAAAACTTGAAGAAATTAACTTCCTTTCTCAGTGTTGATTTGATGAAAAAAATCGAAGAATTAAAGCAGAAATTAAATATTCTAATGAAAAAAGTCGTATCAATCAGTTAAAAAAAATTTCCAAACCTTCTCAACATATTCATTTAAATGCTGAACAATTGAAGAAATATTCTCAAAAGCATGGTGTTTACCTTATTTCTACTTCTAGCCCATCAGGATTGTTAACTAATCGCGAAGCAATGGAAAAGAAAATTGGTGGTAAAGTAATAATGTTTATAAATTAAAAAATATGCCAAAAATTGCTAATCGTGTCATTTCAATACCTGTAGATGTAAAAATTGGTTTAAATAATCACATTTTTTTTGCTGAAGGACCACTGGGAAGAAGCGAAGAATTAATTATACCTTCGATAATCGAAGTAGTTAATCAAGAAAACAAGTTATTTACTAAATCGGAAAATATTGCTTTAGCCGGAACTTATAATTCGCTTATTTATAATACAATAAAAGGCGTAGTAGAAGGTTATCAAAAAATTTTAGAAGTAAAAGGCATTGGTTATAAAGTAATTCTCAAAGATAATAAATTAAAATTTTTACTTGGAAAATCTCATCCTATTTTGATACCCATTCCTGTTGAATTAGAAGTAAATGTTGAAGGTGGTAAGATAATAATTAAAGGGATGAATAAACAAAAAGTTAACAAATTTGCTGCTAATGATATTAGACCTTTGCGTTTACCAAGCATTTATAAGAAATCAAAAGGCATCTACTATTTAGATGAAGAAAAAAATATTAAATTAAAACCCGGTAAAGCCTTGAATAAAAAATAATAATTATATGACTACAATTACTGATAAAAAAACTCGTAGAAAAATCCGAAAAAAAAGAAGCGTTTTAATAAAAGGAAATCAAGCAAGACCACGAGTTGTTTTAAGTAAATCTAACCGCTATTTACGAGTTCAGGCAATAGATGATAATATTGGGCACACTCTTTTATCATGTTCCACGGCTGAATTTTTATTGGAAAAAAAAGAATCTTTTTCTCGTAAAAATAAAGATTATGCTAAAAAATTGGGAATATTATTTGCGGAAAAATTAAAAAAAGAAGGTAAAAATAAGATTGTTTTTGATCGCAACGCTTTTTCTTATCATGGGAAAATAGCAGATTTTTGCAAATCAATGAGACAATCAGGAATTAATTTTTAATGGAAAAAGTAAAAAATAATAATAAAGACTTGAAAGAAAACGAAAAAATTGCGACGGGACAAGAAAATAAAATTAATCATGGAGATTTTCTCGAAAAAAAAATAGAGAAAGATAATATTTCACCAGAAGGGAAAGCAAAAGAATCTGATATTAAAAATCCTCGCGTTGTTAATAATTCATTTTCTAGAAAATTCGGAGAAAGAAAAGAAAAACCAGAACGTAAATTTTCTTATTATCGACCAAAAACTGAACGACTAGATACTAAGAGAGTATCGGCAGGAAGTAAAGGTGGAAGGAGATTTAGTTTCACCAGTTTAGTATTAATTTTGATGGAAGAAGGAGAAGATCATGGTATTGCCTTTGCTAATGCCGGGGGCAAAGAATCTATTGTTTCTTTTCGTAAGGCTATTCGAAAAGCTCAAAAAAAATTAATAAATTATTTTCCTGAT
>Ga0307508_10004709_pt1 | contig 13216 bp, 16 predicted proteins | sample 9_EM_MG_FD_203089 | JGI IMG/M metagenome (GOLD analysis project Ga0307508, IMG submission 203089) | Populus trichocarpa ectomycorrhiza microbial communities from riparian zone in the Pacific Northwest, United States - 9_EM | ecosystem: Host-associated > Plants > Roots > Unclassified | place... | reverse complement strand
TCGCCCCGCCTTCCCCCCCCCCCCCCCCACCCCCCCCCCCCCCCCCCCCCCCCCTCTTGTCCATCCCAGCTTCTGCATAACTATCATAGCTCCCAACCGCCACCGTTCTGTGTATCGTATCGCCCAATGTTGGAAAGCCGGTGTCACACTCGTCTTCTCTGCCGCGATCATTCTCCATCCTAGATATCCGGATACCACCCTGCCATTAAGCGTGTACGCATCGTCAATATACTACATGAAAGACCACCGTCTAAAAAATAAACCCAAAATCCGAAAGGAAGAGAGAAAAAAAAAACCTCATCACCGAGCATGTCCCCACCCTCCCCTACAATCCAACCATTTCCACGCCCTTCCCCTTGTCCTCCACCCTCGGCCCGTTGCCGAACCGCCAGAACTGGACGCCCAGATAGGCGTCCATGACCGTCTGGACGCACGCGCACACCTTGAACTGAAGGCCGACGTGCTGGGCATTGTAGAAGTAGACCAGCTTCATGGCATCGCCGAGCAGCCACGAGGCGAGCACGGACACGCGGAAGCCCTGGCAGCTCCTGCGGCGGTGGTTGGCGATGGCCTGCGGCACGGGCAGGGTGGCCTCGATGCCGAGCGCGAGGTAGCCGACCGCGTCGACGAACACGGTCGCGCGGCCGAACAGCAGCTGCAGCACGGCGGTGGCGAGCGTGAAGTAGCCCAGGAACTCCCAGTAGGGCCGCTGCGAGCGCCACTGCCAGAACCGGTACGGCCGCTTGGCGGCGGCGGCGGCGGCGGCGGCTACGAACGGACTGTGGTGCGCCGAGTCCGCCGGACGGTGGTCGAGCGCGACTTTGAGCAGCGTCAGCTGCACAAAGATCATCAGGACGCTCTGGAGCAGCAGCGACGTCTCGAATTCGGCCCCGAGCCAGTAGAAGCAGCGCAGGATCGACGCGAGGAGCATGATCAGCGGTGTCTGTACAATCCATGCCGTGCAGGTCAGTCGAGGAAGAAAGAAAACAAAAAGGGGAAAGAAAAAAAAAAGGAAAAGGGAAAGAGCCACGGACGTCAAGCGAGAACCCGCGAGATGAGCGCGTTACGTGGATGCTCCGAATCTACTCTCCCCCCCAAAACAGCCCCACGCGAACACAGCGGTCAGTCAATGACACTTCCGGCTTTCGGGTGGGCTCGCATCGAGAGCGCGTGTACGCGTACTTGGTCGCCATAGCTCGTCAACGGGCTGGTGATGAGACTTTTGGTCCGTTAGCAAGCAAGCTCTCTCTCTGTCTCTCTCTGTCTCTCTCCCCCCAACTCGGAGCAGCTGAACTCACAACAACGGCGCAATGTACTGAACTAGAATATTAAAGACTCCCATTTTTATTTATTTTTTATTTTTTATTTTTTTGGTTCGACGGGTTCGTTCGAATAGAAATAGCCAAAAAGAATGAAAGGAAAAGAGAAAAAGCCAAAAACCGATGAAGGGATAATAGTAATTAAACAAAAAGTTGCGTTGGGGGGGAGGGAGGGAGGGAGAGAGGGAGAGAGAGAGAGAGTAAGGGGGGTGGACAACGCAGCTGTAGATAGTTGACCAGAGTAGATATATGTAGATATATTATAGTTTTGCAACGACAAGCCGGTTCACCAGCACGGGTGAAGCCAAAGGATTTCTGGCCGCTAGATATGATATGTAAGATGTACTGAGGAGGGACGCGACTTGCCGATGCCTGCTGACGAACAGGGGAACGAAGAAAAGCTTTTTGGAGGGAGAAGGAGGGGGGGTTCTAACCTCAAGGGGGAACCTTTGACACCGAAGGGAAGGGGCGATGCGGGCCGGACTATCTAAATACATATCTAGATGGATAAGTACTCTTTTCTTTTCAGTTCTCTTCTCTTCTTTTTCGTGCGGCATTTCGGGAGCCGGGAATTCGGAACTTGAGCGTCCGAGCCTCAAAATCACCCCCCACACGCACGCGACAACAACGAGAGGCAACTTTATCTGGCCCGTGAACATGGCCAAGTACATAAGGACATACACAGCAAAGTAGACGGGAGGGTTTTGGTATGTAGTTAACTACAGTAGCAAAAAACGGGGAGTTTTCAGTCCAGCAGCAATGCTAGATTACTGCTATATCATACTGGCAATACGCGTTTTTGCCCAACTGCTTCTATGAATAAATGCAGTATTACAAATCATACGTAGTAACTAATCAACACGTATCGAAATTGATACTCAAATTCTTTTAGATCCTGCAGCAATGCTGGTGTGATCGTGCACTGATCCCAGGGTCCGATGCGGGCTGGATACCGTATCCATACCGTATCCACTTCCGATACTAGCATTCAAAAAATGGGGTTTTTTTCCTTTTCTTTTTTTTAATTTCTATTTGTTCTATTTGTTCTATTTTTTTTTCTATTTTTCTATTATTTTTTCAATTCTATTTTTCAATTATTATTTTCCATTTTCCATTTTTATTTTTCTTTATTCGGGTCTTAGGTTATGTTTTCTAGGAAAGCCACAGTAACTACAGGCGGGTTTCGAACATGGGTTAGTTATATGTTAGAAATCACGATTGTTATACCACTAAGCTAAAAATTCTATCTACAATGGCTGAAAAAAAGTTTGGCAATCATAATCCGGACAACCTACTTTCCACACTCCCGTTTCCACAGGCGCCGAAACTGCTTCGCGTGGCCTGCCTAGGACATCAATAGTCGTTGCTCTCCAGAAGATGCTCGACAAAATTTTTTTCCCAGTGATCTCTGACGTGTGGTAGGGCGGTTTTGTCGTTCAGAGTGCCCTGGTATTGGGAGATTAGACCAACGGCAAGCAGCCTTGCTGGGCGAAGGAATGGTGTTGGGTGGGAGTTGGATATCGTAGGCGTGATGGCATGGTTGACTCAGGGGGTCATGCTGGTGTGAACTGGTGGTTTTTGGTAGAGTTTATTGTATTGTGACTCAGCCGACAATATGCAGTTTCCTCAAATCATGAACTCAGAGTGGTGTGCCGAACGCTCACCCTTCGCCCGGAAACAAAGGGTTTCAAACAGCATCTAAATTTTGTGAGATAGATTGAAAAATGCAGCTCGCGGCCGAACAGGCTTTCAGACTGTTAGTAGACGGTGAAAACTTAAGACCGTGCTGATATTCGACCCAGCCCAGTGCAGAACGAATACGGTAGCAATTCCACCCCAATTTTTGTTATAGTATTCAGTGTTACTTATGATCGGTTTGGCATCCGGGGTGTATTGCTCGGGCATTAACGGGCATTGCGTAGTGATTAAAGGGGCATTCGGAATGGTATCTGGTATGCGATTCATGCCTTATGGGTGCCGCATCTTTACAGTATTCAGTTCTTGTAAGATACAAAGTGGAAGTTTCGATACCGCATTCTAAAGGCATGTGCTTGGGTGCTATAAGGATCCTACTTCAATGCTTGTCAAATTCCAATAATCATTTGATATGTATCTGATGGTCCAAACGCATCAGCTTAGAATGGTGTCGTTCTGCGGTATTGATTTTGATAGAGATTTAGCCGGACACCAGAGTCAAGCTCGATGCGAATCTACGTCCTGATGCTACACGAATACTAGGCTCCGTCGAATGCCGTATTGCTGCTTGATTGATAATACCCTGTTTTTTGCTACTATACTTATGCATGTACTCTAGCTGTGTTGGCTTGAGGTGGTAGTTATGCAACTGCATATGAACTTGTTACTGGACGCGCAGTGTTTCCTCCATCGTCCAATCCAGTCCAATCCTTACCTACGTATGAGAACACACACACTGCGGAAACGTATACATACCAACTCAGTGGCAGCCGGCCGAGTGACCGGGGGAGAGCCGGAGTCTCCCACAAAAAAAGGTTGGCAGTCCGAACCGGTATGTAGTCACATCTAATCTCCTCCGATCCTCTCCCTCTCTCTCCCTCTCTCTCTCGCACACACACACACACTACAACAGGCAAAGCAAGAGTTACATTCATACCCACATGATTTCCTAAGCTCGTGGGGCCCGTCGGAAGGACAGAAAAGACAATAAAAAAAAAAGACCTCCAAGCACAGGCTACTACATACAAGTAAAGTACAAGAAGCGGAAGGAGAAAACAGGTTCGAAAAGCGGACGGGTTCCTCATCGATGTCCCCCGTCTCGTTCGGTAAAGGAAAAAAATAAAAAATAAAAATCGATGACAGAAACTAGAAGCCACGTTTACACAGCCCTTTGATAAACCTCAATCGCGATTATTTGCACAAGAACTTCAGAACCAAAAGTAAACACGCGATCCCAGGAAAGACAAAACCCACCCCCAGCCCACCCCAACCCAACCCCCCCAACCATTCTTGAACGCCAGGAAAAAGGCACAAAATCAAGGGCTTTATACAAGGGAGAAAAAAAAGAAGGGAAGGAATGGACAGGTAAAATGAAATGCTATCTAGACAAGAGGGCACGGCTGCATGCACAGTACAACAAGCACTTTCTTTCAGGGATCGTGGTGGAGATACTGGTCCATGCTCTCGAGGCTCTCTGCGGCAGTGCTTTCCAGCGCTGGGGCGGCATTCGATTCGTAGCCGGATGCGCCGGGCCCGGATGACGGCTCCTTCGTGTACAGTTCGAACATGCTGTTTTCCTCCCTGCTGTTCGCGGCGTGGTAGGGGGGACTCCCGGAAGAGCTGCAAGTGGCAACACGCTGGCCGCTGTAACCGTTATAGAGTGCGGGGTCGAGCGTCTGCCCACGGCCGGGATTGTTAACCAACAAGGGGGAGCCAGGCGTTCCATAGCTAGGCTGGGAGAACGTGGGCGACCCGTGCGAGGTGGTAGATCCGTATCGCTGGTAGTCGTACATCTGCGCCTGGTCGGGCGGAGACGGCGACCCATTGTTCCCAGCTAGTGCCGGCCTGATTGTAGGTGGCTTTCCATTCGGCTCGCCGACTTTTTTCTTGAAGATGTGGGCCTTGGTCCGGTACTGCGGTGGGAGATCGTCCGGGTTGTGGATACCCATCTGCGCCATCAACTTCTGTTGCTTGGTCGGTCGGGGCTTGCGAGTTGACTGCGAGTTTTCGACCGTTGGGGGAGGTTCGGGCGCGATCGGGTTCCATTTATGCAGCTCCTGGCGGAAGAAGTTTGTCTCATGTGAGAGGAGGATTTCGGCACCCTCGATCTTCCGCAGATAGAACCGCATCGTCGGGATTTCGGCGGACGTCAGGCCGAGGGGCGAATTCGTGTACGAGCTGACAAACAACCTAAACTTGGAAGCTCCTTCAATGATCCGGTGCAGGCAGTCCATTTCGTCGGGTATGAACGGAAGGCTAGGGATCTCGGACTCCCATTCGATCAGGTCTTCCAGTTTAGGCCGTGCTGCGTCCCGAGGAATCTTAACCCGATAGTCGCAGATGGGGCAAGTGTATTTGTCGTCTTCCTTAACTTTGCCCCTAGCAATCTTAAGGCACTTGCCGTGATACCTGCAAGCGAATCAGTATGCATTCTCCCGGACGGATAGGGCTGGCTGCTCACCACTCATGGCACACCTCGCACTCGATCATCATTCCGGCCTCCGGCTGTCGGCAGATACAGAACACTTCCCGCGGGCGGCCGCGGGAGCTCTCTCCATCCCCAAAGCCCGCATCGTTCCTGAGATCGGGGCTAGGTTCCCTGCTGGAGGGTTCGACGGGTGTGCGCGGTCTATCCTCGAGCGCGAAGCAGTGCTCGTTCCGGCTCTCCACATGGCTCATGTGTTGCTGTAGGATATGCAGAGGAGCATTGGCCTTTCCGAAAAGCTTCTTGCCTCGTCGCATCCAGTCCTCGTGGCGCTTCTGCTCCTTTTCCAGGTCGAGGGTTCCGGAAGGCTTGCTGTGGAACTCGTGGAGGCTGTCGAGCACTTCCCGCACACTCTTGTACGTTGGCCTGTTCTGCAGGTAGGGCGACTTGCTGGCCTCGTACAGGGCAACAATTTGGCGGTGAGCCTCCCTCTGCTTGTTCAGTATCTGATCGACCTGAACGAGGGTATCCCCGGAAACAGGCAAGGCCACCGCTTGTCCGGACAGCGCCTCCAGTTGCTGGAAGTTGATCATCTCGGCGCTCATGAGCTCCTTGGCCTTTGCTTCCCACATTTCGCCGGCCTCTCTCTGCGCCTTGTAGAAGAGGATCTGGTCGTTACTGTCAGGAATTCCCAGCTCGACGCCGGTCTTGATCAGGTCGTCAACCTCCTGGAGAGCGAGTTGTTTTCCTCGGAGTTCGCGCGCATTGTCGACCCACTTCAGCTGCTTGACGATCTTCTCGAGGAGATCGGTTTCGGCAAGATCCACATTAAAGCTCTTGCCTAATTCCACCAATCCCTCGTAGTCGGTCGTCGACAGCGCTCCCGGGGTCGCAAGGGCATGTCTGGCGCGGAGTTGGAATTCTCGGATGGAATCCGCTCGCTCGGTCAGTTGCTCGATTTCCGGGCAATCGAACCCCAGATCGTCAGCGGTCTGGAGCAGTTCCAAGATCCTCTCCAGCTTCCGATGCGAGCGCTCCTTCTCTTCCATCTCCGCAACCTTGGCCTTTCCCCCGGTCCTCCATACCTTGCCGCTCTTTCCCCGGCTCTGCTGCTTCCGTGAGACGAACGGGGTAGCTTCCTCGATCCATTCCTGGGCGCGCTCGGTGAAAAGCTTCAAGGGAGCCAACTCGGGGATGTAGTAAGGAATCTTTTCACCTTCCGCAAGAAGCAACTTGAGACCCTTCAACTGCGGCCGAGGCGTCTCAATCATTGTTTTTTCCAACTTTGCAGCCCAAGCTTTCGGCAGGTTTGCCTTTTCGTGCACTTTACGACCCAGGTCCTCCAGGTCTTCGTCGCTCATCCGCATACGGAGGGTTATCTGAGATTTGTTGCAATCGCAGATATCGCGGAAGTGGGCTGGACAGACGATGTTGCTCGTACACGAGCAAATAACCTGAGAGAGGTAACAGTAGACCTTGCAGACCCCACACTGGTACTCCTCCTCCGCCAGCTCCTCGTTATCCCCAAGGGTGACCTTGTTGAAGGTCGGGAGCTGTTCCCGGAGCATGCTTCGCAGTTCGAATTCTCTACTCTTGACGCGTTCGAGCGCTGGTGCCAACCATTGGGCGGTCTTGATGGTCGTGTCCCTTGCTGCCGCTGTGAGAAGCAGTTCGTCGTGAGAAAATACAGGTGCCCTTCGGAACTTCTGATATCTCTCGACACCTTCCTGTCCGAATGGCTCCCAGTCGGAGGGGGCAAAGTTGACCGCCTCATTGAAATTGAATCCGTGATTAAATCCCGCATGGTAGGCCTTTGGGAAAGTAATCACGAACTGACCGGCTCGCTGATCGAGCGCGTAGACCCGAACACCGACTTTCTGAAGATGCGCAGGTGTAAGCAGGGTAACCAATTGGAACAGTAGATCTGGCTGCTGCTCGAACAATTCTGGCACGGCTTCCCGCATGGCGTTCTCGAATTTGTCGGCATCTTCTCCGGGTATGCCGTACCACGTCTTTGTGGCTCCAAAATGCTGGTAGTTGGCCGAGTAGGTGAAGTGGTCCTCATTATGCCAGCAAAAGGTCGAGAAGCACATGCCGACGTACAGCCAAGGCACCGTCATTCCCGACACATCGGATTTGATATGCCGGAACAGTGATTCCGGGTGCAGTGGTAGGATGTTCAGATTCCAGGGATCGGTCGAATAAGGATTGCACGGGTGCCTCTCGATCGTGGGGAACCCGCTTCCATGGGTTGTCGAGTGGATGTCCGCACCGTATTCAACCTCGACAGTCTCGTGGACGCTCTCCACCAGCCTCCAGAACTCCCGTTCGACGTCATCCTCGGTGACCGGCCGCGGTTTGTTCAAGATCGGATCGTAGGGCATCTTCTTCTGGAAGTAGAGATCCCTGAAGTTGTTTGCCTTCTCCTGGAATTGTCGTAGAGAGTAAATCTCGCCGTCCGCGAAGCCGTACTCTCCAGTTCCGACCAGACAGCGGTCGCAATACCAATCGCGATCCGGGACGGACTTCAGCGCTGGGTCGAGGCAGTAGATGTGGTACCCATAGTCGCACCCATCACACAGCAATAGGCTCTTCATATCATCCCCACGGCCGCATTTCTCGCATTTCTGATGCAAGGAAGTCAGCACCCGCACCAACGAAGATGGAAAAAAAATTTAAAAAAAAAAATTTTAAAAAAAAAATGAAAAGAAAGAAAGAAAGAAAAAAAATTCGACTAAAGCTTCAGCTGCACGTACCTCTCCAGGTTTGTTGTGGGTCCGGTCGCCCAACGTCCTGGGCACGGATGTCGGTTTATGTAATGTCATGTGCGACCCCGCGACCATAGGAGCAGGTTCTATGCGCATGCAAGTTCTAGTCAGCCAAGAGATCACGCAAGCGAGGGATCCTCGCAAAAACAGCGATGCCCAACGACAACAAACGTACCCTTCTTCAACCTCTTACTTCGTCGCTCTCCATTCTCGGCGTCGTCGGGCCTGCCATTCGCTACGTCCCGGGAATCGGAGCCACTTTCTGGACTGTGCAGTCGCTTCGGCGGAGAACGCATGTTTCCTCCCTTCGCCTCTGGCGATCCTCTAGTGCTTGAGATGCTATCCCCGCTCGGCAGGGAACTGCTGCTCGGCGTCAATCCGGCTTCGGGCTCCCTCTTCATCCCATTGACCGACACGAACCCGGGAGCAGGTCCCGAATTAACCGGTGTGAACGGCCGCCCGTTGTATCCTCCGACCGAGCAGGGCGTGCCCGCAGTGGTGGGCGGCACGTCCGTCATTTCCGCGTCAAGTTTAGCCGGTGTACTCACCGACGCTGCCAGGGCCGGCGAGGCTTTAATCGCCGGAGAGTCCGGTCCGAAACTACTACCATTGGGCGAACCGTTCTTCTGCACTTGGGCACCCTTCATCGGGGTAGAAACGGGCGAGGGGGTGATGGGCCCTCCAAATTCGGCTTCTATCTGCTGCTGGACTCCGGGCTTCGCCGACTTGACCCATTCCTCATACGGTTGCAAGTAGCGCGAATACGAGTTTTTGAGGGACGTAGATAGACTGGACATTATCTTTCCCGAATATCCCAAGTCCCTTCCGATCTCCGCCCATTTCTTGCCCCTGCAAACCGTAGCGAAACCACCTCGAATTTCCACCGCTTTCTTCAGACGGTAGAGATCGAGTGGCCGCTTGTCGACCGAAGGGAACCGGTTGAGACTGGTGCCGTGCTGTTTGTGGTATTTTGAGAGTTGGTCGAGGTAGTTGAGATTCGCTCTCGTGCCTCCTTCCACCGAGTTGAGTTCCTGTCGTCGTGTTCGAAAGTGAAATCGCTACCCCGACCGTTAGCAGCTTTTTTTTCTTTTCTTTTTCTTTTTTCCAAGCGAAATATTCGGGGAGAAATAGACGGGGGGTGGTGATCGGGCAGGAGCTCGCTCCTTCCTTTGCCCGTTGGTCTGCCAGAGTGCAACAACGATGGGGTCGCGCAGGGCAGGGCATGCAGAGTGAATATGAATGCAGGGAGCGAGCGACGAACCTCTGTATCAATCCCGAATTCGGGTTGCCAGCTTTCCGGCGGTATAATCTTCACAATTCCGTATTTTCTGCCCTCTTCGGCGATGCTCCGTATGTACTCCATGGGATCCTTGAACTCCTCGGGAGTTGGCGTGAAGGTGGGAGCCTCCGTCAGGCCGTGCGGACGGATCCTCTTTGGATTCTCTTTGATGGCGGGATTTCGCCTCTCCACGGTCGACATATCAAGCGACTGGGCCTTTCTGGAGCTCAGCGGGGCGGCTTGATAGCCTCCGGGCGGGCCGGCAAGGGGCACCGGGGTCCCTCCTCCCGCCTTTGCTGTTGGTGCCGGAGCGGATGCGGATGCGCCATTGGCTTTCGCTCTCGACGAGGAGGCGCGCGGCGACGGTCTAGCGGATGGAGTCGCCGTGGCGGAAGCGCTCGGCGTAACGGCGACTGGCGTCATCGCGGCGGCGGCGGCGGCGATGGCAGGCGATCGAGGAGGCAATGGTGATGGTGGACAGACGGGGTGTGTGTGGTAAGTTGTGGGGGGCAGGTGGGCGGGTGGTGGAGTGGGTAGACGCAGTAGTGGTGGGAGCAGCGGCAGTAGTGGTGGTGGTGGTGGTGGTGGTGGTGGTGGTGGTGGTGGTGGTAGTGGTGGTGGTATAGTAGTAGTAGTGGTAGTGTGGTGCGCTGCAGTAGTGGTAGTCCAGGCTGTGGTATATCTGTGCGAAAACTACGGGTCCCCCAGCGGCTGCAACATTCAGAAGAGCATCCACACGAAATAAAAGCTGGGGGAGCGAGTGCTGGGGACGAATGGGAGTTGGAGGGGGGAAATGGTGCTGGATCGGACAGGAGGAGTATCACGGACGAGGCCGGATCATGAGTACGTGAGGGGGGAGGTTTGCGGTGGGTAGTTTCGATGGGATGTTGGGGTTGAGTTTGGGTTGGGGGTGGGATCTGGGAGAGAGTGTGTGGTGGTGGTGGAGGGTGGGCTGAGATATATGGCTATCTAGGCCGAACGACCAACCCCTTCGGTGGCAGTTCTGCGTCTCCCGCGCGGGTCTGATGGGTAGTATTTATATCGGCACCGCACGAGCGAGAAGCGTCTTTTTTATTTTTTTATTCTTTCTTTCTTTCCCTCCTTCTTTCTTTCTTTCGTGTTCTTCTTCTTCTTCTTCTTCTTCTTGCTCTTGTTCCCGTTCTTATTCTTGTTCTTTTTCTTCTTCTTGTTCCTCCTGTTCTTGTTCTTCTATAACGCTGCCGAATTGAAAGGCGGAGAGCCGATCCGGCGGGCGGGCGGAGGCGTTCTAATTGGGGAAGGCGAAGGAGAGCGGACGCGAGGGGACGAAGACGGATGGCGGCGGCGGTGGTGGTGGTGGTGGCGGCGGTGGAGGGGATGTGTCGGTCAGCCGGGAGAAGGGACTGATGGAGCAGACGCCGACAGGTGAGGGAGCCCGGCGGTGGTGGGAATGGAGTGGGCGCCGCTAGCCGGTCGGCAGGAGTCGAGTAGGCAGGTAGAATAGGTCGGAGAGAGGAAAGTGCAGAGCGTGCGAGCATGGTGGGTGGGCAGGCAAGCCCCGGCCTGCACGAGGGGCGGTGGGCCTACACATACTTCCACGAGAGCGCAGCACGCACGCACGAACGGAGCGCGCGGCGGCGGACGGAGAGCGGCTCGCGCGGGGACGGGTCTGCGGCCATCCTCGTCGTGTTGCCGAGTCCCCTCCGCCCTTCCTTCCCTCCGTCCGTGCTTCCTTCCTCCTGCCAGCCTGCCGTGACGGGCGTCTCCACCGTACATGTCCCCAGCCGCCGGCAGACTGCCCGACTCGAGGGGGCAGCAGCCCGCGAATGCCGCCTCCAGACACGGTTCGCTCCTCTGTCCTCTTCGTCCTCGTCCTGCCCTCTCCTTCTGCCTGCGGTCCGGCCCCGCGCAACATGCCCGCTTTTATATTCGAGTGCCCGCCTTTATATTCAGCGGCCACGTTCGACTGCCCGCTTTTATATTCGCCGTGCTCCACTTGCAGCGTGCTAGGCCGGTACCACCCATGCGAGCACGCACTGTCGCTAGCGGCAGCGCAGAGATGCTGGCGATGCTGAGGATGGCCCCCGCCCCCGACGACGACCGAGAGTTCGCGCGGAGCGTGTGTGTGTGCCCGCCTGCGCTCCACGTCCCGGTCTGCCGCCCCTTCCGCGCCGGGCTGGTCCCTCCGCCGTCCGCCGGGCATGGGATGCATCCGGTGCTCTCTTCCGCCGACTCCCACGCGCACGTCCAATCGCGGGGCCGCCGCCGGGCCGGGCTGGGCTGGGCTGGGCTCTGCAGCGCTGGGGAACCGTCGCCCAGTGCGGTTAGATCGGGCCCATCTGCGATGGGGTTTTTTCCGGATCATGTGCCACCGCACCTCGCCAACAACAACGACGACGACGACGCCCAGCCGCCCGTCCGGCCGCCCGCTCTTCGCCGCCGCCACCAATCTAGATATCTATCTACATAGCCTACATATCGGTGCGATTTCCGCACAAAAAGAAAAAGAAAGAAAGAAAGAAGAGAAAAGCAAAGACTAACTCCCACGCGGCTTCTCTTTCGCGCGTATGTATTTACTTATCTACTCTGGATACACTTCCCGCAACGGAACTTTCTCACAAAACTTTGCACCGAGCCGAAAGAACGAAAAACCCCCCCTTCGCAAAGCATAGATACATACTTCATAATATGTATCTAGCCTGGAAGCCGGAAAGAGAGCTTAAAAAAAAAAAAAAAAAAAAAGATGAAACGACAAACCCACCCCGATTCTGGAGGCTGCCTATCTCTGCGGCTAACGGATCGCTTTTGGCATAGATATGTAGATGTAGTCTAGATATAGTCTGCGTACCTACATAGTATGATAGATAGATACATAGATACTCATGTAGTCCCCCGGAGCCGAGATCCACGGATCCCATCGAGCCCAAGAGACACAGCGCCGGCGCGGGTGTACACTACATAAAATACCTAGATACATGCCCAACTATCTGTATCGTATGTAGCAGCCATCGTCTTTGCAGCCATCCGCGTGCATCATCGCCGCCCATGCGTAGATATAGAATGCAGTGGAATAAAAGCGCATGTCTGCCGCCAATCAATCCACGCCCTTTATAAATAAATAAATAAAATAAAAAAAATAATCAAACCCTTCCCCCCGCACTTGCGAGCAGATGCGAATCGGAGGAAAGCGCACGCGTCCGGCCGTGCGAATGGGCGGCGAATATGGATGGCTGTCCTGCTTGCCTGCCCACACACATCTCCACATCCACATCCACATCCACATCCACATCCACATCCACATCCACATCCACCCCGTACATATCTAGATATACATATATCTATATCTATATCTAACCGGTCTCCAGAGCTGATGGCCCCCACCGTGTGTGTGTGTCGAACAGAGTGTCCTCCGCCAGTGGCAGATCCCACCGCGCACGGGTTTGGGAGGCGATTCCTGTCTCTATCTATACATACATCCTCCGCGCATGTATCTACTTTGCGTGCTCTGCACCATCTGGATATGTGTCTACACGGTCGGCGCGTCCCATCAGCACTCCCCCATCGTCAGCAGGTGCGCCACGGCCAGTCACTGTTTGCCACCCCCCCCCCCCCTTCCCACACCCCGTCGCAAGGCAGCGAATGATGGGGGGGGAAAACACACACACACACACCGCCAGAGACTGAAACAGGTCTCGGGGGGGGGGGGGGCGGGGCGGCGCGCGGCGGCGGGCCGGCCCCGCCGGCGCGGCCC
>Ga0307508_10004708_pt1 | contig 13217 bp, 9 predicted proteins | sample 9_EM_MG_FD_203089 | JGI IMG/M metagenome (GOLD analysis project Ga0307508, IMG submission 203089) | Populus trichocarpa ectomycorrhiza microbial communities from riparian zone in the Pacific Northwest, United States - 9_EM | ecosystem: Host-associated > Plants > Roots > Unclassified | place... | reverse complement strand
AGCGGGAGGTCGTTGCGCATCCGCATCAGGCGGCGGTTGCGGTCGACGATCTCACGGGACTCGGGCGCGAGGAACTGCTCGGTCGCCTGCTCGCCGACCGCCTCGCGGATCTGCCCGGACTCCGCCTGCCAGGCGGCGTCGAGGGTGCCGAACGAGGCGAGCAGTTTCGCCGCGGTCGTCGCCCCGAAGCGGCGCACGCCGTGCAGGTTGTCGGACGGGTCCCCGCGCAGCGCGGCGAAGTCCCGGTACTGCCACGGGTGTACCCCGCAGAGCGCGGGGAGGCCGGCGGCGTCGATCAGCACGGCCTCGTCGAAACCCCCGTTGCGTACGCGCAGGACCGACGTGTGCTCGTCGATGAGCGCGAACGAGTCCCGGTCGCTGGTCATCAGCACCGACCGCCACCCGGCCGCGCGGGCGAGCGTGGCCGAACTGGCGAGCACGTCGTCCGCCTCGTACGCCGGGGGGACGACCGTGCAGACGCCGGCGGCCCGCAACAGGCCCGGCGCCGCGGTGATCTGCTCGGCGAGGTCGGCCGGCTTGTCCGGCCGGTGTGCCTTGTAGCCGGGATAGTCGACCCTCCGCGCCGAGTCGTCGGGGCAGTCGAAGCCGACCACCAGCGCGTCGGGTCGCAGGTGTGCGGCCGCCCGGGCCAGGTAGCCGACCAGACCGCGCAGCGCCCAGATCGGCCGGCCGTCGGGGGAGAGCTGACCCTCGGCGGCGCCCGCGTGGTAGGCGCGGTGCAGCAGGCTGTTTCCGTCGAGGACCAGCAGCAGCGGCGCGGGGGGTGACACGCGACGAGCTTACGCGTGGCCCGCCGGGACCATCACTCCCCTGATGGCCCCGGCGGGGGTCTCTTCACGCGGTCCCGCCGCCCTGTTCACGTTAACAAGTCGGCATCGCGGAACGATGACGAACTCGTCCAAACGAATGTGAACGATAACAAACCCGGTGTCAAGATGGGCTTTTCGCAACCCCTGCGGGCTCAGGTGGCGAAGGGCACGGGGTCAGGCGCGCGGCGGGGCGACGCTGTCGCGGAGGATGAGCGCGGGCGCGATCGTACGCCGGACGGTGTTGATCGGTTCGCCGTTGATCTGCTGCAGCAGCAGTTCGAGGCTGGCCGTCGCCGCCGCGTCGAAGTCCGGCCGGATCGTGGTCAGCGGCGGCGTGAAGTACGCCGCCTCCGGCACGTCGTCGAACCCCACGATGCTGACGTCGTCGGGCACCCGGCGCCCATGCTCGTTGAGCGCCCGCAGCAGGCCGAGCGCGATGTGGTCGTTGGCCGTGAACACCGCGGTGACGTCCGGCAGACGGGCCAGCAACTGCCCGTTGCGGTAGCCGGAGGCGGCGCTCCAGTCGCCGGTGAGCAGCGGCGGGATCTCCGCGCCGGCGTCCCGCAGGGCGGCCTCCCAGCCGCGCACCCGCCCGGCCGCGTCGAACCAGTCCGACGGGCCGGAGATGTGCCAGACCGTCGCGTGGCCCGCCCGCAGCAGAAGCTCCGTCGCGGCGCGTGCGCCGGCCACCTGGTCCACGGTGACCACCGTGCTGGACCGCTCGGGGTCACCGTCGATGGTCACCAGCGGCACGCCCTCGGGCAGCAGCTCCAGGGCCGGGCCGGCGCTGGCCACCGGGGCGATCACCACGAGTCCGGCCACCCGCTGGTCGAGGTGGCGCTCGACGGCGTCGGCTATCGAGCGCTCGTCCAGACTCCTCACACTGCCCACATTCACGGCGAAACCGGTCGCCTGGGCGGCCTCCTCGAACGCGGTCAGCATGGCCGCCGGACCGTAGAGCGACGAGTTCTGCGCCACCACGCCGATCACCTTGGACGTGCCGGTGACCAGAGCGCGTGCCGCTCCGTCGGGCCGGTAGCCCAGCTCGGCGATCGCCGCGCGGACCTTGATCCGGGTCTGCTCGCTGACATTCTTGTGCTCGTTCAGCACGCGGGAGACGGTCTGATGTGACACTCCCGCGAGCCGGGCGACATCCATCATGCCCGGCGGCCGACCGCGTTTCCCGTTCACCCGCACCCCGCATCCACCTGTTGCGGGCAGGATATCTCCTCACCGCAGCCCGGCCGCCAGCAGCTGATATGCGGCGTTCCAGCGCAACTCGCGGCGGATCGCGGACGGGGTGCTGGCCGCATCGATCATGACGAGTTCGGTGCGGGTCAGCTCGGCGAACTGGTCGACCGTCGCGGCGTCCAGCGCGGTGCTCAACACGGTGTGGTGCGGGCCGCCGGCCATCAGCCAGCACTCGGCCGAGGTCGGCAGGTCGGGCTCGGGCTCCCAGACGGCGCAGGCCACCGGCAGGGCGGTGAGCTCCTCGTCCGGCGGCACCAGCTTGACGACGTTGCCGACCAGCCGGAACCGGTCGCCCATGTCGCAGATGCCGACCACGACGGCGGGTCCGGGCGTGGCCGAGAACTTCAGCCGGACCGGGTCCTCCCGGCCGCCGATGCCGAGCGGGTGGATCTCCAGGCGCGGTCGGCCCTCGGCGATCGACGGGCACACCTCCAGCATGTGCGCGCCGAGGATGCGCTGCGGGCCCGGACCCAGGTGGTACGTGTAGTCCTCCATGAACGACGTGCCGCCCGGCAGCCCGTACGCGGCCGCCTTCAGCGTGGCCAGCAGCATCGAGGTTTTCCAGTCGCCCTCGCCGCCGAAGCCGTACCCGTCGGCCATCAGCCGCTGGACCGCGAGCCCGGGCAGCTGCCTCAGCCCGCCGAGGTCCTCGAAGTTGGTCGTGAACGCCCCGAACCCGCCCTCGGTGAGGAAGGTCCGCAGCCCTGCCTCGATCCGGGCGCCGTAGCGCAGGTCCTTGCGGCGCGAGCCGCCGGCCCGCAGCTCCGGCGCCACGTCGTAGGCCGCGTCGTACTGCTCGAGCAGCGCGTCGACGGCCGTCTCCGGCACGTCGTCGACGACCGCGACCAGGTCGTTCACCCCGTACGTGTTGACCGAGACGCCGAAGTGCAGCTCCGCCTCGACCTTGTCGCCCTCGGTGACCGCGACGTTGCGCATGTTGTCGCCGAAGCGCGCCAGCCGCAGCCGGCTCATCGTCGCGATGGCCATCGCCGCGCGGCTCCACGACCCGATCCGCTCGGCGGTCCGCGGGTCCGACGCGTGCCCAGCCACGGTCGTGCGGGCCATGCCGAGCCGGGTCTGCACGTACCCGAACTCGCGGTCGCCGTGCGCGGCCTGGTTGAGGTTCATGAAGTCCATGTCGATGGTCGACCACGGCAGCGACAGGTGTGCCTGGGTGTGCAGGTGCAGCAGCGGCTTGCGGAGCGCGTCCAGCCCGCTGATCCACATCTTCGCCGGCGAGAAGGTGTGCATCCAGGCGATCACGCCGAGGCAGGAGTCGTCGGCGTTCGCGGCGATCATCGTCGCCCGGATGCCGGCCGAGTCGGTCAGCACGGGGCGCCAGAGGATGCGGACCGGGATGTCGTTCGCGGCGTCGAGCTGGGCGACCACCTCTTGGGACTGCGCGGCGACCTGCGCGAGGGTGTCCTCGCCGTAGAGTCCCTGGCTTCCGGTGAGAAACCAGATTTCGCGGCCGTCGAATGGGTTCATCGTGTTCCTGCTTCCGGTGCAGAGGGGTTGCCTTGACTCTCGTGCCGCTGCTCGGCGTTGCCGTAGTAGGCGTCGGGGCCGTGTTTGCGGCTGTAGTGGCGGCGGATCAGGTGCTCCGGCGGCGCCGCGGCCGGGTTGAGCGCCAGCGTGCGCAGGGCCATGCCGGCGACCGCCTCGCAGACGATCGCGGTGTCCACCGACTTCGCCGGGGTGGCGCCCCAGGTGAACGGCCCGTGGCTGGCGGCGAGCACGGCCGGCACGCTGTCCGGGTCGCCGCCGAGGATCTCCAGGATCGCCAGGCCGGTGTTGCGCTCGTACTGCTCGGCGCACTCCTCGAGGGTCAGGTCGCGGGTGACCGGCACCGGGCCGTCGAAGTTGTCGGCGTGTGTGGTGCCCAGGACCGGGATGTCCCGCCGGGCCTGCGCGAAGGCGACCGCGTCGGCCGAGTGCGTGTGGGTGATCCCGCCGATCGATCCGAATGCCTGGTAGAGCAGGCGGTGGGTCTCGCTGTCGACGGACGGCTTGAGGTCGCCGCCGACCACGAGCCCGGTCTCCAGCTCGACCGTGACCATCGACTCCTCGGTCAGGTCGGCGTACGGCACGCCGGACGGCTTGATCACGTAGACCCCCGCGTCCCGGTCGATGCCGCTCACGTTTCCCCAGGTCAGGGTAGCGAGGCCGGCGAGCGGGATGCGCCGGTTCGCCTCGAGCACCTGCTCGATCAGGTCGACCGGCTTCACCGCAGCGCCTCCCGCCGCAGCCCGCGCAGGCGGCGCATCACGTCGTTGCCGTGCCGGCCGAAGTAGTCGACCAGCGTCACGTACTCCGCGTACAGCGCGTCGTAGCGGTCGGCGTCCTGCTCGTCGGGCTGCCAGGCGCCGCGGAGCACGCGGCCCATCGACGCGGCGGCCGCGCGGATGTCCGGGTATGCGCCGGCGGCCACCGCCGCGTGCAGCGCCGATCCGAGCGCCGGGCCCTGCTCGGAGTCGAGCAGGCTGATCGGCATCCGGGTCACGTTCGCATAGATCTGCATGAGCAGCGGGTTCTTCTGTAGCCCGCCGGTGACGATCAGCTCGTCGACCGGCACGCCGGCGGCGCGGAAGGTCTCGATGATCAGCCGGGTGCCGTACGCGGTCGCCTCCACCAGCGCGCGGTAACCGTCTTCGGGCCGGGTCGCCAACGTCTGCCCGAGGATCATCCCGGACAGCTCGTGGTCGACCAGCGGCGACCGGTTGCCGGAGTGCCAGTCGAGCGCGATCAGGCCGTGCGCGCCGACCGGCTGCCCGGCGGCGAGCTCGGTGAGCAGCTCGTGCACGGAGATCCCGCGCTCGGCCGCCCGCGCCGAGTACGACCCCGGCACGCAGTTGTCGACGAACCAGCCGAAGATGTCGCCGACGCCGGACTGACCGGCCTCGTACCCCCACAGTCCGGGCACGATGCCGCCGTCGACCACCCCGCACATCCCCGGAACCTCGCGCAGCACGTCGCCGTTCATCACGTGGCACGTCGAGGTGCCCATGATGGCGACGAGCCGGCCCGGCTCGACGGCCTGCGCGGCCGGCGCCGAGACGTGCGCGTCGACGTTGCCGACCGCGACGACCACGCCGGTGTGCAGGCCGGTCCACGCGGCGGCCTCTTCGGTGAGGGTGCCCGCGGCCTGGCCGAGCTGGCCGATCGGGGCGTCGAGCCGGGTCTGCGGGAAGTCGGCGAAGGCGGGGTTCAGGTCGGCCAGGTAGGACGCGGACGGGTACTGCCCGTCGACGAACTGCCCCTTGTAGCCGGCAGTGCAGGCGTTGCGCAGGTACGTGCCGGTCATCTGCCAGACGATCCAGTCGGCCGCCTCGACCCAGTGGCGGGTGGCCGACCAGATCTCCGGGTCCTCCTCGAGGACCTGCAGCGCCTTGGCGAACTCCCACTCCGAGCTGATCAGGCCGCCGTAGCGGCGCAGCCAGGGCTCGCCGCGCTTCGCGGCCAGCTCGGTGATCCGGTCGGCCTGCGGCTGGGCGGCGTGGTGCTTCCACAGCTTCACGTACGCGTGCGGCCGGTCCGCGAACTCCGGCAGCTCGCACAGCGGGGTGCCGGAGGCCGTAGCCGGCAGCACGGTGCAGGCGGTGAAGTCGGTGGCGAGGCCGATCACGTCGGCCGGGTCGACGCCCGCCTCGGTGAGCGCCGCCGGGACGGCGCGACGCAGCACCTCGACGTAGTCGGCCGGCACCTGCAGAGCCCAGTCCGGGGGCAACGGCCGGTCGGGACGCTCCGGCAGGTGCTCGTCGACCACCCCATGGGCGTACGCGTGGACGGCGGAACCGAGTTCGGCCCCGTCCCGGACGCGTACCACCACGGCACGGCCGGACAGGGTCCCGAAATCGACGCCCACGACGAGCGCGCCGGACTCCCCGTCCGACCGCCCCACCGCCCCTATCGGGACTGAGGAATCCTCGGTCATGTCTTTCTCCTTGCTTCCACGGTGTCTCTCCGGACCAAGGCCGGTTCCACCAGCACGGACTCGGTGGATCGGGTGCCGCTGCTGAGCTGGTCCAGCAGCAGGCGCAGGGCCTCCCGGCCGATCTCGGCGAACTCCTGCCGGATCGTAGTCAGCGCCGGATGGAAGTAGGCCGCTTCGGGCACATCGTCGAACCCGACGAGGCTCACGTCGCCGGGGATGCTGCGGCCCTGTTCGGCCAGCGCCCGCATGACGCCGAGCGCCACGTGGTCGTTGGCCGCGAAGATCGCCGTGCAGTCGGGGATGCGCGCCAGCATCCGGCCGCACTGGTAGCCGGAGGCCGCGGACCAGCCGGCCCGCGGCATCGGGGGCGCCTCCCGGCCGGCCTTGGCCAGCGCGGCCCGCCAGCCCTGCTCCCGGGCCCGGCTGCCGTGCCACTGGTCAGGGCCGGCGACGTGCCAGACCGTCTGGTGGCCCTGGTCGAGCAGGTGCTCGGTGGCGAGCACGCCGCCCGCGAACTGGTCGACCGAGACGTTGGCGCTCTGCCACTCCGGCAGGCCGTCGACGGTGACGGTCGGCACGCCGGGCGGGACGACGCGCATCGCCTCCGCCGCGGCGTCGACCGGGGCGATGAAGACCAGGCCCGCCGCGCCCTGCTGGACCAGCCGCTCGACGATCCGCCGGGACGCGGTGGTGGCGTCGTACCCGGCGACGTGCCCGACCGTGAGCGACAGGTCGGCGCTCAGCGCCGCCTCGCCGATCGCCTGGACCATGCTGGACGGCCCGTAGAGCGTGGTGTTCTGAGCGACTACGCCGACGACGTTGGACTTTCCGGTGGCCAGCACCCGGGCCGACAGGTTGCGCCGGTAGCCGAGCTCGGCGATCGCGGCGAGCACCCGGGTGCGGGTGGTCGCCGAGACGTGCGGGTGGCCGTTGAGCACCCGGGAGACGGTCTGGTGCGACACGCCTGCGCGGGCCGCGACGTCGCTCATGACCGGCCCCCGGTGCACTGGCTGATCCGCGGTCATGCTGTGCCCTCCCTTGGCATGCCCTTCTGGCCCGCGGCTGGGTGCCGCTCGGTGCAGGCGGTCATGCTGTGCCCTCCTTTGGCATGCCCTTCTGGCCCTCGCCTGCGAGGCCGTCCGCAGGTGCGGCTGGGTGCCGCTCGGTGCAGGCGGTCATGCCTCTGCCGAGCCCGATCGGCGACTCAGGACCGCTTGAACGATCACGACCACGAGCAGGAAGCCCCCGGAGACGACCTGCTGCACGTACGAGTTGAGGTTCGCGCCCTGCACGATCAGGTTCTGGATGACGAACAGCAGCAGGACGCCGGCGAGCGTGCCGACCATCGACCCGATGCCGCCGGCCAGCAGCGTCCCGCCGATGACCACCGCCGCGATGGCCTGCAGCTCGTACGAGTCGCCGATGCGGGCCTCCTGGCCGCCGCCGGACAGCGCGGTGGTCAGGATCCCGGCCAGGCCGGCGCAGAGCCCGCTGACCACGTACACGATCGTCGTGGTCCGCTTGACCGGCAGGCCCATCAGCTCCGCCGCCGAGTCGTTGCCGCCGACCGCCTGCACGGACTGCCCGAAGGGCGTCCGGTTGAGCACCCACCAGCCCACCGCGAATACCACCAGCATGAGCCAGACCGGGGTGCCGACCGTCAGAAGCTTGCCGGTGCCGAACGTCTCGAAGACCCGGAAACCCTGGATCAGCGGGTGGTCGTTGCCCTCGTGCGTGATGTAGAAGACCAGGCCGCGGATGCCGGTCAGGCCGGCCAGCGTGACGATGAACGGCGGCAGCCGAAGCCAGGACACGATCGCGCCCTGGACGAGGCCGACCAGGCCGCAGGCCGCCAGGGCGGCGGCGATCGCGGTGAACGACCCGTACTGCGCGAACTGCGCGCTGAGGATGACCGCCAGCGCGTACGTCGAGCCGACCGACAGGTCGATGCCGCCGCTGATGATCACGAAGGTCATCCCGGCCGCGATGATGCCGATGAACGACGCGGCCAGCGCGACGTTGCGCAGGTTGTCGGCGGAGCCGAAGGACGGCACCAGCAGCGCGCCCAACAGGACCACCAGCACCAGCACCGCGACCGCGCCGTTGCGCGAGACCAGCGAGGTCAGCGCCCGGGTGCGGGCGCGGGCGGCCTCGCGGCCGCCGTGGTCGGCGGCGACGGCCACCGGTGGATCGGTCGTCACGGCGGGTGTCACCTTGACCTCCTCGTCGGGCGCTGGACGTAGACGGCGGCGATGATGATGAGCGCCTCGACCATGCGGGCCACCGAGTCGGGCGCGTTGTGCGAGACGAGCGTGGTCTCCAGCAGCTGGATGAGTACCGCGCCGGTGACCGTGCCGAGGATCCGGACCCGGCCGCCGGAGAGCGCGGTGCCGCCGACCACGACCGCCGTGATGGCGCTGAGCTCCATCAGCAGGCCGATGTAGGACGGGTCGCTGGCCCGCAGCCGGGCCGTGGCGATCACGCCGGCGACCGCGGCGAGCGTGCCGGAGAGCGCGTAGACCGTGATCAGGGTCTGCTTGACCGGCAGGCCGGCGAGCACGCTGGCCCGCCGGTTGCCGCCGATCGCGAGCAGCCGGTAGCCGAAGGCCGAGCGGCGGACCAGGAACGAGACGATCACCGCGAGGACCGCGGCGACGATCATGACGTACGGGATGCCGAGGAACTTGCCGAGCCGGATCACCTTGAAGAACGGCACGAAGAGCTCGACCAGCGCGCCACCGGTGATCACCAGGGCGACGCCGCGGCCGGCGACCAGCACGCCGAGCGTGGCGACGATCGGCTGCACCCGCGCGACCGCGACGACCACTCCGTTGAAGACACCGACCAGCAGGCCGGCCAGCACCGCGACGAGGATGGCGACGGCGATCGGCGCGCCGAACCCGCCCTGTCCCGGCGCGATCACCATCTTGGCGAGCACCGCGCTGGCGATCGCCATGACCGTTCCGACTGACAGGTCGACGCCGCCGGTGCCGATCACCAGGGCCATCCCGAGCGAGACGATGATGACCGGCGGCAGCTGCGAGAAGAGCAGCTGCAGCGTGGGGACGGTGGTGAAGTTCGCCGTGGCGACGACGTTGTAGACCACCAGCAGGAGCAGGGCGATGTAGACACCGTGCTCGCGGACCCAGGTCAGGACCGCTGCGCGGTCGGTCAGCCGGGCCCGCCAGGTGGTGTCGGCGGTGGTCACTTCTCGCTCACCGTGCTCTCCGTCTCGGGACCGTCCTGCGCCCCGCCCTGCGTCTGGACCTGCTCCGACGCGACCTGCTCCGACGCTGCGTCGGCGATCAGGTCCATGATCGCGTCCTCACTGATCTCCTCCCCGACGAGCCGGCCGAGTTGGGCCCCGTCGCGCAGCACCACGACGGTGTCCGATCCCTCGACCACCTCTTCGAGCTCACTGGAGATGAGCACGACGGCCATCCCCTTTTCGGCCAGCTCGGCGATGAGGGCCTGGACCTCGGCCTTGGCGCCGACGTCGATGCCCCGGGTGGGCTCGTCCAGCAGCAGCACCCGGGGGTTCAGGCAGAGCAGGCGGGCCAGCAGGACCTTCTGCTGGTTGCCGCCGGAGAGCTCGGAGACCTTCTGCTGGGGGCCGGACGCCTTGATGCGCAGCCGGGTCATGAAGGTCTTGACGACCTCGTCGACCCGCTTGCGCGAGACCAGCCCGGCCCGGGTGAGCTGGGGGAGCGCGGCCAGGCCGATGTTGTCCCGGATCGACATGCCCGGGATGATCCCCTCCGCCTTGCGGTCCTCGGGCAGCATCGCGACCCGGTGCCGGATCCGTGACGCCGGAGTCTGCCGGTGCATCGTGGCGCCCTCGATCTCGACCGTGCCGGAGTCCAGCGGCAGAGCGCCGAAGACCGCCTTCGCGGTCTCGCTGCGCCCGGACCCGAGCAGCCCGGCGAGGCCGACGACCTCGCCGGGGCGTACGACCACCGACACGTCGTCGAGGATCAGGCGCCGGTTGAGGTGCTCGGCGCGCAGCACCGGCTCGGCGTCCGGCAGGTTGCGGCGGCCGGCCAGGCGGGTCCGGCTGCCGTCCTCCAGGTCTGCGGCGTCGCGCCCGAGCATCCGGGCGATCAGCTGCCGGCGGGTCAGCTCGGCGGTCGCTCCGGTGGAGACCAGCCGGCCGTCGCGCAGGACGGTGATCGTGTCGCAGGCCCGGAAGACTTCGTCGAGCTTGTGCGAGACGTACACGATCGCCACGCCCTGCTCCTTGAGCAGGGCGACCACGTCGAGGAGGCGGTCGACCTCGCGCGGCTCCAGCGACGAGGTCGGTTCGTCCATGATCACCACGCTGGCCTCGGTCGAGACCGCCCGGGCGATCGCGACCATCTGCTGGATGCCGAGGCCGAGCTCGCCGAGCGGACGGCGCACGTCCGCGACGATCCCGTAGCGCCGCAGCGACTCCTGCGCCTCGTTGTTCATCCGGCGCAGGTCGAGCGCGCCGAACCGGGTCGGCTCGCGGCCCAGGAAGAAGTTGCGGGCCACGCTCAGCTGGGGCGCGAGGTGGACCTCCTGGTAGATGGTGGCGATCCCGGCCTGCTGGGCGCTGCGGGGCGAGGCGAAGGCCACCTCCTCGCCCCGCAGCCGTACCTGCCCGCTGTCCAGCGGGTACACGCCGGTGATCAGCTTGATCAGCGTCGACTTCCCGGCGCCGTTCTCGCCCACCAGGGCGTGTACGGATCCGGCGTGCAGCTCGATCGAGACGTCCTCGAGCGCCCGCACCCCGGCGAACCGCTTGCTGGCCGACGTGACCGCCAATACCGGCGTGGTCATCAGTACGCCACGCCCGAGCTCAGAGCCTGAGCGGCGTTGGTCTTGTCGTACTGGTTGTCGGTGGTGATGGTCACCGCGGGGGCGCCGTCGCCGTTGACGTAGGCGTCGAGGGCGGTCTCCGCGGCCGGGCCGAACGCCGGGTTGGACTCGATCACGGCGTCGAAGTTGCCGTCCACGATGGCCTGCACGGCGCCCTTGGTGCCGTCGATCGAGACGATGTGCACCTTGGTGATGCCGGACTTGCCGGCGTCGTCGAGCGCGGCCAGCGCGCCCAGGCCCATCTCGTCGTTCTCCGCGTAGATCGCGTTGACCTCCGGGTGCGCGCGCAGCAGCGTCTCGGTGACGCTCTTGCCCTTCTCCCGGGTGAAGTCGGCGGTCTGCTGGAAGATCACCTTGATGCCCGAGGCGTTCTTGACCTTGATCTCGTCGAGGAAGCCCGCGGTGCGGTCGTCGGTCACGTTGACGCCGGAGGCGCCGAGCAGGATCGCCAGGTTGGCCGTGCCGCCGGTCGCCGTGATCATCGCGTCGGCCGCGCGCCGGCCTTGCGAGACGAAGTCGGAGCCGAGCTGCGGGCCGACGTCCTTGCAGCCCTGCACGCCGGTGATGTTGCGGTCCACCGGGACCATCGCGACGTGCTTCGACTTCGCGTACGCGATCGCGTCGCCGAGGCCGGTCGAGTTGATCGGGGAGAAGATGACGGCCTTGGCGCCCTTGTCGATCATGCCCTTGATGTCGGCGTTCTCCTGCTGGACGTTCGACTGGGCGTTGGTCGTCAGCAGGTGCCAGCTCTTGGACTTGGCGGTGTCGACCTGGGACTTGGTGGAGGCGATGCGGAACGGGTTCGCCTCCTTCTCCGACTGTGCCCAACCGATCGTGTCCTTGGTGAAGTCGATCTTGCCGATGCCCAGGTCGGCGCCCTTGCACATCGGCCCGTACTGGGCCTCGACGCCGTCCGGCTTGGCGGTGGTCAGCAGCTCGGTGCCGCCGGCCGCGGTGATCGCCGCCGGGACGCCGTTGGTGGCCGCGCCGAGCGAGGTCGAGACGGGCGCCGCGGAGGTATTGGTGCTGGTCGTGCTCGGGGTGGTGCCGGTGCTGCATGCGGTCAGTAGCGCCGCCGTAGCGACGGCGGCCGCGCCGGCCGCGACGGTGGTCCTGCGACGTGCCTTCATGCGAATCGTCCTTTGCGGTGAGTCCTTCGGGAGCGTGCAAGGGAGTGGTGCGTTGGAGTGCGGTGGGGGACCCGGGTAGTCCGGGCGAATCGACGACCGGTGATCGGCCGTGGCGAAATTGTGAACGCAAACATCCTCGGCGGGCGCACGCTGTGTCAAGGGGCGGATACGCCGACGTTACTTGTTCGTGACATTGGTCCGGTGGCAGCCTGACGTGGAGAAACCCGTCGCAGAGTGCGTTGTGCGAGGTGGCGGAGGGTGTCGGGCGTGTATCCGGCGCGTTTCGGTTGTGATGATCATGAGAACGGGCCGAATGGCAGCGTTGTTAACGATCTCAGAACGATCTCCACGGCCGGACGCGACGTCGGCCACCCATGAGCGTGTCCGGACCGGCCCGCCGCCGGTCGCCCTGCGCACGATCGGCAGGCGTCACGCCACGGCGGACACCTGGGGCACGGTGCCAGGATCGGCGGGCTTGCCGCGCGTGACGTACTGCGGCACCGGGCAAGCGTCGGTTCCCGGGTCGCGGGTCAGGCCGTACCGCAGCGCCCCGCCGGCGGTCGGCGCGGTGAAGATATCGTCGTGCACCAGCTGCCAGGAGACCAGCGCCAGATACAGGTTGTAGTCGGCGCCACGCTCGTTCTGGTGCAGCGTCACCTCGCCGTCGAGATAGAAGTACTCGAACTTCCACATCTGCTGCGCGCCACTCGGCAACACTGTGTAACCGGCCGCGGGCGAACCCATGAAGGTCGTGCCGGCCGCCGCGCCCGGCGCCGCGTCGTCGAGGCGGACCCCGCCGCCGGAGGCGACGTGCAGCAGCCGACCGGTCAGCCCGGTCCAGCTCGGCGGTACCATCCCGCCGGCCCGCTGGGTGTACGCGATCTGGTACTCGATCCGCAGGTATCCGCGCCCGCGGAAGGTCACCTGCTCGCCGCGGTGCACCAGGCTGTAGACGTTCGGCCGGGGGTCGTTGTCGATGCTGGCCACCACCTGGAGGGTTCCCTCGGCGCGGTGCGGCAGCGCCGCGGGCTTGCGGGTGGGGCTCGGCGCCCGGTCCGCCCGGTCGACGACGCTGCCGTAGACCGGCGCCGGTGTCGTCGTGCTGGGTGACGGTCGCGGCGACGGCGTCGTCGGCCGGGCGGAGGCGGGCCGCGGCGACGCGGTGACCGGCGCGGCGATCACGGTGTGTTGCGGCCGAGGCGCCTCGCCGGGCCGGGTCAGGTACACGGCGCC
>Ga0307508_10004707_pt1 | contig 13218 bp, 15 predicted proteins | sample 9_EM_MG_FD_203089 | JGI IMG/M metagenome (GOLD analysis project Ga0307508, IMG submission 203089) | Populus trichocarpa ectomycorrhiza microbial communities from riparian zone in the Pacific Northwest, United States - 9_EM | ecosystem: Host-associated > Plants > Roots > Unclassified | place... | reverse complement strand
TCGGGGCGCGGCTGGTAGGCTGCTGGCGAGAGAGCAGAAGAGAGAGCTGCCGAGACACAGCCACTCGAGCAAAGACGAAATCCTATTCCTACTCGCGTACTCGTACTACTAGAATAAACAAATGTGGCACGAGCGGAGTGCAAACCGTGTTGGTGGCGTGACACCCCTTTCCAGCCTCCTGTCACGCTTCTGGCCAAAGTGCTTTCACGGCTTCCGACACCACTTTTTGCACAATGCATCATTAAAATTGCGAGTATCTAGTATGCTCAAGATCTAGCAGTCAACAGAACTCTAAAAATTTGAGTGGTGCATGCTCAGCAAGTGTGTTTGCACCTGATGCAGTCCATTATGCAACCAACCATGGTATAGTCGAACCGGATCTTGTTCCATGTTCATGATCACGATGAAGGTGCCCATTCGAATCCATCGCGCCCTCGTCCGTGGCCCTCTCCTCCGCTCCCACTTCCACACCGCCCACGCACTCCTCGCCGCACGCAAAGTCCTCCACACATTCAACCTCGCCGACATTGGCGAGGGCATCACCGAGTGCGAAGTCATCAAGTGGTCCGTTCACACCTCCCTTTGCATTCCGCACCCTCTGCTGACGCGGCACGTGCAGGTCCGTCAAGGCGCACTCGCCCGTGCAGAGTTTCGATGCACTGTGCGAGGTCCAGAGCGACAAGGCGAGCGTGGAGATCACCTCGCCGTTTGACGGCATCGTGAAACAGCTTCTGGTGCAAGAAGGCGAGATTGCCAAGGTTGGCGCGGGGCTCTGTCTCATCGAGGTCGAGCAGGACGACGAGCTTGGGGATGATCCGCGCGCAAACCCGGATCCATCCGCCACGCCTGCGTCTGAGGTGGCCCAAGATCCGGCGGTGTCGGCGGAGAGGAGGGGAGAGGCAGAGGCAGAGGCGAGTGCACCACGCACGGCAAACAAACACCCGCTTGATCCGACGAATACGGTGCCTACGGCGTTCGCGTCGTCGACATCGGACCATGCTCTCGCTACCCCCTCTGTACGCCACTTTGCACGTCAGCAAGGCATTGATATCACTGCCCTCGCACCAGGGAGTGGGCGGGACGGACGTGTCGAGAAGAAGGACGTCGAGGCGTTCATTGCCAGGGGACGTGTCGTCCCTGGAGTACAGATGGAACTGGGTGTTCGGGCAGAAGACAAGGATGTCGTGGTCGAGTTAGGTAGGACGCGGTATGGAATGTGGAAGGCAATGACACAGGTGCATCCTCAGATTATCGTCTCTATCCTCGCGTCACTGACTATCCTATTCGTTCTACCCAGAGTCTCGAGATACCCAGATTCGGGTACGTGTTTTTGTGTGGACGAGCGATGATTTATTGACGTCTGGCACAGATACGCTACCTCGCTGGATCTCACGCGCTTCCATGGTGTGCTACCGTTACTGAATGCGAACATCCCAGCCCATTACCTACCGCCATCATCGACCCCGGCACACGCGCGTGCGTCACAGATGGTCAACCCCTCGGCACTCCACCCAGCATCATCCCCGCCATCCGTCCCAGACAGTGCTACATTTGCTAAACTGACATATCTCCCTTTCCTCCTCAAGACGCTCGCGAATACCATGATGGAATGGCCTCTCTTCCGCGCGTCCATCACCCCAACTACAGATGCGAATGCGAGCCGCAAGCCGACACTTACCATTCGGCCCACGGCCGACGTCAACCTCGCGTTGTCCACCCCGACAGGGCTCTACACGCCAACAATTGGTGCTGCACAGATGCTCTCGATCCACGGACTCGCCTCGCGCGTGGCGCACCTTGCATATCTGGGACGCCAAGTCCCGTGTGGATTGACGCCGCGCGAGATGCCACGCCGGGGCGGGACGATCAGCGTGAGCAACATCGGTGCGATCGGGAAAGGGGAGCATGCGAGCCCGGTGCTCGCTCCTGGAGGTGGGGTCGCGATCGTGGCGGTTGGACGGGCGCGGTGGGTGTGGGATGTGAGTGAAGGGGTGTGGGATGCCACCGAGGGACGTGGGGAACGACGGCTCAAGGTGGACGTGAGCTGGAGTGCGGACCATCGGGTGGTCGAGGGGGCCGAGTTGGCTGCGTTTGTGGAGACGTGGCGGGGGTGGGTGGAGAACCCTGAGAGGCTGATTGCGGAGGGGGTATGAGCACATCGTGTACTAGCCATACTGTGTCTTGGGGCAAATACTTGTTTTCGGGCTTGGGCTCCTTGCGTGTCGGCAATACGGACCGATCATCCCGCCAATGCCAACTCCGCCACTTGCTCTGACATCGCGTCATACCAGTATGCAAGAACCACCATTCTTTGACCGTCCCTTCTTTCCCCCTTGCCATGTTCTACTCCTTCACATATTTTTTTCCCCGGGAAATGATGATGCAACTTGAAGGTGAGTTGGAGCAAGTGGGTTCGAGCAACGCCGCATTGGCCTGTACGGGTTCCTCCCGATAGTATTCTATAGTGCAGTACGCGTGGGGAAGCAGGTAAGAAGTGATGGCACAGCGTTATATGTCGATGGCACTTCCATCCGTCCATTCAACTGGCACTCGACTCGGCGACAATGTCTCCATGCAGCCATCACTCTTCCCCAATATCTGCGGCCCCTGGTGGTATCCCGCAGTTCCGCCATCTCTGTCCACTGTGCTAGTATGAATACGTTCATCGCGTCACCACCCCTCACCGTGAAGCTCGCGAATGGACCTGGACTGCGAACAATAGCCCCAGTCCTTCGGGACGCCTGACAGTAGTACATAGCCGGTCTCTTGGTAGTAGGTACTGCAACATGAATCGCACTGCGTCGTGAATCGCTGCCAGCCCTCGGTGGGCATGCAGCCCAGTGCCGATAATCGTAGCTGATCGATCGATCAGCCACCTTGTGATTGAGCGGGTTCGTGTTCTTGAAGCGTTGGCCGAATCCGAAAAGACCGCACCCTTGTTCCTTGGCCACGAGGCTGCGCGTAATCGGAACGATAACCTTTCAAGTTTTCCTGATCTCGCGAACGAACATCATGCATGGCACCTGATCGCCAAGGAGGCGATAGAGCGGCGTCGAATCCCACTTTTACGGCCCATGATCGGGGGTGCACTGTAACTCGAGGCAAGCATTGGTGAGAAAAGAAGTTACTATAGGGGAGGAATTCAGAACGCTTCAGCTGGAACCCGCGAGCATACTAGATTAGATCGAATCCCGAGGGGCACCCGCGTGGATGTGATCCGTTCCGTCGGGTCACGTGACCAGTGAATTATGATTGCAAAACTTCTAAGAATCTCCCGCTAGAGAGCGTGTGACGTACGTCCTCGCGATGCGACGGCACCCGTTGGAGGTTAGACCGGTTTTTTCCGCAAGGACCAGGGAGATATCGTACCATGTCTCGGTTAGGGAGTGATTTACAGATCGGCGACTCATCGATGGAACAGAAATCTACTATGAAACTACCAAGCTACTCGTTCAGAGAGTGGTACGTCTCCTCGTCTGGGTGTATTCGGATAACACTGATCACCCTCCATACAATCACTTGCACAATGATAATCGTTCTAGGCCTGATAATCTAAAGTTATAATCATATCCCAAAACGAGCACCACCGGCAAAAACTGTACGTACATACAGCTTTTCTGCCTCCAAGTTTTTTGATTGGCGCAGCCTGGACCATCACCTCGGATATTGTGGCTCAAGGAGAGCACCCTCAAATCCGCAAATGGGTCAGACTGCAAAGACGGCGCGTTCCGTGACCACCTGATGACTCTCCACACAAACGTTCTGGAGCGGCGATTAGCAACAAAGGAAGGTGTGTCCCCGCCCCACTTCACCGTAATTCGCAAGCTGATGGGCTTTCAACTTCTGGACGCCACATCTGCGTCATATGATTCATATCGTTGGGCCGCTATATAGTAGTTGTCGCGATCTATCTTCTGGTGGGAACCGAGAGAACCGAGGGGGCCTTCCATGCTGACAGGGCCCCGTTCTTCTAGTCCCTTCCCGTCAAACACCGACCTAGACTCGAGGATATTACAAAACAAAAAGGGGTCTTCCTTTCAGCTTCGGTTTGCGCCGTGACTTGTGAACGAACGTCTCATGCCTCGTGTCCCATTTCCGTTTGGAGTTCGTTGGAGGCATTTGCCGTTATTGCAATCGGCTGAGGTATAAGTAAGGGTCTCTGGGAACCGTGTTGACCCTCAGCTCAATATCAATCCTTTCACCACCGTTCTCAGTTCTAATCCCGACATGTCGAAGGCGCCATACGGAACATGGCTCTCGAAAATCGACGCCTCTGTCATCGTTTCCGGTGTATGTTGGACCGATATTCACCCTCTACAATGTCCGTAAAGCTCACGATCGCATCAGGTTATCACGTTTGACGATGTAGTGGTCGATCCTATCACAGAAACCATATATCATCTCGAGGAGAGCCCCAAGGATGGCCGTTGTATCATCGTGAAATCCGAGGGCGACCAGGTTGTCCTGCCGTCTCCCTACAGTGCGCGAACCTTTGTGCAGGAGTACGGGGGTGCCCCCGCGATTGTTTACAACAACATCATCTATTTCTCCAACGACACCGGAAAGGCGGCCCAACGTGACAATAAAATCTACTCCCTAGATCTAATGGCTGTTGGATCTAAGCCAACCCCGATCACTCCCGGTAGCGTTCTCATTCCTCGATCTATGACATGCGTGCTCAACACTTGTCGACAGAGAATACCTTGTGGCGCTATGCAAACTTTGCAATTCACCCCACGCAAACTAATTTGCTTGTCACGCTCCGAGAGGACCACACCGACGACCCCGATGGCACAAATCCGGGAGGGGTCGTCAACACGATCTGCGTCGTTGATACTTTAGCAAAGACGCCCGCTGTAAACGTTATCGTCAACGGTGCGGGCTTTTACGCCTCTCCAGTGCTTAATCCATCCGGAAACAAGATTGCGTGGCAGCAATGGGATTTGCCCGATATGCCATGGCAAGGTGGCATAGTCTACGTTGCCGATGTTACCGTCGATTCCGGGAGTCTCACGGTCTCGCAGAATCATGTGTTAGTCGCAGGTGAAAAGGGAATCGCATCCGCGACGTTCCCTAGCTGGATCACAGATACCACCCTTGCTTTTACAACGGATGCGCTCAACAAATTCCAGAATCCGTTTATATTCCACACGGACACGGGATCGTCGACGGTCGTTTTGAAGGAGCCGTTGACGCGGGATTTTGCTGAACCTGCATGGTACCTCGGACTTTATCCCTATGCCATTCTGGGCGGCGGAAAATATGGTATATTCACTGCGTTCAAGGACGGTGGAAATATCTTCTATATCATCGACCTCACTGCGCCATCTGATCCAGTGTTGATCTCCCCCCCAAAAGACTCTGACTACACGGTCGCCCAGCATGTCCGCAGGGCAAGCGACAACACATTTGTCTTCACAGCAAGTAACTCTTCGACACCAGGTGGTGTTATCAAAGGCACAGTTTCGCGCTCGCCCGGTTCGTACATTGTGGACTTTACAGTGCTCAAGGCTAGCGCGACAGACTTGCATCTGGAAAGGTACATTTCAAAACCTAGGCCAATAACGTTGCCAATGTCGGGGTACTCGATATACGCCGTCTACTACGCTCCCTACAATCTGGACTATTCCGGGCCAATCGACCCCAACGAAAAGCCACCTTGTATCGTTGGCGTGCATGGAGGCCCTACTGGTCTGGAGTCTCAGGCTCTGAACTGGACCAAGATGTACTACACCAGTCGTGGTTTCGCTTGGTAAGTAGCGCCGTGTGATCATTCCTGTGAACATGCTTGTCTGAAGATACGCTCATAGGTTGGACGTTAATTATCGTGGATCCTCGGGATATGGTCGAGACTATATGTAAGAATGTCACGCACATCTTCCGTATTCTGATTGAGACGACCTCGGCTAGTAACCTTCTCAATGGAAACTGGGGAATCTATGACGTCCAGGACTGTAAGGACGCGGCTAAGACCCTGGCTTCTGACCAATACTCTCTTATCGACGGGAACCGTGTGGCAATCCGGGGGGGCTCTGCAGGCGCTTATACCACGCTCGCCTCGGTGACCTCCGCCATAGACCCAAATGACCCCCAACCGTACTACAAGACTACCTGCGGTGCCTACGGTTGCGTCGCAGATGTCGAGACGCTTGCCGGGGTCACGGAAAAGTTCGAGATGGATTACATTAACACCCTCTTTGGTCACCCTCCCGGCCCTGTCTGGGACTCTCGGAACCCGATCAAGCATGCCGGTAACCTCAGCGTGCCGTTACTTGTACGCGATACCTTGTGCTTTGTCATAATGTATGGATTGATTGACGTCATGCCTTCTTCGTACATAGTTATTACAGGGTCTAGCTGACGGGGTCGTTCCTCCTTCGATAGTCCGCGGATTCTTGTCAGCAATCACCCAGCTGGTGCCAAGCGCGGAACTCGAATTCGCCTTTTACAAAGATGAGGGCCATCACTTCAAAAAGGAGGATACGATCGAGGATGCGCTTCGGCGCGAGCACAATTGGTATGTGGACACCCTGTTGCCATTCGATTGAGCGGAGGGTTCTTGTAAAGTGGTGATTTCAGAGTGTGTTGAAACGTTGAGCGTTGGATGCGATACGTGACATTGTGTACTATGTACTAGTAGCATGTGATTCGAATGTACGAAGATGTGACTCTGATTGTTTGTGTGTTCCCTTACTTCGAGCGGCATGTCAATGTTCCCTTGGGTGGTTGCTCTCTCCCCGTCCAGTGTGGATGAACAACGTTCACAAGCCTATCCCAGTTATCTCATCAAGAAAATTTCCATACAAACAGGCGAAATTATTGGTCGATGTACACATACGAAAACAAGTTTCAGCTTGCTCTCCTCGATCGCGAGTTCTGTCTGCATGCGTGTCGGCAAGTACGGACCGATCATTCCGCCGACACTGCCAACCGTGCTTCTTCCTACTTCATCTATGGATGGCGCATATATAGGCGCGGTCCACCCCCATCCCTTTCCTGTCTCTCCGTCTCAGCATTTTTTTGCCTAGGAATCCGATGTAACTTGAAAATGACTTGAAGTAGGTGGTGGTGGGTCTATCCAGCAACGCGCATTGACCTGTTATACAGATTGCTCTCGGTGATCTTATACAGTGCAGTATGCGTAGGGAAGAAGGTAAGTGAAAATACAAGTGATAGTACAGCGTGATATCCTGGCGATGGCACTCCCATCCGTCCATTCAATCATTCGACTCGGCGACGAGGTCTCCATGCAGCCATCACCCCTCCCCAATTTCCACGGCCCCCGGGGGTATCGGGATCATGGCATTGACTTGCCGCTGAAATTCCCGCAGCGTTGCCATCTCCATCCCCCCTACCAGTACGATTTCGCCACGTATACGTTCATACGCTTTGTGTGTGAACTCCCTCGCCGTGAAGCTAGCCCGCGTATGGAACTGGACTTCGAACGATATCCCCGACGTTGGCTCTCGCCACCGTGTGTTGATACCCTTGTACTGGTCGTCGCTCCATGTATTGTGTAGTGAGACGAAGATCAACCCTCGATCCCTGAGCCTTTCCATATCCCTCCGAATGCCTGTGACATAATCGTTCTCCATGTATTGGAACATGAACCGCACTGTGTCTTGTATTGCGGCCAGCCCCTCGATGGGTGTGCGGCCTGATACCAATCGTAGCCGATCAGCTACCTTGTTCTTCAGCCGGTTCGGATCCTTGAAGCGCTGATCGAATTTGACGAGCCTGCGCGCTTGTTCATCAACCTCGACGCTGTGGAGCAGCGGAACGATAATGTTTTCCCCGATCTCGCGAATAAACATGTACGCCCGATCTACCTCCTTGCTTTGAGCGGCATCTAACCTTGCACTACTTTCTTTCCACCCGGTGTTATCATTGGATATGCATATTGATTGCACATCCTTGAGGTAAGTGTCTTCGTGGCGCACAGCTTTCAAGAGGAAGCGGTATGGAGCGAGAGAGGCCGCTATGAACGTCGCAGCGACAGGGGTAGCCCGCTGCCAGTGAATTCGAGAACAGCCACCCCATATTTCACGCGAATACATGAGGATCCTGTCAACAAAGAAACTACGTTCACACCGTGCTTCTACGAATGCGACACCCACGTGGAAGACTCACTGGGCTAGCAAAAGTGGGATCTGGGGTGGGATAAGGTGGAACTGGGGAAGCCAGGCGAACTTACGCCCTTATCTCCAGAGGGTGCCGTGTGGCGTACGGCACACCTGCTCTTGTTCGGGTCCGTGTTTGCAGAGGAATGGAAACATCTGTATCAGGTTCGGGCGCACAGTCGGTTGTTAATCCGGACGTTCCGAGACCGTCTCGAAAGAATGGGTACGTCCTTGGTGTTCATGCCTCTTTAGTTTCTCGGAATACATTGCACACCCCAAAGGACACACCATACGCAATGCGAAAACGAAGGTACGATCATTCTCCCCGTGAATGCAAATCTGGGGCCGACGTGGCATGTCGAGCCTTGATCGTTGTGTTGCCTCACCGTTCGAGATGAACGAGTAACGAAGCAGCCAATCAACGGTCAGTCAGGTAGGTTCTCGGCACCCGCAGCCGAATGTTCGGTTGGCAACATGTTTGCCACATTCCGTCACTGTGTGTATATGCCCACCGCCTCGATGGTGAAGCAGGACCTTGATTCATCGTTGCACTCGGGTCTCGGTCATTTCAAGTTGCCGGGGTGATCAAGGTCGTGGTTCTCTGGGACGGAGAAGGCTTGAAAGGTCACTTAGAATATCTCGGGGGCTCGGCGCGATCCAAGGAGATGGCAAGACATTACCCAACGAGAGACACATCCGTCATACGATCAACAACGGTCCTTCGTTTCTCGTCGCTGCACACCACCCATACCCTACTCGCCTTGATCCCCGTCGCGGCCTGCCTCTCGTGCGGATTCGTCTTCGGCTGGTGCGTGTTTTCAATAGTTCTGGTCCGACTTTTTTTTTTCCAGTGGTAAGGCGAGTTGACGGTTTTGTCTCCCAGGTGGTCAGCGTTGGGAGCCTCGTTCTGACATGGCATACGAGGGTGACGAACACTGGCCATGCCATGGGCCTCTGCGCTACCAACTCGAAGGCCGGTCTAGAGGCAGTGGGAAGATGAGATCGTTCGTCGGCTGGAGCGTCCGGACGCGGACGATAGGACGCAGTGCAGTTTCAGACGAACAAGGAGGACTGTACCCGAACGTGGGGTTGCACACCTTGCTTGGGATGCGTTGGTTGCGCTTCGGGGATTTGTTGATTCCCCGATGGGGATGCCTTGCCGTCATCCGAGTCCGTACGGGGGTTTCGGCTACGGTTGGTGGCCCATCTCCAGTGCATGCCTCGTCCTTGTCGAATCGGAACCCATCCACATGCTGTATTTCGGCTGCATCGTTTCGCTGGTCGCTGGCATGTATTGGTCTAATTGTTCATCGTTCATATTTACTCTTGGCATTTGTTGTGATCACAGCACCTCGGTGTCGACCCTGTGCCATCATGATGCATGACACGCGGACTTGTCATGCATACCTCCGGCCAGCTATATATGTCGCTCCGGCCTCTCATCATAGCCTCACTGGCCTGACCATGGACCGTACATAAGCGGCCATCGAGGACCCTTCGTGCGCAAACCCGATACCACCATGACCATGACCCTCGTCCGCGTGCCGCTCACCCTCGTTGCCGCCTTCGCGTTCCATGTCGCCATGTCGCCACCGTCGACATTTGATCCCGACACACCTCGTGATAGACACGCCGCCATCCGTGCCACAGCTCGTCTCATCATCGCCACCCTCACAAAGGTCCGTCCACCCATTCATACTCACACCTACCACACGTATGCCCACCCTCATGTCCTTGACTGGAATCCTTAGGGCTTCTACTGGGCCTCCGCACTCGCAGACACGCTCGTCTTGCTCGCGCTGTACGTCCCCACCTCGCTCCCCACGCTTCCCGCGTTCTTTATCCCACCTGCGGGGACGTTCATCGCCTGGATTAGACCTACGACGTGGGGGCTAGACGGGCTAGACCGGAGCCTCGGTCTACCTTTGTTCTTTTCCCTCTCTTTCCCTCCTCCCTTCCCCTTACCTCTCGCGACCATCGCAGGAACGACGCTCGCCCTCGCAGGCGCATTTCTGCGCTACACCGCCTACGATGCCCTTGGCCAATTCTATGCCTGTCGCAATCGAGGACCAGGCCCATGCACACCCGTCCCATGCGGCGCACAAAGGGGCCACGCGCACGCGCTTATCACGGCCGGACCGTACGCGACCGTCCGGCATCCGGGATACGCAGGGCTCGTGTTGTGCACGACGGGTCTCGTCGTGCTCCAACTCGATGCGCTCAAGGCGAGCGACCTCGTGCCTTGGGGTGCCGTCGTCGAGTGGGTGAGCGTTGGGATGCGCAATGTGGCGCTCGTTTGTGCTATCCTGGCCACGGTAGGTGCCATGCGGAGGATCCCGGACGAGGAGCGGATGTTGAGAGCGCGGTTCAAGGGGGAATGGGAGGCGTGGGCAGAGAGGGTCCGGTACAGACTTGTTCCAGGGGTATATTGAATGTGGTGACATGGTATCGTCGTGTAGGGTCCGAAAAGAGAGATAAGTACAATAAAAACAATAAAAAAAACATATTAAAAGGTCAGCCAATACGACCGATGCACCAGCCAACAGTATATAAAGCATCCACAATAAGTCAAGGCGGGAAAACCGAAATCGAGGAGTTTGAGCGTTCGCCAGAGGTTTACTTGCCACGCGCTCTGTCGGCGCAGGTCCGCGAACAATAGGAACTCTGCCCTCTGGCCCTTGGTTTCGTCCGACAATACTGGGCGAAAAAGTTAGTGTCCAGTCACGTTCGCACAACCGCACGGGCTGAGACCGGGAGCGACACCGAGACCCACGCACCTTGCACATCGTCGCAGCATGATCTGCACAAGTGCGACTGCAGTACTTGGAGCGTTGGTGTGCCGGTTTGGCACGACAAAACTGGTGAAACAGAAACATAAGAGAAAGGCGAGGTGAGCGCGAAACGTGCCCGGTGCGGCGAGGTACAGGAACCTCACCTCACATACACCGTTCGTCGAACCGCGACTGCCCGACACGTGTGTACGCGGTGCTTGGCGCTTGTCCTTGCCTGAGTGTCCTTGAGATCGATGATTCCGAGTGGAAGTCGGAGTCGATTTCGAAACCGAGGTCGGCGCGATCGAAGGCGTCGGCGTATCCTCGTCCGCCTCGTTCCCTGTCAGAGACAACAATCCACCCTTGAGCATAAAATGCCAACCGAAAACGACGCGCTCGACGCAAAAGAATGGGAATGAGAACGCACGGAGCTCGTCGCGCAAGCGCATCAGCGCCTTGCCTAACTCGTTGTTTCCCGTGCCGTCCGCGCCGACTCCCCAGAACCAGTCCCGTGGCGAATCCTTGGAAATTTTTCCTTGAGAAGGCCTGTATAGATGCAGAGGGTCATGGCATGAACGTACCTCGAGGAGTTCTGCATTGCCCGTATCGAGGAGCATCTGTTTCAAATGCTCATGTTGTGTAAACTTGAGTTTCAGCGCCGTTTCCATCTAACAGTGGACCATGGAGGGCGTCAGATGTGTGGGTTGGGTATGAGTGGGAAAGGACACACCTTGGAGACATGGACCTGTGACCAGTCAGATCGCACGGCCGTCTTGTGTCGATGCGCCTCGTCAAACGCACTTATTGGTTTCGGACCACACGTTCGTATACGCTCCGCAATCTGTGGATGTCCGTCGAGGAACTGTCCACACCCCACCGTCGCGTCAGCTAGCATCCCCACAAACGACATTATCGTGCAACGTACCTTGAATGCCTGAAAGAGATGTTCGCTCGTCGGATAGCGTCTTCCTTCGTACACCACCTCGTGTGGCGAGAAATTCGTAAACTCGTAATACGGTTTGTATTTCTCGTAGAACAAAATCTTGGGACGTGCATGTGCGTGAGCCCAGCCCCCCGAAGAGATGACTATGTGGGTGTCGCCGGCGTCCCAGCATCGTGTGCACGGTGAAAAGAGGGACAGAACAGGACCCATGCGCGTCGAGGGGAAAATTTGAAGGATGGGGTTAGGTAAAAGAAGTGGAAGTCTAAAAAGAAAGGTGGGGAAGCGTGCGGGCGTACTGGGGCGTTCTTTTTGCTCATGACGAGAAATGAGGTCAACGCGTTTGCGAATTGCTTCCGACGCTGACCCGCTTCACACAACATACACTAACACTCCGGGTACTCAGCCCGAGATGCCCATGTAATGAACGGTTCACCGCTCTGGAACAGACGTTCAACAGCGTTGTGCAATGCTTGCAGAGCCTCTCTACTGTCCGGTATACAGTACATTATCTCATACTGCATGAGGTCATATTGTATAGCTCTCGTACTGCATAGGATTTTGTGGATCCCACTGTGGGACAGTGTGAAATCAGACAATAATGTATACTGTATAGTGTATAGACCTGACTGGCACATTATTCACTATGGCGGGCTGTAATTAGTAGGAAGTCCATTCTCCGTTCTCCATTCTCCATTCTCCATTCTCCATTCTCGCGTACCTCTATTGCTGCACAGCAACTCTGATATCCATGCATTCCATGACATACCTGTCTGAGATCCGTATTCGTACCATGTGCTTGCCTAGTAACCAGGGAAACTTAAAAAACAGGCAAGCCTTAAAGGACAATGCAGAAAACATTCTGCTTCCAACTCTTCGTTGTCCCCCCATTCTCTTGTGATCATGCCTGCAAATAAACGTAAACCCCGTAACACTCCTCTCGAATACAACCATCGACGTCCAAAGAAGCCGAAGGCCATCGGTGATGACACTCCCCGAACATCAGCCCAAATGACTCAGACATCACGGAAAAATCTCACGCTTGCTGACTGGCTCAACGTCTTTGCTTATGTTGATGCGCATCCATCTGTCCCACAGAAGGATGTTGTCAAACACTTTAGCACACTGAAGACAGGGGCTTTGTTGTTCTCACAGCCAACACTCTCATGAAAGTTGGATGATCGCTCGGACCTAGAAAACCATGTCAATTCCAATCCCTCTGCACTCTCTTCAAAGCGCCCTCGAGTTGTCACACGACCGGATGTCGAAAGCACCCTATTCCTGTGGGTCAAACACCTGGAGACAAAGGGTGAGCAAACCAATGGGCCAACATCAGGAAATGTGCGTTTCTGCTAAATGGTCTAAATTGATCTAAACTGTCTAATTT
>Ga0307508_10004706_pt1 | contig 13218 bp, 12 predicted proteins | sample 9_EM_MG_FD_203089 | JGI IMG/M metagenome (GOLD analysis project Ga0307508, IMG submission 203089) | Populus trichocarpa ectomycorrhiza microbial communities from riparian zone in the Pacific Northwest, United States - 9_EM | ecosystem: Host-associated > Plants > Roots > Unclassified | place... | reverse complement strand
TCGCGGCTTAGCAACCATCGAGTTCGAAACAGAAATCGAAGCCTCGAAAGCAGGTACATGCAATAAAGCGTTGATTGTTTCCGCCCACCTAAGGCCGAGCTAAAATTGTGCCTTCGGCACTCAGCTGACATATGCATACTTGCCCAGCTAGGCACTAGTTTGCGGAGTCTGTTGATGTTTCAAGTCAGATTCGTCAGAGGCTTCGAACACAACCTCTTCCGTGCGTGAAACAGTATGCGAACCGTAATATTCGCAAGCGGGCAATATTATACTGCAAGCGTATCTCCGACGTCCGTCCACGCTAGGTCCGCTCGGCTGTCTGCGTGAGAAAGGGGGCACCACATGCATACGAGGTCATTGACAGACAGGCGTGGAAACCGAGTTGCCAGCGAAGATTGGAAGAACAAATCTCAAGCCACAGGAAGCTTCATGACCGACTCCGCTAATGTGAATGAATGGCGCAAGAACAATACGTCGATCATGGCGTAACTGTTGCGTTTTCGACCCGATTGTGACTCCGATTTGTAAGTTGGTCGCCGAGGGTGCAATTGGCAAAGAAACGTTAAGACAAAAATTATTGTTGAACCCCTTAGACATTTCTACTTACTTCTGAATTGCCATCGTCAATGATGCTTCTCTTCGCTCCCCAGCTGAACTGGATTGCCATGTCCTGAACTGAGATGCTTGGATGGCTCCGACGTTTCGCACTACAACGGCAAAACAATCTTGTTCCTTGACTTCGAAAAGGGGGATGGAAATAAAAAACATGCAGCTTCTTGAAGTTCTGCCAATGGGAAACTTCCCAAGTGTGACTGTGTTAGAATGAAATTTAGGAAAAGTAATCATCACAGCCTCACATATCATTAGTTAGGGGCTTTATCAGCCAAGGTATTGGCGGCATTGAACGAGGATGCACGGTATTTTTCTACTTCACTGGCCATGCCCGCCCTCCGCACCCTCCATCTGTTGCTTGATGCGATCATGACGTTATGTGTCGAAGTATCATCAATCGCTCTGGGCTCGGCAAGGGAGTTTCTAGCCAGCGAACGGGAATGGTGGGGGGTCGCTCGTGACGCCTTGAGTGATAGGACTTATGCGGCAGCACATTATCATTCCACGAATGCCAAGCAAACGATTGCTCCTTTCAGCGGTGATTTACTAGAGCTTCATAATTACGCTGCATTCACCATACTTTCAGGCTTGGTGAATGTGCCAGGACAACGGCAGAGCACACGAGCATCGTAGGCTGAAGAACCAAGAGCAGCAAGAATAACGATTCAGGAATGAATGACTTGATGGCGGGAAGCATTAGCGCTGACTTAGAAGGAAAGGAAACAAACTGGATACGATTGGTTATAGAGGCTGGAGACGCGGGTTGGTTGGAGACCTGCCTCTAAAGAGATCCGTTGACGCCGTTCCAGACGAGGTGTTTTGCACCAGGCATCACGTGATCGAACGCCTCTCGCCGCGAGACGAATAACTAGGTTCACGTCAAGATGAACAGGGCGGCCAGTGTCAAGACTTTTAGTTCCCGTCCTTCCCGAGAGACACCTCTATTAACTTCTTATTCGCACTGTTCAGCGACGAAATGTTCTGCCCTCTCTAAAGGATTCTCGTGTCGTTCAATCTTTGTTGCGCATTGCTGAAACTCGTATATTCTAGCTGGCGTGCGTCCCCCTTTCTCATTTTGGGTGCTGTCAAATGGAGCGTGCTCATGCCGACCCCTCAGTTGTTCTGATCATAAGGATGACCTGTTCCGTAACTTCCGTATAAGATGGAAACAGCGTAATCATTATTTGACCGCTCGAAATTAATTGCCGTCTGATATGCTGTTTTTGGTTGGTTCGCATGTCCGTTGCCTCACGGTCGCGACGAAATCTCTGTGCACAAAATTTTTGCAGATGTTCTCTGCGTTAGCTGCATCATCGTCCACGCTCGCGACATAATCGCACCACTTCAATCCCAAGCACGGAAAGACGAGATTGGAGAGGACACGACAAGTTTGCCTGTGGGGTCTAGGGGTCCAGCGGCCTGAGCAATCACGCCCGCTAATTTCAAAGCTTCCGCACAATCGTCACGCCCCATGTTTCGGTCCAACGTGTTGCGCTTGCGCCTGTTGCCATCAAAACCCCCTAGGAGTGTTTGGCTCGCCTTTTCTATAGTAACGATACCTTCTTCTACAGAACAGATATGATCTCGCGATCCTCGAATTGATATTTATTATTGCTGCCCTGCTGCCTCCTGTTAGCGCTACAACAGCGAGTCCCCATCAGGTTCAAACAACACGATGCAGCCGCATGTTCAACAATCGCTCAATGGCCTAACATAATTCACTCCACAATTTGTTTCCCTGACTGTCTCACTCCGCGAACGTGGCCCATCTTGGAGCCGAAACCTACGGGAGGATTCGGCCATGGACCGCACCGAAAAGGTGGTGCCCCTGGGGTGTCACATCGCTGACGCATTGAAATCTCGCTTACCACTGGCGTTCTTCATCGCCGACAGTTGATGGCTACTCTCCGATCTGTTCAGGTGGCGGAACACTGGTTAAAATTCCATGATTTCTCCGAAAAGCATTACGTTTTGCTGCATGCTGTTATTGCGGTCAAACATGGTTCCTCAAGATAATTTCCTAAGATTCCGACCAACCGTCATTCTTGTGACAATCCAATGCCTCACCCAGCGAACAAACCTGCTGCGACAGTAAATTTGCGCGAGGAGATTCTACGAGAAAGTGTGCTCACATCCCCCAGCGCGAATGATTGACATGATCCCCAGTCCGTCTCGAGTGAAGATGATTGGCCTCCAGCTGTGCACAGAGAAAGACGGCTCAATTAGGCGATATACTTCAAGGAGAGAAAACATGACCATGTGGCTTCGTCTGCAACAAACGCGGAAGCGTCAGTTGCCTCCCCTTTTCAATAAGTCGTTAACGGGATTGTACATACCTTCAGTCCGACTCGACAATACCATTCATCGTTTTCGGCTCTTAGACTCGTCTCTCGCCTTTGCAAGATTCATTGACGAGAACGGCCAGAACATCTGTGCCCATCTGCAAGTCCATCGACCCCAACGCGTTGCAACATTCTAGTAGGCGGGTGGATCCCTGTTCTGGTCACGGCTATTAAATACTGGCGAATTGAGTGGCTAGTAAAGAATATGACTATCACCTCGCAAAGTTGTGAGGCGCACGTTTCCGGAATCAGCGGCCAGTCATGGAGTTAGCTTCCATTTCTCTAGTGAGTTTTCAGAGAATTCCACTGCATAACAATTTGATCGAACGCAGGTGTCGGGGAATTCATTGAAAACCAGCAATGTGATGCTTGTATTGTCCACCATCTCGCCCGGCACCGTAAAAAGAGCCGATTCGACCATGAATCCGTGATTATTGACGCTGTCGACCAAGAAAACTCGGTCAGAGAGGTCGATTGGGCTCGGTCGGTCTCAGACATGAATTATGCAAAGTCAACGACCCTTGCAAGGAGCATGAGCAATAGTTATCCCAGGTGGTGGGTGGGGCTGGCTCACTTGTGGTGTAGTGGAAGGCGTTTTCTGTCGGAGGATGGTTGGAGGGTCAAAAGCTGCCTGTAGGTGAAGCGTGTTAGCGTTCTAAATACAATTGTTGTGATCTGCACGGCAGTTGGGGGGCACTATAGGACATCGCGAAAGGATGAAATATAGGGTCTTAAAAGAGCGAGCCGAGAGCAGTTGAAGTGTGGAGTCTGTTCTGACGATACAAGCCTTACACGCCACACCTGGGGCGACTTTGTGGGTTAGACGCTGGCCGGCAGGTCACTCGACGAGAGGAAGGTGGTGTGCAAAAGGAAACGCCGTTGCTCTAAAACGTCACACAGTGTCAAGCGAAGGCATATGACACAAACGAATGAGTCATGTGCAGCGCCAGCGGCCAGCGCAAGGCTTATAGCTGCAATAGTCCAACGTTGAATATATCAAGGTACAGTGTTCCGGGTGTCGAGTTAACCGGCGGACATCTTAATAAAGCACACCGTGAGCGGCGTATGCATTTTCTGACCAGCAGTGTCAAAGTGAATCCTGCAGAAAGTTAACAGTCATCCCTCTGCGCGTCTGGGTAGAGGAATCGCAATTTCACGCCACTTCAGACTCAGTTTCCTCTGCATTGCACATGAGCGACTTCTCCGGTACGGCTGCTAGTTGCGAATACGGCACTTGCTGTGGGTGGCGCGTTGTAGACAAAGCGTCATAGGGGTAGGCGAATCATCGGCAGGGAATGCCACATATTGCATACACGAAAGGCGTGCCTCTAAAGTCGCGTATGAAATCCTTGGTCAAGCGCAGTAACTTGGTAGTGTCGTTCATCCTGGGTCCCGTTGTAAAATTTGGCAACTCTAACCGGTATTATTGCCCATCGCGTCTTCAAATATTCGGACCATGCTGGCTTGTCACCCGCGAGGGAAATTCCATGTAGGTCCTTGGGTAGCTGATGCAAGAAAACACTGGGCTGGCATGTTAGGCGCAGGTTCCAAACATTGGGGACACCTTCAACAAATTGTACCTCGGAGTGATCTCAGGGCCAGGTTGACAACCGAGTTTTCGCAAAAGTTTGCGCCGAAAAACCGCTGATCAGTAACTCTTTTTCATCTTCTCCGCTGCTTGCCCTAGCCCAAAATGACGCGCCAGACCTAATGTATGCTTCCTTCGGGGTCATGAAAAGACAGCAAAGTGAGGGGCATTTAGTTGAACTCACTTTTCAAAAAATAGTTTTTGGCCAAAAATCCTAGAAAACTTGGTTGCCAAACTGGCCCGTATACATGTTGCAGAGTAACGTGCGAAGATGGCTGGTGGTAGGTTGGAACTAGAATCTTTCGAAAACGCCACCAAAGCAACTTACGAAATTTATCGTCTCCGGGAGTCCTGAACAAAGACTTTTTCTCGTTAGAAATTGCAAACCTGTACGGAGCAACAACCAAGTTGTCTGTCCAAGCGCACAATACCCCACACCCGCTGTCTTTGCAGGCGGGGATGCGGCGGCGCACCCCACCTTTACGTAATGTCCACGATCAGCGAGCTTTGCCCGAGTCAACCCTACGCACATGCCGCCATAGATTATCTTGGGCGCCACCAGTGTAGTAGGTTTTGGAAGCATGAATTCGTGGTCCATAGTATCGATCAAAACGCGGAGAATTCTGATAGAGGTGTCGTCTTGGGAGGTATCTCTGGGTTGTCGGTGCTGCTCTTGAGGGATGTTGATGCTGCCGACATTGTGCGTTATCATATTATTACGATTCTTCACAGTTCGTATGTGATTATTATATCGTAGTCGCGGTCCCTCCGAGTTGAGACCCCGAAGAGTGTTCCTTTGACACGCTACTATGACGGTATGACCCTCCCAACAGTCAGCATCTTGCTCAGAAACATTAGGTCTGTGAAATGGAACCAACTTCACTGCTTCCTATCACTCCAACCCAGTCTTGCCTCGGTTTTGGGGGTAACCATCTTCCGGTATCACGTCGTAATGCCCTGTAAGGTGCAGAGCAACACAATCGCTCTCGGAAATGGGGTGGAAACTTCAGCTCAAAGGTTGGCACGCCGATTGGGAGCACGTAAAATTCGGTCAAGAGTGGCTGAGTGTTGCTGCCTAGCCCCACGAGAAAGCAGAAGCTCAATGGACACCTAGGGGAAGGATGCGGGCGGGAGGTCGACTGATCTGAAACATGAATTCGCACAAGGGTTCAATGGCATGGAATGTACGTGAGCTTGCCGCTAGCTTCAGAAGATGGGCCAGGCGTTCGGTGCGGCTGGAAAATTGCCCGCCGTTAACACGGTTCTACCAACATCCAATGTCGGGAGGAGAATTTGCCGACCTTGCGGGGAGGATCAGCAAGACTGGCTCATACACGCTGTCAAGATGATCCAGGGGGCGACCGAGTTAGTGGATTGGCTGGATGCCGTGTTACCGGAAGACATCAGCCACCGAGACTTGGTTGTTCAACCGTTTCATTCCCTTATGTCGGGCGGTGATCAGTGCACAATCCTCGAGGATCTTGCCCTGCGATATGTGGTCGCAACATTGGGCAGGGAGAGCATCGCGCGCAGGGGAAGGGCTGATATGTTTATTGTTTACAGTGGTGCTTCGAGAATGTTACATCAGAATCACCGTATTAGGGAATTATTAGGTAATGCTATGCTAATACAGTTTCCTACTATTATACGCCCATTCAAAGCGGTCCCAGCCCTATGCAGTAAGGGATGGTCTTCCTGCCTACCGACGCCTCAGGTGTTCTGTTGATCATAATTCTCCTGTGTGCACAAGAATGACCTGTCTCGTATAACTGCGTAATCATCATTCGACTGCTCATAATGAATTGCCGTCTGATTTGCTGTTTTGAGTTGATTCACATGTCCCGTTGCGTCACGGTCGCGACGAGATCCCTGCACAAAATTTTTGCGGACGTTACCCACAGATCCATGTATAAGATAAAAAACCAGTTAACTGCATCATCGTAAACATTCGCGACATAATCGCAACACTTCAATCCCAAGCACGGAAGACGAGGTCGGAGAGGGCATGATAAGTTTTGCCTGTGGGGTAATGGATGTCTGGGGTCCTCCCGCTCGCGTCACATGGTTTTCACGGGATCACGCCCACCCAATTTCAAAGCTCCATGTTTCGGTCCAACGTGTTGCGCTTGCGACTATTGCCGTCAAAACCCCCAGGAGTGCTCGGCTCGCCCTTTCTCGTAACGATGTCTCCCTCTACAGGACAGATATAATCTCGCGATCCTCGGATTGATATTTATTATTGCTGCACTGCTGCCTCGTGTTTCTTGCGTGTACAACGAGTCCCATCAGGTTCAAACAACACGAGGCAGCCGCATGTTCAACTATCGCCTGGCATGACTCACTCCACAGACTGTTTCCTTGACTATCTCACTGCGCTAACGTGGCTTCATCTTGGAGGTCGAAGCCTGCGGGAGGATTCGGGCATGGACCACACCGAAGAGGTGGTGCCCCGGGGTGTCACATCGCTGACGCGTTGACACCTCGCTTGTCACTAGCGTTCTTCGTCGCCGACAGTTGATGGCTACTCTCTGATGTGTTCAAGTGACGACTAAGATTCCATGATTTCTCCGAAAAGCATCACTTTTTTGCTGCATGCCGTTATTGCGGCCAAACATGGTTTCTCAAGATGATTGCAACCAACTGTCACTCTTGTGTGACAATCCAATGTCTCCACTTCACAAACCTACTGCGACAGTAAATTTGCCTGAGGAGAGAGTATGCTTTCCATCGCCCAGCGCAAGCTAATCGAATGGTTGACATAATCCCCAGTCCGTCGCGAGTGAAGATTATTGGCCTCCAGCTGTGCATAGAGAAAGACGACTCAACTAGGCGATATACTTCAAGGAGAAAACGTGATCATGTGGCTTCGTCTGCAACAAACGCGGAAGCGTCAGTTGCCTCCCCTTCTCAATAAATCATTAGAGTCCGTTAACGGGATCGTACATACCTTCCGGCTCGACAATACCATTTCATCATTTTCGGCTGTTAGGCTCGTCTCTCGCCTTTGCAGGATTCATTGACAAGAAAAGGTGACGGCCTAGAACATTTGTGCCCATCTGCAAGTCCATCGACTCCAACGCATTGCAACATGCACAGTGTGTCACGCCCGGCTCGCTACAAAGCGGCCCTTACTTGCTGGTATGGTATCGCGCGTTGTTCGAGACCGAATCTCCCTTCATTAATGAATCTAGTAGGCGGGTAGATCACTGTTCTGCTCGCGGCTATTTAGATACTGGCGAATTGAGTGACTAGTGAAGAATATGACCATCACCTTGCAAAGTGTGGCGCACGTCTTCTATTTCTCTGGTGAGTTCTCAAGGAATTCCACTGCATAACATATTAATCAAAGCGCAGGTGTCGGATAATTCATTTAAAACCAGCAATATGATGCTTGTATCGTCCACCGTCTCGCCCGGCATCGTAAAAAGAGTCGATTTGACCATGAATTCGCAATTATTCACTATCGACCAAGAAAACTTCGTCAGAGCCGCTGCTGCATCCTTGTCTGCCAAAGCTCAGCGGGTATGGAGTATTGTACGCTTGGAACAAACAACTGGGTTGTTGCTCCGTACAGGTTTGCAATTTCCAATGAGGAAAAGTTTTTGTTCAGGACTCCCAGAGACGATAAATTTTGTAAGTTGCTTTCGCGGCGTTTTCAAAAAATTCTGGTACCCACCACCAGCCATCTCCGCACGTTACTCCGCAACATATATAAGGGCTAGTTTGGCAATCGGGGTTTTCAGCCAAAACCTATTTTTTGAAAAGTGAGTTCAACCAGTTGCCCGTCACTTTGCTGTCGCTTGCCTGACCCCTAAGGAAGCATAGATTAGGTCTGACGCCGTCATTTTGGGCTAGGGCGAGCAGCGGAAAATATGAAAAAGAGTTACTGATCAGAGGTTTTTCAGCACAAACTTTTCGAAAACTCGGTTGGCAAACTGGCCCTAAGATCACTCCGAGGTACAATTCGCTGAAGGTATCCCCAATGTTTGGAACCTGCGCCGAACATCCCAGCCCAATGACATGAATTTCTTTAGCAGAACTGTCGTTTTCTTGTACCAGTCCGTCACTCAAGGTCCTACATGAAAATTTCCCTCACAGGTGACAAGCCAGCATGGCCCGAATATTAGAAGACGCGATGGGCAATAATAACGGTTGGAACTGCCAAGGTTTACACGGGATCCAGGCTAAACGACGCTGCCAAGCTACTGCGCTTGACCAAGGATTTCATACGCGGCTTTAGGGGCACTCCTTTCGCGAGCGCAACACGTGGTATTCCCTGCCGATGATTCGTCTATCCCCACGACTCTTTGTCTACAAAGCGCCGCCCACAGCAAGTACCGTATTCGCATCTAGCAGCGGTACCGGAGAAGTCGCTCATGTGCAATGCAGAGGAAACTGAGTCTGAAGTGGCGACTCTACTCAGACACGCAGAGGAATGACTCTTAACTTCCTTGACACTGCTGATCAGTAAATGCATACGCTGCTCACGACATACTTTATTAAGGTTAACTCGGCACCCGGAACACTGCATTGATCCATTCAACGTCGGACCATTGCAGCTATAAGCCTTGCGCCGGCCGCTGGCGCTGCGCATAACTCATTTTTTTGTGTCCATATGCCTTCCGAGTATTGGTTTTTTCAACGAGATCCAACGCGTCTCTGTCCCTCCCGCTCGCCGCGGGACGAATTATCGGGATCATTCGGACCACTGCGGCTTTCAATTGACGGTCAAGCATTGGCGGTAAACGACATCAGACCAAGAGCGAGTCACTTGACACTGTTGCGGATCGGGGTGTGACGCTTCAGCGCAACGGCGCCCCCTTTTACACACTACCTTCCTCTCATCGAGTGACCTGCCGGTCAGCGTCTAGCCTAGCCACAAATTCGGCTCGGATGTGGCGTGTAAGGCTTGTATCATCAGAACCCCACACTTCAACTGATCTCGGCTCGCTGTCTTTCAAGGCCCTATCTTTCATCTTCACCTGCAGACGGGTTTTTACCCTCCAACCATCCCCCAAACCATCCGACAGAAGGCGCCTTCCACTACACTACAAGTGAGCCAGCCCCGCCCACCACCTGGGATAACTATTGCTCGTGCACCTTGCATCGATCGTTGACTTTGCACAAATTCATGTTTGAGACCGACCGAGCCCAATCAACTTCTCGAGGCGCATCCCCCCTTTACGCAATGTCCCACAATCAGCGAACTTTTCCGGAGTCAACTCTACGCACATGCCCCTATAGATTATCTCGAGCGCTACCAGTGTAGCGGGCTTTGGAAGCATGAATTCGTCGTCACGCATGGTGTCCATCCACAACGCGGCGACTTCTGGGTACGTGTCGATAGAGGTGCCGTCTGGGGGGGTATATCTGGGTTGTCGGTGCTGCTCTTAAGGAATGTTGATGCTGCCGACATTGTGCGTTGTCATATTATTACGGATCTCCAGAGTTCGTATGTAGATATTGTGAATATTCCATAGATTCGAATCTCGCATAAAGAGGAGGATCTTCATCGAAACACCCCCCCGTGCCATCCGATTGCTCGCGTCGATTTTAAGGCAACGTTTGGGCAGGTCCCATCCGTTCGTGATCTCGCTAGACTCCTCAACATCATACAAAATACCGCCCAACGGTATAACTTGAAAAACGTATGTGGACAGCAGTTTCTTCGTTCGCCGTTCTTGCTCAATTTTCGTTCATGTGGCAGGAAAATTGTCGATACATGGCCTGTATCATTCAAGGGGCTCTCACTACTGGGTTTTCCGGTGTGTTGGGGGGTTCGCCGCCAACTTGGCACGAAAGGCATGCGCGTCGGGCCACGAGAATTATATTGAAAGCGTTCGGTGAGTTTCACTTCTAGACTGTCTCGAGGCGTTCACGACCTAATACCTGGCTATCTTGGTAAAAGGTGTTTCTGTATGACATGATGTAGAGTTTGTTCCGCGTCCTTGATGGTTCAGCGATGCTCCAGCTGTAGAACGGCGTTCCGGAGAAATTTATGAAATCCCCCCCACTTTGCGCGGTAATTGACAACTACCTTCGTCTCAGTTTATGGCGGGGCATTAAAAGCAATATTTCGCTGAAAAAGGCAATTGAGCTCTCACCTCCCCTAAAACCACGAGAGAAGAAAAGTATGAAGAAAGGAAATGATGCTGCGGGAAGTAGAACCGCCGATCGTTAAACGGGAATTTTGCTTGGAGCACTGGAGGAGAAAATGATGGACGCGGTATTGGAATTTACAAGGTCGTAGTGGCCGATCGATGATACGCTTTGATCAGTGGACCAGATACAGTATAATTCATTATGAACCACCACGACGCACCCGAGTAGTGTGATGTCCAGCGCAACAATTTATTGGTGAGATATATTGGCCGTCCCCGATAAGGAAATCCCATCAAAATTTGTTATCGCTGTGTTTGAGTTATTGAGAGAATTGAACACTTGTTTGCGGGGAGCCAGCATCTCATCTTTTGGCTTCCTAATAGTCTAGGTCACCGTCTCGTCTCCTCGATCCTGGGGTTTCCACAGGCTGCTACATTTCATCATATTAACTATCCTTGTACCCCTCACCCACCTCATGGCTCTAATTTTGTAGCGTGATTGTGTGCCAAGGCAGCTCAAACATGAAAACCGTGTAGGAAAAAGGTATGGTTGGTCATGAACCCAATAAAACTAAGGGAGTGGTAAGCCCGGGGGAGGCTTGTGCAGTGCTGTTGAAGGGACTATGGGTGATTCAGGTGGTTTGCTTGCAGCGATCGATATGAGCGTATCTATCGAACAAAAATGATTTGTTTGATGTGTGATTTCTTTGACTTTACAGCTGAAGTAAAAATTCAGCAAAATTTGGCTCATTCGCCCTGACGCCTCCTTGGTTACCGCCGAGCGCGCTTGTAATAGAAAACTCCTGAGTGACGCATCGGAGCTTACTAACGCTAGGCGCTAAGCCTCTCCCGACCGCCCGACCACCCGACCGCCGACGTCCATTTGGATGTTCCCGCATTTATAATAAAGCATGTAGATATCGTGTACCTTCTTCCGTGTAATGCCACGACGCAATAGATAGTTCAAAACAGTTCTCAGGCACACATCAACTCCGCGGACCGCACGAAGGGTTCCCACAAGCTCAAATGCTTCACAATCGCATGGAGGCGATAGGTTTTGTAGACGGAGTATGGCGAGATGCCCGTGCACGCATGGCATTAACAACTGCACGAACATCGTGCCCATGCGGAGGTGCATCAGTTGATCATTCGGAGTTAACGAGCGAAGCGCATTTTGTGATACCAGGCAGAGTACAGTAGTGATGTGAGAAACGGAGGCAGCTATCAGTCTAAAGACACTGTGGAGGGGAGACTATGTCGGCGTTAGTAAGCGCCGACACGTCACTCAGGAGTTTTCTATTATAAGCGCTCTCGGCGGTAACCAAGGAGGCATCAGGGTGAATGAGCTAAATTTTGCTGAATTTTTACTTCAGCTGTAAAATTTGTCGTTTTAGATTGCAATTTCTTAGATTAGTTCGTTTTATGTTGGGATTTGAATTGATGAATGTATTGGACTCCCGAGTACTCCGCGCCAAATTAAAATTGAGCCCTGAATGCCCCGTCGCCAAAGGCGTTAGCGCCGTGAGATACCCATTTTAAGAAATTAAACACCAAATACAACAACACAGCGATTTCAATTTCCTAATTAAGAAGTTCCTTGAGCGCCGCTCATGGTGGTGGATTTCATTAAATAAAGACACAAGGGAATGCGCATAGGGTGTTGCTAGCCCCGGTTCCATGCCAAATTTAGTTTTAATTCCTGCCGCTAGGGGTATTGGTGTTGAGATTCGGCATTTATGGAAATTCAGGGTCTTCCTTCCTAAAAGGAGACGCCCAGCAGCGCTAACGACAAAACATTCAGGCTCAATTTCAATTTGGCGCGGAGTACTCGGAGAGGCCCCACGAAACTCAGGTTAGAGGTAAGATCCGGGTTCCGTCATTTTGGGGGGCTAGTTTTCCGGTTGTTTTGGGATATTTGTCCGCCATTTTCTCGCCACCCGTCACAGATTTAATGAATTTTGTGGCTGATTCTGTGATAAATATCTGGTGCACAGGTGTAGAGGCGCTTAAACACCTTATCCCATCAGTGCAGCGGGATATGTCACACTGTTGTCACGCAGAAACGTGACCAAAGTTCCATCATTTTGGTCCAGATTTTGGGGATTTTCGGATCTAACCTCCAACCTGAGTTTCGTGGGGCCTACTCGGAGCCCAATTCATTCATCAATTCAAATTCAACATGAATCATTGTTTAAATCAATTACACTTGTCTAATCGGGGAGGGAACCCGGTCACAACCGGCACTGGCATGACGCTCATGCCAATTGCAAACCTACACGCTGGCTCTATTAGACGTGGGCAATATGCCGGTATTGCAGGCACCGTGCGTGCAGATCTGCATTCCTGGAATAATTTATTGCGCATCTCTGGTGAACTCATGGTGCTATCTGGCCCTATCGGGTTTTGACGGCATTCATGCGCAGCATTTGAATTGCCCCGCAGGGCCTTAGCGAGGATCGCTTCCTCCTCCTAACTCGCGCACACGATCGCACTATCGCATAGTGAGTGGCCACACCGCCGATCATCGTGCCTCCTCCTGACCGTCGCTCGGTCACACGCTCGCAGCGTGCAGCCG
>Ga0307508_10004705_pt1 | contig 13219 bp, 13 predicted proteins | sample 9_EM_MG_FD_203089 | JGI IMG/M metagenome (GOLD analysis project Ga0307508, IMG submission 203089) | Populus trichocarpa ectomycorrhiza microbial communities from riparian zone in the Pacific Northwest, United States - 9_EM | ecosystem: Host-associated > Plants > Roots > Unclassified | place... | reverse complement strand
TCCGTCTCTGTCTCCCGTTCCCGTTCCCGTTCCCGTTCCCGTTCCCGTTCCCGTTCCCGTTCCATTCCTGTTCCCGTTCCCCCCCCCGCTTCCGCTCCCGCTCCCGCTTGCGTCACCCGAACTCACTTGAGTACCTTGGAGAACCGCCGCCGTTACACACGTCATAATACTCGTCGCGTCGTACGGTACAACTTCCCCCAGGTTCTGACAAATCAAGAGCTGTGCTAACAACGTCACAAAGAACGCCAACATACTCATCGTATCTTACCCGCTGTCGTACACACTGCTGGGGTGCTGCACGCCATCCACATCAGCATTGTACTCGCTGAATCATGTCATAATACTCGTCGCGTCGTATGGTACAACTTCCCGTGGGTTCTGACAAACTGAGAGCTGTGCTAACAATGTCACGAAGATCGTCAACATACTCATCACATCTAACCCGTTGTCATACTCACCGCCAGGGTCCTGCCCGCGATCCTTATCAACATCGTGCTCGTCGAATCATGTCATAATACTCGTCGCGTCGTATGGTACAACTTCCCGCCATTTCTGACAAACTGAGAGCTGTGCTAACAATGTCACGAAGATCGCCAACATACTCATCGCATCTTACCCGCTGTCGTACTCACCACCGGGGTGCTGCACGCCATCCACATCAGCATTGTACTCGTCGAATCATGTCATAATACTCGTTGCGTCGTATGGTACAACTTTCCGTGTGTTCTGACAAACCGAGAGCTGTGCTAACAACGTCACGAAGATCATCAACATACTCATCGCATCTTACCCGTTATCGTACTCACTGCTGGGGTCCTGCCCGCGATCCTTATTAACATCCTGCTCATCGAATCATGTCATAATACTCGTCGCGTCGTATGGTACAACTTCCTGCAGTTTCTGACAAACTGAGAGCTGTGCTAACAATGTCACGAAGATCGCGAACATACTCATCGCATCTTACCCACTGTCATACTCACCGCCAGGGTGCTGCACACCATCCACATCAACATCGTACTTGTCGAATCATGTCATAATACACATTGTGTCGTATGGTACTTTTTCCCGCGGGTTCTGACAAACCGAGAGCTGTGCTAACATCACAAAGATCGCCAACATACTCATTGCATCTTACCCGCTGTTGTACTCACTGCTGGGGTCCTGCACGACATCCACATCAACATCGTCCTCGTTGAATCATGTCATAATACTCATCGCATCGTATGGTACAATTTCCCGCGGTTTCTGACAAACCGAGAGCTGTGCTAACAATGTCACGAAGATCATCAACATTCTCATCGCATCTTACCTGTTGTCATACTCACTGCTGGGGTCCTGCCCACGATCCTTATCAACACCATGCTCGTCGAATCATGTCATAATACTTGTCGCGTCGTATGGTACAACTTCGTGCGGTTTCTGACAAACCGAGAGCTGTGCTAACGTCACGAAGATCGTCAACATACTCATCGCATCATACTCGCTGTCGTACTCGCTGCCAAGGTCCTGCCCACCATCCAAATCAATATCATACTCGTCGGATCATGTTGTTGTACCTGTCGCGTCATATGGTACAACTTCCCGTGGTTTCTGACAAACTGAGAGCTGTGCTAACAACGTCACGAAGATCGTCAACATACTCATCGCATCATACTCGCTGTCGTACTCGCCGCCAGGGTCCTGCCTGCCATTCTCCTCATCAACATCGTACTAAGCACAACCTCCTGCTGGTTCTGACACTCTGAGAGCTGCGCTAATGTCATCAAGATCGCCAACATACTCATCGCATCTTACCCGTCGTCGTACTCGTAGGCAGGATCCTGACCGCCATCCTCCTCACCAGCACCGCACCTGTCGCGTCTACTCACCATTGTACTTGTCGCTTGTTACTCGCATCGTACTCGTTTGTTCGTACTTTACAGCTTCTCATGGGTTCGGACACCTTGAGAGGTGCGGTAACATCACGAGACTCACCAACATACTTGTCGCGTCTTACTCGCCAGCTTCCAACTGTTGACGCTTATAGTGGTGTGCTAACCACGTTAAATACCGTGTACGCAGGCGGTGATACTTCCAATCAATGAACGCGTCGATGGATGCTAAGTAGACCACCATCGATGCGACGCTATGTGCCCGTGCTGGGTGCTCTGAGGTTACGTATATAGCTGTATATTAGATATAATGAATACAACTGGATTGAGTCACTATCCCTAGAACCACCAAAAACAGCTTGCATCCTAGATTGCGGATGTAATGAAAGGCTTTGCTGCGATATTCAGTGCCGTGACAACTGGGTCCGAACACAGCCGCCTTGACAGCTGCGTCTGGATGCGTGGTGCCAGGAGCAGGTTCCGTCCGAATGCCATCCGCCATGGCATTCAGAGTCCGGAAGAAATGCGCCACATCCAGGAGGCAAATGCGCTAACTCCTCATCCGAAAGGTACATGACGTGGTGGGCATTGTCCTTATGCACATTGCCGTAACACTCTGCACCCGGAAGGTGCGCACTGCATCCAGATGGCATATCCCATTAGACGCGTCGTCTGGACGCCATTTGCCGTGACACTATATGTCTGGAAGACATGCGCTCCGTCCGGAAGAAATATGCCCTGACACTCCTCGTCCGGAAGGAGCATGCCGTGGCTCGCGTCATCCGGATGATCTTTGCCGTGACACTTTATGTCTGGAGGACATACGCTCCGTCCGAAAGAAATATGACCTGACACTCCTCGTCTGGAAAGCATATACTGTGGTTCGCCTCATCCGGACACCTTTTGCTGTGACCCTTTACGTCTGGAAGACATGCGCTCCGTCCGAAAGAAATATACCCTAACACTCCTCGTCCGGAAGGCGTATGCCATGGCTCGTGTCATCTGGACACCCTTTGCTGTGACACTTTGCGTCTGGAAGACATGCGCTCCGTCCGAAAGAAATATGCCCTGACACTCCTTGTCCGGAAGGTAAATGCCGTGGCTCGCATCGTCCAGACACCCTTTGTTGTGACACTTTGCGTCTGAAAGACATGCACTCCGTCTGTGAGAAATATGCCCTGACACTCCTCGTCCAGAAGGCGTATGCAGTGGCTCGTGTCGTCCGGGCACCCTCTGCCGTGACGCTTTCTGTCTGGATGACATGCGCACTGTCCATAAGAAATATGCCGCGACACTCCTCGTCTGGAAGGCATATGCCGTGGCTCGCGTCGTCCGGACGCCCTTTGCCGTGGCACTTTGCATCTGGAAGACATCCGCTCCGTCCGTAAGAAATAGGCCCTGATGCTCCTCGTATGGAAGGCATATGCCGTGGCTCGTGTCGTCCGGACACCCTTTGCCGTGACACTTTGTGTCTGGAAGACATGCGCTCTGTCCGTAAGAAATATGCCCTGACACTTCTCATCCGGAAGGTATATGCCATGGCTCCCATCGTCCGGGCGCCCTCTGCCGTGACACTATGCGTCTGGAAGACATGTGCTCCGTCCGAAAGAAATATGCCCTGACACTCCTCGTCCAGAAGGCATATGCTGTGGCTCGCGTTGTCCGGACGCCCTTTGCCGTGACACTTTCCGTCTGGAAGATATGTGCTCCGTCCATAAGAAATATACCCTGACACTCCTCGTCTGGAAGGCATATGCCGTGGCTCGCATCGTCCGGACGCCATTTGCAGTGACACTTTGTGTCTGGAAGATATGCGCTCCATCCGAAAGAACTATGTCCTGACACTCCTCATCCGGAAGGCGTATGATGTGGCTCGCGTCATCCGGACGCCCTTTACCATGACACTTTGCATCTGGAAGACATGCGCTCCGTCCGAAAGAAATACGCCCTGACACTCCTCGTCCGGAAGACGTATGCCCTGACTCGCGTCGTCCGGACGCCCTTTGCCATGACACTTTGCGTCTGGACAACATGCGCTCCGTCTGTAAGATATATGCCCTAACATTCCTCGTCCGAAATGCATACGCCGTGGCTCATGTCGTCCGGACGCCCTTTGCCGTAACACTTTGTGTCTGGAAGATATGTGCTACGTCTGTAAGAAATATTCCCTGACACTCCTCGTCCGGAAGGCGTATGATGTGGCTCGCGCCATCCGGACGCCCTTTGCCATGACACTTTGCATCTGGAAGTCATGCACTCCGTCTGTGAGAAATATACCCTGACACTCCTCGTCCGGAAGGCATATGCCGTGGCTCGCATCGTCCGGGCGCCCTCTGCTGTGACACTTTGCGTCTGGAAGACATGCGCTCCGTCCGAAAGAAATATGCCCCGACACTCCTCCTCCGCAAGGTATATGCCATGGCTCACATCATCCGGGCGCCCTCTGCTGTGACACTTTGCGTCTGGAAGACATGTGCTCTGTCCGAAAGAAATATGCCCTGACACTCCTCCTCCGCAAGGTATATGCCATGGCTCACATCGTCAGGACGCCCTTTACCATGCCACATTGCATCTGGAAGACATACACTCCGTCTGTAGGAAATAGGCCCTGACGCTCCTCGTGTGGAAGGCATATGCCGTGGCTCACATTGTCCGGATGCCCTTTGCCGTGACACTTTGTGTCTGGAAGACATGCGCTCCGTCTGTAAGAAATATGCCCTGACACTCCTCGTCCGGAAGGCATATGCCATGGCTCGCATCGTCCGGGCGCCCTCTGCTGTGACACTTTGCGTCTGGAAGACATGCGCTCCGTCCGAAAGAAATATGCCCTGACACTCCTCCTCCGCAAGGTATATGCCATGGCTCACATCGTCCGGACGCCCTCTGCTGTGACACATTGCATCTGGAAGACATGCGCTCCATCCATAAGAAATATGCCCTGAAACTCCTCGTCCTGAAGGCATATGCTGTGGCTCACATCGTCCGGACGCCATTTGCAGTGACACCTTGCGTCTGGAAGAAATACGCTCCATCCAAAAGAAATATGTCCTGACACTCCCTGTCCGGAAGGTGTATGCCGTGGCTCACATCGTCCGGAAGCCCTTTGCCGTGACACTTTACATCGGGAAGACATGTGCTCCGTCCAAAAGAAATATGCGCTGACACTCATCGTCCGGAAGGCGTATGCCGTGGCTCGCATTGTCCGGACGCCCTTTGCCGTGACACTTTGCGTCTGGAAGAGATGCGCTCCATCTGTAAGAAATATGCCCTAGCATTCCTTGTCTGGAAGTCATATGTCGTGGCTCGTATCGTCCAGACGCCCTTTGCTGTGACACTCTATGTCTGGAAGACATGCGCTCCGTCTGTAAGAAATATGCCCTGACACTCCTCGTCCGGATGGCATATGCTGTGGCTCGCGTCGTCCTGACGCCATTTGCCGTGACACTTTGCGTCTGGAAGACATGCTCTCTGTCGGTAAGAAATATGCCCAGACACTCCTCGGCCGGAAGACGTATGCCATGGCTCGCGTCGTGCGGACGACCCCCACCATGATATTCTGCGTCAGGAAGACATGCGCTCCGTCTGTAGGGGATGTGCCCTGACACTCCTCGTCCGGAAGGCGTATGCCATGGCTCGCGTCATCTGGACGCCCTTTGCCATGACACTTTGGGTCTGGAACACATGCGCTCCGTCCGAAAGAAATATGCCCTGATACTCCTCGTCCGGAAGGCGTATGCCGTGGCACCTTCCGTCCGGAGCACATTTACCTTGACACTCTGCATCCGGAAGCCACGTGCTGCCTCCTGATGGCAAATGCACTGTCACTCCTTGTCCGGACGCTATGTGCCATGGCACGGGTCGTCTGGGAGGTCAATGCGTGTGCAATCTATGTCTAGTAAGCATACGCCTGTGTGTCTTATGTTGGGAGTGGCGTGTGCCTTGACTAGCATTGTCCAGTAGGCGAATACGTTGCCAGGCTGCGTCCTGTGCGTTCGGACGTTTTCGATGTGTAGGGTGCGTCCGGACGCAGCACGTGCATCTGGACGTAGATTTTTTTTCCTGATGTGTTCTTTCTGTTAAGTATCACCAAATCGCCCACTTGATATGCAGGGTTGTCCTTCCGGTGAGGGTCAGCATAGCGGCGCATCTGCTCCTGGGTTGCTTCCAGTGCTTTAATGACATCTTCGTGCACCTACTACATCCAGTGGGCATATGCCATGCTAGTGAAATTGCGTGTACTGGCCGCAGTTGGGTTAGTGGCGGTGGGGTGAAAACCGTAGTTTGCATAAAATGGTAACATCCCCGTAGCTGTGGTAACTGAGTTATTGTACACAAACTCGGCCATCGGCAGTAGGTTAGCCCAGTTGTCCTGTTCGTGATTGACAAAGGACCGGAGGTATGCCTCAATGGTCTGATTGAGGCGTTCGATCAGACCATGTCAAGATCCTGCCATGACTACTCCGTGCTGCTCGACAGGTAACGGAGACTGGACTCTTCGGGGTGTCGCTCATTTCCTCACACCTTTGCGTGGGCTTGTTGTCCTCGCGGTATCCGTCATACCCAGTGTGGTCTCGTCGCGGTCTTCTCACATGCCTCTGCGTGGGCTCGTTGTTCTTGTGGTATCCGTCACGCCCAGTGTGGTCTCGTCGTTGTCCTCTCACACACCTTTGCGTGGGCTCGTTGTTCTTGTGGGGTTTGGTGGTCACAGCGCTGGTCACGGGTAGAGAGTAAGGTCTGTGGAGAGAGATAATATGCGACTTCGATCTATTGCACTTTACACTACAGGTAATATGCACTCCTCCTCGCCATACCACCCCGATGGGGCTCCCATCTTTCTGATAAACATTCCCCTCCTCCTGCTAGCCTACGAACAGTCCCTCTGGGATCAGATCGCCCTCTCAGTACCCATCTAACTATGGCACGAAGCACTAAGTATACAGGTCCGGGCTCGCCTTCTAGTCATCTTAAAAGAAAAGAAGAGGCATCAAGGAAAAACAACCCAAGGGAAAAGGAAAAGGTGTGTGGTCGTGCGTGCCGTAGCCCGCTACTGTTTGGTGGATTGGTCACGCGTGCCGAAGCCCGTGACCGTGTGGTTTGGTGGTGACGAGGGCAGGCCATCAGTCACGGGGTGGTGGTGTTTTTGGCGTTCGGATTTGCCGGGGCACTCGATTGCCAGTGGTGTATGTGGCAGCGAGAGCTGTGGCCAACAACTGCCAGGTGGTGTTGGGCCGTCAGGAGTATACATGGGTGTATACGGCAGTCGGGGGAGGGGTTGGTTCGGGTCATTGGTCGTATACGCTGGGTGAACGACCGCCGAGGGGTCTGGTGGATGTACGAGCCAGAGCCCACGACCGCTGGGCATCGTGGTGGCGGTTTACGCAAGCCAAAACTCATGGCCGCCGGTTGGTGGTGGGCCGGTGGTTGCGTGCTTGGGTTCGCACGGCCGCAGGGAGGGGTTGTGGTTGGTGGCTAGCAGCCAGCACAGGGGTCCTGCTGTAGCCAAGGTGTGGGTGGGTGTGGGCTTGGCTGACTTTTCAGGGTCAAGGCCATGCCCCCGGGGTTTTGAGGAGGGGTCTGGTTGCACCAACGCAAAAGATGTGACCAGAGAGAAGTTGTTGTTTTCTGTCGCGCAAGCGCGACAAGAAAAGAAAGAGTTGGATCTGTCGCGATGGCGCGAAAGAGGAAGTGTTGTAGATGCCCTTGTCCATCAGAGGTAGACTCTGATGGCCATGGGGAGAAGTTGATGTTGTTGCGCTCGCGGAAGGTTGGGGGTGTTGGAGTGGATAATATGCAACTTCAATCAATTGCACTCAGTACTACAGACTATATACGCTCCTCCCACCGTACCACCCCCATGGGGTTTCCATCTTTCCCATTACCGACGAAACGTAAAAGCATGGCACCAAAGAAATCGTGACAGCGAGCGACTGTACAGAGAGACTCATGACAATCCGTCCTCCCCATTGGCCAAAATCAAAGCGTTTTGTGGGTACATTATAAAGGAGACTTGCGGTGGAAAGAAACTTTGGTAAAGGAGATAGTGCAATACCCTTACCTTTTGAGCGCTCTCTAGGCGGCCATCGTCGTGTCAGTGGTTGCCGTGTTGTCACGGCGCATTCCCAGCGTGATCTTGACATAGGTGAAGCAGCTTCGGTCGGAGGCTTTGAGTGGTTGTAGGCAGTTGGCACAGCAGATCGGCGGGTGGTTGCAAGAGTGCCCTGCTCTGCAGTTCGTTATCGTACACGGATGATCCTTGGTGTGGTGGGGTTGTGCACACACAGCACAGGTGTGGTTGCTGGCGGTGCAGCATTACGTCAGGTGCCCAAAGGTCTGGCATTTGTTGCATTGGGTGGCAGGGGTGTAGGTGATATATTCGGTAATAGTTCATTCGCGGTTGAACATGGCGAGGCTGGTGGCACCGAGAGACTTCTTCTTCATCTCACCTATAAAGGTGATGATCATGGAGGAGGCCTCTTTACCCTGGTAGCGTTCAGGGCTGGTGAGCCAACGCGGCGTCTGGCCCATTCGGAGGGACGGGTAGGATGATTCGATTTCGGTACAGGCGGATTCAGGTGTGGTGGTGGTCGGGATGCTGTGGACGATGAAATGGGTCCATCGCTGACTGACCCTGGACGAATCGATTGGTGATTCATGGAGTGCCTCCTCAAGGATGGCTATGTATGGTTCATAGCTGGTGCTCGGGTGCTGAGGTGCAACCATGAAAACGAGGTTGTTGGTGGCAGTGATGTTTGCCAGGATAAGGGGCAGGTGTTCGATGTCAGCATGGGTGGTGATAGTCTTGTTGGCCACTTGGAGTGCGCGGTCTGCGGCCTCCTTGCGGTCGTTGGGTGCAGTCGTGAGGCTGAAGATTATCAGCCTGTCTGCCATCAGGTAAGGCTTCGTGAGGATCATCTCCTTCCTGGCCTTCTTCTTGCCCCTGACCTCTGTAAACTCCCTTGGCTGTTTTTCTGCTACCTGTGCATAGGTTGGTGCAGGGCCTGTGGGAGGCTTGGTGGTGGTGGGTGGCTTCTGGCATTGTTGGGGGAGTGCCGGCACAACTCTGGGGGCTGCAGGAGCGGCGGCGGGGATGGGACGTGCAGATAGGGTGGCGATTTGCTCCGAAAGCTTGGTGATGGTGTTGGTCAACTGGGAGATCTGTTTCTGCATCTCCAGGTCCCTCTCCTTCATCTCTTTCAGGCCAGGGATTTTGACGGTAACTGATTGCTTTGCGAATTGGTGTGTCATTTCGGCACGGATGAAACTGCAAATCAGTTCAAGTAGCCGTTCGGTGGTGTCATTGGTAGTGGTGGTGTGGTCCAGTTCAGATTTCCATGTGAGGAAACTGGCCAGTGTGTCAGTATTGCAGTCCCAATCGGGCGCATAGTCCAACTCTGCATTGAACATGTCGATGGGGATGCTTTGTTGTGGGATTGGGATCGGAGGCGGGGGTGGTGTGAATGTGTTTGGTGGTGGGGTGGAGGGGTTCCCCCCAAGCAACGGGTTTGTTGTTTGGCTGGCTTTGCCTTTTGCCATGGAGGCAAAGATGGTTGCCATAGTGATGCAGAGTTTTCGGGGACAGGTGTCCACTTTTCAGAGCGGGGGTGGGCGTTGTTCGGTAACCGAGCGACCACGACCCGGAGTGAAATCGGGCGGGCAGCAACAACAAAGAAGTAGAAGAGGACCATTGAGTTCGTAGATGGAAAGACCGTGGAGTTACGAAGCTCCAGAGGGTATTTCCAGCGAAATCAGTGGTGGGGATAAAAAGTTGTTTGGCGGCAAAGGAAAATTTTGCGGTGGAGTGAAGGATAATAGATTGCGCGAAGAAGAATCCCCAGACTAGCTACCGCACTCCTCCTTTATACTTTTCCCATCCCCCTGTGGAATCACAGGTTGCCCGTAAGACTGAGACAGTTCCTCCGTCTACCATTATGACTCGATCGTCGCACTCAAGGAAAACACATGATCGTACTTGGCCGCCGCGCGGCCAACACTCTACTCGTGGCAACAGTTGAAAAGACACGCAAGCAGTAAGGGACAGAGAACGGACGCGCAAGCATAATGAAAGGGAAACAACATACGTAACGATCACAGGAGAAAGGAAGTGCAAGCAACATAACAGAGACAACAGGGGAAAGGACGTGCAAGCACCCCCAAACAGAAACAAGGAGAAGGCTCTAGACCAGCCGGCAGTTGGGTTTCGGGGATATCACTACCAGAGCGATATGATCGAGCAAGGCACCTAGACGCGGAGGATGACCACGGCTTTGGCAGTGGAGACAAGGCCAAGCCATAGGATGGCAAGGATAACAGCGGCCCCAGCAGCGGCGCTTACGAGCCTGTCACGCGAGATACGTGACAGTACATACCCTGTCCAGACCGAAGCTCCAGTGAGGTCATGACGGGTAGGTACAGCACGGCGGCGGATGGGGGTGCAGTAGATGCGGACGGGCTGGCTAGCCTGCTGCTGGGCTTGGATTTGTTTGTTCATTCGTTGTTGTTCGGCAATAATGATTTCCAGGGTATTGGCCATCCGCTGGGGTTGCTATTGGTCTGTATCATGGAATTCATTCATACGCTGGGCGAGGGTGCGGTGCACCACATGATTGCAGCATGTATCCACTTAGGTTGTTTGATGTATCATGGCGACGATTTCACCCAGGAGTGTGAGTTGCTTGTTCTGTAGCGCGGCAGTCATTGTTGCGGCGGCAATTGGGTCGGCGGCGGATTTGGTCGGGGTGGCCTCCTGGTCTTCCTGTGGGGGTATGATGTCGGCCAGGGGGACGCGTGTTGCTGCGGCACTGCAGCGGAGGTGGTTGTTTTCCATGTTCACGAGGAATCGGCATTCGGGGCAGACCCGCTTTCCTTGGTGCCAGTCTGCACAAGCCTTAATGTGGTCGAGGTGTCATTCCCGGGTTACTTTGACGAGTTCGTGGGGGTGGGGCATCGGGCAGTCGCATATCTGGCGGTTGCAGCAGTGACGGCGGCGGCCACTGCTTTGTTGGGGGTAGTAGTTGTAGTCTTTCATTTGTTGGTGGATGTTGCAGTCGTCGTCATAGCAGGCTGTCCAATGGAGGAAGGCATGGTTGTCTTGTCGGGGCTGTCCTACAGCGGACAGGGGTGGTGATGGGGCCGTGGGGTGGGAGACAAAGCAACAGGAATCATTCGACGGACTGAAAACCTCCTTTACAACAGCACCCATTCTGCATCGGTTTGATCATGACCGCGACATTGTGGTGGAAAACGATGCCTCTGACTTCGTCTCTGCCACAGTTTTGTCGCAATACGATCATGAGGGAACCCTACACCCTGTGGCCTTCTTTTCAAAGAAACATTCCCCCGCTGAGTGCAACTATGAAATTTATGACAACGAACTGATGGCAATTGTCCGGGCGTTTGAGGAGTGGCGCGCAGAGTTGCAATCAGTGGAAAACTCGATATCGGTCTTAACGGATCACAAGAACTTGGAATATTTAACGACGACCAAACTGCTCAACCGCCGGCAAGTGAGATGGGCGCAGTTTCTCTCCCAATTCAACTTCAAAATCGTCTACGAACCGGAGAAAGCGGGAGCCAAACCGGACTCCTTGACTCGAAGATCCGGAGATCTTCCTAAGGAGAGGGATAAATGACTGACCGAAAACTTCCATGCCGTCATAAAACCACACCAAATCCTACGACTTGAAGCTGGACTCGGACTCGGACTCGGACTCGAGGGATGCGGCGCCGGACTCGAAGATGGATGCGGACTCGGACTCGAGGAATGCGGCGCCGGACTCGAAGGACTCGAGGAACATGGCACCGGACTCGCACACGGACTTGAGAAACACGGCGCCGAACTTGAAGACGGACGCAGACTCGGACTCGAGGAAAGCGGCGCCGGAACGCGGCACCGGACTCGAAGGATTCGAGGAATGTGGCGCCGGACTCGGACTCGGACTCATCAATGCCAAGATCACCGAACTATTCTCTGAAGCCTATAACTGGGATCCGTTTCCCATGAAGGTACTGGCTATGCTAGAGAAGAAGGTCCGCTATTGTAAGGATATTACTCTAGCAGAGTACTCCCGGAGCCCAACGGGCAGATTACTGTATCGAGGAAAGTTTTATGTCCCTGTCTACAGCCCTTTGAGATTATATCTGATCCAAATGCATCACAAAGTACTGGTAGCGGGCCACCCCGGACGATCGAAAACACTCGAATTGCTCTCAAGGAACTACCACTGGCCAAAAAGGCGGTAAGATGTGGAAAGGTTTGTAAGGAACTGTCACACTTGCCGGTGATCGAAAACCAGTCAACACGCACCCTTTGGAGTCCTCCACCCATTGGCGATTCCCCAGCAGCCATGGTAGAACATTTCGATGGACTTTGTCACGGGCCTACCACGATCAAAGGATCACGATGCTATCCGGGTGGTAGTGGATCGGCTCACAAAACAGCGGCATCTTGTCCCGTGCAGCACTACTGTCGATGCCCGTGATCTGGCTGACCTGTTCCTCCAACACGTCTTCCGATTACAGGGACTTCCGCGAACAATAACTTCGGACCGAGGGCCTCAATTTGCCTCTGCATTCTGGCATCGTCTCTGTGCACGACTGGGAATCGAACTGCGGCTGTCTACTGCTTTCCATCCACAGACCGATGGTCAGACCGAACGAATGAACGCCGTAATGGAACAATACTTGCGGTCATATGTGAACTACCTGCAAGATGATTGGGCTGACTGCTTGCCGATCGCGGAATTCGCATCGAACAACCATACCTCGGAAATGACGGCTGTATCTCCGTTCTTTGCGAACCTCGGCTACGACCCTCGCTTGCAATTTGACCTTTCGGCCTTCCTACCCAACCAAGCAGAAGATCAACAAGTGCGTTCTGCAGCAAAAGCATTGTCCGAAATTCATGACCACCTGAGGACGTAAATGCATCGCGCCCAACTCCGCTACCAGGAAACCGGAGACACCCCATCGCCTCCCCATTCCGGACTATCAGGTGGGGGTTCTTGTGTGGCTCGACACTCGAAATTGGAAGACTTGATGACCATCAGCAAAGTTGGATCATCAACGGCACGGCCCCTTCAAGATCGCACGCAAGATTTCCTCTCACGCCTTCCGGTTGGAACTTCACAGCTCGATGCAGGTACATCCTGTTTTTCATGTGTCCTTACTTGAGCTGGCAGCACAGGATCCGCTTCCGGGACAACAACAACCACCGCCTCCTCCATTGGAAATCGACGGCGAGCAAGAATGGTTTGTGGATTCCATTCTTGATTCTCGAATGTATCGAAGACGACTACAGTACCTTGTTAAATGGACCGGATTTGATCACCCGAATTGGGAGCCAGCGGGAA
>Ga0307508_10004704_pt1 | contig 13223 bp, 14 predicted proteins | sample 9_EM_MG_FD_203089 | JGI IMG/M metagenome (GOLD analysis project Ga0307508, IMG submission 203089) | Populus trichocarpa ectomycorrhiza microbial communities from riparian zone in the Pacific Northwest, United States - 9_EM | ecosystem: Host-associated > Plants > Roots > Unclassified | place... | reverse complement strand
CAACAGTTGGTGAATGGCGGAGTTTTTGCAGCCCAGTTGTTGTATAACAACACTTGAAGGGCCGCAGGTCAATGGCTGTCCAATGGCAGAGGTAAATTTATACTTTTAATCAATGTATGTATAGAAAATAATATATTTTTATTGGTATCCCTCTAAGGCTGTCAAGACCGGTTATGACCAGTCCTAACTGGTTTTGGTAGGTTACCCAAATTTCTGAGGGGATGTAAGGGCTACTGCGGTCGGGCGAGGCGCGGAGCGGAACGCAGTACTAGCAGGGGATCCGAAGGGTTTAGTTTATTATGTAATGATAGACTAAACAGGAGTGCATACCTAGCAGGGGATCCGAAGAGAAAAGGGTAAGGATCCACCTGCAGGCGCGGTCTAATATACAAAGTGTCACGTATCAGGTACAGAACATAAAAGGAAATAAGGAAAAACCCAAAAGGGGGAAACGAGCATGAAGCGAAACGGAGCAGAGCAACCGCGGGAGACGAGCAGCTGCGGGGCGGGAGCGGGTGCAGGTCGGGAGCAGAATGCGGAATGCATGCGGTAGTGCGGGACGCGTTACAGGACTCGTTGGATCCAACGGAAGGCTGGTCGGAGGATAGTGCGATGGACCGGAAGACGTAGTGGTGTCGTGGATCTCGTAGGGGGCTGCGGGACTCGCTACGGGATCCCGGGAAGTCATGGGATATCCCAGGGAAGTCGTGGGATATCCCAGGGATGGGACGGGAGCAACGGAAGCGGGAGCCGCGGGACAGCCGGGTCGGGAGCGGAGGGCTAGCGGGAGGTGCGAGGTACCGTGGGGACTGCGGGACGTCACAGTATGTCGCATGATGTCGTGTGATGTCGAGGGATGTTGGTAAAGGGCTAGACCCGAAGCGGGAGACGAGTTGTACTGCGGGAGATGAGTTATGCCGCGGGAGACGAGGTATACTGCGGGAGACGAGATGTGCCGCAGGAGATGAGTCATGCCACGGGAGACGAGATGTGCCACGGGAGATGAGTCATGCTGCGGGAGACGAGGTATGCCACGGGAGACGAGATGTGCCGCGGGAGACGGGTCGGAAGTGGAAGGCACATCGGAAGGAGAGGGATCAGGGGTAAAACAGAGTGGGGTAAGGGGGTTCCCCTTACAGGGGAGGCATAACCGCTAACCGGACTGTGGTTACAGTTAGCCTCGGTTAGTGATTAAATTGGTTATATCGGTTAGGGTCTCAGTCTGGTCTCGGTTAATTTCCAGTTAACTGACCGGACTTTCAAGCACTATCAATGTTGTCACTAATCTCAAAGGCCATGTACTGGGCATCATTACTCAGTTTCATTTGACACTCGTAATGAATTACATTGCATTCTATGGCATTGTTTCTCTTTATTCTTATTGGACCTTGTGTAAGGAGGGACTTATGGTTCGAGATACATGGAATACAAGAGCCTGCTTTGCAAAGTACCAAAACTGGGGTTTCCGAGTCACCGAATATATGTCCGAGTCGGCTCAGCCTTTGCCTGAGCACGATTGTACGAAGGATCCATATTGCCCTTGCTTCCAGAGGTGTCTTCATGACCAATCTTGCCTCTGTGTTCCTTTTGGTGATACTCAGGCCACCATTTCCTTGTATGAACCTCCCGTCTGCTGGTCGTTGTCACTCAAGTGTGGTTTGTCATGGTGACCATTGGGGCCAATTGATGTAGGATTAGTGTGGGTTGTAACAGGGACAAGTTGTAAAGAAGATTGCATGCATCTATTTTGTATAAATATTTTCGAATCTATGTCTGTTGTTCTGTCATTTGCGCGGTTTCGTATGCCAGTGTGCATCCATATCACAGAGACTAGTGTTGAGATCGCCGTATTTGAATACAACACCTGTCCTTGTCTGTCTAAGACAACTACCAATGGAGTGGTGTGAGACATTGTAAAGCAATGGGGTAATGTCTGATGGCTCACTTATTGTAAGATTTGTTGCGACCTGACTTTCATCGAAACAAGCATAGGAGGCTGGAGAAAGTACAGAAACATTTTCCCCAGAGTAGTTACGCCCGCTTTCATACCTATCGCGATCTGTCAAAACAAATGCTTCTGTCCAAGGTTTCTCTGTCAACGCCCTGTCCATAATCAATAATGATCTCGATGCTTCGATAGCATTGACAGAATCTCTCTCTCAGCCAGAACAACACAAGGGCCACTTCCTGTCCATCAATACAACCTAAATAACACATGGAGCTCTGAAACCCGACACGCCATCTTCTTCCGATCTATACTTCACCTCTGAATAAAGCTTCCCACTTGGGATCCCGACGATAACCAGCGAAACTTTGGAAAGTTGACATTCAGATAAACCAGAACACTGTTCCGTCCCTCAAACTCGACATGATAAAAGACCTCGAAGGGCCCCGTCTGGGAGTAGTAGATGGTAGTCATTGTCTGACAAATTACTAGTATGCGACAGCACGACGGGCCGTTCAAGACACTTGAGGATCGAGACTCCCATGAAAATAATGCTGACAATTTGGTAGAGATTGTCGTTACTGGGGCATGATAGACACGAAAAGAGGTCCTAACCTGTTATATTTGGTGAGACGTATAAGTAGGGCTTGCTGGTAAAATAAGAGGCGGCACAAAAGTGACTTACCTTTAGAACAGCCGCCGCAATGGAATCAAAGGACCTTCTAATCGCTTCATTTCATAAAGAGTGGTTCATTGTTATGCAGTGTGATTGAAGGGGTTCCTCTTGCAGCCATCCATATTTGCAATCAAATAGATGGGCACCTGTGCTCTTAGAACAGCAAGAGAAGATAGTATATATATTACAATACATGTTTGACTGAAAAAACATGTCAATACACATGTCTATCTCTCTTCTTCCACATTTTCAAAGGCCCTGGTCTATTGCTGTGCAAACTGCATACCAGAAACTAAATCAAATTTATCAAACTGAATCTTCTTACATCAATTCAGGAAGTGTGGAAGCTCACCACCTCCAACAATAATGAACAGGCAATCATTGCAGATGCATATCCTCTATAACAGAAACAGCTGATTCCAAGTTTCTACCCTTGAATGGATTGAAAATGTTGCAACTGAATCACTGCACTTCTGACTCTCATTGATGAAGTATGGATGCTGGCAAAAGATGAGTATGTAAAATGCAACATGGTGTTATGGATCGGGTGCGGGATGGGTGTGGGTTCCAGAAGGAGCATGCGAAAAAGAGCAGAAGTGGACCGGAACACGTTGGAAGAGCTTCGGAGCGGGAGGGAAGCAGAAAGGACTTGGCTTCAACTCGTGCGTTGTGCCCTCGTGCACACAGTGTCCTATTTCAGAAAACTGATCAGACAGAAAAGAAAACAAGAAGGAACCAAAGTCGATATTCAGACTGGAGGTACAGGTGGAAACAACTGAATGTATATACTAAGTGTATGTTTCATCTGAAACAAGTCTGGAGAGATGGGAAATGGGAAACATATGGAACATATACTGAATATGAGGAAGTCATCTCAAAATAGGGCTGAAGTATGCCAAGGTAACTGGTAGACGTGGGAAAACATCGGAACAGGCAGAAAACATTGGAAGGTGCAGAATAGTACTCAGAAGGTGTGGGAAAAACATCAGAAGACATTTGAAGCTGTGGAACATGGAACTGGTGACAGGGAAGACTTCTGGAAGGCTTGTGTGACAGATCAGGTGATGTCACAGTATGTGACACATAGCCAAAATCAATTTGAAATACAGTTGTTCCAGCCATAGTGGCTAGACTCATCTATCATATGTGGGCAGTAAGTAGATGATTATGATGCATTCAGACAGCTTATGGACTGGTACCCAACTGGCAATAGTTGTACAAGCTATCAAGGGATGAGAGGGCTTGTTTTGGCAGTGATTGGGGTTAAAATTAAGACAACATGTGACTTTTTATTTGTCTATTTTTACATGCCGGAACCTTGAAACTTTGATTTTCTGGCCTCAAATAAAAACAAATAATGATGTTTGCCAGTGTGCTATGTTTAGGAGCTCTAATATTATTTTGCATTATAAGTTCTTTTATCTAAATAAGGCAAGAAGGTAAAAATGTTTATAAGTTCAATTGTCTATTAATAAAAGCAGCTAATCACATGATTTAACCTGATCTGAAAAGTTCTGATATGTGGCAATCCAGTGGCAAAAATGTGTTCTATTTTTAGCTCTAACCACCAAATGTATTTTGCATTTGTTATTCATATCATCTAGTCACATGATTTTACCAGATTGAAAAATTTTTCTATTTTTTTGGATGAAAATACTGCCAACTGACAATGACTACCTACATATTTGGTAGCCTGCATGCTAGTTTGTAGTCCTGCTGTACATGCTTGAAAGCCTGAATGGATTTGCTTGCAACTGGGCAGGAATTTTTATGCCTGGTACATTGTGAGTTTCTTCTTGCAAGTCTTATTAGCCTTTCCTGTTTGAGACCTCATCCAATAGATGATTGCAAGTGAATTTCATTAATATTTCCATTTAATTGTTTCTGATCTTCAGTGCCACAGCACATTTTACTTGTTTTGGGAGTTGCTGTCCTGGATGTGTATATGCGCTTTCAATCTTACTGGGAGGACCCTTTGTTGCAAGACTGTCTCACAGTGCTGTTACAGCATTATCGTCCAGTCAATAAACAACAAGTTTAGCTCCCAATTGAAAACCGAGCTGCTGGAGATAATAGATGAGATGGCAACTCTGAGTCCATCCATGTGAATCTATGGATTCTGAGGACCCTTCATGTCCATCAACGTAAATAGGCTCATATTTACAAAATGTAAATAAAGAGTTGTCTTCAATAACATGTTCTGCTTGATCAATCATTTGCATTTCCACTGGACTTGACAAATATATATACAAAACAGAAACAGCATATAGCATAAAGTGTCCCTGTGTTTGCAAGATCAGCAAGACAACAAAGTGATTCATTGGGACATGGAACAAAAGGTATGGTGTAAAACACTAATGGGAGTTGACAATTGCCAAGCTGTCTCTCATCTTTTTGTGTTATGCATATATGGTAGAAGTATGCAAGCCACATTTCCTCACATTAAGAAGTTAGAGAAACATGAAACTTCTATGGGCCCAACACAACTTGAAGCAGAGCAAAAGTATGGTATAAAATGTCCACTGTATTGCATGAAAATGGCTCTGAGAGTGTCTTTAGGTCAATTCTCATACAACTTAGGCTGACCTAGACACTCAGGATTTCCCAGAGCAGTCAGGTTTGCTGGGTCACTAAAGTTGCTCTAGACTCAAGTCAGAAAGTAGCCAAACCCACAATAACCCAGGGCTATTAATTTTTTTAAAACAATTACATATGATTTTATAGCAATTAATATAGTTATATTATTAATAGTAATATATAAATCAGAACTCATTAGAGTCCAATTTGAACTTGTAATCTTAGTGCTTGTTCTTGTCCATACCAGTATATTCTTTTTATTAATTTCTAGAGCCCATATTTGAGTGGAAGCAAAGTCTTTATTTATTATTTGTTTCAATTTGAGGCCAGAAAATCATAGTTTCAAGACCTGACCCTGAAGGAAAAGGCTAAGTCAAAAGTCACATGTATTGTAATTTACATATAAAAAATAAGGATTAAAGCCACAATTGACAGCAATTTTAGAGTGGTACTGTATATTATTTCAATATACTGGTAAAACTATTGTTTTTTTTATTAATTAGAAGATTTCAGGTTTGCCAGGTTTGCCAGATCATTGCCAGGTTAACCTCAGGTCACTCTCAGGTCAACCTCAGTTCAACTTCAGGCTAACCTCAGGCTAACCTCAAATATAACCTGGATTTAACTCAGAAAGACTTCAGAATTGTCAGGTTATTCTGGAGATCAGACCTGACCTGAGGAAGTCTTAGATGGTTTCTCAGGTTTGTTGAGTTGTTTGAAAGCTCTTAGACCTACTTCAATGTCCTATAGGCTATTTTTAAAGATTATTAAATATGTCTAGGGCATTTTATAAAACCTGAAAGACCAGGTTTTCTTTGGATTTTCTGGCTTTTTCCTAATATAAGACAATGACCACAAAGTGGAAGGCAACAATTGCCAGGCATACAATGGGCGATGGGACGAAAGGAGTGGCATAAAACACAGTGGGAGTTGACATGGCCAGATGTGCAACAAAATGAGGCATAAAACATAGTGGGAGATGATGATTGCCAGACTGTTGACAAGCTTGTGCACATCAGAGGGCTGATGAACTTGTGCACTTGACAGGACAAAGTCTACAAAGTGGGAGTCAATGATTTCGGAACATGTAATGAAGTAAAAGCCACAGCAGTGATAGTGAAGCTGCTCCCTACATCAGGAAAATTACATGGTTACTCAATCAACTTTAAGTACACCCAAGGCCACTTTGTAAGGGGAACCCCCTTACGCCATGCCTTTCTGTCTCGGACTCTGCTTCTGCTCCTGACACATCTTCCGGCTTCCGACGCGTCTTCTGGCTTCCGATGCATCTTCCGCCTCGTGACTTGTCTTCCGCGCCGCCTCCCACTATGGTCCTGTCTTCCACCTGCCTTCTCACAGCATCCCCTGGCTGCTGGGACTTCCACCACCATCCCACGACATTCCGCAATGTCTCGCCCGGTCCGCTCAGCATTCCCCTTGGCATCCGCCGCACCGCTACGTCTTCCGCTGTACCGCTGCACGTTCCGGGCACACCACTGGCCTTCCGCCGCTCTGCCGCATCTTCTGGCTGCACCACTGCATCTCCCACTGCTCCGCCCTCCCGACCCGTCGCATGATGTCGCGTGATGTCGTACCTCCAACCCGCCATTGTGCTTGACCTGCTTTCCGCTTGTACTGCGCTGGCATGCTACGTGGCATTGTACCTTACATGTAGTTACTGATTTTGGACCTATTTCCTATATCCATTACCTTGTATATTAGACCATGCCTGCAGCCTCAACCTCAAAATGTGGCCTACAACAAAGATAATTAGTATACATACATATATAATTGAGAGAAATACATACATTGGGGAAATGGGTGGTGCTTCCACCCATTTCCCCTTCCCTCTCTCTCTGCTTGTATTTTTGGGAATCATGTTGGTGGTGGCTTGTGTTTCAAGTGATGGTGATGGCTGTAATGACCTTGTTAGCTAGAGTGGAAAAAGATAGAAAAAAAGCGCATCTTTGTATGCTTGCCCTGTTTCTCCCAAATCCCACCAATTTCATGGTGTTGATGGGTGGTGGTGGTGTCGGTGTTGTCCTGTCACAGCTGTCATTGTTGTCATCAGCAATGGTTGGCAATGTAGAAATGTGAGTGTACCATAGGATGACCTATAGATTACCTGTAATGTGCCCTAGCTGCTATGGATGGTATGTGGTAGATACAGATGAAGAAGTTTGACATGGGCTCTGTATCAAAGGCAATGGAAAATGAACCATCACATGACTCTGTTTAGGGTGGGATACAGGAACTTAGCAGAAATGCGTCAAATAGAGAATGTAGTGCTACTACCCTTTGCTAGCATTTAAAGAAGCACAGAATGCTAAAAAATAATTTGCTAGATGAACTATACAATCTTAGTACAGGGTGCTATAATATACTACTTAAGTTCAATCAAAAACTAATAGTTGCCAAAATCGTAAATTTCTGACACATTACATTTCAAAATTCATTTTAATTTCTCAACTTTGGGCCTTCTTACACATCTATGAACACTCTTTAGTCTTTAGTACATATTGTAGAAGCAGTGAAGTGGAGTACAGTATGCCACCTTACACAACTATCGCTTCTAAGGAGTGTGGGAAAGTATGGACACGCTGTCCATGTGTCGTAATTGTTGAACCACTAAATGATAAGAGTGGAAATGAGATTGAGATACTGTATATTATAGGATTGAAACATTGGAATAATAGAAAGTTGTGTTAAAATTGTCATAATAAGAGTGAGAGCTACCTGAGTGTGCCCCAGGTACTACCAGGTACACTGGAGCGTCTTTTTTTGTACTTGGTTAACTTGATATTACCTAAGTTGATCTCTCATCAAAGTCACTTTTCCTAATGTACAGCATATGCAATGGTGTAAGGTCGAGATGGTAAACAAAGTATAGTGTAAAATACTTGGTTGGCAGTCATCTCCACATAAAGGAATATTGATGATTCCTCAATGCTTTGGTTTAGGTCTTCTTTGGTTGGGGTTGAACCCTGAAATTGATAAGCAAGCCTGAATCTTGTGGGTTCCATTCTGCACATTTCAGATAATGACCTCCATAAAGCAACCATTTATTTCAAGCCAAGCTACAAGTTCCTTACCAAAGAGGTTGATTCCTCATCTCATCTATGGCCCACCTCATTTCACTATCTCGAGCATCCCAGAACTACCATCTGATGAACACTCAGATGAATCATACCAGTGCGATCAATTTGGATTGCTGCTGAAAATGTCTGAAGCGACTTCTTGCAAAGTGACCGAGACACAGCAACAACCCCTGACCAAACTTGTTGAGGTGAAGAATGATGCCAGGATGACCAGACACCATCCAAAAAGAAAGATGGCATGCAATTATGGTTGAGGTAAGTTAGCTTTGGAGTTGATAAACAAGATATAATGTAGCTGATACTGGAGAATGGGACAATATCAGATGCTCAGGTGACAAATCAAGGTTGCATAGACTATGGAGTACTGAGGGCCATTCAGAATGCAACCTGAGTTCAGAAGCAATGCAATGGGATGGCCTGCAGTATATGAGATGCCTGGCAACCAGATCTGTCTATTAATGACACACAGTCAAGCAGAAGTAAAACTCCTAGTCCTGACACTTTCAAGACCACCATACAAAGTAAAACTCTGTACATGGTGGTGGTTGAGAGAATGTATACCTTATTTGGTTGGAGAACACATGCTTAACTCAAATAACACATGTTAAACACACTCTTGATTATTATAACCAGTCGTACGGCATTTTGGTGATAATGATAACTAAATACCACCTGGTAGCTGTGTATAACAATGAATGATATTACATTTGGCCCATACAAATATAAAATTAAAAAGAAGAGAGTGAAGAATCAGAAGAGGCCAAGATGCAAAAAGAAAGCAAGGGTTTCAAAGGTCTACCAAATAGGCAAGTCCACAATTCCTCCTCAAGCTGGTATGGGTAAAATGAGGGATACTTACTCTCTGACCTCCCTTCCAAGCTTCAATCTCATGTTCCAGGACTCTGCCTCAAATAAGAACAAAGTCTCTAGAAAATAGAGGCACCTGAAGGTTTAATTGAGGGAAAAAGACGTAAACCCTGGACTTGAAATTTCCGGCAGCATACAGGCCAGCATAAGCCAACTTAGGATCTTGGTGATCTCTGTGCTGTCCAGAGATTTGATTGAAAAGAAGCTCCCATCCTTCATTTAGTGAAGGGTCAACATTTGTTCAAGCAGCCAAGGAGGCATGCTTGGCTGTGGCATGCTGGTGGAATTGAGTGAGGGCGTCAAAGAATTGGGGGTCCACATGTTTGATGGTCTCTTTCAGGAGAGGGAACTACTTCTCCCTTGTGCTTTACATAGCCATCAGAAATATAGAGGTCAAAGGGATGATTACACACCTCTTGTCCAATGGAAAACAGCATTGACACATTTCTTACAGGCTGATGATGAGTCCCAAAATGAACTAGCCATGTAATTTTGCAAAATCATATTAGAATATATATTACAAACTTCAAGAGAATATTAAACATGGTGCTAAATATATTCCAATCAGTGTCATCCAAAGAAACCATTAGAGGATTGTGTTTTTGGCCAAGTATTGATTGTTTTAAAGCTTAGTAATCAAGTTTTGTCAAACAAATAATAATTATCCTATAAATCAAACAGCCTTTATCTATCATAAGTAAAAATGAGATCTTGGGACATGAAAAGAGAGCAAAAGCAAACACTAGAGGCAAAGCACTGGCTCACTCTATCAAGTGATGCACACATTGATGCACTCAACCCAGAAAAGGCAATGGATCTGAAAGTGGAAGGCAATAATTTCAAAGTAGTACAAGATTGATGCAATCAAAAATGCAATCAAATATCAATGGCTGCCTGCATAACATGAGAATTGTTAATCCATAGATCATTCTACATCATATAAACATGGAAACTGATAAAGACATGATCTTAGGATAAAGGATAATATGTTACTAGAAATATTACCTTTTAAAACAAAGAATAATGATAAGATACCCCTACTGTCAAGCATGGAGAAGGAAATAACCTCATGGTATGGGGTTGTATGGGCTGGAATGGAGGGCGAGATGGATGCAAAGCAGTATTGTGAAATTTTGAATGAGGGAGTGATGGAGAGTATTGAGAAGTTGGATATGAAAGAGGGAGAGAGGTATTTTCAGCAAGACAATGATCCAAAACACACCTTCAAATTGGCCACAACTTGGTTTTCAGATAACGACAGCATTTTTATTCACTGGCCTGCTCAATCTCCTGACCTCAATCCTATCAAACATCTCTGATACTATGTCAAATGCAAACTTTAAGAATATGAGATTCCATCTAAAAAAGTGCATGAGCTATGGGAGAGAGTGGCCAAGGAGTGGAATGAAATACCTTCAGGAGTATGTTAAAGACTTATAGAAAGCATGCCAAGAAGGGTAGTAGCAGTTATTAAGGCAAATAGAGGACATACCGAGTACTAGATAGTAGAATAAATATCAGTTCCAAAACTGTTCCAATGACAAAACATATTGTTTAATTCATCAAATAATAAGTTTTTGTTCAAATCACATCTTTATTTTTTATGATTGTTCTCAACTGATCCAGGTCCAAAAATAATAGAAAGCCAGCAAGGTAGGCATTGAATTGATAAATGGTGCCTTAATAGAACATTTGATGGCATTCTTGTAGATCAAAATTGCTTTTCTATCCCTGATGATTATGCAGAGCCAGACCAAGGTCCAGAGAGCTCCAAAGTCAAGGATATGGCTATTAACATGGATAACTACTTGTTGATTATTTATTACTAGTGGACTAAATTAAATAATGAATAGGAGGTCATCTAAACCACTATTCGCAAGACTCTGCAGAGATTGTGGCATGCTCTTGAATATCCAGTTGAAAATGAAGTAGACAAGAACAATTTGGTGGTGGATGAAGACAAGTCCATGATTGATTTAATTTACCCCTTTAACTGGCTAACCTTAGATCATCCAGAATGGATAGAAAGACTAGAAGTTGAGGATCCCCCCACCAGAAGCTTTTGCTCATGCCAAGCCATGTCTTCAGACTCTAAGGACTGAGTACTTGTTAATGCCCAGTTCTTCTGCAATCTTGTTCATCTTCTCACTTATTTTGACATCAAATCACAAACAGTCAACTTTGAGAATCTGAATAAGAAGATTCAGGTATATGCCTTTTATGATGTGCGTCCTAAAGTGGATTGGCTTAGTAATTTGATCTAGTCAGAGAAGGAGAAAGATGTAGCAGTGTTTTTGCCTTACAGATTTGACAAGGTCACTGAAACTCCTATCTAATACTTTAAAAAGATAAAAAGGATTTGTTTTTGTCTTACAGATTTGACAAGATCACTGAAACTCCTATCTAATACCTTAAAAAGATAAAAAGAATTTTTTGGTCCTGATTACTACACATCTGCAATCCAAGAAGAACTGTAAAGCCTTGGTGACAAAAGAAGTGAAGTATAACCAAATAGATAGATTTTTTCAGGCCTGCTCTGATTACCTCAAATACATTAAAAAGAATTAACTTGTTATATTTACCATGCCAAACTTCATCTTCAAGTGCAGCAAGCTCAAACACATTGCATTCAATAATAGACATCAGGTTGATCAATATTCAACCAGTTTGGGTGTGCCCACTGGTATACCCTCACATTTCACAATATATATTATTATTCAAAAGATCCAAGTGGCATCCCTCATGATGCTCAACTTCTCTGGGCTTTGTTGAAGTTCTGACACCTTCAGAAGTTTCTCAAACTATGAAGGCTGCAATTATATCTGTTCATAAGTCTGTCAGTGACAGTTATCTTACAAAACTATGCCACTTAATTGGAAATCTTTCTAAAACCATCCCTGAAGCAATAAAATACAACAACAAGCTTGGAGCTTTTGCAGAAGATCCAGCAGATTATGATATCAGGAAACAGGAACCTAGCTTTGAGTGTCTTTGGATGTCTTTGACTGTCTTTGACTGGAGATAAAAATCTAAAAAGATAATGACAAATAGTAAAAATGTGTTCTAATCTTATCTATCAAAAGAGTTGTTGAAAAACAATAAATACCTGATATCTTAACATCAGCATTATATAATCAACAACTTTTTTGATAGATAAGACTAAAACATATTTCTATTATTTGTTATTATTTTTTTTGATTTTTAGCTCCAGCCAAAGACAGCGAAAGACACTCAAAGACACTCAAAGCTAGATTGCTATTTCCTGATGGATATTCTGGGCCTGGATGCAGATGAGCTTTGGAAGGAGTTGCTAAACAACCAAACAAAGTCAGTGTTTAGTTGGGGGATAGAGGAAGGCATGGTGTCAATCTAATACTTTCTATAGGTAGTGTTTAAAAGTCCAGTCCGGTCCAGTCTTTTGGCCCCAAGGACCTTGGACCAAGACCAAGACCAGTCTTTCAAATCTCAATTTGTTGAAAAGACTGGACTGAACCGGTATGGACCAGTCTTGGTCAGTCTTTTGCTGTTACAAGACTGGTCTGGGACTGGTCTAGACTGATAAAATATAACAAAATAACATTTTTATATTATATTCTTGTAACATACTGTTACATCATTGCTCCGGCCCGTGACTCAAACCGCTCCTGTGGTATCCATGGCCCGCTCCACAGGCCAAACTCTCGGTACGCTTCTTTGGTTCCCATTACGTTATTGTCCCTTCTTTTCCCATTGTCGTTACATACCCCATTATGTCACTGTTCTCACCCACTCCATTATCCCGCGCCTTCTATTGTACACGGCTCCATTGTATTAGCATAGTTAAATACTGCTACACCACGAAGTGGGACGGCAGTCAGAATATCAAGTTACTGTAAGATACGTGCCGAGGTCCGCGGAACTTGATGCCGCGGCGCGGGACGGGATCGGGATGCGAGACGGGACGGGAGTTCGGAAGGTGACCAAACAGGAAGAGAGGACTTACTGCCAAGGTATTACACTTGGCCCGCGAGAATCGCAGTCCTAACCGGGATCGGGAGTTAAGCGCGGGAGAGCTTAACGG
>Ga0307508_10004703_pt1 | contig 13224 bp, 20 predicted proteins | sample 9_EM_MG_FD_203089 | JGI IMG/M metagenome (GOLD analysis project Ga0307508, IMG submission 203089) | Populus trichocarpa ectomycorrhiza microbial communities from riparian zone in the Pacific Northwest, United States - 9_EM | ecosystem: Host-associated > Plants > Roots > Unclassified | place... | reverse complement strand
CGTGGGCAGGCGGGTGCCGGGGGTGGAGGAGGATGACGCCGTGAGCGCGGTGTCTGAGCTGGAGGTGCGGGAGTGGATGGAGGAGCAGGGAGCGGGGGCTGAGGAGCCGGGCGCCCGGGGGGGGGGGATCACCTTTGTTCCTGCCCACGCCCGGCTTCACGGCGTCCGCAGATACGGAGTAGGCGCGGGTTTTTCCTTTCTCTTTTCTTTTGTAATTCCCTTGGTGCGCATCACACAAACTCGGGACAGGCCTGGGCGGAGGGCAAAAGGGGTGCTTGCAACGAGCCGCCACTGCGCGGACAGCGGACAGGAAACGGACTGTATATACATATTCTCGCCATGATCTCCATAGGTCGCATGCGAGTAATGAATAAACAAAAAAAAAAACCTCCTCTTCTGCTTAATATTTGATCGAAGCTGTAACGAAGCCAAACGAAACGGAATTGGTGAAGTTCTAGGAGCTGTGAGTAGAACAAGCAGAAAGAAAAGGGCGCTACCGCTGCTGATCAGCTGATCCACGCCTTACCCTATGGCACAAGCACCATCCACAACCTGACACAATATCTCAACGAACTGCGCCACAATACACAATATAGCGATCAGAAGGTTTTCCAGCAATGAACTATCAGGGCGCGTCGGGGCAGGTGGTCAAACCGGAACTTCGCGCCTCCAGGTTTTAACGCCGGGACCGGGCTGGCGTGTTAATATCAACTGTGACCGCCGACCATATCACTACGGGTAGGCGCAGAGCAGGATGGCGGTTGGAATTGCCAGCGCAGTCGACGGTCGGAGGACAGGTAGCTCCCTGTTTCCGTCCGGTAGTACGTCCACCAGCGGAAAGGTTGAGGCTTCGAGCTTGATAGTGGAGGTCGAGCACATTCGTTTGGCGAGTGGACGGCAAATCCCCAACTGCATCGGGCTCTTACGGAAAAGCCGGGCTAGGGCCCGGTGGCGGCCTTTGCGGTCGTCAGTTGCGTACCAACACCAGCAGCACGAAGTCCCCACACGCTCGGCCATGTAATTCACCGAGTGAGGGGCAGCGCAGGCTGGTCAGCAGAGCTGGCGCGTGGGATTTGCGGACGCTTTATTTACCCAGACAATCACGTGACTGTGGCGCGTGTCTCCTTCTTTGGTTGTCAGATAGCTGGACACGCTTCTTCTTCTTCTTCTCGTTGATTGCTAGTCGTCATCTAGAATTGACCACGTCGTCCCTCTTTTCTCTCTCTTGGTGCCGCTCCGCAGCAGCAAGCAGCGGGTCCGCCGATAGAGCCGTGGGATGCACATGGAGCTCAGTGTACGTTTTCAGCACAATTGGTACCAATATTAGTAATAGTCCGGAGTATTGCCACCACACTCGGCTTCTTAATGCTGTGTTCCGAGGGTGTGGGGTGAAGCTCACATTGTCGTCTTCGCGGCAGTCGCCTGTACCTGGACGGGCGGGCATCAGTGGAATGGTGCTTGCCGCAGAATTTGGACAGTGTGCAAGCACGTTGAGTCCATCACTCCGGAGACACTACTGTCGCTGGCCACCGGTTTGTTGAGAAATCACCAGGACAGCACCGAATCAGAGAGTGAGAGAAGATTCACGGCGGGGTGAGGAGATGTTAGAGCTTAGCAGTCTATTGAGTCGAGATGCTGGCGAGCCGGGTCGAGATAGATCAATTCAAGAAACGGCAAAGTCTAAAATGGCCTACTTTTTGGCCACTCAGTCTAATCACCCTACTTTTGCAAAAAAAAGTGGCAGTGAAGTGCGCACCACAACTTCTCTATCTCTATTACCTGACTACCAACAAGAAGGGTTGCGATATGTGCGATGTACTCTTTGGTATCGGTGAAACAACACCATCGGTAGAGGTGTGTCAAGGGTGTCGGCGATCGCAGCAACCATATAAAGATAGCGGGAGGAATTTGTATTAGTACATAATGGCAATATGGTGCCTGGGTTCGGGCTGTCGGGCTAGGGCTGGGGAAGGGCAGGAGTGTGCAGTATCCTGGACGCTGCTATCCAATCATCTCCTTTGTTTACATTCTAATAGAGTTTATACGATGTAATCGTGAACCCCAGTACTTGAGTTTTTTTTTTGTTTATTCATTACTCTCATTCGATCTAGATAGATCATGGCGAGGAGTATGTACAGTCCGTTTCCCGGCCGCAGTCCGCGCGAGGCGGCACAGAGCAGGCTCCCCTTCGCCCTCCGCCCAGGCCCATCCCTCGAAGATGAAAGAGCGCACCAAAGAAATTACAAAGGAAAGAACAAAGGAATGACACGACTCCCCCCCCCCTACTCCTCCTCCGCCGACGCCATGAAGGGCGGGGTGGCTAAGAACCGCAGTGTTCCTTCCCCGGCCACCAACCCCTCCTCGGCACCAAGCTCCTCCACCTTCCTTTCCTCTTCCTGCTCCCGGCGCTCCCGGCGCTCCCGGAGCTCCCATTCCGACGCCTCGCTCCCCGCGTCGTCTTCGACTTCCACAGCCGGCACTATCTTCCCCACATCCGTTGAGGAGAGGAAGTCTAGCACCGCCCGGCTGCACCTCCGATAGGCGAACAGCTCATGTGCTTTCCACCGGCTTTTCCCCCTCCCTGTCTCCTTCCACACCTCTTCCCACAGCGTCTTCTGCTGCCCCTTCCACTTCGGACACCCCTTGAGTAGGTGGTCTCTCGTCTGCACGGAGCATTGGCACCACCAGCACTGGGCTGTCAGGCGTGCTTTCGCCCAGTGCAGGTACTGTCCGGTGCGGCAGTGGCCCATCTTCAGCTGGTAGAACCTCGAGGCGAGCCTCTTATTGCTCTCAGCAACTGTGCCATCCGGTTTCTGACTATCCGGCATCTTGTATTTCTTTTTGGAGGTCCGGCCTCCAGCCCATGTCCGTGCCTCCGCGCACTTCTTCTCGGAGATTTCTCGCCTGATGTTGGCGAGGGACCTTGGGAGCGGTATTGAGCGTGCCTCCGGCCGGTCGGAGTAGGTCAACCACTCTAGGTCTTCTACCCCTCGAACATCCGGCTCATCTGCCGCGAGCTTGGCCCACTCATCAGCCTTCTCGTTTCCCTCCACCCCCACGTGCGCTGGGCACCACCTGATTTCGATGCTGATGCCCGGCACTGCCCTTCGGAGCGTGGCGATGTGCTTCCTCGCTTCTAGCGCGTACTTCTGCCCCGGTCCCGGGTCGTCGGATGCCTTCCGTCTAATTGCCGCTTGTGCGTCGGTGAAGATGGTGATTCGGTCTGGGGTCGTGTGCCTTCTTGATGCGGATACCAGTGCCCGTGCGAGGGCTGCACACTCTGCGTCATAGGCCTCCTGGTTGTATCCCATGTGAGTCTTGATGCCCTTCCAGGATCGGCCGTTCTTCCATGCCACCGCGTATCCAGCAGCTCCGTCCTCCGTCCGCGACCCATCTGTGAACATGACGAGCCCCTGCCTCTCCTTCTCCGCCTCCCTTTTGCTTCCTCCCGTCCATCTTGGATCAGCTCTGCGTCGAAGGTTTCCGGTTCCTCAGGCAGGACTGTTTCCTCTGTCGCCCAGTACTTGAGTGAGGCTACCAGGGCTTTGATCTATGCACTGGGTGGGGGGTATTTGGTCCACCCCCCTAACATAAGCGCTGGGCGTCGCTTGGTAGTCAGGGGGTTGGCGTGGTTGATGAAGTTGAGTTAAGTAGCGAGATACACATCAAAATTCATCGACGTCGTCTCCAGTTGCCCAATCCTCCGCCCGCCCGCCCACCCATCACGCGCAAGTTCGGTCATTACGATACGCGAAATTTGTTCGGTCGTTGCACGAAACCATGAAGCAAAAAGGACGCCGTGAGTACCCACCGATAGGGGTCAGCCATAGAGAAACCACCGGAGGTGATAGATGGCGGGGGTATTGGAGGTGGACACGACTTTTTGCAGTCCATAGAATGCATTCATTGTCACTCACTCGTTTCACCACATCCGGCTTAGTGCATCTCCAATGAGGCTTAGTGCTCACTCGCTCTTATACGCTGTAATGGAGGTTGTTAGTCCACGATAGTTATCTCATAACGTAGTAGCGCAGGTATGAACCAAACCTTGAAGTGTATGGTGTATGTATGAAAGCACGCTGATTCACCCACCGGTCTAGCCACTTCAAGCAGACTGGCAACACCACCACAACCACAAAACAAGTCGCCCAGGTCATGTTCGAAGCGCTGAGATGAATGTGCATAGTGAATCAGCGTGCTCTGATTCACTTCCTGCGTCAGCCAACCAGGTGGATTATTTACATCTTGGCAAAAAGTGCACGCTAGCTTTCGGTTCGTGATTACATAAGTACTCCGTTCCGAAGATGTGCAGAGCGAAGATCCCTGCACAGCCCCCGCGAGATAGCACCGTTGCTGCAGTGCCCCGCAAAACCTCGAATTACATATGTATGTACACAGCATGTACATCGCATGTCCACGTGTTCCGGCGACACGAGCGGTCGAAGTTTTTTTTTTGTTTATTCATACATACTCACATGTAGCCTATCTAGACTATGGTAGCACACTTTTTATCCAGGTTTCCCGACTGCTGTCCGCGCGAGACACGTTGCAAGCTCCCCTTTTGCCCTTTGCCCTCCGCCCGGGCCTGTCCCGGGGTGATGTGATGCGCGCCGGGGATTACAAAGGAAAAGAGGAAAAGAGTCTGAAGAAAAGAAAGAACAAAGGAACGCATCCCGCCCCCTAATCCTCATCTGCGGACGCCTTGAGGTCAGGTGTGGGCAGGAATAGTGGTATCGGCCTCCTGCTCCTCCTCCCACTCCTGCAGCTCCGCCTTCGACACCTCGCTAACTGCATCTTCCTCGGCCGGTACCCGCCTTCCCACGTCTGTGGCGGACAGGAAGTCTAGTATCGCCCGCCCGCACCTCTCGTCCGCCAGCAGGTCCCAAACCTTCCACCGGTCCTTCCACCTCCCATTCCCCTTCCGCACCTCCGCCCACACGATCTTCCGCTGGGCCTTCCACCCGGGGCACACCTTGAATAGGTGGTCCCGCTTTTGCGTCCGGCACCGGCATCATCAACATTGAGCGGTGTGGCGGTTCTTCATCCACTTGAGGCCCGGCCCCCCCTGCCCATCGCCATGCCGCTGCACACTTCTTCTCCGTGACCTCCCGCTTCAGATGTGCGAGGGATCTGGGAGCGGCATTGCGGAGCGGCATTGCGCGCGCCCCCGCCTGGTCCAAAAAGCTCGGCCATTGCACCCAACGGGCATCTGGCTCCTCTGCCGCGAGCTTGGCCCACTCATCGGCCTTTTAGTTCCCTGGGACTCCCTTGTGCGCCGGGCACCACCGGATCTCGATGGTAATGTCTGGCCTGGCCTTCCGTAGCACAGCGATGTATTTTCTTGCCTGGAGGACGTTCTTCTGGCGGGGGCCAGGCTCCTCAGAGACCATCCCTCCGATGGACGCCTGCCAGTCGATGAAGATTGTGGCTCGCTCCAGAGTCGTGTGTCTTCTCCAGGGGTCTCCAGTGCCCTGGCGAGGGCAGCACACTCCGCGTCGAGGGTCTCTGATTCCTCGAGCAAAGCCGTGCTCTCCGTCCTGCCCGAGTATTCAAGAGCCTCTGCGAGCATTCGCCCAATTGCTGTTGAGGAGCCGGCGATCTCCCTTGCATGGTCACCCTGCGGTAGGCTGAGTAGCCGCACTCCGAAGCGCGACGAATGGATGGCTGTGCTGGCTGCATTGACTTGCGATTCACGGGGGGCGGTGGTTGGGTTATCTGCGGGCGCTTGAGGTGCGAGGTCGGGTTGCTGCGCAGGCGGTTCTCCGCGGAGTCGCTTGATGAAAAATTATTTTTTTGCGCCTCAACTAGTACTAGCGTTGGCCCGCAGGCACTCGCCGGCCGGCCTGGGTCATCAGAAAGCCCGGCCCGGACTGGACCGTTCTAAAATCCCACGGGCTGGCCGGACTATCGAGACCCTCTGACCCGGAGCACACTCTCTGTACCCAATCTCTCCCCGCGCACCTACCCTTCAGATCCACCGGATATCGCATCAACCCAGAAAACCCCCACTCGTTGCTCTCGCGTGCCCCGGAGCACACCAACAGCTACGTCCCTCCGACCCAGTGCTAGAAACCAATGCTGCAGTCTTTTCGGTGGTCCCCTCCACCGCAATCACGACGGAAACAGGATGCCCGGCTACGGGATTACGTGCGCAAACCCCCGGAGCAGAGAAGGCACGGGTGCTCCAGGTAACTGTGGGCCCAGATAGCTGGGCGTCCAGCATTCAAAGGCTGCTGTCAAACGTATGATGGTTTTACTTCCCTCCACTCCCTCTCTCCCCTTCCCTCCAACCCCTCAAGAGAGCCAGCGAGCGTTATGAGGGGCTAGATTTTGCCGTACACGCAGTGGTGGACAAATTCGCCGAACCTAACCCTGTATCGCCCTCCCGTTATCTCTTTGTTGGATGAACCTTTATGTATGTGGAATCTCATGAAATTCATTAGCGCGAACTCTAATTACCAACCAAGCCGAGTGATATCAAAAATATTCCCCCGCACGCATAACAAATTCATCAAGCATCCTCTTTCTCGTGCCACCTCTTCCGGCAATCGACTTCAGCCGGGGTGCATGTAGCACATCGAAATTGTGCCAACCCCGGATATCCCTCCCGATCCGCCCTCCATGAAATTATGTCTACAAATATTAGTCGAACGCCACTTGGCCATCTTCTCGATTTATGCTATTCTGATCTGCTTGATCCTCGCATACTGATTTGTGGAATCGACTATTTTCTCGAGGATATCGTCATCCCAGCACAGCGAGAATATGTCAATGGGTGAGAATGGAGTGCGTTCAGAAACGATTCGCCGCCAAGGACTCAGGAAGAACTTGATGGCGAGGAGTAGGAAAGCATGGCGCTCGTCTTCTCCGTTTACTCTACTCTACCCACTGCGACTAAACTTCTCTAGTCTACGCAATCCGTGACGGCGTTGCGCCCTTGTTAACCGAGACAACGGAGGGTGAGGCGGTGGAGAGATGATGGTAGCTAGTAAGAAGAAGCTCTTGGTGTCACCACATTATCGTCTAATGGTAGGCAGTCGTGTCCCACCACTCCACCAAATACGCAATCGACACTAAACCATCTCATACCGCAACGAACACACGATCGACAGTAAACTACCATCTCACACCACCATCGGATACACAATTGGCGGTAAACCCCATCTCACAGCGTTGCTCCATGGCCGGAAGGTAGCGGAATAGTGGTGTGTAGGGCTAGTCTCCTTCATTCGTGCGACATACTTTCCAACCTCACTGCCTCTTCCTCCCACGGACCCAGCCGTGAGCCGGAAACCCCTGCGTCGAGTAGGATTGGTGGTGGACGTAATGAAGGGAAATGACAAAAGGGACTATGTACAAATGGAAGCGCGAAAGAAATCGTCCTCTTGGCCCATGTTCCTCGCTCCTCTTGCACGGAAAGTAGGAAAGAGAGCGCGGGGAGAAACTCCAGACATTCCCCAACCTCGGTCGCCCTGCTCATCTCTCGTCCATCCGCCTCCTGGGCCCTGGCCTCCACTTTCTGCAGCCGCTCTGACACCTCACTCGTGCGTCCCCCTCAGCCAGATCTGGTATCCATCGCCCTATCTCGCTGGTGACAAATTGTTGGACGTCAGGAGATGACGGAAGACGGCTTAACCGAGCTCCGTCTCGGACGAAGTCCTCTCGTAGCCTCTGAAGCCCTTTGTTCATAGAGAACCTGCTGTTCACGACGTTGTATCTGCATCAAAGCATAGAATGCACTGTCTACATACATCACCATATTATTCTGACAAGTGGTGACGAGTGAATTCTGGTGAATTGCCGGCTTGGGCATTTGCCCTAGCGTAGTCATGGGAGATGGATCTTCAATCGTGAATGGTGTTTTTCCTCCCCCCCCGGTGTGAGCCTTCCGGAGACCATCCCGCGGGAAGTAGCACTTCTCCGGAGATAGCCTAGAACTTGAGTCCTTGGCCGGCTGCGCACTTCCGGATCCGCGTCCTTTAGCCGCGGAAGTGTTGTACATACCTACGCTTTCCGAGGGTAATTATATTCCATCCCTTCGTTTTTTTTGAACTCGGACACCAGCTAACTCGGCTCTCGGGTTCGTCTATGTACCTGCGTATTTCCGAGCCGAATTACCGTCCCCGAACTACTAGAGTGTGCCGATCTCGCAGAAGAAGTGGGCCGAGACGAGGCGCTGAGCGCCCAGAAGAAATACGAGATACCAGCCACGCAATGGCCGGACGGAACGGTAGCGGGCAGCCCCAAGAGGCTCGCCTCTAGATTTTACTGGCTGAAGAGAGGGCGCTGCCTCACTGGGCAGTGCCTGGACTGGGCGAGGAGTCCGTCCACCGCTCAGTGCTGGTGGTGTCCGTACAGGACGCAGACCCGGGAGCATGTCTCCAAGACATGCCCCGAGAGGAAGGCCCAACAGGTGCTGGACTTCCTCTCCACCACAGACGTGAGAAGGCTGGTTCCGGCTGGGGAAGACGCGCAGAGTGCGGCGTCGGAGTGGGAGGGAAAGGGGAGAGGAGAGAAGGGTGGAGGCCGGGGAGTTGGGTGCCGAGGGCAAGCAACAACCGCTGTTTCTCCCCACGCCCGGCTTTATGGCATCCGCAGAAGAGGAGCAGGATGTGGGGGCTCGTCGTCGTGTCCTTTGCTCTCGCTTTTGCCTTTCCTTGTTGCAGCGTATCATGTCTTCCTGGGACTGGCCTGAGCGGAGGGCAAAGGGAGCTTGCAACGTGCAGACTGCGGACGGGAAACGGACTTTGTGTGTCCCGCCAGGATCTATCTAGGTTGCATGCGGGCAATGAGTAACCAAAAAGAAAAGAGACGCGATGGAGAATTGGCGAATGGAATTCAAAGTGCAGCCTCTGTCGGTCTCGTCCTCCGGCACTGCGTTTAAGATACCCAGAAGTAACTATCTATACAGCACGGCATATGCGTTGGCCGCAGAGGAATCGGCGACGCAGCAGCGGCGCCCGGCTGCATGAAGGTTTCTCCTTGCTTGCGACGTCTCCTCCGCGTTGGGAAGGTTGCGTTGCCCGTCTGCCGCCATCTTCGCCTCTGATCCAATGAACCGCCCTCCTCGTCGCCTGCGCTGCCGCACCGCTCCCCGCCGGCTTGCATGCCACCTCCCTAGCTCCGGCAAATGCGAGCACGCGAACGTACATACATATGTCTCGAGCTCTTAGCGGATCGCGACTCTTCCCGTGCAGACGTTGCCATCTGGACCAGCGGCAAGCCCCACCCCCGCCAAGGACGGAGTTCGCCGCTAAACGCACCGCGAGGCCCTGCAACGCTCCGTCGCCTGGAGCCGGCCAGCTCCCAGCTCTCCGTCCTCGGTGCCCAGCGGGCAAGAGCCGTGGCCCCCAGCTTCCCGCGGAGAACGAGACCCGACGCGGTCCGGCCCGCTGCCCTCCACCCCCCAATCGGCCCCGCCAATCCCCCGCGCGCCAATGACAAATGCAGCAGCTGAGCATCCGCCTGGATGTCGACGCAGTTAACTAGTTACTCCGACTCTCTACATCCTTATACTCTACACCCTATAACACACTCTACATTCTCTACATACACTGCATACATATGTATGTAGACGCAGCGACCGCTGCTTCTGCGCTAGCCGGTCAGCACTGCCGACAGTTGCGGATGCCCGAAAGCAGGCGAAGGCGGCTAAGTTCGGACTGGTGGCGTGGTGGGGTTCCTTGGGTGCGATGCGTGGGTGGCCGCGAGTGCACTTAACGACACGGTCCCCGCCGTTCTGTTCGACAGTCCTGGAAGTGCTTTCCAAACGCCGAGACGGCGATATCTGCTTCCCGTACAGACAGTTCCTGCGCATCTGCCAGCCTTCCGCAATGGCGTCCGCTCCTCCCGCCGCAGCCGCCGGCGCCCCCTCGCAGCCCCCCGGGGCCGCCCACCATCAGGCGACGATCGTGCGTCCTCCCCCAGACGGTTATCGCCGTCTCGCTGCGGTCGAAGCTCACCGGTGCTGCAGGAAGTCGACGACGACACCGGCTCCGACTACGGCGACAGTCTGTAGGTCGTCTCCGGTTCGTCGCAGAGCCGCACGGGAGCCGCATCGCTGACGTGGAAATCGGGCGCAGCCAGAGCAGCACGCAATCGCTCTCGTCGACGATCCGCGACTACGTGTACGAGAACGGCCGGCGCTACCACCGCTACGCCGAAGGCAAGTACATCTCGCCGAACGACGAGTTGGAGCAGGACCGGCTCGACCTCGCGCACTACCTCTCGCTCCTCGTGCTGAACGGCAACCTGTTCACGGCGCCGCTCCCGCCCGACCCGCACCACATCCTCGACTGCGGCACCGGCACCGGCATCTGGGCGTTCGACATTGCCGACAAGTTCAAGAGCGCGCGGGTGGTCGGCGTCGATCTGAGCCCGATCCAGCCGCCGTGGGTGCCCCCGAACTGCGTGTTCGAGGTCGACGACCTGAGCGTCGACTGGAGCTATCCCATGGTGACCGCCACATCCCGTTCCCGTTCCCTCCCCCCCGCAGCGAGACGCAATCTGACGCGTGTGCGGGCAGGACCACTTCGACTTCATCCACTCCCGTGACATCACGTACACGCTCAAGGACCTCGCGCACTACGTCGGCCAGATGTACAAGCACGTCAAGCCCGGCGGCTGGGTCGAGCTGGTGGAGGCGGAGCTTGGCGGGCCGTGGTCGGACGACGACAGCGTCCCCGCCGACTGCGCGTTCGTCGAGTACATGCAGCACTTCGTGCGGCTGGCCAAAGTCGCCGGCTTCGGCGAGACCAACGGGCACGCGCTCAAGCAGCGCCTCGAGGCGGCCGGCTTCGTCGACGTCCACGCCGGCGTGTACAAGCTGCCGTGGGGCACGTGGCCGAAGAAGAAGGCCATCAAGGAGCAGGGCGCGATCGGGAAGCTGATCCTCGAGAGTGGCTTCGAGGTGCGCGCCCCACCACCATCCCCTCCCCCTGCCGTGCTCGGCTTGCTGACCGCGATCGCGCAGGCGTACGGAGTCGCGCTCTTCACGAGGGTCGGAGGCATGTCCATCGCCGAGGTCAACGACATCATCGACAGGGCGAAGAAGGACGTGGCGAACCGCGCGATACACTCGTACTCGTACCGGTGGCACGTCATCGGACGGCGGCCGACGGCGGAGGAGCTCGCGGCCAAGGATTAGTTGGGGGGACGTGTTTGTATTGGAACGGGAGGTCACTGGTTATGGATTTGGGTCCGCCTGCAAATGGCGATGAATACAGTTCTTTCCTGTGTTTTAGCTGGCTCCATGGTGACAATGCATCAAGAGCCCTCTGGTGGGCGTTCCCACAGCCATCTCCGCCAACGCCAGTCTATTTTTTCCCCTGTTTAATCGTACTCGCATTCAGCCTATTTAGACTATGGCGACGTACATTTTGACCAGTTCCCGTCCGCTGTCCGCGCGATGGCGGCGCGTTGCAAGCTGCCCTCTGCCCTCGCGCCCAGGCCTGTCCCCAAGCGGGTTGGGCCGGAACCGAGGGGATTACAACGGAAGGCTGCCGACGCCCACCTCGGCGCGGTGTCGGTGTACATAGATACCTACTGCGGATCGTCTAACCGGACAGCGTTCCGGATCTCGGCCAAATGCCTGCAGCGTCCAGAGAAAATATTGCTGCATTAGGAAGTCCGGGTTCTCCGCCGCCACGAGAGAGCAGGGCTGGAGGAGAGGGACTGGGGCCGCTGACGCGCGCAAGCAACGGGCGCGCGGCTACCGGGAGAGGGCGGGCGAGGGAGGGAAAGAGTCGCGACATGTCGGGCTGCTTCCCGCGTACTATCTGGAACTGTGCCCGCGAAAGGCTCTAGATACTTAACTACTCCCTCTATCCACAGATTGTGCAGACAACGTCTGCCGGCAACCACCCGCACGGAACGCAACGAACCGCCGGCCAGGCCAGACTCGCAGATCGTCGCGCTGCTGCAGAACGACGAGCCTCATCTTTCCCCGGCACGGCACGGCCCGGGCCCGGCTGGGGAAGCCGTCCAGAACGAGGCGTCAGCGCGAGCTCCGGGAGAGACGAGAGAAGGAAGAAGAAACGAGGCTGGACGTGAGATTGCGACTGCAGTTCTTCTCCGCGTTCTCCCCCGCGGCCCCTGCGAGAGAGGATTCAGGAGAACTTTCTCTTTGCGCTTTCGTTTGTGCTGCCCTTGCCGCACCTCCGTTGTGCGCTCCGCAGACGTTGGGGCGCAAGGAAGGTGGAAGTGTACATAAGTACATAAGTACAGAGTACATCGCCGTGACCAAAATAGGCCGCATGTGGTTAACGAATTAACAAATAAAAGGAAGTTAAACGGCCTGCATGCATAGTATCTAGCCACAGGGGCGCAGAAAAAAGGGATCCTCGGCCTCTCCTTCCGTCGCAGTCGCAGTATATATATACCCGTAGTAAATTACTGTTCCACGACGGATCCCCGATGTAGTGTGTAGCCACAGCCTGGGCCCAATGGCTCGCTGCAGGATCTGCTCCCTCTCCCCTCTCTCCCCTCTCTCCCACGAGCACAAAAACATCCGCACGACGATCCGCAAATTCCATTTTTCCAATCCGCAGCACACGAACACAGCATGAGGACCCGGACCGTACTCCTTCTCTACGCGGCCGCCGCGGCAGCACTCGAGCTGCCCTCGTCGCTGGATACGATATACAACGCGCTCCGCCGCAGCGACACAAAATGCCGCAAGTACCTCGGCAACAACAACCGGCTCTCCGACGGACACGGGAACCCGGGGTGGGGATTCTGTCGGGACCTTCCGGGCGCCGTGTATCTGCGCGGGCCGGCGGGGCAGCTGGGGGACATGGACGTCGACTGTAGTGCACTCCGCGCGGGCGGCGGGAGGGGGACGGAGGGTTTCTGAGCTGACGGGATCGCGACCAGGCGACGGAGCGGCGAACTGCGACGGCTTGAGCGACGACTACCAGTCCGCCACGGCCTTCGACGGCACGCTGGAGGACAGCTACGGCATCCGCTCACTCAACGCGAGCGTGCACGCGTTCGCCGTGCTGGGCACGTGCCGCGTCGACGTGGAGGGCGCGATCGCGCCGCTGGCGATGGTGGCGGTCGTGTGCGGCGGCGCACTGCACTACGGCGTCTTCGGCGATACCAACGGCTGCGACGACGACAACTTCACCGGCGAGGCGTCGCTGGCGCTCGCGCGCCAGTGCTTTCCGAATGGCGGCATGCGCGGCATGAACGGCCACGACAACCACGACGTGCTGTGTGAGTTCC
>Ga0307508_10004701_pt1 | contig 13228 bp, 12 predicted proteins | sample 9_EM_MG_FD_203089 | JGI IMG/M metagenome (GOLD analysis project Ga0307508, IMG submission 203089) | Populus trichocarpa ectomycorrhiza microbial communities from riparian zone in the Pacific Northwest, United States - 9_EM | ecosystem: Host-associated > Plants > Roots > Unclassified | place... | reverse complement strand
AGACAGTGATTATGTGGACACATCCGATGACGATGATAGCGACACGGACAGTTCTTCATCGTGCAGTTTTGCATCGGGGGACGATGATTCAGAATTACTATTACTTACATAAGTAGCTTGGAAGAAATCAACTTCAAGGAGTTGGGGAAGAGGTTCTGATCTAGCTTCTACATAGCCCAAAGTGGGCAGCAGTTAAAATTTAAACGTGAAATTACACTGGAAGTTTGAGTAAAAAGGGACCATAGAACCTCATCCTCACATCTGTCTCAATGAGACAATTCCTGACTGTTATGGGGTGATCATGATGCAATCCCCTGGCGTATTTGCAATTTCGGTAGTGGCTCAAAGAGCGTCACTTATGGCAATTTCTTGTCAAATCCAGTAAAGTTGCAGAAAAGTTGCAGAAAAGCACAAACAGCACAGGGTGAAAAGTACTGGGATTTTTGAATCGTTAAACAACATGAAGCCGAATGTTATATATAATAATATAAAAGGCTGTATTCTTTAGCTGTGCTGTTGAGCGACACATTGAAGGCGTAATGGTAGCAGCGCAAAGCCACAGGATGTAAGACGACAATGAAAATGCGCACGAAATTCACGGAGGCACCTGCCCGGTCATGGCCAAAGCTGAATTAAGGCGGAGACGCCTCACAAGATGAACTCTGAACCTTGCTTGCCCACACTGGGGTAGAGGCGCTTCACGGAACGTGCATGCCCAATCATGGCCGAGGCCGAATAAGGGTAGCGGCACTTCATGCATGGCATAACAAGAAGATGTGCCTTGCCAACCATTGCCCCGCGATGACTCCCCGCGACAGCCCTTCCAACAGATGAAGAGTGCTGAAGGACGAGATGTTAGTGGCAGAGGAGAAAGAAATAGGAGGCTAAGAAATACCGCATATTCCGCAAGGAGAACGAGGATGGACAAATATGTGGCGTGATCGGCAAAGTTGCCGGTAACATGCTATGACAGAATCCAGAATTCCGGCCCATTAACCATGTGTGTGGAGGATCGCGTCGGTCAAACTCCTCGCGAGGCTTCTCGGTTTGTTGAATTTTCTTCAACTACCTCCCGCGAAATGGTTCGCAGCCGGTAACGATTTTGGGGATATTTGATAGGAGCATAGCAATAAGTTTCAATCAAGACGAAACGAAAGGAAACTCACTACTTTATTTTCATTCAACATACCAGACCCTTTGCTTGTTCCTCTTCTACTTCCAACTCCGTGCAGCATAACCACAATAATCCTGGTAGATCACGATTCACGAAAGGTGGCTTTCTGATGTTCAATATCGATGCCAAGGACATGGAATCTCAGCAAGGTCTGATAGAGGACCATTCTCAGGATGAGGAGTGCTGATAAACCTCGAATACCACCGCAGACACTACCATTATAAATGAGCCGCAAACCACGATCATAAAAATAAAAAATAAAAAATAAAAATAAAAATAAAAATGTAGAAGTGTAAGGCGTGACAGATGTTGTTGTCACAGTATAGCGTACTGCACGAAGGCTGGAGACTGACTGCATGTCGAAGCCTCTTCATACAACCTCGAGCTAGAGCTATGGGTAGTTCCTCTAGCAAAATCATAGTGTATGTATGGCAATTTAAATTATCACGTCATCTAAAGCATCCTGGCAGATTTATGGGGCCATCTGGTGCTGGAAAGAGCCAAGTATGATTCCCTTGGTTATCTTCGCCTTACCCTGAGCTTCGACAGTTCATAGATCGCCTCACGCGGACGACCAACTGGGCGAATGATAGCCTCCAGCCAGATAACCATCCAGTCCGGTCTGCCCAGATCAGAACTAGGAATGGACGAGTCATTTTGGTGGACACCCCAGGCTACGATGGTCACTTCAGGACAGCGGAAGACATCTTAGAAGAAGTTAAGTCCTGGTTGAGGAGAAAGTCAGTGTCCATGATCAACTTTTACTGAACTGGGTGTTGATGACGAGATTAGTCAGAAGAAATACGTTCAAGTTGATGGTCTCGTGTTTCTCCACAACATCGCGGACAGTCGCTTGACTGCAACACCTCCCATGTCTATATTACAGGGGCTATGCGGGGTGAACTTTCGGGATAAACTTATGTTCGTTACCACCCACTGGGACCAAGTCCCAGAGGCACGTGGGAGGGAGAGAGAAAAACAAGTTCACAGAAGGTTCGAATCTATGCTGAGATCAGGGGCAAGAACAGGCCGCTTCGATAACAATGCGGGCACTGCTTTGAGTATTTTGTCATCCCTTTTGGAGTGATATCAAGGGTCCAGGGTGGTTGTTTGCGTACTTTGTCCTGCCACCCACAAGGGGCTGAACTCCCAAAATATGTTGATTTTACTTACCCACTCCTGGCAATGAATTATCGACATCAGATCCATTACTTGTCTCATATCGATTCTGTTGTTGGTGAGCAACGACATTTCGATACCTAGTAGTTGTTGTACTACCCCGTGACAATTGTCGAGGTTCAAATTTGGACATGATGCATGCAACGTGCTTGCCTGTCATTTCTAAAGGTCCCTAAACCCACTATGTCAATTCGAGGTGCTAGTCTAAGTGAACGCGGCCTGCGCCTATTGTCGATAGGTAAAGTAGCACTTGGGAGATTGTGTAAATCAAACCTTCATGATATTTCAAGATGGTGGAGGCATCCGAGGGTTATCGCCACTGCTTATGCTCAAAGAAATCCTCTTCCGAATACAGCAGGAGAAGGGCCTGCCAGAACTCCCGCGGCCCTGCGAAATCTTTCACTTAGCAGGGGGAACAAGCACCGGAGGGTGGGCAGTTTGAAATCCTAGTTCTGGGATGTCTAATGACTGGTTTCATGTCTGGCAGGCTAATCGTGATAATGCTCTTCCGACTACAGATGTCGATTGATGATGCTATTAGGGCCTATACGATTCTTGCGCGTGATGTCTTTGTTGAGAAGAAGTGGTGCTTTCAAGAAGGCACATTTAAAGCGTCACGATTAGAGGACGCTGTGCTTACCATCATTCGCGAAGCAGACAAAGAAAAGGAAGACCCAAACCAGATTCTTTTGCTGGATGACAAAGGGCCGAAGTGGTATGTTGTCCATAAGTGGCTTTTCAGGCCTATCCCTTATAATTACAGTTTCGTCTGCGCTATGTCCGAAAAGAACATGAGGTTTCCAACACTCTTTCGCTCCTGGATTCCTCCGGCAAACGCGTCCTACAATTGTACAATCGTTGAAGCAACACGAGCCACAACCGCTGCCCCGTCAGTTTTCAAGGCCGTGAAATTAGGACACCGTCAGCAACGGTATCTTGATGGCGGATTCCGTTGCAACAACCCCGTGAAATACGTCTTAGAAGAAGCACAGTCTGTGTATCCAAACTATCCTATTTCTTGCATTGTGTCTCTTGGCACTGGGGCAAGGGGAGTTATCGGCTTGGAGCGACCAGATGCATTCCAGAAATTTTTGCCTACGAAACTCCTTCGCGTGCTTAAAGAGATAGCAGGGGACTGCGAAATACAATCGGAGGACATAGCCAGGCAATATCCAAATTTGTACTTCCGACTGAATGTTGACGAAGGCCTTCAAAATGTATCACTAGCAGAATGGGACAAGCTGAGTGAGGTCGACACCCATACATCGTCATACCTCAAAAGGGTCGAAACTACCCAGAAGGTAGACCGCCTGGTTCAAGTGCTTAGCCGCCACGGTCCTGCATGTTCGTCGTTGCATTATTTCCACCTTCTGTTTGCTTACGTCTGTAAACGAAGACCATGATTCCCGCCCGGCGATAGAGCTTCCAACAGCGGAACGTCAAGCAATACAGAAATTGCAGGAATCGATTTCCATCAGTGCGTACCATGACTCGCAAGAGCGATCAACGTCTCCTGAATGTCTTCCTGGAACGCGTGAAGACGAAATTAAGGCACTTATGGGCTGGATCGAGGACAACAATGTTACGAAACCGCTGTCTGTTGTTTTAGGTCCTGCTGGATCTGGAAAAACTTCGCTTCTTGGTAGCGTCGCGCGGAGGTGTAAAGAAAAGAAGTATCATGCTGCCAGCTTCTTCTTTTCTGGAATCGATTCTACTCGAAATACAGCAGAATGCCTTTTCAACACGATTGCATATCAGGTTGCAGTTGCAATTCCCGAACTCCAACCATATGTTGCTCGGGCCATAAATTCAGATTCTACTATTTTGTCTCGTGGCTTCGATACACGATTTGCCAGTCTTCTTGTGGAACCATTCGAAAAGCTGCAAGCAGACCACGATGGCATTTCGTTTCAACCTCGGGTTATACTCATTGACGCACTTGATGAATGTGGCAAACGAGACGATCGACGTCAGGTCATTTCCATTTTGTCCAAAATGATGTCTTGTAGATCCTTGCCTTTCCGTTGTGTCCTCTCCAGTCGTTTTGACCGAATGACGGAGAACGAATTCTCCTATGACCCTGTTCGACCTCTTGTTCATTGCCAAATTAAACTTGGACATGCAGGACCTACCGAATTAAACGACATCCGTACTTACCTGGAATACAACATTCGGGAGATTCAATCAAAACACCCCTTTCGAGAATCGCTACCCAACAACTGGCCTTCCAATCCGCATCTGGTCGACTCCATTGTTGGAAAGTCGGGCGGGCAGTTTATCTATGCCTCAACGATCATCAAGTACATCGAGTCACAGGATGACTATCCCCACCAGCGCCTTGACGCCGTCCTCGGCATTTCTAGGTCGGATTCACCCCCTTTTGCCGATATTGATGATATCTATCGAACCCTCCTTGGCTTGGTCAGTAAAAGTAATATTGATGCTGTGCTACAGATCCTAGGCATCGAAGTAGTGATGTCTAGTTCTGAATTTTGGACATCAAACTCCTGGCAAGATAGTTCTTTCTTCAACGAGCATTTCCGTTCGTTGTCTGCGGAGAAGGTCCTTGCACCTTTGGCGCCGGTATTAAAGTGCGATGGTGGTAACATCAAATTCTACCATTTGTCCTTTGCAACGTTCCTTCTTGACCAAAAACGATCCGGGAAATTTTACATCAAACCAGAAAAATGGCAAAAATGGGTAGTATCACAGCTTGTTCGATTATTTTATACCGAAGCATGTACGTCAATTTGTGCTGTGGTTGTTCGTAATGATGGTAACCTCTCTCAGTCCACGTTAAATCCGAAGATGTTGAATACTTGATTAAAGAAGCAAAGCGTGCCACGCCGCTGCATCAGGCGATTGACGAAGGCCTTAAACTGGTGAATAACCCTCCTGGAGGTGTTTTCAACATTTGGCCTTTTGTAACCGATGCATTCTTCGAACAGCTACACTTCACAATTTCCCTCGAGGTATGTCGGCTACCATAGTTACGTCGCAGCATGGAATTATCTCTTGCCCATCAGAAGATGCATATGGCCTTTGTCCAACAGGGAGAAGACTGCCTCACAATGCCTGTCTTGATAAAACTCGCTTCCACCGAACTGGGACTTAGCAACTCATTCTTATTGATTGAGCTCTGCCGAACTTGTTTCAAGTTGAAGAACTCGGACCTTCAAATCTTAAGAGAGTGGGAAGCTGACAATGTCGATCCCAACCGTCTTTCATGTTTTATCCGGTATCTCGCGGATTACCTGGAAAACCAACACTGCTCCGACTCCATCCAAGAATTGTTGCTACCCCAGCATTATGTTTCTGCAGCGCGTCGATGCTTGTGGTACCTACAATCGTCCAGCAGGCAAGTCATTTCTGCTTTTCTTCCCCTTGTCACTGATCCTGTTGTATTCAGCGTTATACGTTCTTCCCTCGAAGAGCAGCTACACCTGCTCAAGTATCTCCCACGACACCTTGGCATTCCCAGATATCTTGAAACCAAATCTTCCCACCTCAGACGCAGTGCCTTAGAAAGCCTATCTATGTTCCTTCTTCATGCCCCTCCAGCATCCACTACACTGCTCGCAGACTTGAAGCGGCCTTTCGATGCTGAGGTGAAGTCAAGGACTCCTCTTTCATTTCACAAGACAATGAAGACTATTCATGAATACCGAATGGTAAGCGGTATGTGTACGAATACGGATGACCACTCAACTTATACTCAGCAGTACGACATCGATCATCGAAAAGGTCCTCACGTGGTAGAGGACAAGACCAGCTCCGTCTCACTACAAGATGAGCCACAGCCCGAGTTTAATACTTTCCTGCACATCAAAGGCGACAATGTCTTTGAACCTATGAGACAAGGAAGTCTTCCCTAAGCATCCGAGTCTTGCTCCTTAGCCAGGCATGAGTACACGACGCCAACCTTGTGGTGTATTCTTAGATGGGGCTTCACATGCTTCACAGTCGACCACAATTCCAACGACTCCCTTGGTACCTGTACCGAGAGAGAGAAGACGAGATTCCTTGATGTAACAAGGAGGGCTTGGCTTCATGAAGGTCATATAGAGCTGGCTATTGGTTCCCATGCTACCACCAACGAAGGTTCCTTCAGTCCTATTATATAAGTAGTTAATGAACGGAAGAAAGTTGGATATTCGTGTTGGCAAAACACAAATGCTGATGTAATTCATTTGTGTTTTGCAATGAAAGGGCAACGTTCCGTTGCTTGGACCTGCTGAAAGCTCTTTATTTGTCGATCACCTATATGCTGCACCACGCAGAGGAGTGGTCAAGACTCGAGTCTTCTCATGCGTACGTCTTCGACCTTCCCCTATATGCTGCACCACGACTCGGAAGAGGAGAGATCGGGTCTCGGGTCTTTCCGTGATCCGTTACCAAATATGGTAACTTTGTGATGCAAAATTGCTTACATTTACGGGCTGGAGGTACCTAGCTTTCAGCAGGTGAAGTACGTACCGCATTGCAGTATTCTGTAGCATTGTACGCAGGTATTATTTCACTGGAACTTCGAGCTGGTCGTAGGGACTGGCAACAGCGATGGAACTTTGAAGCCTAGTTTTTTGGAGCAGAAGAACGACAATGAATCCACAGATAGTAATTATGTATACACATCAATGACACGGACAGTGCAGTTCTGCATCGGAAGACGAGGAATTATTAAGTAGCTTGGAAGAAATCAACTTCGGGAGTTTACGATCCAGCTTCTATGTAGCCCAAAGTAGCAGCTAAAACATAAAGTTATATTGAGAGCTAATTGGGAAAAAAGAGTATGGAGTTCGAGTGAAGGGGAAAATCTGTGAAATTTACTGGAAAAGGTAATCATAGAAGCTTCTCTTAGTATCTTGTAGGCCGATAGTAGCTCGTTTATGATTTCCAGGTCTCCTCCGCCTCCTCCTCATTCGTACAGGAGAGCGGGAAGGAGAGGAGGTGGACCGTGCTGAGGTCCATTCACCACGTCGAGTGCTACTTTGCAGAGGATGAGGGTGAGCAGAAGGCAGAATATCACCAGGAACGGTTGATATCTGGGACTGCTCTTCAGAGACGATGTGCTCTTGAAGAGTGATGAGATGCGTGGCGGCATTCGAATTGACACGGCTGTCAAGTGAGAGTTTCTCCAGGCGAGGTTGGAGAACGTCAACGCTGCTGTCAATACCGCTACCAACTTCGGAATCGGATTCAAAACCGGAAAGTTCACCATGAGCAACCAGAGACCAGTCGGCTTCCTGAGCGGCAGGAAGGGAAGGCGTTTCAGCGATAACCGGAAGGGCGGCGTTACGATCTAGCTCCATGCTTGACTCCAGCTCTCGGTCGGACACGAAGTCAGAGTCGATATCGGTATCCGGATTCGATGAATAGTCGAGGTCCGTCACGGGTGGAGTCACCAGCGCTGCTTGAGTGCGACGATCTGGACGCGTAACATTTGGACGTAGAAGATATGTAAGGCGCCTTTCGTTTGTTCCTTTACCTTTTGATAACAATGTCACTTTCGCTGCAGGGCAGCAGAAAAGAAAAACTCACTGAAACTAACGACTTCGTGATAACGGGCGCAACAATGGACAACATATCTTGCGAATGGATCGTCTGATACCCGCCAAATCAACTGCAATGGCGTCCTGGAAACCTCTACAATTCTGCCACTGCTCCCGATTGGTCTCCCCACGGACTGTAGACTGTCGCCAACACTGTTAGGTTGGAGAACTGTTCCTCCCTGGAAAAGCCACTCGACAAGTGACATCTCTATATCGGTTACGAGGTGTTCGGCTATTCCGCCTGCTCTACGTAAATCACGACGCATGCCCCTCATACTGACGGAAAAGCGACCAGCATCAGCAGATGCCATATTCGTCTGGGGCGTCTCAGTAGCAGGGAGCGTTACAGTACGAGGAAGATAAGTAGGTAGAGGCTCTGGGAATGTAGCTTGTGCTTGTGGAACAGGTATCGCATAATCCCATCTCGTAGCAGCTACGATATGAGGATTGTCGACGAAAGTAGCTGGGGAAGAATAGGATTGAATTATAAGCCATTCAGAGAATAGTTAATCCCAGACGTCTAACCATTATCTTTACGCCGTATCCAACGCTTCCCTTCAAGTTGTTCTTTCAAGTGTGTCTTCAGTTGGGTATGACGTTGATTAGCTTGCGCTGATCCATGAAGATGGGCGAAACGGCTGTTTAGGCCAGGATTGCGCAGAATTGCTGGAAAGGAAAGGACGGGTACCGAGGAATCAACCATAATTATAAGTCAATGTAGCCGTTATGTCCAAGATATTCAACGGGAGGAGATGACTAGCTGCCACGTGATGACTTGAATGACATTCAATGTAGTAAATTTCCAGTAGAACATAACCAAGAACATAACATAAATAGTCCATGAATAAGCATCTGAACATAGAGCATGATAGGCATAGTAGGATTATAATCATCATCCGGTGACAAGTCTTGCGAGAAGATATAATGTTGAGCCACCAAATCTCTGTCAGATATTATCAGCACCTGAACGGAATTTTAAAAAAAGGAGACATACTACACAGTTGGTTACTGCAGTGAAGGCCAAAATGAATACAAGATATCCCTTGAGTTTCGTTAGGCCGGCGTCTTGTCCAAACGCGTCTTGAACATGCAATCCACTCAGAATGCTAAAGATGAGTAAGCCCTGAATATGTATCGTCAATAACTCCCCTTGCTTGCTGAACTGAAATTACAACTCTCACATTTGAAACGACCCAAGCCAGAAGAAGGTTCGTTTTAACATTGGCATAATAGATTTTCGCCGCTTGTTCTTTTTCAGCGATGCTCGCCACGCCCTTCTTCGCAATGGTTTGATCAACAGGAATCCGATCCCGCAAGTTGGACAAGGATTCTTCGTAAATACTATTCATGTCTGCGGCTTCAGCAGGCATTTCGACGTCGACATGAGATTGACTATCTTGTACAACAGCGCCTAGATCAGAATCAGGTATGTCGTCTTGTTTCGTACCCCATGAGATCTGAAAGAGTAAGGCTAAACTAAGTTCGAAGTCTTTGAGGAGGAGATAACGAACATCGTCAAGATTGGCGAATGCATAGCTGTAGAAACAGGGAAAATGTTAGTGGAAATACAACATCGGATACAGAATTGCCTCACATGCTGACCACATTTATAAACGTCGGCGACAGGAGCATGTAAGGCACAAAACTGGTGATCATATGCCAAGGGTCGAATGCCAATAAGCTGCTAAAGGCATACACTATAAGTAAGCGTAAATAAGCAAGTTTCCTTCAGGTTTTTAGAATAAAACAGAACACTGACACCCGAATGTAATCAAAATGCTGAAGAGCATTACTGAGTTTGCAGTCCCCCCTTGGTGGCCTACTTCTACAGCACATGCGATAGAAGCAATCCCCATGTAGATCATGAGAAAGCCCATAACTATCGCAATTAACTTGTATTTGAACTTTGCCCTGGAAGGGTACGTGAGGTTCGTCGTCAGTAAACACATCCCATGAACTACTAGACTCACGCTGCAGGTTTATTTCCCATGGAAAATAAGAAACACGAAACAATTAAAGACGTCATAATGAACTAAGGGGGAAGATGAGAACGATTTACGACGTTATCGAGATTTAACTCACTTGTGTCAAAGCATTAAAGTAGTTAATCCCCTTTAGACCGAATGATGGATCCTCCAATGAAGTTGTAAGGACGACCTGCACACCTCTCGTTAGACTTATATCTCGTCAAACCAACGAAACTTGGCTCACATAGAAAATGTAATAGTTTCCCTGAAAAAAAAGATAAGCACATGTATGGGAAGCGGAAGTATCTGTGAATCAGCGGTCGTGCTCACAATGCTAAACCAAGAGAAAATCAAGTTTATAAGGTTGTAAACCGTTTCGATTGTTAGTACAATCTTGCGCGCAATGCTGTGCCCAGAACGCAGAATCTGGCCAATATGGGCAATGGCATACGTTGCCGCGAAGAAGGAACCGTTCAGCCACCGTCGACGTTGTGAGATAAATTCCGGCAATGCATCTGGGACGTCGGTTTCACCTACAGCACCCTTGACATATTTAAGAATCCTAAGATCTCATCAGCGCGTCAAAGGTACTTGAGAGGGCGGGGGCACAGACCAATTAGAGTTAGCCTTTGCGACGAGTTCGAAGCATAGAATACGCTTAAAAACAAAATAAGTTTTAAAAAAGTAAAATTAGGAGCAAGAAAAAATTCACATCTTCAGCTAGATCTAGAGTTCGAAGTGAGATGGTAAATTCCGTTGGCTAAAAACAAAAGGATACATACACATGTTCGATGTGAAAATGTCCGTATCGCGTCCATGCAGAATCTCGCCCTTGAAATAAGATGCGAGCGGACCAATACCGAATTCGTCATTCTGCAAAGCAATATATCTAAAGATCTGAGCTGAACATCCACCCTGGCTATTAGACCAATGAATTGGCATACCTATACGCAGAAAATGCCCCGGGCTACCATTGAAGTCAAATTTGCTTAGCTGGATTCACTCATAAATCAGAGGAAAGGCCCACCAAGACACTGATGTATCCAAACAAAGACTCTGTTGGCTTATCTAGAATGCAGCTGACCTTGTATTCAAAATTCTGAGCTGCGACTGAAAACAAGATGTTAGGGAAACAGAAGTAGCAGAAGAAAAGGAGAAAGAAGGTGCACCTAACGGGTTGAGGAGCGCTGCCCAGTTCTTGCCTTTGTAAACTGCAATTTCACCACAAGCACCAGCCACGTTCGAGTCGAGATCGAAGGCTTTCCACAGCTTGTAGATGCTAGTGTTGCTTGGACGCGTCCCAACGTCAATCAAAACGCAGACATTTGGCTGGAGAAAGAGAGGAAAATTTTAATTGATTTGATTAAGTAGGAAACCAGACGAGGGTGGACGTACCTGTAGCATTGGAGCGAATGCGTTGAAGAACCAGCGGTGACTGTTGATCTTTTTCTGGTTCTTCTCTTTAAGACAAAAAATAATCTGGGTGGGTACGATGCCCTTGTCAGGGAATTTGATGTGCAAATTGGGGTCGAGAGCGAAAGAGGTGGTGTATTCGAACAAATGTGCTTTGACTTCCTTCTGATTGACACTTCGTTTCATGTGGTCGCCTGGTTGATATACGCCAAGGAGAGTGAGGCAGTCGAGAGCCCTGGGATGGATTTTCTTTCGCCCATCGGCCACTATGCAGACAACGACCTGCTATACAGTCAGTGTGGAGGTTTTGTAACATTGCTGCCCTTAATCACCTTTTCCCATGCATTGGGACCCCAAGTTCGAGAATTCTTCCTTGTACACAGATGTGAGATATTCCGCATTACACCGTACATTGTTCTACAAAACAAAACTTCATCTTCCTGTAAGTCAAGAAAATCAGAGAAGGCATGGAAGTTCAGGAAACAATTGCACCAACATTATACATGGTTATGACAATAAATAATTCCGTCCTTCTGCCAGATTCATTCTGTCTCAAAAAGAAGCCATTTTTCTCAAATTCGTCGGGATCACAGGTAACCGCGGTATAACGTGTTGTCATCATTTCAGGTGTACCGCGCCAGGGTAGGACCAGCTTCGGTGGTACATCCAAATCGACGACCAAATTTCCATTTGTCAATTGTACTCGCCGTTTTGTCTTGTGCCTCCTCAACACCCTTCCTGTAGGTGCCGGCCCAAAGTGACGTGTCTCAAGGGGTGTTTCTGGAGGCAGGGAATAGAGGGTCGACGCCGGCGTCTCGGGCTCTGGGTCGAAGACGACCGCTTGTCCATCAGGAAGATAACCCCGCTCGGAGTAATAATGCATGTCCTTGTCATCTTGACCCTGTCGTAGAGCCGTCTTTTCTGAGTCACCGCTGTGGCCACTCGTTGGATAGCCAATGTGGTGAATGGATTGGTCTCCCACGACATAATAATCTTCTTCGTCCACAGCAGGAGTTGGTGAGCGTGATCGCGGTGGGCGGTAGGTTGCCCCGGATTGCAAACCTGATGCATATGCTTCGGCGTCGTGATGAAAATGTTCGAGTTCAGTCCCCACTGCGAGATTCTGATGGTAGGCAGGGTAGGGCTGGTTTGGATGATTGTAGTAGAAATCAGTGGGTGTAACAGCTCCGGGGGTTGAAGCAGTGGAAAGTGAATTTGGATCCGCAAACGATTCTGCATGTTTAGCCTCTGCGGTTAGCTGGAGCGTTTCTCCAGTTATGATGGGCTCGAGATATTGTCCTGGTTGATATGGCCTGTACGATGTTGGCGATGGAGTAGAGTAGTGGTGAGGTGCTGCGTTAGAATGACCTTCTATTGTAGACGAAACATTCCCAAAGGGATCAGCGGAACTACTTGGCTGAGTATTATGTTGGTCAACTTCAACGGTATGGTATGTCGCCAGACTCTCTGAGACGCTAGAGCGGTTTAATAGAGAATCTGTCGATTCAGAGTGCTGAGAGCCTGAGCTTGCGTTACTGTTGTGTGTCTTTGAGCGCGTTAAAGGTTTTCTTCGTGAGGCCATGGCTGATGCAGTGATGCTTCGATACACGAACGTGTAGGACGCGTCAGTCACATGATCGCACATAAAATCACACTGTCAGTGTCACCGGAGTAAAGTCGGGCCGCCACTTGTCATGTCAAAGCACGAGGCACGCTCGTTTCTGCCTCGTATAATTTATTTAACGGTGTGATACACGAGTAGTCCACGCTGCCTCATCGTGCTCTCTCTCGCATTGCCATGTTCCTCCGTGCCCCGCGCATCACATAACAGATAGTTTGGCATCCCACTGTTGCAATGGACGTCGTTCTCTCGATTGTAGCGGGACTCGGTCTGCGACTCTTCCTATCTTTTACGGCAGACACAGGGCCGTCTACCACTTTTACCA
>Ga0307508_10004699_pt1 | contig 13231 bp, 19 predicted proteins | sample 9_EM_MG_FD_203089 | JGI IMG/M metagenome (GOLD analysis project Ga0307508, IMG submission 203089) | Populus trichocarpa ectomycorrhiza microbial communities from riparian zone in the Pacific Northwest, United States - 9_EM | ecosystem: Host-associated > Plants > Roots > Unclassified | place... | reverse complement strand
TTACTCAAAAAAATCTACCCACAGTCCGGCCAGTTCGTAGATCCAGCCCATTCATACACGGGCCGGCCAGTCTATAGATGGACCAGCTAATCTATAGACCGACCATTCTGCCCACTGGGATAGAACAGATATGTACATACCTATTATGTATGTATGTATGTATGTACTCTGTCTCGCGAATGCACGGTGCCAGGGTAGATGTGGCGTCAATCGATACGGCACTTGCCGTCCAGGCAACGGTGATTGACAACTCTACGCGGCCACCGCTCATCGCGCGTCTCTCGCCAACGCGGCTATGGCCACGACGCGAGAGCAAGCGGCGAATAGTGGAGACGAGAGTGGCGCTCACGGTGTGGAAATCTCCAACTTAGACGATAACTACGGCGACCAGCCAGGGCAAAGACGAACCCCTCAGATCATTGCCACTCCTAAAGCGCTCGATCACAGAGGTCGTGTGGCAGGAAGCAAAGATGTAAACAGAACCCAGGGTTACCACGAAGAAATACCGGCACTGCCGACTCCGGGAAACACGTCAGAAGCTAGACCGGGATCCTGCAAACGCCAACAAGCGGCTTGCTGCGAGGTTCTATCGGTTGAAGACGGGCCACTGCCTCACTTGCCAATACCTCGCATGGACGAAGAAGCAGTCCACTGCTAAATGCTGGTGGTGCCCTTACAGCACCCCAGACACGGGAGTCTCTTCTATTTCTGCCAGCGCTGGAAAGGTCAGCAGACAATTCCGCGGGCGGAGGAGCGGAGGGATACAGCGAGAAGTAAGGAGCGGTTCAAAGCAGAGGGAACGGAAAGAGGAAAGGGGGGCGGAGACTACGGAGCTGGGTGCTGGAGGTGAGGAACTTCCGCCCCTCCTTCCCATGCCCTCCTTCATGGCTTTCGCGGTGCTGATGGCATGCCCGATCCCACCGCCTATACACTATCTACATGCCGGATAACTACTTCTTCTGAGCGCACATGTGCATGTCGATTGGGCCCCTTCGATTGTAGTGATTAATCCCCAGGCACTCACTACTCAACACCTCGCTATCGCCAACATGAATTCTGCTTACAACCTAGGGATCTATCTCCGGAGAGCAACTACTGCACCCGTCTCCTTCTCTTTCTCAGAACTCGCCCTCCCGCCGTACGTTCCGGTGCTGTGGCTGGGGCAGCCTGCCGAGTAATCTTCCGACTTGGTGGTGGTAAATCGTTCGAATCTTGAATACCAGATAGCCCGTAGTCTTGCTCCTGCGGCTGCTCCTCTTCCCGCCGCCCCTCCTCCTGAGACTGCTCCTCCTCCTGCGATCCCTCTTCCTGCGGCTGCTCCTCCTCCTGTAGCTATTCCTCCTCCGGAAATTGCTCATCCTCCTCCATCCCACGATCAACCAATACCACCTCAGCGCGAATTGCCAATTCTGACAGGTTATGGCAGTCGAACTCTGTAGCATGACAATGGACAGAGCACTTCACTTTTTTCTTCAAACATCTGCATTTCCCAGTACAACGAGGGGGCTTGCAATTGCAGGAAACTGATATCCATTCACTCGTCGACATTTTTGCTAATGCCGCATGGAGGGTGATGATATTTGGCAGCTCAGTCTCCGGAATGTTAGCTGCCGCATCCAAACGTGCTTCCGGTGGCAATCTGGTTAGAACAGTAACAGGGTAATGGACGTTGAGAACTTCGTACGCAGTCTGAAGCTTGTACCGGTTGTGATGAGGTACAGCTAGAACTTGGCAGAATATACGGTGTGGGTCGGTTGCCGTAAGATCCTTTTTGGAAACCCTGATACTGACTACATCTCCCGGGGGAAAGGCTTCTATCGTATGGCGTTTGTTGTATTTGCTCGCCGACCTCCGCCGCGCCTTTGCTGCATTCGGGCGCACCTCAATTTCAATGGCCGTTGGGGTGAATATCATAGTTTGCCTGTGTGTCGTACTTATGATTCCAGAGTTTCTTTTGGTCTGGCCCGGGTGGTGGTTTCATGTGAGGATACCGCATCCAGTCGCAGTACTCTACTTGCTTTTCCTCCGTAAACTGAGGCTAAACGATCATCAGTAGGAACTCTACCCCATTCCCTTCTTAAAGCCTGCCCTGCTGTTGTCATTTGCCATCCATCTTCCAAATTCCTGGAATGTTTCTGCAGAAAAAGGGGCGAAGGTGGTATTGGGGAGGGCTTGCCGGTGGCGGGCAGTGGTGGATATGATTGCAAAGAGGGTTGTAATCAGGGTGATGATGACTGACGAAAGGATTATTTCAGGAGAAGTTGGTTTCCACAGGGGTGTTGGTGCTAGCTCGTATGCCCACTAGGCTGGCCCACTCGTAGATCTAGCACTCGCCTAGCCTACCTATAGATCTACCACTGGTACAGCCCACCCGCGGATTTACCACTGGGCTAGCCCAGTCACCTAAGAAAATCTACCCACCGTCCGGCCAGTTCGTAGATCCAGCCCATTCATACACGGGCCGCCAGTCTATAGATGGGCCGGTCCATCTATAGACCGATCTTTCCTCCTACTGGGCTAGAACACATATGTATTGGAGCGTTTGTGATGATGTCTGCTCCCGATCTTCAAGCTTCAACGCTGAGAACAAGAGGGAGAACCCCCGGTTTTTATTTTGTTTAATCATTACTCGCATGCGACCTGTCTAGATCATGGCGAGATTATGTACAGTCCGTTTCCTGTCCGCTGTCCGCGCGGTGGCGGCACGTTGCAAGCTCCCCTTTGCCCTCCGCCCAGGCCTGTCCCAAAGAGATGTGATGCGCACCAAGGAAGTAACAAAGGAAAGGACAAAGGGAAGAGACAAATGAAACCGCCTACCCCTCTCCCGCAGACGCCATGAAGTCCGGCGTGGGTAAGAACAGAGGCTGCCCTTCCTCGGCGCCCGACTCCTCACCCCCCGCTCCCTGCTCCCCTAACCACTCCCGCACCTCCACCTCGGACACCTCGCTCACCGCGTCCCCTTCCTCAGCCGGAACTCTCCTCCCCACGTCCGTGGAAGCAAGGAAGTCAAGCACCGCCCGCCCACACCTCTCGTCTGCCAGGAGGTCTCGAATCTTCCACCGATCCTTCCCCCTCCCAGTATCCTTCCGCACCTCCGCCCACAGGATCTTCTGCTGGGCCTTCCACTCCGGACACACCTTGAAGAGGTGTTCCCGAGTCTGGTTCGGGTATCGGCACCACCAGCATTGTGGGGTGGGCCGGTTCTTCGCCCAGTTGAGGTACTGCCCGGACAGACAGTGCCCCGTCTTGATCTGGTAGAACTGTGAGGTTTCTTGCGGGAGAGGCACCACACTTGGATACCCTCGATGCTTCAGCAGTTGCAAAGGAAGTGGAGAGAGCCTTAGGGCCAATTGGTGGCAGCCTTTTACCTTGACGCAACATCAGGTGTGTCGCGGCTGTCTGTGTTTGTGACACCTGGTATCGGTGTACAGAGGTGGAGGTAGAGTAGATCGTAGACTAGCCTCTTGGTGCTCCCAGCTACCGTGCCGTCCGGCCTCTGGCTTTTCGGCATCCGGTATTTCGTCTTGGAGGTCCGGCCTCCAGCCCACTGGCGCGCCTCCGCCCACTTCTTCTCCGAGATCTCCCGCTTGGGGTTGGCAAGGGATCGTGGGAGGGGCATCGCCCGCACTTCCGCCCGATCGGAGTAGTTCAGCCACTCCACCCCGTGGGTGTCTGGCTCCTCCGCCGCAATCTTCGCCCACTCGTCAGCCTTCTTGTTGCCAGCGATTCCCTTGTGTGCCGGGCACTATCGGGTTTCGATGACGATGCCTGGCCTGGCCCTTCACAGCGTGGCGATGTGCTTCCGCGCCAGTAGAGTGTACTGCTGCCTGGGGCCCGGTTCTTCTGATGCCATCCGTCTGATAGCCAAGCCCTCTCCACTTCCACCTTCGCTTCCGCCTCCTTTTCCTACCACAGTGCCGCGTTGAGGGTTTCGGGTTCCTTTAACAGCACTGTGCTCTCCGTTCGTCCAGCGTAGGTAAGGGTATTGGTGAGCCACCGGCCGATCTCTGTCGGTGCGCCCACAATCTCCCGTGCCCGGTCTCCCTGCGGCAGGCTCAGGAGACGTAGCCCAAACCGCCGCTGCCTGTTCTCCAGCTGCGTCGTCGCTGCCCTGAGGCCAGATTCCATCGAGAGGGCTCCCAGATTGGTTGTCCGGAAGCAGCCCGTTGTTGCCCGTGCTTCCTAGTTGACAAGCAGCTGTAGCTCGTCCACCCGGCCGATGGTGCCTGGGGCGTGCTCACCTTTTCACCACAACTCCGACCCGAACATGGCAACCAACCGTACGCAAGCCGTCATGACTTTCCTGCAATTGGCCGGCGAAAGCCCCGTCTGCCCTGTGAGCCGACGGAGCCTTGCCATTGCCTTCTTGCCGTCCCTCAGCTGGATGGCATGGTGGTCCCTGAGCGTGAGCTGGGAATCAAGCCATACTCCCAGCCACCTCGTCGCCTCATTGAACGAAACAGTGTTGGAGAACCCACCGGTGTGGTATGGGTGAGTGATCATGACACTCACAAGAATAAGCGGGAAAATTTAAGAGTGTGCGATGGCGCAAGAGTCTCGCTGGCGACGTTTCGTCTAGTCTTCCAGGAAGGATACTCTCTGAGTGGCCTGGCAAGCGGCGGGAGGGGTGGGGGGCAGGGGTGAAGCTACGTTGCAGAGTCGACGGCGGACGACTCCGTCGGGATACTCTAGCCCTTGGTCCGCGTTACGCCCCGCGCTGCTCAGGGGGCGTTGGAGATTGCAGAGTCACAGCGCCAGCTGAGCAGTGAAAACATTTCCGACCGCGAGTATCTATGCTACAAGATAGATAATGGGTGTAGGCTAGAGTGCAGTAACTGCTTCCGGCCGGCCGCAACGTATATAGACCAGGCGTTAAACTCCACACTCAGTTACACGGCGTTTAGTTATCTACTCCAGAAGAAAGTTGGGAGACGAGCATGAGATTGAGCGAAGCAGACCTAGCACGCCACCCAAACGTCCCAGCCCCTGGCAGGGACATCTGAGCTCGGGCTAAGTTCGTGGCCACCCGCCGGTTAGGGGCTTTTGTGAGCGGATAACCGTCCTTCGGTCCGTACGTACAGCAGCTACCGAGTGTACCAGCATGTAGACAGACTGGTTGGTGCAGAGCGGATACATACACTATGCTCGACCACGATGCCTATTCTACAGGCGAGATGGCGTATCGCCAAGCGCGAGCGGCCCCATGGTTTCCGCGTGCGTTCGGCGAGTTCCCATCTCCACTAAGCCCCGACCGTGATACGTTAGGAGCCAGTCGGCCACCTCGCGGCTGAGAGAGGAGGTTCGGACGGATGGATGGAAACTGATTCCAGGGAACAAAGCAGTCGCAGCCACTGTAAGCCTATGTGCATACGCACAATCCCCCCAGACGAGCCAGATCGCTTGTTTCCCCGCCATCACGCCTGCGTACTCGCTGTCAGCATAGCAGCTATCTCGAAAGCGCTTTACGTACATGTTGTGTATCATCCGACGAGCGCTTCGCCGTCGGCTATAACTATCTACCTGGCGCCGGAAATCCCAATTCTGGGACATGTGCCACGGACAGAGCGGAGTTCCTCGCGCGCGATGAACGAATCATACAGCGGGCATTCGTCCTGCACAGTATATTATCCGCATCATGGGCTCCTGCTCGCGCTCCCACCGTTCATCCTCCTGAGCATGTCCGCCACCCGCGGGTCTCTGACATCCAGCTGTTCCCCCAAAGCCCCATCCGGCCCGGAACCGGAACCAGTCCACCCTCGCCATCTTGAGGTCCTGTATCATAGTCTCCGCGGAGTACCGGCCCATGCTGACTCCGGCGCGCGTCACGTGCACTCGCCGCCCCGCATGACGTCACCGTTGACGCTAGTGGCGAGCTAGTACACGATGTCGGTGCCGCCGAGGCTTGCCGCAGTAACTACTGGAAGTCGTAAAGTGCATACCCCCCGAAGCCGCACGAGAACTTGATGTTGACGCCCTTGGCGTCGCCGTCGAGCAGCGTGCCGCCCGGCCGCGCGGCGTCAGCGAGTTGGTCGGCGACGTCGGCGTCGGCAAGGAAGCCGCAGTGCGAATCGCCTCGCGCGGCCGCGTGCTCCTCCGGGTGTATGTCAAGGTACCAGTACATACCCGCCATGACGCCACACCCTCGGCGTCACCAGCGGGCCCCGCACCTGCATATAGCGGCGTCGGCGTGGCCGGGATGTCGTCGGCCGCCTCCCAGAAGCTAGCGTGGAAGCCCACCAGCCACCGGAGCACAACTTTGGCCTGCTCCTCATCCATGTTCGTACGTCGGGCCACGGGCAGCGGGTACTCATGATCTTTGAGCACCAGCGACGTCTCGTCGAACGCGGGCTTGACCAGGCGCATCGCGAGGTGCTCGTAGAAGCACCGCTCGACGCGGTACGAGATGATCTTTCAGAGGTGGCCTTCCGAGCGCGTGTCGACAGAAGGATCGATAAATTTGAGGATCAGCTTCCGCGGCTCCGACCTGAGGCCGAGGCGGCAGATGGTGCCGAAGCTGGACCGGAGCGTTGCCAGGTGGCGGTACGATTTCAGCTCGGACCGGAGTTTTGGCGACAGGACGGCCGAGGGATGGAGGCGGGCGGCCATGGCGATGTCGGTATATGTGGCGGAGGCGGTGTCCGCTGTCGAAACGAAATCGGTACCGCCAGAAACGACGCCAACGGTGAGGAGGAGGAGGGAGGGAGAGGGAGAAGGTGAGGGAAGAAAGATCCACAATCTCATGATAGTTACACTGCTTCGACCCTTCCAGCCGTATCCTGCCAAGCCGCGTCAGTCTTACCTCTGATTCACTGGTCCACATGTACTCGCGCCGGGGAAGTGAGGGTGGGTCTGAGATCTGGTCACCGCCGCGTTAAGTGCCTCCCGCCGCCGCCGTAAAAAAACGAAGCTATCTACCCAGTGGCGGCAGATCTCCCACCTGGCCAGCCCGTTCCCAGATATCTCCCAGCTGGCCTGCCCAGTTACCCCAAAAAATCTACCCACAGTCCGGCCAGTTCGTAGATCCAGCCCATTCATACACGGGCCGGCCAGTCTATAGATGGACCAGCCCATCTATAGACCGACCATTCTGCCCACTGGGATAGAACATATACAATGAGTGCGATCCTCCACATCCAGATCCTTCTTTACACCGTACAACCAAAACCAGCGGAACCTTTCCTCACCGCGCAGCCAGAACCCAGAACCCAAGACCTCCTCGCACCACGCAACCAGGACCCAGAACCCAAGACCTCCTCACGCCGCGCTATCAAACCCAAAGAACCAAAGCCTGCTCCTGGCGCCCCGCAATCCAGAACCCGAAACCTTCCTTGCATCTTGTCATCCAGAACGTTCCAGACTCCAGTTGTTTGGGATTGGTGGTGACGGCGGCGGCGTGCCGTTACAGTCCTGGTCAGATCTTTGTATCGCAGGCAAGACGCATACTGGCAGAGATCGACTGTCCAGTGGAAATTCGATGGTTTCCTGCCCACGAGGGAATCACAGGAAATGGGAAAGCAGATGAATGGGTAAAAGTCGCAGCAGGTCAACCACACAAATATGGTGTTGAATGGCTCACTATTGACAACCGGCCAAGACGGATACCACCTACCTCCTTAGCACACCTATCCAGACAGGTGGCAGAGAAGAAGTGGGAGGAAGCAAAGGGCTGGGCATATACACGGATAACGAATCCGAGTTACAATGTGAAGTGCCGTCCGTGGCGCAAGAACCGACCCGATCTAGCGCCAGCGAAGGCAAAGAAGGGCACAGCATCCCGGTACTACCAGCTGAAGACCGGATATACCCTTACTGGTATGTATTTAAAATGGATCGGAAGCCGAGAAGACGATACGTGCTAGTGGTGTCACCAAATAGGGGCCTCTCAAACACGTGAACATCTGTTCAAGGTATGCACCGCACGGCACAGGCAGCAAAAGGTACTTCGGAAGGAAGCCAGAGTACGTACAAGCGTGGACGTGATCGTTTCCGAATTGCCGATCCCTTTGAACATGAACGCTGGACCGATGTAATACTCACATTTCTGGAGACAACCGATGTAGGCCGAAAGGCCAGGGAAGAGGAATGGCAAGAAGGAAGTGATGGGTTTGTGGAGCAGGATGGTGAGGTGTTGGAGGTGGAAGCAGAATTGGTACAGGGTGATTTGCAGTAGGGGTGTGGTTGTTAAGAGGGCCAGTAGGGCCAAAGTTGTTTGTGTTCGCCGTAGTCTTGAACACCGAAATAAAATTGATGTCCCACACTTTTAAGCGCCGTGATAGCCGAGCCAGCGCGCTTATAGTTAGCGCGCTAGGTATTTTCTAACGTCACGTGACTGGGATTTCGGCTGAATGAACTTCTCCCCAAGTCCTATCTCGTTCGAGACGACTACCCACAACCAGAGGATGTAGATTTGGATATGGGGCGATAAAGGAGAGTTGGGAGGTCACTGTTATCGGTATCCCAGGAGCCATGGTAGTACAACTTTCCGCTGTTCTCGAGTGTTCAGTACCACCTGCAAACGACCACGAACTTATTCAATACCATCAGCTTATAGTCGACCGAAGAGTTAGCTGGCAGCCTCAAACCAGGTATTACTACCCGATCTTCACAGAAATTCGGATGTCGACCGAGTCCCCGTAAGCAGCCGATTCCAGCAGTACCACGCTGGATAAGTTGTTCAACCGCTAGGTGTTTCAGTCAATCAGCCATTTAAAGATCTACTGAAGGAATAAATCGATCAAGAGTTTGAACGGCACGATATTGAAGGATCTGAAGCAATCCGAGGAAGTGGCGCTGTGGAAGAAATGTGAGTAATGATGACGCATTGTGTTGCTTGGGCGTGGATAGGTTTTGTCGGGAGCAGCAGGAAGTTGTTGTGCGGAGTTTCTGATGTCTAGGAATTTCTCCTTCAACCGATAGCAGCGAGGATAGAGAACTTTCCATTAAAGACCTCGACCCTTCTCGCCTAGAGATTGGACTTGAACAATGGCAAGCCCAAGGAGTCCGGAGCACTAGGGGCAAAGGTGGTTTCGCTCCGAGAAGCCGAGAACGCCAACGATGATTCTAACAGCGACTCCTCCCGACGGCGATCCATTTGTGGACTCAATACCAATACCTTTGGAAACCCCACTGGCAGGGTGGAGAGTTCAAGCATGTATACTATACATAAATAGAAAATTGAGCGCGCCGGATGTAGGTGACCCCAAAGTGCGCCCCGCCGTCCCTACCGATTCTGATATTGCACTAGTTAGTGCAAATTAGCGCTAGTGGCGCTGACGCGCGCCGAGACGGTGTTGCCGCCGAAAAAAAGTGTGCCTCTTAAATGAGTTATTACAGTATACAACACGTACGTAAACCGTTTTCGAGATAGCTACTATGCTGGCAGCGAGTACGCAAGCGCGATGGCGGGGAAACAAGCGATCTGGCCCGTCTGGGGGAATTGTACGTATGCACATAAACTTACGGCGACTGCGACTGCTCCGTTCCCTAGAATCAGTTTCCATCCTGCGTCCATCCGAACCTCCTCTCTCAGCGGCGGGGTGGCCGACTGCATCACTGTCAGGGCTTAGCGGAGATGTGAACTCGCCGAACGCACACAGAAACCATGGGGCCGCCCGTGCCCGGCAACGCCGTCCCGCCCGCCGAACAGACATTGTTGGAAATGCTTCTCGCGGCGTTCTACGTATTGAGGTATTGTTGGCCAAGACTGTTGTTTGGATTTGGTGCTTATGCCTTAGACTTTGTTGAGGACACGATTTCGTAAGGCGCAAGCGGGGTAGTGTGAGGGGATGATCTTTGTTCTGCGGGTTCTTTCCTTTCTTCTGTTCTATACTCGTCGAATACGACAACGAAGTTGTGAGCCACTCAAACGACCAGTGTCCATACGCCTTGTGTATCTTCATCTCATGCGGTATTCAAATTCATCGAACTCCTATTATTCATTTCTATCTTCATTGCTAATCGGTATCATTTCAACAGACATCGCGGTCGAGTGTAGTATGTGTATCTGCTCTACACCAGCCGGCCTGTCTGCATGGAGGTACACTATGTGCTTAGCTATGTACGGACCGAAGGACGTCTTTCCACTCACAAAAGCCCCAACCCGGGGGTCGCCACGAACTTAAGTCTTAGCCCGAGCTCGTATGTCCTTGCTGGGGCCGGGACGTTCGGGCGGCGTGCTGGGTCTGCTTCGCTCAAACCCATGCTTGTCCCCCAACTTTTCTTCTGGAGTAAATAGCTAACACCTTGTGGCTACCTGAGTGCCCAGTTTACATACACAGCGGCCGGCCGGCGGGAAGCGGTTACTTCACTCTAGCCTTGACCCATTATCTATCTTGTAACGTAGATACACACAGTCGGGAATTTCTCCACAGCTTAGCTGGCACTACGATTCTGCAGTGTCCAACGCCCATTGCGCAACACGGGGCGCAGCGTGGACCAAGAGCTGAGTATCCCGACGGAGTCCTCCACCGTCGACTCCACAACGTAGCTTCAATTTCGCCCTTCACCCTCCCGCCGGTTCCTGGGGCACCCAGAGTACCCTCCTCTGGTGGACTAGACGAAACGCCCCCAGCGAGACTCTTGTGCCATCGCACACTTTTGCGTTTTCCCGCTGGCTACTCCTGCGAGTGTCACGATCCCTCACCCGTACCACACCGGCCGGTTCTCCCTCTTGTTCGCTGCGTTGAGGTTTGAAGATCGGGAGCAGGCCTCCTAGCGAATGTTCCAATACATAACAACTATCGTGGTGATCCCGCCTGCCTCCGTTGTCTCGATAAATTCAACAAAGCACATACCAGGGGCCAACGTTGCAAACAGAAAAAGAGACCAAGCTCTGAGCAGAGAGCTACTCTTTCAAAACGTCCGAACGGAAGAAAAGCATAAACAAAAAAAAAACTGTCCAACTTCGTAGCACACACGCTTCGAAGCAATTGGTAAAGACGAAGAAAACTTTTTAAGGACATCCGAACACAACTACACCATGAATAAACTCGAAAAACAAAATGAAAGAACTACTGTCTGCTAGCTCTGGCGATGCTACCATACAGATCCTCCGCAACCATCTGCTCCCGACCCGCTACGACCCGCACTGCCATCAGACCTCGGCGCGATGCCGCCGAAGACTGCCGCCGAGATTAGGTACGCAAAGGTGTAAGGGTTTCCACGAATTTGGCCAAAGCGATAGTGTCAGGGTGGTCCTTTCCAAGGGTCTTCTCACGGCCATTGAGCGCCCTCCGGTACCATTCGAGTGCCTTGGAGTACTCGCCTTGACGTTTGAACACACCAGCCATGTTGTTAACGGTTCCGAGAGTGCGAACGTGGTTCTTTCCAAGGGTCTTCTCAAAGCCAACGAGAGCCCTCTGGTACCATTCGAGTGCCTTGGAGTACTCGCCTTGGCTAGAGAACACAACGGCCATGTTGTTAACGGTGTCAAGAGTGGATGGGTGGTCCTTGCCAAGGGTCTTCTCGTAGCCATCGAGGGCCCTCTGGTACCATTCGATTGCCTTGGAGAACTTGCCTCGGCTATAGAACACATTGGCCATGTTGTTAACGGTGTTGAGAGTGGATGGGTGGTCCTTGCCAAGGGTCTTCTCGCGGCCATCGAGGGCCCTCTGGTACCATTCGAGTGCCTTAGAGTACTCGCATTTTCTATTGAACACGATGGCCATGTTGTTAACGGTGTTGAGAGTTGATGGGTGGTGCTTGCCAAGGGTATTCTCGTAGCCATCGAGGGCCCTCTGGTACCATTCGAGTGCCTTGGAGTATTCGCCTTGGCTATTGAACACACCGGCCATGCGGTGAACGGTGTTGAGAGCGGATGGGTGGTCCTTGCCAAGGGTCTTCTCACGGCCATCGAGGGCCCTCTGGTACCATTCGAGTGCCTTGGAGCACTCGGCTTGGCTATCGAACACACCAGCCATGCCGTGAACGGTGTTGAGAGTGGATGGGTGGTCCTTGCCAAGAATCTTCTCGCGGCCATCGAGGGCCCTCTGGTACCATTCGATTGCCTTGCAGTACTCGCCTTGGCTATAGAACACATTGGCCGTGTTGTTAACGGTGTTGAGAGTAGATGGGTGGTCCTTGCCAAGCGTGTTCTCACGGCCATCGAGGACCCTCTGGTACCATTCGAGTGCCTTGGAGTGCTCGCCTTGGCTACCAAACACACCGGCCATGCAGTGAACGGTGTTGAGAGTGGATGGGTTGTCCTTGCCAAGAGTATTCTCACGGCCATCGAGGGCCCTCTGGTACCATTCCAGTGCTTTGGAGTACTCGCCTTGGCTATCGAACACGCTGGCCATGTTGTGAACTGTGTTGAGTGTGTCTAGGTGGTCATCGCCTAGAAGCTTCTGCTGGCCCTCAAACGACCACTGGTATAAATTTCCAGCTTGGGAGTAAAATCCATGATCGAAATGCATTTCCCCGATAGCCGAAGTTGCGCGAAGAACCTCCCCAGTCCGTTTGGAATGTTTAGGAAGCTCCGTAACACTCATTCGAACCGTCTCAATATGAGACCATATCCTCTTTTCGAAAGCCCAATCGTACATCGATTTGCACTCCTTTTTTGTGAATATTCCTCCACAAAGCACAAGTGCCTCCTGAGCTTTCCTCTGCTTAGACTGGGTGTCAAGCCGCTCGCGGGCCCAGAAGTGTACGACCGGGTGTATCCAAAAGGCGTCCAGTGATGCCTTTCGCTTCGCCAGCGAAAACGAAAAGAGTTCCGCAAGTGCGACCGTAAGCCAGTCAACTCCTATCTCAAATCAGTCAAAAAAAACCACGACAGCAGAAGGCTTGCACTTACCCTCTCCCACCCAATCAAACTGCAACTTTCTCTCCTGGAGGAAGAGTTTATCTGGTATATCCGCATTCGCCAGAAACCCACACAACAATAGCAGTTCCTGGGCCGGACGCGAAAGCCTAGCAAAAGAAACCTCCCACGTTGTGAAAACATTTCGGTTCAGGTTCCCAGTCCTTTGATTTGACAACCAGCCAGGACCTCCGCATTTTGCAACCCTTCCGAATTCTCCGTCCAGGAGGTTCAAGTAGACCTGGAAGGATGTCTGCATATATGAAATGTATGATCCGGCCTGAGTTAATGCTAATGGTAGAAACCCCAGCTTCACAGCTATCTGTTTCGCCGCATGATGCTCTAATACGCCATATTAGCTTATACTCTCACCAATGGGTACCTGGTACTCGCCTTCCCCCTCGAGCACTTGCTTGCCAACACTCTTCG
>Ga0307508_10004698_pt1 | contig 13232 bp, 12 predicted proteins | sample 9_EM_MG_FD_203089 | JGI IMG/M metagenome (GOLD analysis project Ga0307508, IMG submission 203089) | Populus trichocarpa ectomycorrhiza microbial communities from riparian zone in the Pacific Northwest, United States - 9_EM | ecosystem: Host-associated > Plants > Roots > Unclassified | place... | reverse complement strand
GCTGCGCTCCGATGCTCACGTACTCAAGTACGCTCCGCTTCGGTGCTCGCGAAAACCTCGCCAAAACCCAAGCTTGCGAGGCGGCCGGCTGAAATGTGATGGATGATGAGCGTATGCGAAGTGACTTTCGAGACGCGCGAAGGGCCCAACCTCCACGAGTTTCTTCCGAGATCAGAAGGGCAGAAGCATTTCGGGTTCCGAGCCGCTCGGCCCTGTTCGAAGCCTGCGCAGTCGCCGCTAGCCGCCTCGCGAGTCGAACCCCCCAATTCTCGCCTTCTATCCTTCTGCTCTTCCTGTGAAAAATCTGGATCTCTCGGGTTTCCGCTCGACTAGGATGCCGGCCATGAAGCGCGTAGTTTTGAGTGCTTTGGTTGTCGGTTTGGTCACGGCGTGCGGTCCAAGCATGGAAGCGGACCATGTGAAGACGCCGGACGAGCTGCTCGCGGAGCAAGAGGCTGCCGGCGACGAGCAACTGAAGCATCAGAAAAAGAGCGACGACTACGACGACACCTCGCCCGGCACGACCGACGAGGACAAGCGTCGCGCGTGGGACACCAAGCAGGGCGACATCGAGCTACATCGCGCTTCGCACTCGGCCGAGAGCTGCCCGGAGTCGATCAACGACAAGAAGGTCCCGAAGGGCAGGGCGACGCTCGCCCTCACGTTCAGCAACGACGGTCACGTGAAGACCGCCACCATCAGCGATCCTTACGGCGAAGATACCAACGTCGGCAAATGCGTGCTGCGCGCGATGAAGGCGATCATCGTTCCGGCCTATCAAGGCCCCGAACAAGTCATCAATTGGGAAGTCGACCTCACCGGCGCCAAGAAATCGGGCCCCGTCGGCGGCGAGCCCAAAGAAGACGAGAAGAGCGACAAGAAGTAGTCGGCGCGTCGCCCGCGCTTGCGCGCGCCTGCGCAACCCAGAAGCCCGGATCAGCGGGCGCGGTCACCAGCTGAAACGGGACCAATGATGAGCTCACTCCGCGGGGGTAGGGGCCGGGTCGGAGGCGGCGGGGGAGGGCAGCGGGGCGGGTTTGGTGCGACGCAAGATGGTGAAGAAGACGGGTGTGAGCAGCAAGCCGAACAGGGTGACGCCAATCATGCCCGTGAACACAGCGATGCCCATGGCATGGCGCATTTCGGCGCCGGCACCGTGAGACGACACCAGGGGCCAAACGCCCATGATGAACGCGATTGAGGTCATCAGAATCGGCCGCAGACGCAGGCGGCAGGCCTCGAGCACGGCCGTTACCGTATCCACACCGGACTCTGCTTGCTGGTCTTTGGCAAACTCCACGATCAAAATTGCGTTCTTGCAGGCGAGCCCGACGAGCACGAACAGGCCGATTTGCGTGAAGATGTTGTTGTCACTGCCATCGAGCCAAACGCCGGTGATGGCGGCCAAGAGGCACATGGGCACGATCAAGATCACGCTGAGAGGTAGGGACCAACTCTCGTACTGCGCGGCCAGCACCAGGAACACGAGCAGCACGCAGAGCGGAAACACGTAGCGGGCCATGTCTCCCGCCAGAATTTGTTGGTAAGTCAGATCGGTCCATTCGTACTTCATGCCTGGCGGCAGCTCGCGCATGGCCGCGTCGTGAATGGCGGCCATGGCCTGGTCGGAGCTCGCGCCTGCTCCGGGCGCTCCGTTTACCTCCGCAGCGGGGTAGCCGTTGTAGCGCGTGACGCGATCGGGGCCGTTGGTCGAGCTCACGCTGAGCACGCTGCCGAGCGGCACCATCGCGCCGCTGGCGTTGCGGGTCTGGAGCGCCACGATGTCTTCCGGCGTGAGACGGCGGTTGGCATCCGCTTGCACGGTGACCTGGAAGGTGCGACCGAAGCGGTTGAAGTCGTTCACGTAGAGTGAGCCGAGGTAAGCCTGCATGGTTTCGAAGACGTCAGTCACCGCGACGCCTCGCGCCTTGGCCTTTTCGCGATCGAGATCGGCGAACAGCTGCGGCACGTTCACCTGGTAGCCGGAGAACAGCCCGGCCAGGCGCTGATCAGAGTGACCTGCCGCGATGAGCTTTTGAGTATTCTCGTACAAGCCCGAGAGGCCGATGTCTCCGCGATCTTCCACGTACAGCTTGAAGCCACCGATGGTGCCGAGGCCTTGGACTGCCGGCGGTGGAAACACAGCCACGAACGCGTCTTGAATCTCGGAAAACTTCGCGTTCAAGGCCGCGGCCAACGCGGGCCCAGACAGTTGCTTGCTGGTGCGCTCTTCGAACGGTTTGAGTCCTACGAAGACGATGCCGGCGTTGGGCGCGCTGTTCAAGCCGGCGATCGACAGGCCCGGAAACGCGATGGCGTGCTCCACGCCGGGCGTCTCCAGCGCGAGCTTGGACATGCGGCGGATGACCTCGTCCGAGCGCTCGAGCGAGGCCGCGTCCGGCAGCTGCGCGAAGGCCACCAAGTATTGTTTGTCTTGTTGCGGGACGAAGCCGGTTGGCACTTTGGCGAAGCCGAGCCATGTCAGCGCGAGCAGACCGACGTAAGCCACGAGCGCCACGCCCGAACGCCGGACGATTTGGCGCACGACGCGGACATAACCGCGCGACGCCGCTCCGAAAGCGCGATTGAATGGCCGGAAGAACCAGCCGAGCGCGCGATTCAGCGCTCGCGTGAGCGGGTCTTGGGGGCCCGAGTGTGGCTTGAGCAGCGTGGCTGCCAAGGCCGGGCTCAAGGTGAGCGAATTGAAAGCCGAGATCACGGTTGAAATCGCGATAGTTAGCGCGAATTGCCGGTAAAACTGGCCGGTGAGGCCGGGGATGAACGCGATCGGCACGAACACCGCGCACAGCACCAGCGCGATGGCGATGATCGGGCGGCTCACTTCGTCCATCGCACGTTTGGTCGCGTCGCGCGGAGACAGCCCCAAGGCCATGTTGCGCTCGACGTTTTCGACCACGACGATCGCGTCGTCGACCACGATGCCGATCGCCAACACCAGGCCGAACAAAGACAGCGCGTTGATCGAGAAGCCCAGCAGCTTCATCACCGCGAACGTGCCGACGAGCGACACCGGCACCGCGGCGATGGGTATTAGCGACGCGCGCCAGGTCTGCAAGAATACGACGACGACGAGCACCACCAGCGCCAAAGCCTCGAACAAGGTGCGCACGACCTCTTCGATCGACGAACGCACGAAGCGCGTCGGGTCGTAGACGATCTCGTACTCGAGCCCTTTGGGGAAGGTCTTCGATAGCTCGGTCATGGCGTCGCGCACGCCCCGCGAGAGCGCGAGCGCATTCGAGCCGGGCGCCTGGAACACAGGGATGGCGACAGCGGTCTTGTTGTCCAGCAAGCTGCGCAGCGCATACTGATTGGCGCCAAGCTCGATGCGCGCCACGTCGGACAGCTTGACGTTGGCGCCGTCCGGCGAGGTCTTCACGATCACGCGCCCGAACTCGGCCTCGTCGACCAAGCGCCCGCGAGCGTTGATGCTGAGCTGAAAGCTGGCTCCCGTCGGCGCCGGCTGCTGGCCGAGCGCGCCGGCGGCGACTTGCACGTTCTGCTCGCGCAATGCCCGCACGACGTCGCTCGCGGTCAGCCCGCGCGCTGCCACTTTGTCGGGATCGAGCCAGATGCGCATGCTGTAGTCGCCCGAGCCGAACAGCCCCACCTCGCCCATGCCGGGCAGGCGCGCCAGCGTGTCTTTGACCTGCAGCAGCGCGAAGTTACGCAGGTACTTGTCGTCGTAGCGGCCGTCGGGCGAGGTCAAATGCACGACCATCGTCAGGTCGGGTGAGCTTTTGAGCGTCACTACGCCGAAGCGGCGCACGTCTTCCGGCAGCCGGGGTAGCGCCTGCGCCACGCGGTTTTGCACCTGCACCTGCGCCTGATCCAGGTTGGTGCCGATGCGGAAGGTGACGGTCAGGCTCAGCGTGCCGTCGGCGTTCGAGTTGGAGGACATGTACAGCATGTTCTCGACGCCGTTGATCTCTTGCTCGATGGGAGCCGCGACCGACTCCGAGATCACCTGCGGGCTCGCTCCCGGGTACTGCGCGCGGACCACGACCGTGGGCGGCACGACCTCCGGATACTCCGAGATGGGCAGCAGAAAGGCGGAGATGGCACCGAGCACGAAGACGACGATCGACAGTACGCCCGCGAATATTGGGCGATCCACGAAGAAGTGCGCGAATTTCATGGCTTGCTCGCCTCGGCCAGCGCCACCTCTCGCATAGTAGCGAGCTCGGTGGTCACGTCGGCGCTCGGTCGCACACGCTGCAGGCCTCGCACGATCACGCGCTCCGAGCCCGATAGGCCTTCTTTGACCACGCGCAGGCCATGGTCCAGCTGGCCGAGCTTGACGGGCCGAGCTTGCACCTTGCCGTCCGCGCCCACCACCCACACGAACTTCCGGTCTTGATCGGTGGCCACCGCCTGATCTGCGATCAGCACGGCGTCGTGCGCGGCCTCTTCCGGCAACTGGACGCGCGCGAACAAGCCATGCATCCAGCGCCCGTCATGATTTTCGATCACAGCGCGCACTTTCAAGGTGCCAGTTTGCGGGTCCACGCGGTTGTCGATGAAATCGATGCTCGCTTCGTGCGGGTAGCCAGCTTCGTCCGGGAAACCCACGCGGGCCACGGCGCGGGCCCCGCGCTTGAGCCTGAGGGCTCGCGCTTCGTCCACGTCCACGTACACGTAGAGTGGGTCGACGGAAACCACGTTGGCGAGCGGTGTCGCCAGCGTCGGCCCCACTAAGTTGCCGGCTGTGACCAAAATGCGTCCGACGCGGCCCGCGATCGGCGAGCGGACGAAGGCGTAGTCCAAGTCGAGCTGGGCCGTCGACAAGGCCGCCGCCGCGACTTGCGCGCGCGCCGCCAGCTGATTCAGTGCGGCTTCGCGCACGTCTCGCTCCTGGGCGGTGGCGACGCCCGCCTTGAATAGCTGCGCCGCGCGCTCAGCCTCTCGCCTCGCCAAATCCTGGTCGACACGAGCGCTTTCAAGCTCGGCTTGCGCGCGCGCGAGGGCCGCCTGGTACGGCCGCGGATCGATCACGAACAGCAGGTCGCCCTTCTTGACCAGATCTCCTTCCTTGAACGCGGCCTGCTGCAAGTAGCCGGCACTGCGCGCTCGGATCTCGACCGAGCTCGGCGCCTCCGTGCGCCCCGTATGTTCACTCACCTCGAAGACCGGAGCGCGGAGCGCTTCGGCCACGGTAACCCGGGGCCGTGTATCACCTGGCTTGGCGTTGGCTTGACCCTCCACTGGGTTGCTGCACGCAGCCAGCGCAAGCGCCAGCAGCGCCGCGCTGCACGCCACGAGCTCGCGCGCAGACGAAATTTCGAACCTTCGCTTCATGGCAGGTTCCTGGCGCCCGCTACTCACATGGTCAAGCGGCCACTTGAGTATTATTTGCCGCTGTTCCGTTCGTGCAGAACTAAAGCACCTGCTTGAGTATCGGGTCGCCCCTACTCTAATAGTGTAACGAGTACTTGACTATCGAAAGCCTGACGCTCCGGCTTCCCCATGCTAGCTTGGCTGTGACATGGCCCCGAAACAGATGACCGCCGAAGAGCGCGCCAAGGTGTTCAAGGCGTTGTCTGACCCAAGGCGCCTCGAAATCGTCGAGCAGCTGGCGCGCGGCTCTCTGTGCGGTACCGACCTCGCCCAGTCCCTCGGCATCAGCCTCGCCCTGCTCTGCCACCATTGGGAGGTGTTGGTCGACGCCGGCATTTTGCAGAAAGAACGCCAAGGCCAACTCCGCGTCTGCTCGCTAGACGTCAAGAAACTGAAACAGGCCATGACGCTTTCGTACGTCGGCGGCACGCCGCGGCTGGGTCTGCCCCCCGCCGAGCCCAAGGCCAAACAGCCGCGCGCGCGGCCGAGCGCCAGACGAAAGCGCTGACGGCGCCGCGCCGCCAAGCCACTGCGTGCCGCAGCGCGTGCTGTCGATGGACTACTTGCCCGCTGGAAACACGAAGCGTCATGGATGCGTCTTCGCGTGAAAGGCCGTCGAGAACGCCATCGTCCCGAGAAGCCGGATGTGGGGCCCACAAGTCCGGTTTCGTGAGAGGGGCCCCTGCGGAAGCGGGGGCCCCTACTCGACACCGCTGCGAGCACCCTGGTAAAATCAAGCTCCCCCGAGCAAGCCCAACCGTAAGCCTCGTCTCGCTCCGCAGGCGCTCACCTTCTCCCCGGCCGCAGGCCGTTCACGTTCTTCCCGCCGCAGGCGCGTCCACGAAATCGGCCACAGGCCGTTCACGTTCTTCCCGCCGCGTGCCGTTCACGCCCCCGGCCGCAGGCCGTTCACGCTCACGTTCACGTTTCGCTCGGCCAAAGGCCGGCGTTCACGCGGGTTTGGTTCCGTGTGTTGTCGTCGAGCGCGGCAGCGAGACCGGGGGCCGACACGGTAGCCTTCTGCAAGCTTGGCTGCGGGTCGGCAGCCCTGGGCGAGCGTTGCTACGGCGCCTAGTCCAGGCCTTGTTTTCGCATCAGCTTTTGGATCATTTGGCGCGATACTTCGGCGATGGCGGCGGCGCGGGTGACGTTACCGCCGGTGCGGCCGAGCACCTGTTGCAAGTAGTTGCGCTCGAATTCATCGCTGGCGTCGCGGCGGGCCACGCGCAGTGGCACGAGCTCGCCCGCGGCTGCGGGGCTGCCGCACGAGGCGCCGGCGGCGTTCAAGTCGGCCAGCGTGCGCTCCGGCGTGACGAGCAGGCGTTCGACTGCGTTTCTTAGCTCGCGCACGTTGCCGGGCCAGCGGTGGGCGCGAAACATGTCCCAGACCGGCGCCGAAATCTCGCTGAGCGAGCGCGGCGGCCGAGCGCGACCCAAGAAATGCTCGACCAGCATGGGCAGATCTTGCATGCGGTCCCGCAGCGGTGGCACGTGAACGTGCGCGCCGGCCAGACGAAAGTACAGGTCTTGTCGGAAGTTGCCACGCGCCACCTCAGTCGCGAGGTTGCGATTGGTGGCGGCGATCAGCCGCACATCGACGGCTGTCGGGCGTTGCCCGCCCAGCCGTCTCACCTCGCGTTTTTCGAGCACCCGCAGCAGCTTCGGTTGCAGGTCCTTGGGCAGCTCGCCCAGCTCGTCCAAGAAGATGCTGCCTCCGTCGGCCTGCTCGAAGACTCCGGCGCGCGCCGACACCGCGCCCGTAAAGGCACCGCGTTCGTGACCGAACAGCTCGCTTTCGGCCAGCGTGGGCGTCACCGAGCTGCAGTCGAACACGACGAGCGGCTTTTCAGCGCGGCGGCTCTCGCGATGGATGGACTCGGCTACCAGCTCTTTGCCGGTGCCGGTCTCGCCTTCGATCAGCACCGTCACGTCGGAGTCGGCAATGCGCGCCAAATCCGCGAACAGCTCGCGCATGCGCGGCGAGGCGCCGAGCAGATCTCCGAAATGATCGCTGGTGGCTTGCTCGCGCTCGACCCGCTCGGGCAGCGGTATGACCGAAATCGTGCTCTCGCCAATGCGGAGCTCGCTGCTGCCGACCAGCACCGCCTCGAAGATGCGCACGCGACCGAGCAGCACGCCGTTCGTGGAGCCCTCGTCCGAGATGCGAAAGCCTTCTTCGGTCGGTACGATCGCGCAGTGGCGGCGCGACACCGTGGGATCGCTGAGCACCAGATCGTTATCGGTGGCCGTGCCAATGCGCACCGGGTGGTTCGTGGTTACGAAGGACAGGCCGCGATCGGGGCCGTCGATCACCGAGACGCGCGTCTTCGAGTACGAAACGATGGTCGGGCGCGACTGAGTCTGCGTGCGTTCGTCGTTCATGGCACTGGCCGGGCGAGCTTCGAAGCGTGAGCGGATTTGCTCTCACTCCTTGGTTGAGTGCGTGACACTTTGGTGAACCCTACGACGGCTGCGCGGCGCGTCGAACACTCGATGCAACCGATCGCTGCCAACCCCTGGTTGGCGGGGGGCTCGCTGGAAACACCTGATCCGCTGAAATATGCGGAGATCGCTGCTGGCACGCCGCGTGTATCAGACCCGCGCCGTGAACGACTGGCGTCGTAAGCCTCTGACGGAAGGGTGGCAAGCCTGGCTGCTTGCGGCCTGCGTGCTCGCGAGCGCCTGCAATCGCCAGCCAAAGCTCAAGAGCTACGAGCTCGTGGTTCACGTCGAGTCCGATCCGAACCGCCCGCTTGCCGGCGCGAAGCTGCTCCACGCGGGCGTGACTCTCGGCACGTCGGGCGCCGAGGGCAGGGTCGCGATCCGAGCCACCGGCAACGAAGGCGAGCGCCTCGACCTCGAGGTGCTGTGCCCGACCGGCTATCACTCACCGGAGGCGCCTCTTTCGGTGACGCTGCGGCATGGAGCGACCGCTGGCGAGAGGCCGGAGTACGTTCTGGCGTGCCCGCCCACCACGCGCAAGCTGGTGGTGGCAGCGCGGCTCGAGCACGGCGAAAATTTGCCGATTCGCTACCTGGGTCGCGAGCTTTCACGCAGCGATGCTTCGGGCGTCGCGCACATGCTGCTGGAAGCTGAAACGGACAAGACCGTCGAGCTTACCATCGACACTTCGGAGCGGCCCCTGCTAAGGCCGAAGAGCCCGACGGCGCGCTTTCGCATCGGTGACCGCGACGACGTCGTCGTGCTCGCTCAAAGTTTCCAGAACCAGAAGACCCAGAGCGGTCCGCGGCGCAGCTCCGGCCCGGTGCGTATTCGTTGAGGCAGCTTTCCGCCATGTCGAACCAAGACTCCGTTCCTCCGTCGCACGCGCAGCGCTCGCTGCTGGCAGACACGCGTGGCGCGGTGCTGCTCGAATACCTGATCTTTGCCGCCTTCGGGGGCGTGCTGGTCGCGCTCGCGCTGGCCACCGTCGGTCCCAAGACCGTGCGTAACTACTCCGGCCAACGCGCCGCTCTCTATCAAAGCAATCCGTAACCAAGGAAAGAACACCCCGTATGTCCATCAAGATTCGTCAGCTAAAAACACTCGCCCGCGACACGCGCGGCGCCGGTTTCGTCGAGTACATCATCCTGGTCGGGCTCGTGGCGCTGTTCTGCATCGCTGCTTATAGGGTGTTCGGCGCTGCCGTGACCGCCAAGGTGACAGAGCAAGCCGGCGCGGTCCAGGGCATTCCATGAGCGAAGGCGCGGGGCGACGGTCGCGATTCGGAGCCCCGCGTTGGCAGGCTTTCGAGGCGCCATGACTGCCACGCAAATCGTGCTGTGTGGCCTGCTGCCGTTCACGGCCTTGGCAGGCTACGTGGACTTTCGCACCGGCCACATTCCGAACAAGCTCGTGGCGGGCGGCGCGGTGCTGGGGCTGCTGGCGCACTTCGCGGTCCACGCTGCGTTGCTGCATGCGCCCGAGCAGCCCTGGCGCGAGCTTTTTGGGGGAGCCGCCATCAACGTTGCGGTGGGCCTGCTCGGGTGCGCGGCCGTGCCGTTGCTCTTGTATCGGGCCGGCGCGATGGGGGGCGGCGACGTGAAGCTGCTCGCCTGCGTCGGCGTATGGGCGGGGCCGATCGTCGGCGTGCACGTCGAGCTGTACGCATTCGTGCTGGCGGCGCTGTACGCGTTGGCGCGGCTCGCCTACCACGGCGAGCTGCTCAGGCTGCTGGGCAACTCGGCGGCGTTGCTCAAGAGTCCGTTCCAGCCCAAGGCGCGCCGCCAGCCGATCCCGGAGGCGCTGCTCACTCAGCTGCGCTTCGGGCCGGCGGTGTTCGCAGGCGCTGCGCTGGTCGCCGTGGTGCGTTGGAGGACCGGATGAAGCGCACGATCAACCTCGGGAGTGACCAGCGCGGCGCGGTCTTCGTCGAGTACCTCATCGCGTACTTGCCGGTGATGTTCTTCTTTCTGGCCACGTGGCAGTTGCTGGAGCTGTGTGCAGCGCACCTGATCGTCAAGCGCGCTGCCTCGGCCGCCGCGCGCGCCGCGATCGTCGTCTTGCCCGATGATCCGGCGTATTACGGCGGCGCCGCCAAGGACAAGTTCATCGGCAATAAGCAGGATGACATCAAGCTGGCGGCCGCGCTGATCCTGGGGGCGTCTCCGCATTTCTCGAGCGACTTCGACGTGCGGGTTACGGAAACCAGCGGCTCGGCGCCGCTCACCGCGACCGTCACGGCGCAATTCCACTGCTTCGCCGGCTGGGTCAGCTTGGTGTGCGGACCGAGCGGCCAGCGCGAGCTCGTCGGCAAAGCGACCTACGCTTACCAAGGCGCGTCCTACGACTACGACATCTAGAGCCAAGCCATGACCAACTCGACCAAAGACGTGGCCCGGGACACGCGCGGCAGCATCCTGGTGATCGGCATCGTGGCCGGCGCGCTCTTGGTGGGCGCGCTGTGGCACATCGCCGGCATCGGCGACGCGATCGCCTGGCGCGAGCGCGCCCAAGATGCGGCCGACGCGGGCGCCTTCGAAAACGCTGTTTGGAATGCGCGCGGCATGAACGTGATCGTGGCCATCAATATCGTGATGTCGCTGGTGCTGGCGGTGCTGGTGATCTGGCGCACGATCTTGATCTTGGTCAGCGTCGCGCTGGTAATAGCGGGCATTTTGTGCGTCGTCACGCTGGGCACGGGCTGCGGCTTCACGGCGGCGGTGTCGCGCGTCGAACAGTTCATGCTCAAAAACGACAACAAGGTGGCGACCAATATCGTGCGCATCTTGGCCGGCATGAACGCCGCCGAAGTGGCGGTGGCGAGCGCGACGCCCGTGGTCGGCATCACTATGGCCAGCAGCAACACCAGCGGCGCCTACAACGTCTCGTACGTCGCCACCGAAAGCTCGTCGATCATTCCTTCGATCAACGCGAAGGGTGTCAAGAACCTCGCGCGCTGCTTCAAGGGCGCGAAGGCCGGCACCATGCCGCCGAAACCCAAGCCCCAGACGAACTGGCAAAAGGCTGCCAAGTTCCACCAGGACTTCTTGAGTCAGCCGCGCATGGGCGTCGGCTTCAGCCTGCCCGTTCAAAACGAGTCGTACTCGCTCTTGTGTCAGCGGGCCGGCGAGTTCGTGCTCAATAACATCGCGGGCGTGATGGAGCGCATGGGCGCGCCGAGCCTGGCGATCGAGGGCGTCGACAAGGCCAAGACATTCCTGGGCGCCGTCGTTGGCAGTCTGCCCGGCCTGTTCTGCGCGCCGATGTCGGCCGGCCAAACCCCGGCCGGTTTGAGCGATCTGGTCGGCAAGCAGGCCATCGATTCGTGTAAATCGGAGCTGCCGGGGAAGCGCGTGATCGTCGGCGACTCTCAGGGCAACAACGAGATCAAATACCGAGACAAGGACGGCAAGCTCGTCGGCGAAGACGACTATGTCAAGGGTTGCGCCAAGGACAAGAGCAAGGACGCCAACAAGAAGCTCAAAGATTCCTTTCAGACCCAAGACGAAAGCTACGATCTGACCGAATGCGGCACGCCTGCGAAGGTGTGGGAGTGGGCGGTCAACGGCAACATGTTCATGCGCAGCTTCGCTCAGGTCGACAAAGACCGGCCGATGGCCGAACGTGACGATCGCGGCCTGGAAATCGCCGATGGCAAGCAGACCGGAAACCTCGAGCCGCTGGCGCCCGCCGATGAAATCAATGCCCATGCGGAGATCTACTTCGATTGCCACGCGCGCTGGATGGGCTGCCGCTCGAACGCCATGTGGCAACTGCGCTGGCGCGCGCGCTTGCGTCGCGTAGAGCCGCTCGAGCGCATGTTGGCGACGGCCGTCGAGCCTGGCATCGTGGCCACCCTCACGCAGTTCTTCAACCAATCGGGCGGCAAGGTCGGCGACAAACTGCGCGACAAGTTGAGCATCCCGAACATCGTCGTGCCGCACGTGAAGGACACTTGGTACTACCGCCGGCTCAAGACGCAGGGCGTGATGGGCGGCTTGTATCAGAGCGGGGCGTTCAATGGCATCGGGGCATTCATCGTCAACCACTCGTCGAACGGCAGCACGATTCATTGAAGGAGCGAGCATGCACCGGCAACAGCTGAAAATGTCGAGCAACGCCAGGCGAAGGCGTCAAAGTCGCCGGCGTGCGCGCGGCGCCGCGCTGGTCGAGGGCATCATCGTGTCGTCGATGTTGATGACGATGATGGCCGCTGGCTTGTTCTTGCACCGCCTGTACGTGGCGCAGATGAAGGCGCTCGCGGACGCGCGCCTGGCGGGTTGGTCGCAGGCGCTCGCCGGCTGCAACGCCGGCGTCGATCTGGGGGCGATCTGGAGCCAATCCGGCCAAAATGCGGCCCCGCCCGACGTCGACACCGAGTCGACGCCGGGCTTCTTCGGCAGCGTCGGCCACACCGCCGGCAGCGCCAGTGAAACCGCCACAGCCCACGCGCGCATCGGCGGCGGCAGCTACACGCTCACGGCGCAGGACAGCATCGCCTGCAACGAGGTCGCGCAGGAGCGCGGCGACGTGATGAGCCTGATCGGCTACGTCACCTCCAACGCCGTGCCGAGCTTCTTCTGAGGCGCCGATGATCTGGAAGAAGCTCTCCCAGAATCAGCGGCTGCGCGGCAGCCTGCGCGTGCTCGCGTTTTTGGCCACGGCGAACCTGATCGCCACCGCGTTCATGCTGCCGCAGGCGCGCGCGAACGCCGAAGATGCAGCCCGGCGAAGTGGGCTGGCGCTGTTGCAGCAGCTGGGGCCGGCGCTGGTCGGGCCGCCGCAAGTGGCCAGCATCAACGGCCAACGCATGTCGCTGGCGTCGAAGCTGACGCCGCTCGGCGTAGGCCAGGTGCTGGAGCGTTTCGAGCAAAATTGCCGCGAGCATTCGGCGGATTTGGCGCGGGAGCTGGCGGCCATGCCGGAGGCCAACCGCGCGCTCGGCAAACTGCCCGAGGACCTGCGCGATCCCGCGCGCTGGCTGAGCTCACGGCAGATGGCCAAGGATGGCAAGGCCGGTCAAGTCGCTTGTATCGCGCGGCGCGACAGCGGTGGCGGCATCAAGGGCCTCGTAGACCGCGTGGTTGCGTTCACGACCACTGGCGATCTCGCCGAGATCGGCGACGCCCGCTACGTCGTGGCACGGCGGGACGAGCCGAGCGGGCAAACGCACGTGCTGGCGATGTGGACGGAGGGTAGCTTCAACATTCCGGCGATGTTTCCCGACCAGGGCGACGCCCCGGGCAGCGACTCGCGCTACGCACCACGCCCGCCCGATGCGCGGCGCGTCTTGAGCGCGGAGCTGGACGCTCAGCCGTATGCGCTACGCATGTACGACACGACGCGCTCGCATGCTGAGGTGCTGAGCTACTACGAAAAGCAGCTTGGTCCGCGCGGTTTCCGGATTAGTCCGCTGCCTGACGGCACCCCGG
>Ga0307508_10004697_pt1 | contig 13236 bp, 16 predicted proteins | sample 9_EM_MG_FD_203089 | JGI IMG/M metagenome (GOLD analysis project Ga0307508, IMG submission 203089) | Populus trichocarpa ectomycorrhiza microbial communities from riparian zone in the Pacific Northwest, United States - 9_EM | ecosystem: Host-associated > Plants > Roots > Unclassified | place... | reverse complement strand
GAACAAGCCGCCTCCGAAGACGAGGGTGACAACGGTCAGGGAGTGCGGATGCGATGCTGGATCGAGCAGACGGTCCGAGATGTCGCGGAGGATTCCCACCGGCTCGGTGAGCGCCTGCCAACTGTTCCGGGCGAGAAGTACCAGCCGACTCGGCAAGAAGTTTGAAGCGAGAGCTGAACATTCGGCCGGCCCCCGTGCCCAGACCGGCCATTCCGCCAGCGAAGAGAAACGCCGGCACGCCGGGCAGTGGCATTCCGCGCGCCCCCTTCACTCGCCTGCTTGCTCAAGCACCTGCCGGTAGAGGCTCTTTCCAATGAAGAAACCGGCCTGCTCGCGGAGGACATCAAGGAGAGGACGGATCTCCTCGATCGCACCGAGATCCTTGGCTTGGAGCAGGATGCCCAGAACTCCCAGGGGGCGAAGACCGGAACGCACCGCTGCATGCCGGCCTTCTTGCTCATCCAGAAGAACGAGACCGGCCTCCAACTCGATCGCCAGCGCAAGAGTCTCGGACTCTCCCTGATCGAGATCTCGCCGGAGGACAATCACCAGTGCTTGGTTTTTCACCGCATGGCGGTCGACCCATGAGGCGTCCTCGACCTCCTGGCTGCCGGGATAACGCCTTCCTCCGTGGTTGAGCTCGTGCCAGACGGCATCGGCGATATGGATCCGGCCATAGAGCTTTTGCAGAAGCTCGAACTGTCCGATCGCGGCGAGACTGGTGATGGGTGAGGTGTTGCTGACGACGATCATCGCCCGAGGTGGCGCAGCGTCTCAAGGTCCTGCTCCAGATCCTCGGCGGTGAAGTGAGGAGCGATTCGGCGGAGCCCGAGCACCTGCCGGAATTCCCAGAGAGACAGCCCCGCGAGCTCGTGAGCTTTCCCGATCGACAGTCTCCCCTGCTCGTAGAGATGGACTGCCAACTCGACGAGGAGCTGGTCCACGGTCAACCGCGCAGAGTCGAGAACTTCTTGCGGGATTTCGAGATGGGCGGTCGCGGACATTCTCCAGTGAGAATAGCACAGCGCTGTCCGCCCGCCTCTGCGCCCGCTGTCCGCAATGTCCACCGCCGAGCAGGCCAGCCGCGACCTCTTCGCCGCCTGTTCGCCTGCCTGTCCCAGTCGATGCGGCGTAAGCTTTATGGAGCATCTCTAGGAACCTGCTGTGTACGCGCGACGGGCTTGGGGATGTCCTACGCGCCGCAGGCATTCTTCAAGCCGGCCGATTCCGGCAGGGCCGACATACTTCCGCGTGAGATTCCGCGTCAGCTCGACGTCCAGGTCCAAGACCTTGGCAAGAAGTCGAATGCAGTCGCGCTCGTCCTTGTCCGTTCCTGCACCCAGCTTCATGGCGACCAAGTACTCAGGAGGTGTGACCTGCGGCACGGCAAAATCAACGTTCTTTGCATACTCATGATCCGCCATGTCCTCGAGCCAATACCACGTCGCGACCCTTCCGATCAGGGCATGCCGGGCTTTCGCGTCCTTCAGGATCTGAAGGCCGAATTCCGTCGCCGGCACAGGGTTGAAGGTCGCAAGCTTCGGAGCTTTTGCACGTCGAGGCGCCATGGATGGACGGTACCTGACTTCCCGCGAAGGGACAAGGCAGGGTCGTTGAAGAAGAAACGCCAGGACTCAGGAACGTAGCCCGGCCTCCCCCCTTGCATCTGCTCTGGTGTTATGGTTGACTATAACACAAGAGCGGGATGACCTCATGGACCTCGAGTGGAACGACAGCCAGCCGATTTACCGCCAGCTCCGGGACCGCGTCGTCGACCTGATCCTCGACGGCGTGCTCAAGGAAGGCGATCCGCTGCCGTCCGTGCGCAACGTGTCGACCGAGTACCGGGTCAACCCGATCACGGTCCTCAAGGGATACCAGCAACTGGCTGAGGAGCAGCTCATCGAGAAGAGACGAGGGCTCGGCATGTACGTCAAAGCCGGAGCGCGCGAGCTGCTGCTCGCAGCGGAACGCCAGAAGTTTCTGCAGGAACAGTGGCCCAGGATCTACGCGACCATCCAGCGGCTCGGTCTGTCGGCGCAGGAGCTCCTGGACGCCGAGGCGGAAAAGGAGCGTTGAAGCCATGCCATGCATCGAAGCACGCGGGCTGCGGAAGGCCTTTGGCACGACGGTCGCTCTGGACGGTGTCGACCTGCGCGTCGAAGAGGGCCGCATCCTCGGGCTCATCGGCCCCAACGGCGCCGGCAAGACCACCGCGCTCAACGCGATTCTCGGCCTCACCTCCTACCAGGGTGAGCTCAAGGTGCTCGGACGCGATCCGTGGACCGAGCGGGATCAGCTCGTGCGCGAGGTCGCCTTCATCGCCGACGTCTCCGTGCTGCCGCGCTGGATCCGGGTCTCCCAGGCTCTCGACTACGTCGCCGGGGTGCATCCGAGGTTCGATCGCGCGAAGGCGGAAGGATTCCTTGCGAAGACCAACATCCAGCGCACCAGCAAGGTCCGTGAGCTGTCCAAGGGGATGGCGGCCCAGTTGCACCTCGCTCTCGTCCTGGCGATCGATGCGCGCTTGCTGGTGCTCGACGAGCCGACGCTCGGGCTGGACATCCTGTATCGCAAGAAGTTCTATGACTCCCTGCTGAACGACTACTACGACCGCAGCCGCACCCTCGTGGTGACGACCCCTCAGGTGGAAGAGATCCAGGACCTTCTCACCGACCTTCTGTTCATCGACCGCGGCCGCATCGTGCTCTCGTGCAGCATGGAGGAATTCGAATCGCGTTATCTCGAAGCCATGGTGCGCCCCGAGCACGTCGCTGAAGCCCGGACGCTTGGGCCGATCCATGAGCGCCAGGTGTTCGGCCGCAGCATCCTGCTGTTCGATCGCGCCGACCGCCAGCAGCTCGCCGCGCTGGGCGAGGTGCGCACCCCCAGCATCGCCGATTTGTTCGTTGCCGTGGTGGGCAAGGACACCGTCGAGGCACAAGGAGCGGTCCGATGACGACTCTATCCAATGACATCGAGACCCGGCCCCTGGTCTGGTCGGTGCGGCGCGAGCTGTGGGAGAACCGTTCGATCTATCTCGCCCCACCGGCCGTCGCCGCGGTCGTGCTGCTCGGTTTCGTGATCAGCACGTTCGGCATGCCGGCCCGCCGCAGCGCCGCGTTGTTGTTCGATCCCGCGCATCAGCGGGCCGCCATCGAGCGGCCGTTCGACGTCGCGGCGATCATGCTCCTCCTGACCGCGTTCCTCGTGGGCCTCTTCTACTGTCTCGACGCGCTGTACGGTGAACGCCGCGACCGCAGCATCCTGTTCTGGAAGTCGCTGCCGGTTTCCGATCGCACCACGGTGCTCGCGAAGGCCGGCATTCCGCTCGTGATCCTGCCGCTCCTCACCTTCGTGACTACCCTCATCACGCAACTCCTGATGTTGCTGTGGAGCACTGTCGTCCTCCTGCCGAGCGGTCTCGCCGCCACGACGTGGACACGGGTACCCTGGCTGCAGAATTCCCTGGTCCTGCTCTACTCGCTGATCGCGATTGCGCTCTGGCACGCTCCGATCTATGGATGGATGCTCCTGGTTTCCGCCTGGGCACGGCGCGCGACGCTTCTCTGGGCAGTTCTCCCCCTGCTCGCGATCGGTTTTCTCGAAAAGATCGCGTTCAACAGCAGGCATTTCGCCTTCATGTTGAGGAATCGCCTGATCGGCTTCTTTGACCAGGCTTTCGCCAGCAAACCGCACGGCACGATCGATTCCCTGAGCCAGCTCACGCCGGGGCGGTTCCTCAGCGCGCCGGGCCTGTGGATCGGGCTGATCTTCGCGGCGGTATTCCTCGCCGCCGCGGTCCGCCTGCGGCGTTATCGGGAACCGATCTGATCACCGAAGGAGCAACCCATGGCCTACTCACCGTTTCTGATTCTTCACATCTGCGGCGGAATTCTCGGGTTCTTCTCGGGCTCCGCCGCCTTGCTGGTCCGCAAAGGCTCGCGCTTGCACCGGCTGACCGGTGACGTGTTTGTCTGGTCGATGCTGAGCATGGCCGTCAGCGGCGGGTTTCTGGCCCTGATGAAGTTTCAGCGGGTCAATGTGATCGCCGGCGCGTTCACGTCCTACCTGGTTGCCACCGCCTGGTTGACCGTGGCGCGCAAGAGACAGTGGACCGGTCTGGCCGAGATCGGCTTGCTGCTGACCGCCCTGGCCGTGGGATGCACTTGTCTGCTTTTTCTCTGGGGTGCGAAGCGCCCAGGCGGAGGCGCTTCCGCGGCGTTCGTGATCTTTGGCACGGCGGCTTTCCTCTCGGCTTCGGGCGACCTTCGCATGCTCCTCCGCGGCGGGATCTCGGGGGCACGGCGCCTGGTTCGCCACCTGTGGCGCATGAATGTGGCTCTTCTCATCGCCGCCGTCTCTTTCTTCCTTGGCAGGGCCTCGGATCCGGTGCTCCGGCAGACTGGATTGCGCGCCCGGTTGTTCCCGGAATCGATCCGCCAGACCGGTCTCCCGGCAGTGCCGGTCCTCCTGATCCTCGTCCTGACGGTCTTCTGGCTGTTCCGCGTCCGGCTTTCCAAGGCCCATAAACACAGCCCTCAGAAGGAGCTCGCGGCATGAAAGCCGTGACCTATCACCGCTATGGCTCGCCCGACGTTCTCGAATATGGCGAGATGGAGAAACCGTCTCCAGGCGACGGCGAGGTGTTGATCAAAATCTACGCGGCTTCCCTGAATCCCTACGACTGGCACTTCCTACGCGGCACACCGTACATCATGCGCCTCACGATGGGGCTGCGCAAACCAAAGACCACACAGCTCGGGGTTGACGTGGCCGGCCAGGTCGAAGCGGTTGGCACGAATGTCACGGGATTCAAACCGGGCGACGAGGTGTTCGGCTCCTGCCGTGGGTCCTGTGCCGAGTATGCGTGCGCTTCCGCATCGGCGCTGGCCTCGAAGCCCAAAAACGTTACGTTCGAGCAAGCGGCGTCCGTGCCGGTGGCGGCGTTGACCGCCTTGCAGGCCCTTCGCGACCGAGGTCATATCCAGGCCGGGCAGAAGGTCCTGATCCATGGTGCTGCCGGAGGTGTGGGCACGTTCGCCGTGCAGATCGCCAAATCGTTCGGCGCCGAGGTGACCGGCGTCTGCAGCACGAGGAACGTGGACATGGTTCGCTCCATCGGCGCCGATCACGTGATCGATTACACCCAGGAGGACTTCACCCGAAGCGGTCGACGGTACGACTCGATCCTCGACTGCGTAGGGAATCATTCGTTGTCCGCCTGCAGACGCGCTTTGAATCCCAAGGGGACCTTCCTCCTGGTGGGAGGGCAGGCCGGCCGCTGGATCAGTCCTTTGGGACGCCTCATCAAGGCGCTTCTGATGTCGCCGTTCGTGAGCCAGAACCTTGTCCCATGCATGACGAAGAGCAGCCGGGAGGACCTCAGCATCCTGCGAGAGCTCCTGGAAGCCGGAAAGATCACGCCGGTCATCGACCGGCGGTACAGCTTGAGCGAAGTCCTGCAGGCGGTCCGGTATCTGGAACAGGGGCATGCCCGCGGGAAGGTGGTCATCACTCCTGGTCCGTGACGAGGACACGGCTCTCCCTGCCCGAAGGGTGGCCTATGCTCGGGCAGATATCTGACAAGGAGATTCTATGCCCACCCTGATTCGCCGGTTCCTGACGGTTTTGGTCCTGCTCGCCGTCTTCGGTGTCCTCGCCGCCGCCGCGCCGGATGGCAAAGCCGTCTTCGCCGCCCAGAAATGCAATCTGTGCCACTCCGTCCAGTCGGCGGGGATCGAGCGCACGGTGAAGACCTCGAAAGCCAAGGACCTCTCCAACGTCGGCGCGGAGCGCGACGCGGCCTGGCTCAACAAGTGGCTCAAGAAACAGGAGATGCTCGAAGGCAAGCCGCACCAGAAGACGTTCACCGGCAGCGATGCCGAGCTCTCCGCCCTGGTGACCTGGCTGGGGACGTTGAAGAAATAGCCGGCGCCCCCATGCGAAAAGCGCCGGGCGGCCCCCCGCTCCGGCGCTGATTCCCGGCTCCTGATTCATGGCTGCGCCGGTTTTGGCGCCGGCTTGGGCTCCATCCCCGGATGGTTGTCCTCCAACCACTTGCGGAGCCCCTTCATGTCTTTCACCACGCGCAGGAAACGGCGGCCGGTAGGAGTCAGCTTCTTCGAGCCGGGGCGCTGTTCGTGACAGCTTGCGCAGTCGCCGAAGGCGACGACGTCGTAACCCTTGAGGCTGCCGAGCTGCTGGTAGTACAGCCCTTTGTTGGTCAGCAGCCGGCTGCCCGGCTTGTCGTGGCAGACGGAGCACTGGAGCCCTTCGCGCTTCGCGATGTCGTTCGAGGCCTGGGCCTGGGGACCGCTCGCGAAGTAGAGGATGGCGAGGGCGGCGAGCAGGATGGCGGTGAGACGTGCGGTTTTCATGGCGTGTTCCTCTCTAGAGATCCGTCGCCCAGGAGACGCCGAAGCTCACGGTCCACTGCGCATGGTCCACGCGGGCGCCGGGACCGAAAGGATTGATCCGTGGATCGGGGTTGTCGTTCGTGACGCTCTTGTTGAAGGCGCGCTCGATCGCGAAGTCGTAGGTGGTGTTGCCGCGTAGCCAGCCGGCGCCGACGCTGAGATGCTGCTCGGTCGTGGCCGGGAAGAGCGGTGTCAGGGTGACGCTCGGCACCGGGTTTTCGCCGTAGTTGTAGCCGGCGCGCAGGGTCAGGGCCGGCGTCAGCCGCCAGTCGGCGCCCAGCGCGTAGACCCATTGGTCTTTCCAGTTGAAGACAAACGGCAGCACGACTTCGGACGGTGCGCCTTGCACGTCGGGATTCCTGCCGGTGACCGTCACGGTGTTGATGGCGTGATCCCAGAAGTACCGTTTGACATCGAACGCCAGCACCCAGTCCGCGGTCGGCCGGTAGGCCATGCCGGCGCCCGCCTGCGCGGCGAAGGTGAAGCCGTCCATCGTGGCGTCGTAGTGGACCTCGCGGCCGAGCTGCGGATGGGCGATGAAGTTGATGCGCATGTCCCCGCCGTCAAACTTGCTCTTGGTTTCGGTCTGATAGATGGCGCCGAAGGAAAACTTTTGATTCGCCCGCCACCACCAGCCGACGCGCTCGCTGGTCTGCAGGCCGCCGGCCTTGTTCATGGCGGCGCCGAAGAAGCTGTTCGCCGGGTCCTGCGCGTTGAAATACGAGGTGTGCGGGAAGAAGCGGAACGACGCGTCGGCGTAGCCGATGTTGAAGGACGCCCCGATCGCCATGTCGGGATTGATCGCATAGGCGACGGTGGGCGTCAGGGTGCCGAAACGGACCTCGGAGTAGGTTTCGTCCCGGGTGCCGAACGGCGTGCGGAGGTTCTGGAACGTCGCTCCCATGCCGCCCTGGGCGAGGAAGCCGAGACCCCAGCTCCACGGTGAGCCCGGGCGCGAGCGCACGAAGGCGAAGGCGGGAAGCGGAAAATACCGTCCCTTGGCGTCGGTTTCCGCGTTGAGGCCGTTTTCAAATTTGAGCTGCGGGGCGAGAACGGCGAGGTTCAAGCTGAAGTGCTGCCCCTGGAGCTGAGAAATACCGGCGGGGTTGAAGTTGAGAGCGAGGGTGCGGTCGGCGACCGCGATATTGGCACCGCCGCGGCCGGCCGTCTCGGCACCGTAGCTGGTGAGGAACATGCCGTTGGTGGCACCGGCCGGCTCTGCGAGGACGCCGAGGAGCACAGTGGTCATGAGCGTGATGAGGAGGTGTTGCGTGAAGCGATTCATGGTCGGTCCCTCCCGGCGGAAGGAGCGGATCAGATGAAAATGATCTGCGCTCCCGCGGCTTTGTCGAAGAAATCCATGGCGGAGATGACGTCTTTGACCTGCGGCAGGAGGTCATCGGCCTCCAGCTTGAACATGTCCATGGCCATGCGGCAGGCGTAGATCTCGGCACCGCTGTCGTCCAGCATCTCGATCATTTCCCGTACGCTCGGAATGTCGAGACCTTCCATCTGCTTTTTCATCTGGGCGGTGGCGAAGCTCTCCATGCCCGGCAGGCCACCCACGATCGTGGGGATCGGCATGGAAGGATTGCCCACGGTGGCCACGTGCAGATGGTCGACTTTCTCTTTGTGCAGGATGTCGAGCCCCCAGAAGGTGAAGAAGAGCGTCGCCTCGATGCCGCTCATGCGCGCGGCGTTGGCCAGGATGAGGCCGGGATAGGCCATGTCCAGGCTCCCCTTGGAGCAGATGATGGCGACTTTGCGGACCGGCTGCGGCGCGATGCTTTCCGGCATCACGGGTGCCGCGGTGTCGAGGGTCAGGGTCTCGGTGATCATGATCGTTCTCCCTTGAAAATCGTTCGGTTCAAACGCAGCCCTGCGGCTTGGGCAGGCCGGCGACGAGAGCGGCGAGCTTGCCGGGCCCTTTGGGGAAGAGCTGATAGAGCTCTTTCATTTCGACACCGGAGAGCTTGGAGATCCGGCGCAGCCCGGGCGGCTGGCCTTCGCGCGCCGCGTCTTCGCGGCAGAACGTGATCACTTTCCAGTGGCGCTCGGTGAGCGGCCCGATCCCGGCCTTTCCGGCGAGGACCTCGGCGAACTGGGGCGTCCACTGCTGCTTGTCGAGCAGAAACCCTTCCGGATTGAGCTGCACGGTATGACCGTCATAAGCGAGCTCTGGCATGATGATCTCCTGGCTAGGCCTGAGTCTGCGAAATGTTTTTGGGGTGATGCTTGCCCAGCATCGACATGCGGTTCGGCACCGGGAGCGGGTGGCCGGGGAGCAGCGCGTTCCAATAGAGCGGCCGGAATCCCAGCTTTCCCCAGTGATTGATGCGGCTTTCGCCGAGCAGTGTCATGGGACCGAGCCACGGCAACGGATAGCGCCCCGGCAAGGGCTCGACGTCGTAGTTGAAATCGATCAGCAACGCCTTACCGAAGCCGCTCTCGATGAAGCAGTTGGCGTGGCCGTCGAATCCCGCTTCGAGGCTCTGGCCGCTGATCGTCCGCAGCAGGTTCTCCACCACCACCTCGCTCTGGAAGTGGGCGACCGAGCCCGCCTTAGAGCTGGGCAGGTCGGTGGCGTCGCCGAGCACGAAGATGTCGTCGTGCCCCTTGGCGAGCAGGGTGTTGCGCTCGGTGGGGATGAAATCCAGCTCGTTGCCGAGCCCGGAAGCGCCCACGAAGGCGGCGCCGCGGTGGGTGGGGATCGCCACCAGCAGGTCGTACGCCTGCTCGCGGCCGTCCCAGGAGCGGAGGATCCGCGCGTCGCCGTCCACCTCGGAGGCGTTGAACTGCGGCTCGACCTCGATCTTCTTCTCGTCGAGCAGATGACGCAGCGTCGCCGCCGCCACCGGTTTGGTGAAACAGCCGTCGAGCGGTGTCGTGAAGACGAGCTCCACGCGGTCGCGGATGCCGCGGCGGGTGAAGTATTCATCCGCCAGGAAGATGAACTCGATCGGCGCCACCGGACACTTGATCGGCATCTCCACGATGTTCACCACCAGCCGTCCGCCGGGGAAATTCTCCAGCTTGGAGCGCAAGGCGAGAGCGCCGTCGAGGGTGTAGAAGTCGTGCACCGTGTCCCGCCAATGCTCGCCGAGGAGGCCCGCGGTCTCCTCCGGATGCGGCTGGCAGCCGCTCGCGATCACCAGCAGGTCGTAGGGCAGGATCGTCCCCCCGTGCAGCACGACTTTTTTCTCGCCCGTTTCCACCCGTTCGACGCCGTCGCGAATCCACAGGACGCGCGGCGAGATCGTCTCCTGCCGCGGCTTTTCGAGCTTCGCCTCGTCTCGCGCACCGAAGGGGAGGAACAACAGGCCGGGTTGATAGAGATGTTTTTCGGCCGGATCGACGACGGTGATGGACCAGCCGGAAGGGAGCGCGCGGCTCATCCGGTTCGCCACCATCGTTCCGCCGGTTCCAGCACCAAGAATGACCAGGTTTTTCATGATCGGTTCTCCCGTTCTGGCCAGATGGAGAGAGCAGGCCGCGTGCCATGCGGTGATGTTCTTTGTTTTCAGGGGATTGGGGAGCTGCCCTGGTGAGCGTGCAACACGCCGTTGCACATCGTTGCACATCGTTGCGACATTACGTTTCAGGTTTGAAACGTGCCGCGCGGTGCAACACTCTGTCTACAGATCGAGCTCGCGCATCTTGCGCCACAAGGTCGTGCGGCTGATGCCGAGAGCGTGGGCAGCGGCGTCGCGCCGCCAATGGTGGGTGGACAAGGCTGCCAGGATCTGCTGGCGCTCGTCCGCAGAGGCTGGGCTGAGAGAAGTCGCTGGAGGCTCCAGGGGGAGAGGCTCGAAAGCCGGCTCCGGAGCGGTCAGATGGAGCATCTCGGCCGGCAGATCGTCGGCGTGGATCGTCTGCCCCTTGCACACGGCGACCGCGTATTCGAGAGCGTTTTCGAGCTCGCGGACGTTGCCGGGCCAGGAGTAGCGGAGGAGCGCGCGGAGCGCATCGCCGGAGAGCAACAGCGACCGGCCATGGCGGGCGCCGACGCGCAGCAGAAGATGCCGCGCCAGCGGCTCGATGTCGTCCCGGCGCTCGCGGAGCGGCAGGATTTCGATCGGCACGACGCGCAGCCGGTAATAGAGATCGTCGCGGAAACGCCCGTCCTGCACCGCCCGCCGCGGATCGAGATTGGTGGCCGCGATGATGCGGGCATCGGTGGTGCGCGACCGGCTCTCTCCCACGCGTTCGAACGTACGCTCCTGGAGCACGCGCAGCAACTTCACCTGCAGCGGCAGCGGCATGTCGCCGATCTCGTCGAGAAACAGCGTTCCCCCGGCGGCCAGCTCGAAACGTCCGACGCGGTCGCGCACGGCGCCGGTGAACGCGCCCCGCACATGGCCGAACAGCTCGCTCTCCAGCAGCTCGCCGGGAAGCGCGGCACAGTTGACCGCCACGAAAGGTCCCCGGCGGCGAGGTGAGTGGAGATGGAGCGCCCGCGCCACGAGCTCCTTGCCGGTACCGCTCTCGCCGGTCAGGAGGACGGTGGCCTCGCTCTCCTCCAGGTTGCCGATCAGGTGGAAGATGCGGAGCATGGCCGGCGAGCGGGCGATCAGGCCGGCGAACAGGGTCGGCGCGCCGTCGCCCATCTCCTCCCCGTCCTGCACCGGCCGCAGCACGACGACATAGGAGACCCGCGGATCGCACATCCCGGTGGTGTCGGGGAGAATCGGTGCGACCGTGACCGAGACCTGGCGATTCCTGCCGCCGGGCATCCGCAACGCGGCACCCCAGCCCTCGCGGCGCTCCCCCGCGGCCAGCGCCCGGCGCAACGTGCCGTCCGCACCGAACAGCTCCGGTCCGAAAACCTCCTCAGCGCCTTGACCGAGCAGAGCCTCCACGGCACCAGGACCGGCCAGGCGTTCGAGCCCACCGGACCCATGAACGATCCGGAAATCCGGCCCAAGACAGATCAGCGCCCGGCCCAGCGAATCGAACACGGTGCCGAGCCCATGCAGGATCAGCGGCAGCACGTCGGTGGCATGCGTAGTTGCGCTCATTACGTTCGAGGATGCGGCAACGGGCTGCCGAGAGGCGCCACCTCAAGGGGTGGCTGGGAACATGCCCACCGGGCAGGTCGCGAATCAAGCCTGCTGAGTCGAGACTGTCCTTTGGGTCCTTTGAGTCCTTTATGTCCTTGCGGCCAATCCCACCACGTAGTCCCCCTCATCGGGGGCGTGTGCCGCGCACGTCCGCCGCGAGCTTCTGATCTGACAGCGGGAACGGCGAAGATGATGGAGCGAGGGCGATCTACTCGGCGCGCCCGCCAAGAAGAGACCGCAGGCGCTTCAGCTCCGCTTCCGCCGCATCGGCTCGTGCGCTCTCCGCTTCGCCGAGTGTCGGTATCAGCCGGCCGGCCGGATCGAACAACCGCACCCAAGTGCCCTTTTCGGCCGCGCCGCTCTCCGCCGTGCGCACTATGCCCTCCCAGAGACCCAGGTCCAAGCCGAGCACTGCGCTGCGCAGCCGGCCCTGCCGGTCCGGCGCGATCGGCTCATAGGCGTTACCCGCCAGCCGGTAACCCTCCAGCATCTCCTTGTCGGAGTCGAACAGGAAGTAGTCCCGCGTCCGGAACACCTGAGCGTAGAGAGTCATCTTGGTCTTGCGGTCGATCCTCTCGGTGGACGGCGACAGCAGCTCCACGATCAGGTCCGGAAGCCTGTCGCCTTCCTCCCATGCCACCCACGCCTTGCGCCGGCCGCCGCCGGAGACGTGATCGACGAAGAAGATGTCCGGCCCGCGAAAGGCGGCCTTGGGATGACTGGACGGGAGGCCAGCCTTTACGTCCTCGGCGACCGCGCGGGCCTGCTCGACCGAGTAGTAGACGAACGTATTACCACCGACGAAGAAGTCGCTTCGCCCGCGTTCCTCCATCGCCTGGCGGATGACGTCGAACAGCAGGGTCATCTGCAGGACGTGATTGAAATTCTCCATGGGCTCCCCGTCGTCGTAGACGAGCTCGAAGGGAACAGGAGCTAACGCTGGATGGCTCATGACAATCTCCCGTCGGCTTCCGTCGAAGTCGTTCGTGAGCGGAACTTTATCGCGCCACGCCGTGCAAAGGAAGGGAGGCCCCGGAACCTCATTCCGCGATTCTAACCTGCTTCTCCTCCCCAGGGCACCTCAGCTTGCGGCCACCGCCACCCGCCGGTGCACTTCCTGCAACGGCCGCACGACGAGCCCGTCTTTTTGCAGGGCGGCGACGGCTTCGGCGGCGGCCATGGCGCCGGAGAGGGTGGTGATGCAGGGGATGTCGTATTTCAAGGCGGTCCGGCGGATGGCGCCGTCGTCTTCGTGGGAGGCTTTGCCGAGCGGCGTGTTCACCACCAGGGCGATGGCGCCGTTGATCAGGTGGTCGACGACGTGGGGGCGCGCTTCGTGGACCTTCAGCATGGTGCGGACAGTCAGACCGTGCTGCTCCAGGAAGGCGGCGGTGCCGGCGGTCGCCGCGAGGTCGAAGCCGAGCTCGGCGAGACGCCTGGCGATCGGTACCAGGGACGGCTTGTCGCGGTCGTGCACGGAGAGGAAGGCGGTGCCGGAGAGCGGCAGTTTGTGCCAGGCTCCGAGCCAGGCTTTCGCGAAGGCACTGCCGAAGGCGTCGCTCACGCCCATGACCTCGCCGGTCGACTTCATCTCCGGCCCGAGCACCGGGTCCACCCCGGGGAAACGGCGGAAGGGGAAAACCGGCGCCTTGACGAAGACGCCCGGCACGTCGGGCTCCGAGGTAAAGCCGATCTGCTCCAGGGTTCTGCCCGCCATCGCCTGCACGGCGAGCTTCACCAGCGGCACGCCGACCGCT
>Ga0307508_10004696_pt1 | contig 13236 bp, 14 predicted proteins | sample 9_EM_MG_FD_203089 | JGI IMG/M metagenome (GOLD analysis project Ga0307508, IMG submission 203089) | Populus trichocarpa ectomycorrhiza microbial communities from riparian zone in the Pacific Northwest, United States - 9_EM | ecosystem: Host-associated > Plants > Roots > Unclassified | place... | reverse complement strand
GCGAGCGCGAGTTCCCGGTCTACGCGCGCGGTGTCACGCACCGCGGCCCGTACAAGGACGGCCCGGGCGAGATCAACGTGCCGATCTCCGTCGGCGGCATGGTGGTCAACCCGGGCGACATCGTCGTCGGCGACCAGGACGGCCTGCTGGCGATCCCGCAGGACGGCGTTCAGCAGTTGATCGAGAAGGCGCGTGCGCACCTGGAGACAGAGGCGCAAACCATCCGTGCGATGAAGGAGGGGCGATGGGACCGCAGCTTCATCGACGCGCTCGAAGCCCGCTGCAACAACTGAAGCCTTGACATGCGTCCTGCCGTCGTCGTCACCCGTGCAACTTTCCCCGACATTGCCGATCGCCTGCGCGAACACTTCGACGTCAGCGACAACCCGGCCGACACGGTCTGGCCCCATCGCGCGGCGCGCGGCACTCGGCTTCGGCATGCGCGTGATCTACCACAACCGCTCCCGGCTGGCGCCCACGCTCGAAGCCGAGTCGCGCGCCACCTGGGTCGACAAGGCGACGCTGTTGAAGGAGTCCGACCACCTCGTGCTGGTGCTGCCCTACTCCGCGAGCTCGCACCACGCGATCGGCGCGGCCGAACTGGCGCAGATGAAGACCAGCGCCACGCTGACCAACATCACACGCGGCGGCATCGTCGACGATGCGGCGCTCGCCGAGGCGCTCCGCGCCGGCACGATCGCCGCCGCCGGGCTCGACGTCTTCGAGGGCGAGCCGAAGCTGAATGCGGCGCTTCTCGACCTGCCCAACATCGTGCTGACGCCGCACATCGGCAGCGCCTCGCTGAACACGCGCCGTGCGATGGCAGCGCTCAGCGTCGACAACCTGATCGCCGCACTGGGCAAGGGGCCGCATGCCGGCCGTCCGATGACGCCGGTGAATCCCGAGGTGCTGGAGCACCGAAACGCATGAATCCGGCGCGCATCCTCGTGATGGGTGTGGCCGGCGGCGGCAAGTCCACGCTCGCCGAGCCACTGGCCACCACCGTGACTTCACCCCAGACGACATGAGCTCTCCTGTCCTGAAAAGCTTCGACCTCACGGGTCGGACCGCACTCGTCACCGGCTCCAGCGCCGGCATCGGCTACGCACTGGCCCGCGGGCTGGCCGGCGCCGGCGCCCGCGTGATCCTGAACGCGCGCAACGCGCACAAGCTCGAGGAGGCGGCCGACCGCCTGCGCGCCGAAGGCGCCTTCGTGCTCAGCGCCGCGTTCGACGTGACCGACGGTGCGGCCGTCGTCGAAGGCATCGGCCGCATCGAGGCCGAAGTCGGACCGATCGACATCCTCTTCAACAACGCCGGCATGCAGCGCCGCGCCCCGCTCGAACAGTTCGAGGAGGCGCACTGGCACGAGCTGATGAAGACCAATGTCGACAGCGTGTTCCTGGTCGGCCAGGCCGTCGCGCGCCACATGATCGATCGGCGCCGCGGCAAGATCATCAACATCTGCTCGGTGCAGAGCGAGCTCGGCCGCCCGAACATCGCGCCCTACACCGCGAGCAAGGGTGCGGTGAAGATGCTCACCAAGGGCATGGCGATCGACTGGGGCCAGTACAACATCCAGGTCAACGGCCTCGGCCCGGGCTACTTCAAGACCGAGCTGACCGAGGCGCTGGTCAACGACGCCGAGTTCACGCGCTGGCTGGTCGGGCGCACGCCGTCGCGCCGCTGGGGCGATGTGCAGGACCTGGTCGGCGCGGCCGTGTTCCTGGCCAGCAACGCCTCCAACTTCGTCAACGGCCACATCCTCTACGTGGATGGCGGCGTGACTGCCACACTCTGATGAACCCTTGGAGACCCGTCTGATGGAAGCCCTCGTCATCCACGCCCCTGGCGACCTGCGCATCGAGCAGGTGCCCACGCCCGAACTCGGCCGTGATCAACTGCAGGTGCGCGTGCGCTGCGGCGGCATCTGCGGCTCGGACCTGCACTACTACCGTCACGGCGGCTTCGGCACCGTGCGCATCCAGGAGCCGATGGTGCTCGGCCATGAGGTCGCCGGCGTGATCGAGGCGGTCGGCAGCGCGGTGAACACCTTCGCGGCCGGCGAGCGCATCGCGGTGAGCCCGAGTCGGCCCTGCGGCCTGTGTCGCTACTGCCAACAAGGGCTGCAGAACCATTGCCTGGACATGCGCTACTACGGCAGCGCGATGCGCAACCCGCATGTGCAAGGCGCGTTTCGCCAGCAGCTCGTGGTCGAAACCCATCAGGCACACCGGCTCGCCGACAGCGTCAGCGATGGCGAGGGTTCGATGGCCGAGCCGTTGTCGGTCGCGCTGCACGCGGTGCGCCGCGCCGGGTCGCTGCTCGGCAAGCGCGTGCTCGTCACCGGCTGCGGCCCGATCGGCGCGCTGGTGGTGATTGCCGCGCGGCGCGCCGGCGCGAGCGAGATCGTCGCGACCGACGTGATGCCGCATCCGCTGCGCAAGGTGTTGCAGGTCGGTGCCGACATCGCCATCAACATGGCCGAGCAACCCGACGCACTCGATCGCTACAGCGCCGACAAGGGCTCGTTCGATGTGCTGTTCGAAGCCAGCGGCAACGAGCGTGCGCTGACCGGCGCCTTCAACGCGCTGCGTCCGCGCGGCATCATCGTTCAGCTCGGGCTGGGCGGGGAGATGAAGCTGCCGATCAACACCATCGTCGCGAAAGAGTTCGATCTGCGTGGTGCATTCCGCTTCCACGAAGAGTTCGCCGTCGCGGTCGAACTGCTGAACAAGGGCCTGGTCGACGTGAAGTCGCTGATCTCGGCCACCTTGTCCTACCGCGATTCGGCGCGCGCTTTCGCGCTGGCAGGCGACCGCACTCAGGCCATGAAGGTTTTGATGACTTTCGACTGATCGGGAGGTTCACCATGCCCATCCGCTGCGCTCAGCGCTGCCGGATCGCCGCCAGCGCCTCGAGCATGTGCCGCGTGGCGGGCTCTGGCCGGCCGGTCCGGTGGGCGAGGCCCAGCGGGCGCCACAACCGCGGCGTGAGCGGTGAGATCACCATGCGCGCATCCAGCCCTGCCGCGCCTTCCTCGCGCGGCAACAGCGCGGCACCATAGCCGGCCGCCACCAGGCTTTTGATCGCGTCATTGAAGTTCAGTTCGATGCGTGCCTGTGGTTGTTCACCGGCAGCGGCGAACCAGTCCATCGTCAGGCGGTGCAGACGGGTGCTGGCGTCATTGAGGATCAGCGGGCGGGCCGCGAGCCACGCCGGCGTGATCGTGCGCGGCACCGTCCACGCCCGCGGCAGGAAGGCCATCACCGGGTCGCGCCGCCAGGGCACGATCTGCAAGCCCTTGATCGCTGCCTGCGGCAGCGCCACCAAACCGATGTCGAGGGTGCCTTCCTGCACGCGGGACAAGGCCTCCTGCGAGGTGAGCACCGCCACCTGCACATCGACGCCGGGATGATCGCGGCCCATGGTCTCGAGCGCCTGGGGCAGCAGCCAGGCCAGCGCCCCGGTGGACGCACCCAGCCGCACCCGGCCGGCACGGCCCTCGACCTGGCGGGCGACTTCATCGAGCGCCGCATCGACATCGGCGAGCAGGCGGCGCGCCCGCTCGATGAGCCCCTGGCCGACCCCGGTGGGCACCACGCGCTGCCGCTGGCGCAGCAGCAGCGCCGCGCCCAGGCGCGACTCGAGCTCGGCCACATGCAGGCTGACGGTCGGCGCAGCCAGATGCAAGGTGCGCGCCGCGGCTGCAAACGAGCCGAGCTCGGCGATCGTCACCAGCGTGCGCAATTGGTCGAGATTGAGTTCTCTCATGGGAATTCAGATTTCATGAATCTCGTGTTCATGACATTCAACTTTACCAATCTGCCAAGAAGCCGCAACCTCCGCCCATCACCACAGGAGCACTCTCATGAGCGCGAGCGTATTCATTGACGGCGACCAGGGCACGACCGGCCTGAAGATCCTGGAGCGTCTGTCTGGGCGCCAAGACATCACCCTCATCACCCTGCCCGAAGCATTGCGCAAGAATGCCGCCGCGCGTGCGGTCGCCATCAATGACTGCGACGTGGCCGTGCTGTGTCTGCCCGACGAGGCTGCACGCCAGGCGGTGGCCAGCATCCGCAATCCGCGCGTGCGCGTCGTCGATGCCTCCTCGGCGCATCGCACCGATGCGGATTGGGTTTACGGGTTTCCCGAAATGTCGCCACAGCAGTCCGGGCGCATCGCCCAGGCACGGCGCGTCAGCAATCCGGGCTGCTACCCCACAGGGGCCATCGCCCTGCTGCGCCCGCTGGTCGAAGCCGGTTGCCTGCGCGCCGATGCGCCGCTGAGCATCCACGCCGTCTCCGGCTACTCCGGGCGGGGACGCGAGGGCATCGAGGCCCACGAAGGCCCGGGCGGCGCAACAGGCCTGTCGTTCCAGACCTATGGCCTGGGCTTGCAGCACAAGCACGTGCCGGAAATCCGGCTGCATTCAGGTCTGCAGGGACGACCGTTCTTCGTGCCGTCGTACGGCAGCTTCCGGCAAGGCATCGCGCTGACCATCCCGTTGCACGCCTCGATGCTGCGCCGGCCGATGCCGGCCCAGGCGCTGCACGATCTGCTTGAACAGCGCTATCGCGATCACGGCCATGTGCAAGTGCTCGATGCCGATCAGACCGACGCGATGACGCGGCTCGACCCGCAGGCCCTCAATGGCAGCAATGATCTGCAACTGGCCGTGTTCGGCAACGACGCGCATGGCCAGATCCTGCTGAGCGCCGTGTTCGACAACCTCGGCAAGGGCGCCTCGGGCGCCGCCGTGCAGAACTTGGCGTTGATGCTCGGCCTGGCCCGCGCCTCGGACGGCGGCCGCGAGGACGACACCCTTTTTCCTCTGGAGCACGCTGCGTGAACCACGACATGCAGACAGTGGCCCCGTTGACCGGCCAAGATCATCCCGCGCTGTCCGATGTCTCCGCGTCTCGGCCCGCCCGCGCTGCGTTGATGGACATCACCGCGCGACCCGACCTGGTCTTCCTGCGCGGCGAGGGCAGCTGGCTGTGGGACGACCGCGGCCGGCGCTATCTGGACTTCGTGCAGGGCTGGGCGGTGAACACGCTCGGCCATGCACCGGCCTGCATCCGCGAGGCACTGGCGCGGCAGTCCGGCTTGCTGCTCACGCCAAGCCCGGCCTTCCACAATGCGCCCGCGATCGCTCTGGCTGATCTGCTGTGCCAGCACAGCGTCTTTGACCAGGTGTTCTTCACCAACAGCGGCGCCGAGGCCAACGAAGGGGCCATCAAACTGGCGCGCAAATGGGGGCAGTTGCACCGGGGCGGGGCCCACGAGATCATCACCTTCGGCGATGCCTTCCACGGCCGCACCCTGGCCACGATGTCCGCATCCGGCAAGCCGGGATGGGATCGCATGTTTGCGCCCCAGGTGGCGGGCTTTCCAAAGGCACTGCTCAACGACCTCGCTTCGGTGCAGGCTCTGATCGGCAGGGACACCGTGGCCATCATGCTCGAGCCGGTGCAAGGCGAAAGCGGAGTGCACCCGGCCACGACCGCTTTCCTGCAAGGCCTGCGCGCCTTGTGCGATCAGCACGGGCTGCTGCTGATCTTTGACGAAGTCCAGACCGGCGTCGGTCGCCTGGGCAGCTTGTTCGGCTACCAGCACTTCGGCGTCACACCGGACATCATGACGCTGGCCAAGGGCTTGGGCGGCGGCGTGCCGATCGGCGCGCTGCTGGCCCGGCAGCAGGCCTGCGTGTTTGCCCATGGCGACCAGGGAGGTCCGTGGTTCGAAGCCACGTCGGCGATCGGCGACGTGCGCGGCGAGGGCATGCTGCTTGGCGTCGAACTGGTGAAGGACCGCGAATCGCGCCAGCCCTTCCACGCACTCGGCGCGATGACGACGAAGAAGTGCTTCGAGCTCGGCTTGAGCATGAACATCCGGCGCCGCCCTGAGCGCGGCTCGGTGTGGCGAATTGCACCGCCGCTGACGGCCAGCCACGCGGAAATCGACCGCGGCGTTGAGATCCTCGACCGGGCTTTGCGCGAGAGCCTGGACGACTTGGGGACTCAGAAAGCCCGACGCTGATTCGCTCCTCGGGCCACCGATCACGGCGGGCAAGCCTGCTCCGCCGCCCATCTCCAACGGAACTGAACCATGAACATGAAGCTTGCATTGGTCGCCTTGCTGGTGTCCGCCAGCGCCCGCGTTTTCGCGCAGGACGCAGGGACGCTCGAGAAGGCAAAGGCGGCCGGGTCCGTCGTCATGGGCGTGCGCGAATCGTCCGCACCGCTCTCCTACCAGTTGGGTTCGGACAAGTTCGTGGGGTATCACGTCGAACTGTGCGAGCGCGTACTCGGCGCGCTGTTGCCCAAGGTCCCGATCAAGTACATGTCCGTCGCCTCCCAGAATCGCATTCCGCTTCTGCAGAACGGCACCGTCGACATCGAGTGTGGTTCGACGACCAACAACGCCGCCCGGAAGCAGCAAGTCGCGTTCGCAGTGACCACCTACGTCACCGAGGCGCGCTCGCGGTCAGGACTGTCTCGGGAATCACATCGGTAGAGCAACTCTTCGGCAAGACCGTCGCCACAACCACCGGTACGACGCCGGTACAACGCTTGCGCAAGCTGGAACGCGACAACGGCGTGTCTTTCAATCTGCTCTTCGGAAAGGACCACGCGGAAAGTTTCTTGCTGTTGGAGAGTGGTCGTTCCGACGCCTTCGCCATGGACGACAACACCCTTGCGGGCAACATCTCCAACTCGAAGAGTCCGCAGGACTACGGAATCGTCGGCAAGCCCCTGGGCATCGAGCCGCTCTCGATCATGATTCGCAAGGACGACCTTCGCTTCAAGGCAGCCGTCGACGAAATCATCAAGAAGATGATGGGTTCCGGTGAACTGGAACAGCTCTACGCCAAATGGTTCCTGCGACCGATCCCGCCCCGTGGTGCGGTCCTGAACATTCCGATGGGCGAGGCGCTGCGGGCCGCATTCAAATCGCCGAATGACGACCCGGCGGAAGCCTACGAGAACAAGTGAGTGATCAACACACCGTGTTGATGGTGAGCAACTCGAGCGGGAGCGGTGTCAGAGGAAATCGCGGATCAGACGATTCACCTGATCCGGAAACTCATGCGCGATCCAGTGCGTGCCGTCGGGGAGGCGCTGCACGTCGACGCCGGGCACGAATTCATCCAGCCCGTCGAGCAAGCCGGGCAGCAAGGCACCGTCGCGTTCGCCCCAGATGACGCGCGTCGGCACCTGCACCCGCCAGGCCCCCGGTGTCGGTGTCATCGCCTCGACGCCGGGTTCGCCCGGACCGGGCGGATGCAGCAGCGTCGCGCGGTAGTAGTTCAGCATCGCCGACAGCGCGCCGGGTTGCGCCCAGGCTTGTTTGTAGGCCGCGACGACCGCCGTTGCCAGCGGCACGCCGCCGATCTCCCACGAACCGAACATCGCGGCCAGGCGCGCAAAGTCGTTCTCGCTCAGCAGCGCCTCGGCGCGCGCGCTGCGAAACAGCAGCATGTACCGCATCGCCTCGCGTTGCGCCGGGTTGTGCATCAACTCGCGATACAGCATCGCCGGGTGCGGGGAGTTCAGGATGACGAGCCGCTCGACGAGCGCCGGGTGCTGCGCGGCAAGGTGCCAGGCACAGACGCCGCCCCAATCGTGCGCGACCAGCACGCAGCGGCCGTTCGCGACGGTCGCGATGAATTCGCGCAAGTCCTGCACCAGCAGCGCCATCGTGTAGTTCGCCACATCGGCCGGCTTGTCCGACAGGTTGAAGCCACGCAGGTCGGGCACGAGAACGCGGTGATCGCGACTGAATTCGCGCAGCTGCGGTTCCCACGCGCCGCTGAACTCGGGGAAGCCGTGCACGAACACGATCGGGGCGCCGCTGCCGGCACTCAGGTAATGCAGGCGCACGCTGCTCAGGGTCACGAAGCTGCCGTGGGTGTTCACAAGGTCTTTCAAAGCTGCGGACTGTGAGCGGCCGCGCGGCGAGCGTCAAATGAATTGCACGCGATCCATGCATCAACGAACTGCATGGCCGGCTGTCGCGCGAACGACAGCCGGCCACGCCGCTGCGGCGTATCTTCGACCGCACACCCACACGAACGAAAGACAGCAACCATGCATTTCGAATTCACGCCCAAGGTGGTCGCGCTGCGCGATCAGCTGCTGAAGTTCATGGACGAACACGTGTATCCGAACGAGCACCGCCGCGAGCAGGAGCTCGCCGCGAACGCGAAGGCGGGCCGGCCGTACGCCGAACTGCCGATGATGGCCGGGCTCAAGGCCAAGGCGCGCGAGCAGGGCCTATGGAACCTGTTCCTGCCGCCGCATCCCGGCGATGCCACCGAGCACACGAGCGGCCTGACGAACCTCGAGTACGCACCGCTGTGCGAGATCATGGGCCGCCGCTACTGGAGTGCCGAGATCTTCAACTGCTCGGCGCCCGACACCGGCAACATGGAAGTGCTCGCGCGCTACGGCACGAAGGCGCAGCAGGAGCGCTGGCTCACGCCGCTGCTCGCCGGCGAGATCCGCTCGTCGTTCGCGATGACCGAGCCGGCGGTGGCGTCGAGCGATGCGACCAACATCGAATGCAGCATCCGCCGCGAAGGCGACGAGTACGTGATCAACGGCCGCAAGTGGTACATCACCGGTGCAATGAACGAGCGCTGCGAGATCTTCGTGCTGATGGGCAAGACCGACCCGGACAACGCCGACCGCCACAAGCAGCAGTCGATGATCCTCGTGCCGAAGAACACGCCGGGGGTGACGATCGTGCGGGACATGGCGCTGCTGGGCGTCTACGACCCGCCGTTCGGCCACCCCGAGATCGTGTTCGAGGACGTGCGCGTGCCCGCCTCGAACATCCTGCTCGGTGAAGGCCGCGGCTTCGAGATCGCGCAAGGCCGGCTCGGGCCCGGGCGCATCCACCACTGCATGCGTGCGATCGGGATGGCGGAGGCGTCGCTCGAGATGATGTGCCAGCGGCTCGCGTCACGCACCGCGTTCCACAAGCTGCTCGCCGACCAGGGCGTGTGGCGCGAACGCATTGCCGAATCACGCATGCTGATCGAGCAGTCGCGCTGGATGGTGCTGAATGCCGCGTACAAGATGGACACGGTGGGCAACAAGGTCGCCGCGAAAGAGATCGCGATGATCAAGGTGCTGACGCCGAACAACTGCGTCAAGGTCGTCGACTGGGCGATGCAGGCCTTCGGTGCGATGGGCCTGAGCCAGGACACGCTGCTGACCCACTTCTACGCCTACGAACGCCACCTGCGTGTCGCCGATGGTCCCGATGAAGTGCACCGCAACGCGATCGCGAAGCAGGAGCTGGCGGCCTACCTGTAGCGGCTGGGCATACGGGTGGGTACGGCGGTTGGCGTCGCGCGCGGCCGCCGCCGGGCCGCCCCAAGGCGGTCGCGACCCGCCCGGCGGGTGGGCCGGTACTCCGGCCCGGGTGCCCTGTTCACCCGTCCCGGTTGATGCGCTTGATCAGCCGTGCCAGCGTCGCGTCGGCCGCGTCGTTCGCGACCTGGCAGGTGCCGGCCGCCATGTGGCCGCCACCGCCGTAGGCCAGCATCAGCTCGCCGACATTCGTCTTGCTGCCGCGGTCGAGGATCGACTTGCCGCAGGCGAGCACGGTGTTCTGCTTCTGCATGCCCCACATCACATGGATCGAGATGTTGGCCTGCGGAAACAGCGCGTAGACCATGAAGCGGTTGGTCGCGTAGATCGTCTCTTCGGCGCGCAGGTCGAGCACGACGAGATTGCCGTGCAGCGTGGCGCAGCGCTGGATTTGTTCGCGCGCCGGCTCGCCGTGCGCGAAGTACAGGTCGACGCGCTCCTGCACGTCCGGCAGCTCGAGGATCTCGTCGATCGTGTGGTCGCGGCAGTACTCGATCAGGTCCATCATCAGCGCGTAGTTGCTGATGCGGAAGTCGCGGAAGCGGCCCAGGCCGGTGCGCGCGTCCATCAGGTAGTTCAGCAGCACCCAGCCGTTCGGCTCGAGGATGTCGTCGCGCTCGTACTGGGCCGAATCGGCCTTGTCGACGGCTTCCATCATCTGATCGGCGATGCGCGGAAACGCGTGTTTCGCGCCGTAGTGGTTGTAGACCACGCGCGCGGCCGATGGCGCGTCGACCTCGATGATGTGGTTGCGGTGCTTGCCGTTGCGTATCGTCTCCGACAGGTGGTGATCGAACGCCAGGTACGCGCCCGGCACATACGGCAGGTTGGTCGTGATGTCGTTCGAGCCGACGTTGATCTTGCCGTCCTGCATGTCCTTCGGATGCACGAACTTGATCTCGTCGATCAGCTGCATTTCGTTCAGCAGCACGGCGCAGACCAGGCCGTCGAAATCGCTGCGGGTGATGAGGCGGTACTTTTGTTGGGGTGTCATGAACTGCGTCCTTCCAGGGTTCCGTGGCCGGGCATGCCGCGGCGTGTGCGCTGGCACATTCCCAGGATTTACGGCAGCCGATGACGGAACTGAAGGTCGACGCGTGGCTGGCGCATCGGGCCGGCGTGACAGGCGCCCGGACTACGGCGCTTCAATGCGGGCCAGGTAGCGCGGCGGCCGGCGTGCCCGGGTCGTCTGCTCGAACGCGTAGGCCAGCGCGAGCAGACGCGCCTCGCTCCCGGCGTCGGCGAAGAAGCTCAAACCGACCGGCAAGCCATGCACCGCACCGGCCGGCACCGTGATGCTGGGCGTGCCAGCGACCGCCGGCGGCGTCGTGCTGTTGCCGCCGACGAAGTGGTCGCCGAGCGCGAGGTCGGTGAGCCAGGCCGGGCCGCCGGTCGGCGCGATCAGCGCGTCGAGCCGGTGCGCGCGCATCTGCGCCGTGATGCCCTCGGTCGCGGCGATTCGCAGGCACATTGCGCGCGCGTCCGTGTACTCGGCGTCGGTCAGCGGGCCCTTGGCCTGCGCCTTGATGAACAACTCCTGGCCGAACCACGGCATCTCCTGCGCGGCCTGGCGTTCGTTGAATGCGATCACGTCGGCGAGCGTCTTGACCGCTGGGTTGCCACCCAGCGCGGCGAGGTAGGCGTTCAGGTCGGCCTTGAGCTCGTAGAGCAGCACGGTGAGTTCCGCATCGCCGATCGTCTCGATTGCCGGCAGCGTGACCGGGTCGACCAGCGTCGCGCCCGCGGCTTCGAGGGCCGTCAACACCGCCGTGAACACGCGGTCGGTCGGCCCGTGGAAGCCGAAGAACTGGCGCACGACGCCGAGGCGCGCGCCCTTCAGTGCGTTTGCGTCCAGCGCCGTCGTGTAGTCGGTGGCCGGGCCAGTCATCGCGCCGAGCAGCAGCGCGCAATCGCGCACGCTGCGGGCCATCGGGCCGGCGGTGTCCTGGCTGTGCGCGATCGGCACGATGCCGCGGGTGCTCAGCAGCCCGACGGTCGGCTTCAGGCCGACCAGGCCGCACACCGACGACGGGCTCAGGATCGACCCGTCGGTCTCGGTGCCGACCGCCGCGGCGCACAGGCTCGCCGCCGCGGCGGCGGCCGAGCCGGAACTCGAGCCCGAGGCGCTGCGATCCAGCGCATACGGATTGCGGGTGAGCCCGCCGCGTGCGCTCCAGCCGCTGCTGCTCGCGGTGCTGCGGATGTTGGCCCATTCGCTCAGGTTGGTCTTGCCCAGGATCACCGCACCGGCGGCACGCAGGCGCTGCACGACGACGGCGTCCTCTGGAGGCTGGCTGCCGACCAGCGCCAGCGAGCCGGCGGTCGTCTTCATGCGGTCGCGTGTCGCGATGTTGTCCTTGATCAGGATCGGCAGACCGTGCAGCGGGCCGCGCGCGCCCTTGAGCTTGAGCTCGTCGTCGAGCGCCTGCGCGATCGCGGCCGCATCCGGGTTGAGCTCGATCACGCTCGCGAGACGCGGGCCGTTGCGGTCGAGGCGCGCGATGCGTTCGGTGTACGCGGCGATCAGCTGCCGCGCGCTGGTGCGGCCGGCGGCCATGTCGGCTTGCAGCTCCGAGAGGCTGCGCTCTTCAACGTTGATCATTTTGCTCATCGTCGGCAGGGGTGGTTGGGCGCCAGCGGCGCGGGGCAGCAGCAGCGCGGCGGTCGCGGTCAGCAGGGCGCGGCGGTCGGGTGTCATGCGGGCTCCGTGGTGTCGACGAGGCCGGCGCGCATCTGCTCGCGCAGCCAGCGGTTGCCGGGTTCGGCGTCGGCATTCGCATGCCAGTAGAGGTACAGGTCGTTCGCCGCAGCGGCCACCGGGAAGGGCAGCAGGCGGTTGCCCAGGACCGCGTTGGCGGTGCCGGCATAACGCTCGGGCATCGTCAGCAGCAGATCGGAGCTGGCGACGAGCTGGCACGCCGTCCAGTGGTGCTGGCAGCGCACGACGACGCGGCGCTCGTGGCCGAGGCGCTGCAGCGCGACGTCCTCGAGACCCGGCCCGCTGCGGCGCGAGCTGGTCATCACGTGGTCGAGCGCGAGGTAGGTCGCGAGATCCAGCGTGTCGCGCACGCGCGGGTGGTCGGCACGCACCGCGACGACCATCTTGCCGCCAGCGAGCCGCTCGTACGAGACCTGCGGCACGCGCGGCAGCAGCACGTCGATCGCGGCGTCGAGTTCGCCGGTGGCGAGCGCGCCGTGCAGCGCGTCGCGGTCGTGGTGCACCGCGGCGAGCGACACGTGGGGCGCCTGCGCACGCACGCGCAGCGCGAGTTCGGGCAAGGTGGCCGATTCGACCACGTGGCGCATGCCGATGCGGAACGAGCGCGTCGAGGTCGCCGGGTCGAAGTGCTGCAGCTGGTTCAACGAGCCCTCGATCTCCTTCAGCGCGCGCCGCACCGGCCCGATCAGCGCGTGCGCCGCGGCGGTCGGCATCATCGTGTGGCCCTCGCGCACGAACAGCGGATCGCCGACCAGCTCGCGCAGGCGCGCCAGCGCATGGCTGATCGCGGGTTGCGTGAGGTTCAGGCGTTCGCTCGCGCGGGTGATGCCGCCCTCGGTGTATATGGCGTCGAGCACGACGAACAGGTTCAGATCGACTCGGCTGACGTTGACCACGGATGCGCGCGCTGGGGCGAATGAGCCAGATGCATGACGATAGCGCGCAATCTTCATTGGCGCCTGTCGCGCTGGCAACATACGCTGGTCGACCGCCGTCAGAGCGGGTTCAGCAACTGTCTTGACAGTCAACCCAAATGAATAGCAGCGTCGAACGGTTTGCCGCTCTTGACCATCGCATTGAGGATGGTCAGGAGTTTGCGTGCGCAAGCCGTGAGAGCGAGCTTCTTGGGTT
>Ga0307508_10004690_pt1 | contig 13242 bp, 12 predicted proteins | sample 9_EM_MG_FD_203089 | JGI IMG/M metagenome (GOLD analysis project Ga0307508, IMG submission 203089) | Populus trichocarpa ectomycorrhiza microbial communities from riparian zone in the Pacific Northwest, United States - 9_EM | ecosystem: Host-associated > Plants > Roots > Unclassified | place... | reverse complement strand
GGGGGGGGGGGGACTGAATATAATATTCTAAAAAAAGCTGGGTCTTTACTGGGGTTTAAACACAGTGAAGCTAGTAGGGAGCTTATGAGTTTCGTGTGGGGGTCGAGAATGACTCGACCCTCCTCGAAACGTAGGCGCGCACGCGCGCCTTCGAGAAGCTAACTTCTTAATTATTAAATTAAGCGGCTCAGCCTCCTATTAAAAAAAATATACGAACCGCTGTTATTTACTACAGCCCTTGCCCCTGTCCGTCCCATTTCCAGGGGCGGGCGGAGGGGGTGAAAACAAAAAGTATAATGTAGGCGCATAATAATCGGGGGGAGATCTAGTCCATCCCCCCCCCCCCTGATGAAATAATCTCATATCCTAATTAGTTTCAGCCCCTCCAAACGGGGGGACGAAATGGAATTTTATAACCCGTTTGGAGTGACGACAAGGTCAAAATGTGTGCCATAATATACAAAAACAAATGAAACCCACCATCACTCCAATCAGATCATATCCAAACGCCCTCCTACACCAAAAAACAATTCTAGACGAAAACAAGGGTAAATCAGGAATCTACCGGTGAACAAATCCGCTACACACAACGGTAAATCCTACGTAGGAAGCTCCTACAACCTGCGCATCAGAATCCAAAGTTATTTCAATACAAATGTCCTAAACAGACAAAAAAAAATAAATCAATTATCTCCTCAGCCGGCGGCGCGCGTAGCGCACCGACGTTTTACCCACACGTGCAAGTGTGGGGGGAAAATTTATTAAAACATGGATACGGCTTATTCAACCTAGATATCCTAGAATACTGCGAAAAAGGCGATCTAATCGCCAGAGAACAACACTACATCGACACCCTTAAACCCGATTACCAACATTCTTAAAGATGCGAGATCCCGTTTGGGCAGTTCACATACCGCCGAAACAAAAGCAAAAATCAAAGCCGCAAACCTAGGAATCAAAAAACCAGAAGAGTGCAAAACTCAAATGTCTTTAAACTCCAAACAATCCATACCAGTCACTATTACAGATACCTTAACAAACGTTACTACAACCTATCATTCAACCTTCGTTGCTGCAAAATACTCAAAAATAGCTGCTCGTACAATCAATAAGTATAAAAACACAAAAACACTATATAAAGGGAGATATTTAATATCTTAAACAACCTCTATATACAAGTCCGGGTAACTCAATGGTAGAGTGTGAAACTGAAGATTTAAAAGTTCTAAGTTCGATTCTTATCCTGGACAAACGTGCATTTCATCACGGATTAGCACAAAACATACAACCACAACATTCCTCCCATGATGCATATCAAAACAAACAGAACAAGACGCGATGCGGGGGGGAGTTAAACTACTTCCTTCCTGTTTATCTCCCCCCCCCTTTGGGGGGGGGGCCGGGTTTTGATTTTAATTTTTAAATTTATTGAAAAATAAAAATAAAAATAAAAAGAGATAAACAGGACGGGGGGACGGAATATATCGCTGGCGAAGCCACAGTTTCGGGGCCTAAACTAATAAAGAGGGGGGGGGGGGGGTTAAACGCTTTTCCTAATATGATTTTAGTGTAAAATTTACTGCGCGCATAATTCCGGTTTATTTTTTTTTAGACCTCGAGCAATAAGTCCCTTCGTCAATAGGGGAGGCCTAAGGCCTCCCCCCTTAATAAATCTAAAACATCAGGGGGGGAGTTAAACTACTTCCTTCCTGTTTATCTCCCCCCTTTGGACCCCCAGGGAGATAAACAGGAAGGGACGGAATATATCGGTGGCGAAGCCACAGTTTCGGGGCCTAAACTAATAAAGAGGGGGGGGGGGGGCTCCGGCCACTTAATAAATTTGAGAGTAAAGGCTATACAGTGGGTGCGATGGAATTGGTTTACATCCGGTACTTAGGATACTGGGGCTTAAAGCCGTGTGGGTTCAAGTCCCATCACCCATATTATTTTAATGAATGAGTCCCTAGACTAGCTTGTTGTTCTTTAACATGCTGCATCCGAAGGTAGCGCGGACATAAATAAACCCTTCGGCATTTTTTTTATAAAAAAAAATCCGGAAGCAGCAGCTATGATCACTAAAGGTTTTCTTGTTCGACACCAGGAGAGGCTAATGGTGTGATTAAATATATACTACAAATTATTAATAAGTGCGGGCACTTCAAGACGCGAGTTTATAATATTCTTTCGGTAGCTACTGTCATATTGCTGTATTTAGGAGGCCCTACCTGACCCCTATTGGCTCTGATATAGGTATATATAGTGGTTTAGGATTCTCCATTGAACAATACTAAAAAGTACTATCCGCCTGCTTGCATTTTTTTTATAAAAAAAATACGGAGGCCACTATTTCTTTCAAAATTAAATAAATAAATATATATATATATTTATTTATTCAATTAAAGGATCGGCGTCCCCCGGCTCCCCCTGGTGAGGGGACGACGATCCACATTTTTTAATATATTACAAATTAGCGCGCTGCACATTTTTTAATATATTCCCCCCCTTTAGTCCCACACTTGTTCGTGTGGGGACTAAAGGGGGGAAATTCGCTTTCTCCCCGGAGGCGCGGGTTGTATATCTCCCCCCACTTAATCGTGTGGGGAAAGCGTCGGTAAAATATATGTATACGGCTAATTTTTTGTTTTTGGTGAACTGCATAATCCCGGACCCCCCCCTGCATCCGTTTTTGTTTTTGTTTACAAAAAAAATGCCCTCCATCATAGTTTTATATATAAAATATATAAAACGTATAAATATATATATTTCTCCGATGAGTTTTTAATATATTATAGACATACAATATGTTAAAAACGTAGAAACACGGAGTGTTTCCTCGAGGAGATAAACAGGCGGGGACTAAAGAGGGGCCGGTATTCTGCGGCCTAATTTTGGAATATTAAAAAAAAAACAAATGTGCGCGGCCGGATCTTACAGATATTTTAACTATAAAGGACGCGGCGCCTGCCGCCAGCGTCCGTCGGATGATCACACAAAATATATATATTTTTTGATCATCCTGTCTCCCCTTCTCCCATATGATGAATGATATGGGAGACAGGATGTTTAGTCCCCCCCCCCCAAAGGGGACCCCGGGGGGGAGAAAGGATATTTAGGATAAATTTGGATGTTTTTCATTAGCAGTCTTACCCGAAGTTGTGTACAATGATTTGGAGATACAAAATAAACAAATAGTTAAAGATAACAAGGGTAAATCTACTATCCTAGAGGTAATACGGCTATTAGTCAATGTAGGTGTTACTCGATTGAAACTCGGCCTAGCCCATTAACCTTTATATATGTTTAAGTGTATATTACAATAATGGGAGACGGGAGAAATAACAGGGAGAGGGTCCGCTCAGGCCCCTGCGCCCCCTCTTACAGATGGCTTTGGCTCTGCTCTGGCTCTGCATGGACTAAACACAGCACGTTGGCCTAATTGGCAAGGCAAAGTACTACGGATACAACAATGCAAGTTCGAGTCTTGCACGTGCTTATTAATTTACTTTAAGTTTAATCAATTTATTTCTTTTTAGTCTCCCCAACCCCCACCCCACACATGTGTGGGGTGGGGGCTGGGTACCGTAAAACTCCCCTCCTGCGAAGCAGGGGGGGTGTTTATCTATTTTTATTTTTATTTTTATTTTTCAATAAATTTAAAAATTAAAATAAAAACCCGCGCCTCCGGGGATTGTTTATCTCTAAAGGGGAGAAAGCTAATTTTGTTACCCCCCCCACACGAACAAGTGTGGGGGGAGTTAAACTACTATTTTAAATAAATATATATATATATTTATTTAAATTTATAGTTTAACTTCCTTAAACTACTAAAGAGGGGGGAGTTAAACTACTAAAGAGGGGAATATATGTAATTACAAAAATGTGCAGCGCACCGACGCTTTCCCCACACGATGGGGAAAGCTAATTTAATCTTTAAGGTATGTCGTGTATATTAGAATATAAATTATATAGTGTAGGTGCATAATAATCGGGGGGGGGGACGTAAAGAGGGGGGGGGGCTCCTCTTTAGTCCCCTGATGAAATAATCTCAGATCTTAATTAGTCCCTAAGGCGTAATTTTGGAACCGTCTCTAGCCCTCCGTATTTTTTGTTTTATTAAAAAACAAAAATGCACGCGAGGGCGACGAAAGTGACGCCTAGTAAAAATGAGTATATAGATATAAAAACTAATATGTCTACTCGCCAAGCAGCAATAGTGCTTAATACAAACCATAAAACAATTGGAAATTATAAAATCACAACAATGACTACAAGCCGTAGTATGTCAACATGGGCAAGACCTCAAATGGATCAGGTTAGAAAAAACTTCGAATCTATACTACAAAGAGGGCTTCACACTGCGCCTACAGTTAAAAATAACTCACCTGCTAAAAAGGATAACTTTAATAATAAGCTTGTCCCTTTCGTAAAACATTTCCCTGCAAGTACACGTGAATGGGCTAATAGCGTTTATATGTATAATACAAAAAAAACTATTCTATTACCGGCAATAGATAAAATTGTAATAAAATTAATAAAAAGTTATTTTAATGCATATTTTTTATCAAGCAGGGCGGCTACGTCTCCTCCGCTGCGCGGGGAGACTAAAATAAGCAAATTAAGTAGAATACACGTAAGTAAGCTTGAGTTGAAGCACACTAGTTTTAGTGTTGTTATAACAGTATTCGTTTATTGTGATGAACTCAAAAATTTAGAGTCTCTTTATAAAAAGCTTAGAGGTGGTACAAAAGATTCTTTCGTAGGCTTATTGGCCAAGAACTACAATAAAAAAGTACAACTTAGAGTCGTTCGACTTCGTAGTCCGGAACTTAATGCTAGTGTTTTAGCCCAGCATTTAGCAACAGAATTAAATCAAAGAACTAGCAGTCCATTAAGATTATTAAGAATAGCATTAAAAACAGTCAGAATTCCAATAGTTGACCTAAAACTTTATTACTTAAAAAGAACTTCATTACTTAGAAAAAAATATTCTGAATTATATAACAGTATCTCTACTCTAAGTGTTGGAGATTTAAAAAAAATAAACAAAACATTAGTGAGAAATGATATTATAGCGAATACTAGATATAAAGCAATTACGGGTGTTAAAATTCAAATTGCAGGTAGATTAACAAGACGTGCCACAGCAGCCAAAGGTATAGTTAAAACTGGGCAAACAGGAGGTCTTAGAAACATAGACTCTTCAGTTCTAGGCTTACCAGTAGGTTTACTCAGAGGGCATCAGAAGCCTAACGTCCAAAAATCTTATTACAATTCTACTACTAAAAACGGAGCTTTCAATGTGCGTGTTTGAACCTCCTCTTTCTATTCTACACTGGCGCCTCGCACAAAAAGGGAAATTGAGATAAATCAATTAAACCTTTATCCTTATTGGGTCACAGGGTTTGCGGACGCCTCCCAAAAAGCGTTAGTAGTTTTTGGTACAAACTTAACATCGACAGTAGGTGTTAAATTTTCTAGAAAACAATTAGCAATAGTAAGACTTGCTCCTTATACTCGTGGAATTATTGTTGGACTATTATTGTCAGATGGGTGATTAATATTCGCATCGAAAACCCATAAGAATGCTAGATTAGGATTTGCTCAGTCTGGAGCTCATTCTGGATATTTTTGATTTGTGTTTTTCCTTTTATCGCATTTCTGTTCTTCTTATCCTAGTGTAAGAAATAGAACTCAATTAGGAAAACAAAGTATTAGTCTAGAATTTTTTACCAGATCTCTATCTTGTTTTACAAAATTACATTCTCTCTTCTACGTTAATAAAGTAAAAATAATTCCAGAGAATATCTACGAACTTTTAACTCCCGTTGCTCTCGCGCATCTTATCATGGGAGACGGAAGTGTACAACGTCATGGTTTAATTCTCTGTACTAATTCTTTTTCAGTCCAAGATGTTGTACGATTGATGAATGTTTTAATGATCAGGTATAGATTAGAATGTACAATACATATAAAAAGAAGACAAAACCAAAAAATTGAATATATGATTTATATACGACAAGGTTCTATGCCTCTCTTACGTTCTATTGTAACTTCTTATTTACATCCTTCTATGCTTTACAAATTGGGTTTATAGTGTAAATTTTTAGATTATAAACCTTTATAAAAGCCGGATCTTGCTGAGTCTTGTTTCAAAGTCAAAATTCATAAACATAAAAATCTTAAATTAGGTTGACAAGTTCGCGGATATTTTGCTATTGAATTACATATATGAGATATTTATGTATTAAAGAAAGTTCAGTCCTTTTTTGGTGGGCTAGGTAGAATTGATATTGTTAAAACAAGAGATTCTGTTATTTATTCTGTAACATCTATCGGAGATTTAAAAAAGATAATAGATCATTTTGACAAATATCCATTACTAACACAGAAACGAGCCGATTTTGAGTTATTCAAAATGGTTGTAGAAGCCATGAAACAGGGAAAGCATCTTACAATTGAAGGGCTACATGAAATTGTTAGCATTAGAGCTTCAATGAATAAAGGTTTAACTGCAGTATTAACTGAAGGTTTTCCTACAATCACTCCGATAGACAGACCTTTAGTGAAAGGAATAGAAATATCTGATCCTCATTGATTAGTAGGCTTTGTGGAGGCTGAGGGATGTTTTTTTGTAGGTATTCAGAAATCTAAAACACAGAAAATAGGATTTGATGTTCAATTAAAATTTATATTAACTCAACATTCTCGTGATACTGAATTAATGAAAAGTATAATTAAGTACTTAGATTGTGGGAATTACCCGTGTAAGAAATCCAGAACAAGCTGGTGATTTTAGTGTAGCCAAGTTTTCTGACATTAGTGAAAAGATCATTCCGTTCTTCGATAAATATCCGCTAATAGGTGTTAAATCATTAGATTACGCAGATTTCAAGCGAGTTGCAGATACAATTAAAGTAAAAGGTCATCTTACCGAGGACGGGCTTGATAAAATTCGTTTAATCAAAGCAGGAATGAACAGAGGAAGAGAGAGTTAAGTTTACTTTAATTCTCCCCGGTTAGTAGGCATAATGTATCCCTAGGGCTGGTTTAGCCCTCTCAGATGTCTCGTAAATTAGTTTGTTTGTTTGTTTTTTTTTGTCAAAACAAAAACTAAAAAAAACAAATAATTTAAGGATCGTTTAACTATAGTATATTTAAGCCCATTATTGGTCCCTTGTTAGTTATGGTAAAACTAAAAAATTAAATAAGAGTAAAAACGTGGGCGCGCTTTGTGCGCCCCCGGAGCGATGGAGGATCGCGGTATAGTTATTTAGTTGTGTAGGTGCATAATAACGATGGCACCCCGCCGCCTAATCGTGAAATAGTCTCAGATCTTAATTAGTCCCTACAGGTAGAAGTGTGCTTCGCAGGTGACGCCAAGATAAAATGGGCATATTAATTAAAAAAAAATAAGTGAAAAATAATAATACTATGTTAAACGCGGGACAATTTGGTGGAACAGGGGTTTCAGCAGAAAAAACCTATTATAACGCCGATGTCCTTAAATTAAATATTCTTAAGGAAAATAAGGGGAAAGCCGGCGTATATCGCTTCACCAATCTAATAAACGGCAAACAGTATGTAGGCTCTTCTGATAATTTAAGAAGAAGGTTTATGGTGTATTTTAATATTAATTATTTAATGAGAGCTAAATATATGGTTATTTATCGGGCTATGCTTAAATATGGGTACTCAAGTTTTAAGTTAGAAATTTTAGAATACTGTGAAGTGTCTGAGTTAATAACCCGGGAAAAGTACTATATTGATTTATGAAAACCAGAGTACAACATAGTTAAGGATCCGACTATTTCCCCAATGTCTGGCCGTAAGCATACCGAGCAAACACGTAAAAAAATGTCAGAGGCGAACTTGGGAAGAAAACATTCCGATGAAACTCGTAAAAAGATATCGGATACTACGAGAGGAGTAAAAAAATCGGTGGAAACAAAGATGAAAATCTCAGATTCTTTAAAGGGAGTTCTTAAATCGGAGCAAACTAAGGGAAAGATCTCTGTTGCTATGCTTGGTAAGCCCAAAATCGAAGGATCAGGAAGACCTTCTCAACAAATATCAGTTATTGATAACAAAACTAATCAAACAACTACTTACGATTCTATCCGTGCAGCTGCCAGAGCCTTAAATATTCATAAAGGAGTAATTGATATGTATTTTAGTAGAAATCAACAGAAGCCTTATAAAGGTAGATATACTTTCGCCTTAAAGAAGATATAGGTTAGCCACCCGAAGGATTATCGGAAATTAAAGATATTAAATTACTAAAGATGGATTAGAGCAAATACGTGCTATAAAATTAGGCATGAACCCAAGGAAGGGCTTATTGAGTATTGCTAAAACGGGTTAAAATAATTCTATGTTTGGAGTTTTCACAATCTATAGCTGTTTACCCCGCAGGGGTAAACTGCAGCCTGCCCTTGAGGTTGGCAGCTCATTCTGAATATCTATGATTGTATTTAATATTTTATCTCACCATTGTTCTAGTATGCCTCGTATTTGAAAAAGTATAATAAATGGAAATCAGTTTTGACTCTAAGATTTTATACCCGATACTTACCTTTATTACATACTCTAGTTAGTCCCCATGTTCGTAGTCGTTCTATGTCTTTATTACATCCAAAAATCTTACCACAACTCCAAAACCAAAAATGGGTCTTTCAATGTACGAGTTTGAACGTCATCTTTCTATTCTACATTAGCAAAGCACCCAAGCAGCGCTTCTATAAATCCCTATTTCGGTAACAGGATTCACAGATGACTCAAAAAAAGCGTTAGTAATTTGAGGCACTGATTTAACAAGTCAAGTAGGTTCTGGCCGATTTACAAAACAAGTTAGTCTTATGATGGTACTAGCCCCTTATCCAAAAAGTGTTATTGTAGGATTACTTTTATCTGATGGTTGATTAAGTAGAGCTTCAGCTACAAATAAGAATTGTAGGTTAGGATTCGCCCAGTCTGGGGCTCATTCTAAGTATTTTTGGTTTGTCTTTTTCTCCTTAGCGCATTACTGTTCTTCTTATCCCATAGTAAGAGATAGAACTAGATTAGGTAAACAAAATATTAGTTTACAATTTTTTACTCGATCCCTAACTTGTATCACTGAACTTTATTTTCTCTTCTATCCTAAGGGAGTTAAAATAGTTCCAGAAGATATTTATAACATGTTAACTCCTGTAGCTCTAGCGCATATGATTATGGGAGATGGAGGAGTTCAAAGACACGGTTTACAACTTTGTACTGACTCGTTCACTATATCTGATGTTGTTCGTTTGATTAATGTTCTAATACTACGGTATACTCTGGATTGTACTTTACAAATGGATAGGCAATATCCTCGAATTTACATTAAACAAGTTTCTATCCCTTTATTACGTTCTATAGTTATTTCACATATGCATCCTTCTATGTATTACAAACTAGGTTTAAAAAATTAAACCTTTATCCCTAGCTAACTATTCGCTGTTTCTATGTATCGGTATATAAAGCTGAAGCTTCTAAATTAAAATGACAAGTAATTCCTTGTTTTGAAATTCATTTACATGTTAAAGATTTAGCATTATTATATAAAATTCAATCATTTTTCGGTGTAGGAAATATAAAAATAGTTTTTATTATATAATATATTATATATTATATACTAAAAACGTAGGCCGATAATAAAGCCCAGAAGGCAACTTATTATGTCCGGTCAATTAAAGATATAATTAATGTAATAATTCCACAAGATTTTGATAAGTATCCCTTATTAACTCAAAAAAGGGCAGACTTTGAATTATTTAAACAAATTGTACAGATATTAATATTAGGGCAAAAAAAAGGTCTTACTATTAATGATTTAAATCTAATTGTAGCCATAAAAGCTTCACTTAATTTAGGTTTATCTGAAAGCTTAAATAAAGCTTTCCCAAATATTACTCCAGTTGCAAGACCCGTAGTTGAAGTTACAGGTATTCAAGATCCTAATTGATTAGCTGGGTTTACTGATGCGGAGGGCAATTTTTATATAGATATCTTTAAGTCTTGGGCTCCTGTTTATCTCCCACGGATTTGCAGTAAAATTAAAATTTAGATTATGTCAACATTCGTCCCCCTGCAACCCCCCCATCAAAGATGAGGGGGGCGTAGGGGGGGGGGGGGGAAGGGACTAGAGATAGTCAATTAATGAGTTCTTTAATTACCTATTTAAACTGTGGTTGATTAGAAGAACTCCCTAAGATACATATGAATTCTATTTTAACTGTAAGTAAATTTTCAGAAATAAGAGATATAATTATTCCCTTTTTCGATCAGTATCCGCTGCATGGAGCAAAGAGATTAGATTATCTGGATTTTTGTAAAATCGCCAATTTAATGGAAGGTAAGCTTCATTTAACAGAGGAAGGATTAGATCAAATCCGGAAAATCAAAGCTGGATGAATACAGGAAGATAATAATTCGCTGGGTTTCCCTCCCCCGGAGGCATTATTCTGAAGCGGACCCGGTAGGGCCTCCGCCCCTGCTTATTGACTATTTATATTTTCTATATAAGGTTTGGGTTCTATTTATAATTGTTATTATGGACTGGGACTAGAGGTTGAATTTCAGGGGTGTCAACCATAGCTTAGACGCGAAAAAGGTCGGGGCCCCCTATTTATTGGCACTATCTTAACACGAGGGTTACGGGGTAAATTCTAACGGATATCTAAATCAATTTTTAAGACCTAATGTACAAAAAGCTTACCACAACTCTACTACAAAGAATGGAAGTTTCAATGTCCGTGTTTGAACATCCTCTTTTTACTCTACACTAGTTCCTTCAATGAGTAGGAACTATTAATAAAAGGGATTTATTTCTCTCCTAGCGCTAGCGAAGGAGAGAAACCTTTATCCTTGGTATATTACAGGATTCACTGATGGTGAGTGGTGTTTTAATGTAAAAATTAGTAAGTCTAAAGGCTACAAAGCTGGAGCTCAAGTCCTAAGATTTAGATTAACTCAACATTCTCGTGACCCAATCGGCATTTAATTAATAGTCGAGCCTCCGGGAGAGCCCACCCCCCCCGCACAATACATCCCCCCCCCCCCCACACTTGTTCGTGGGGGGGGGGGAAGGGGGGGGGGGATGGAATTATGCAATTGTGCGGGGAGATATACAACCCGCTGGGACTAAAGAGGGGGGGGGGGTGTAGGTTCCAGCTCTGCTCTCTCTCTCTCTATTTCACCTTTCATTAGAGACCTATAACCGTATTGAATGAAAGCAGAGAGAGAGAGATTTTTAAAGTTAGGGATTCAGTAAGGTTAAGAGTTCAATCAGTTGAAGAGCTAAGCAAGGTGATAATCCCACATTATTTAAAATACCCTTTAATTACAAATAAACAAGCCCTGGCTGCTGATAGGTCCAGCGACGTTTCCCCCCCCCCTCCCCTCCGGGAGGCGCGGGTCCTTTTTTTCATATATCATTTATCATATATGAAAATAGGGGGAGATATACAACGCGCCTCCCGGAGGAGATCAACAGGAGGGGGGCTAAAGAGGGGACCCGCTGCGCTGGGGGGGGAAACTAATTTGTTTTAGTCTTCCCTTGGTGAGATAAATCTCACCACGTGAAGACCAAAGGCAATAAAAAACAAAAAATAAGCAGGCGGCTGGGTAGTTTAACATCCCCCCCCCCGGAGGAGATAAACTCCTCCCAGGAGGGAGCCGGGGGGGGAAGTTAAACATCCCCCTCTTTAGTCCCCCCCCCCCCCGAGGGGCCCGAGGGGGCCCGAGGGGCCCCGAGGGGGGGGGCCGAGGGGGGCCCGAGGGGGGCCCCGAGGGGGGCCCCGAGGGGGGGGGGAAGTTAAACATCCCCCCCCCCCCGGAGCCGGGGGAGAGGGGAGAGGGGGGGGGGATGTTTATCTAGCCGCGACTCCGCCGTTTCCAACCCCCACCCCACACATGTGTGGGGTGGGGGGTGGAAGATTCGGGGGGGTGCTGCGCTGCCCTCCATACGGCCTACGTTTTTAATATATAATATATAATATATTATATAATAAAAACTAAAAAATCCAAATTTATTTTTTGTAGCTGAAAGGTCCAGCGTTTTATATATATATATATAAAATAGAATTGTTGTAGCAGCCAAAACTATGTTTAGTTAGTTAATAGAAATTATGCGGCTCCGCCGATAAAAAAAAAACTAATCAGATTTTACTACAGAATAAAAAAAAAATATGCTGTGGACTAATAGGTAAGTCATAAATTTTTGATATTTATAATTGAGTGTTCGAGCCACTCCTGCATAAAGTTTATCTAAATTCTCGTTAGTTTAATGGTAAAACAAGATACTTCTGATATCTTAATTTAAGTTCGAATCTTAAATGAGAATATGTATGGAGTTATCGGGAGCTAATAATCCTATGTATGTAGTAAAAAAAAAATTGAAGAGACGGGGGCCTGCATCTAAATACACAGCAAGTGTATTTTAATTTATATATATATATATAAATAGTTTGTTTTTGTTTACAAAAAAAATGCCAAATGCCCCACACGATTTTTTTATAAAAAAAATCGAGTGTATGTAACACCACTACTTATTACTAGAGTCTTTAACCTTACTAAAACCCCATATTTGTAAATTTTAGTAGGTTAAAATAGATGTATACAACACCACATGCCAGGCCCATGCCCCCCTCCTAGAATTATCCTTTACTAAAAGCCCTTATTTTTCAAATAAGGGGTTTTATTAAAGGAATCCTAAGCAGCGTTGGGTTGTGGTGTTATGAAGAGGTTTGATCCCCTTCATAAGGATGTGGTGAAATTTGAAAAAACCTAAAAACCAAGAATCTTATATTTATAAAATATTCTTATTTTAAAAAGAAAGGGGTTTTACGTAGGGGATAAGAATAGCATGTATGCGTGTGGTGCTGTATGTGGTGTCATTTGATCCTCTTCATAAGGGTGTGGTGAAATTTTCAAAAATCCAAAAATAATATTATCTATATAAAAATTTGTACTATATTTTAAATAAATAGGTGTTTTACTTCTGAAATTATATTGGCCCTAGGTGTTATATCCTTCCCCCCCACACCCCCCCCCCAATCCCCCCCCTCTTTAGTCCCGGCTCCTCCTCTTTAGTCCCGGCTCCCCCCCCCCCCCTTGGGGCTGGGAGGGGGGGGGGAGCCGGGGGAAAGGAAGGCTGGGGGGGGAGATAAACTCCTCCCTCCTCCCTCCTCCCTCCTCCCAGGAGGGAGGAGGGAGGAGGGAGGA
>Ga0307508_10004689_pt1 | contig 13243 bp, 15 predicted proteins | sample 9_EM_MG_FD_203089 | JGI IMG/M metagenome (GOLD analysis project Ga0307508, IMG submission 203089) | Populus trichocarpa ectomycorrhiza microbial communities from riparian zone in the Pacific Northwest, United States - 9_EM | ecosystem: Host-associated > Plants > Roots > Unclassified | place... | reverse complement strand
TTGTTCATCACTCTGCACAGCGAGCGCACTAATGGGAGGGCGGGGAGGGATGGATTGACGTTCAGATTATTCTGGCTGGGATTCCAAAACGGGTTTTTGCCTATTCTGTACGTGACACATGACATGTTGAATTTCCCAAAATAGACAATCCACCTCTTGGGATGCCTTGCGGCTAGTTTATATGCCATACAGGTCAGAAGGACAGCTTTATATTCAGGTAGTTACATAGTATGTAAATGGTGAGGGTAGGGGCCAAGTATTTGAATGAAATGAGAGGCTGTTACCCCACCTACAATTTGAGGGGATGGGGGTCATCCAGGATATGTTGAAAGGTTGATAAAGCTGGTAGTCGAAAGAGAAATGCTGGTGGACAGAGGCCAAAATGTGAAACTCAGCAATAAAAATGGACACCTTCAGTGTCACTCTCGTAGCCTTCCTCATCCAAATCAGCCTCCAGATCCCCCTCCTCAATACCATCCTCATCGTCGTCATCATCGTCGTCATCATCGTCGTCATCATCGTCTGCCTCTTCAACCTCTTGTTCATTGGATAAGTCCATGGGTTGTGTTTGGGGTGCTGGGTCATGATTTCCATCTGGCGTCGAAGATTGTGCTAGTAATGACTCCGCATCAAGTAAAGGTTGCTGCCATATCATACGAAAGTGATGGGCGAGGGCACGTTGAAGTTCAGACTGAACTTTTGCGTAGGCAGAAAGACCCTCCAATAGATCCTTGCTGCCTGAACGCTGGTTCTCTTGAGCTGTCCACCACGTCGCCTTCCATTCCAAAAACTCCAACACACGGCACATCTCCTCACATAGCAAAAGCACCTCCTCCTTCGCCTGTGCAGCCCGTGCACGGCTTTTGGCCCACTCTACCCGCAAAATATGGTCACCGGCGCTATCGGTGTCATCAGTACTAGAAGTTGCCAGCCAGATCCATGACAGAGTCCGCCGCGTTTCGCCAGTACCATCACGGCGGGTCCGGACGTCTTTGAATAGTGTGAAGCTGTCAGTCTCAACTGGCCCATCCAGCTCCCTCTCCTGCAAGCCCAGCTGCTCGTCTTCCAACGTGCCTTTCCGCCCCTTTCGCTGGCGTAGCCGATTCAGGTCTTGATAACCACGGATGTCTTCATCGGTGAGGGGCTGCAGCTCCTTTTCCCATGGGCCTGGCCCAGAGAGGTTAAGTTTGGCAGTTCGAGAGGTCCTATATTTCTCAGCTGCAGCCCTTGCTTTGTCATGAACACGATCAATGATAGCACGCGAGCGTAGGCCCTCACGCTGGCCTCGGACATTCTGGTTCTTGAATTTGACCAGGCGAGACTTTACTCTCAGCGTGTGACGTAGGGTTTCCAGGGCGTCAAAGCACTGGGCAGTGCGCAGTTTTTCCTCAATCTCGGGAAGCTTCTCAAAACAAATGCGACGACGGACATCAGTGGGAAGTTGCGAGGGCAACCAAATTGTTGCTTTTTCAGGGTGGCTTGGCTTGTGTGTCGACGAGCGACCGGTCCCGTAGATGTTGTCCTGGTGCTGGAGAAGCCCTGGCATGTAAATGGGTAGTAGCTTCTCCCAGGCGTGTATACGGGATCGAAGCTGGCTGCGCTGCTCTGCCAAACCGCCCTCCTTCCTTGCCGAGGCGTGGGCAGAAACATTCTTTGCCAGCCGTTGAATTCGAGACCTAGGGTTAAAAGTTAGTCAATGCACAAGGACATATCTTTGGTACAACATACTGTGAATCTTCCAAATCCAGCCCTAAGGCAACAAAGTTAAAAGCACTCATAGCGTGCAGAGAAACCCCCCCACTGGCCAACCGATCCTCCTCCTCCTCCGCCAGCTCCTTTTTTGCTTGAGCCTCTGTCATGGCTAATGGAAGAAAACTAAGCATATCATGAAGAAGGAGGCGAGAAGCCACATACCAGCACCTTCAAGGTGGTAGGGGTTCTTCTTCCGCTTAGGAAAACCATCCTCCTCCCATGCAACACACATTGCCTCCCACACCTTTACAACCGTTGCATCCAACGATGCCGTGAGGCCACGATGGCCCTCAACTTGAATGTTTCACTCAGCCAACGAAGCCCAGTACTTCTGCATCAGAGTCTTACCAAGCCCAACATATTTCTGCCAGTTCCAGAAGCTAAAGTGGTCGTCCAAGACGTCATGCCTTGTACCAGGACCTTGGGTTTTGGTTGAATTCCCGACGGCGTTGTGGGACGCCCAAACGCGCTCCGGGCATTCAAGGTCGGACTGGCCTACGCCAGGAATATAGTTCAAAGAATAAACCTGGTGGTTCACAGTGCTGTGCATGGGCTCATGGAGCTTAGGAACGGCAGGGATGAAAGTTGTGGTGGGAGGTAGGTGAAGATGGGTAGGCCAATGCTCGACCATGCGCTTTGCTAAGTTGGTGAACCATTGGCAAGCGATGTCGTAGCTAATGAGGATGAGCAGTAGGGCAGAAGATTGCATAGCAGACGCAAATATGTAGTCCATGTTGGCGTAGCTAGCGAGGCATTCAGTGGGTTAGGTTTACATGAAACCATGGAGGGACGCACCGTTCACCCTTCTAACCATCTCGGAACGCCCACAAAACACCAACGCCGGTATAGCGTAGACCTTGAGAAAATCGGGTGTTGGCTTGAGCAAGGGCTTGAAAACCCACACAAGTGCTGATCTAGCTGACGTTGAGGTATAGGATGGCAACGATTGAACAAAAAGCTTACATCCTCGTCATTTGCCCGCCCCAAAACATAATCCTCATACCGCTCCCGGGCCACCATATATGCCCAGCCAGTGCCTAAGCCAGGATCCTGCGAGTAATTCGAAACAAGCTGGTTCTTGAGCCGGAAATTGGCGTCCATGCAAGCAAACATCATGTAGAGAAACCTAAGGGTTAGGATCAGCATAAGAAAAGCACTGAGCCACCAAGTAACACACCTCTCGCCGGCTGAAGCTTCCTCCCATCCCTCGGGTAGATTGATGCCAGGGTAGGGACAGGAGGGGCAACGAATGGCCAGCTGACCAGGTTTGGTGGCCTCCACTCCAGCAGGGTCATGAGCTCGGCCTCCCCACTTCAATAACTGGAGGTGGCGCCACTGCGTTACCATCCTAAATAGCGAGTGGTACTTTGACTTGGGAGCCGCTACACCATCATTCCGTGTGAGCTTCTCAAGTGCCTGGTAAAAGTGGTAGGTGGACGCCTTGGTCGTAAGGGCGAACTTGTGGAGCTGCTTTAATAGCTCAAATGAAGCACAGGTCCTCACGGCGAGCTGCGATGCTGGATAAAAGCGGCGACGAAGGAGCTGGATATGTTGGGGAACGGCGCGGCCACAGCCACAGTACTGAAACGATACTTCATGAATCCCGTTTGTATGAAGAACGACCATGCTGGAGCGGCAGGGGATGGGGTTCTCACAGAAGCCGCCGGAATGGTTCAGCTGAAGCTTCAGTCCTATCGCCTTAAGGGTAGTAGGGACAAAATGGGTTCCAGTCCACTTCTAAGACAGCAGTCAGTATGGTGTAGATGGAAACGAAGTACACGTGCCTCAATCCTATGAAGGGGATGCATGCGATGGCGGCGGAGGCAGCACGGCATACAGGTCAGGTCAAGAGGTAGGCATTCCACGCAACGGAATTCTGGTGCACTTGGCGATTCAGCGGATCGAGCGATGCAATCAGGGCAAACGATTGCATGCCTGAAGTCACCCCGGCCCTCCAAGCGGACAATCTCGTCAAGGTATGCCGACCGATGAAGCTCCTTCCAAACGACGTTAGGACGTTTCTATCAAGATGTTACAGCACGTAAGTTAACGTAGGGAAAGAATACCAAGGAAACACGATCACTCACTGAAACTCTACTCTTAGCCCGCTTCTTCTTCGAGGCTGAAGGAGCAGCATTCTCTTCGGCCATGACATCGCCCTCAACCACTTCATCGTACCAAGCCCCGTCGGGGTCCAGGGCGAACTCGGGATCGTCCAACGGCAACCAAGACGCGACCACCTTCCACTGTTCGTCAGACTTCTGGGTGAGTTGCCCTGATGGCGCTGTAGCCAAACTGGGACCCAGCCTCGTTAGTCGTCCCTCACGAGCATATACGTTGCGGAAGTCGTCAGATTCGAAGGGAACAAATTCGTGGCGTGAAGCGCCCTCTGCCACAAGTCGATTATCAAGTCGCTGACGCTTAATGGGGTGGGAAGACATGACGCGGCTAATTGTCCGACTCCCAACAAACACGGCGTGACGCGTCTTACGATCACCTGATGAAAAGGCTTCAAACTTTCCAGTGTCCACATTGAAAATTTCACGCATCGCTGTCAAGAGCATGCCCTCGAATCTGGCAGAAGAGGTGAGCCCCAGCCATTTGCACCCCTTTAAAACGCCTGCAACGCCATCGCGCTGAGGGCTGTTCGGACACGGACAGGCACTGAGCTGTACATAATCGTGCCCCCCTTCCAACTTTACCTTTTGAAACCACACAGATGGCAAACTAACGCATGCTTCTTTTAGGATAAGGTCGGACTCCCGTGCGGTGCGCCAAAACATCTCATTGTAGGTGCCAGATTGCTTTCCCTACCAACATGGTGCTCATCCCGAATAGACGGCTCACTCCCCACCCGGCTGGAACAGTTGGCGCATCGAAATCGCACAACAGAACTTCGACTTTGCCAACGCCGTCCAGGCTGAGCTGGAACGCCAGGAGGGCAATTGGCCAGCCGACGACCTCTTCAGCCTTTCCCCCTTGACAACGCCCGAGTCGTCACCACCTTCCTCCCCGAATGCACAGACCTTCGATTTACCAAAAGCTCCGGCCGCAATGCCTACACCTACACCCAACCGACTCCCTGCCCCTAGCACTGAGCCTCCCTTTGCGCATTCAGCCAATGGGGGCCAATCAACGTCGGCCGCCCGGCCTGTAGATCGCAAACGCCGCAAGACCACTCGCTCGAATCTTGCCAGGAAGCGAAAACGGCTCAGCGCGAAAGAGAAGAACTTCGGCTTGGCCGAACCCAGGCCAGAGGTGTACGATAAGTACCTCGGAGCAGCCCGCCTTGTTCGGAGCGATCTGAAGGCTGCCAATGTCCGCACCACCAAATCCGCATACACAGGCTTGAACCACAAAGTCCAGGAGCAGTCGGTCATAGCATTGGAGGACTTACTAGGGCCGGACACCCAGTGGAAATTCAAATTACAGAAGTGGGACGGAAAGTAAGCAGAACAGTGCCACTCCCGTGCTCACTAACTTCTGGCATTTCAGGACACCCATTCCCATTGTTGACAAAGAAGGGCGTGTGGTTGCGCTCCTCGCAGGCCGTCCAGCTGACGAGAACTGGGACGAAGTCCAGGAAGCCGCGGCGGCACTTCTCGAAAAGATACGCGTCGACTGCCCAGAGTTTGATGAAGGCTGCCATTGGCGAGGAGACTTCCCAACCCTTCGGTGTGGGGTGAGCCATGGAGGGGGGCGTACACAGCCCATGAACTTTGTCAACAGTCCAAAGAAGCAACGTGCTCTTGAAGAATTGAACAGCCATCCATCCTTTGTTCGCATTGCCGGCTTTATGAATTGTACGCCCCACGCCTTCGGCACAGCATGCATTGCTAACATCCCCTCAGCAGTCCTCGCCACATGGGCCCCAAAATTACATGAGCACTACGTCAAGAACATCACTTCACTTTTTTCGCACGACAACACCCTATTCCGCCCGTTCCCTCGGAGCATCTTCCCTGCTACTACCTATAATCTAGGTCCCCAAACGACCTGTACACGACATTTCGACTTTGCCAACCTTGCCTACGGCTGGTGTGGAATTGCGGCCCTTGGGAGGTTTGATCCAACGAAAGGAGGTCACCTCGTCCTCTGGGAGCTCGGCTTGGTGGTTGAGTTCCCACCAGGTTCAATTGTTCTTATACCGTCCGCAGTTGTCTCACATTCCAACACTCCAATCATGCCCCATGAGGCCCGGTACAGTGTCACGCAATATGCTGCTGGTGGCATATTTAGGTGGGTTGACTGCAACTTCCGGACGAAGGAGACCTATCTTAAATCCTTGAAGGCCAAAGAGAGGGCTGAAATGGCGGAAAAAGACTCCCAACGGTGGAAGGAGGGAGTTGGGCTGTATCCTCGCTTACCCTATGTACCTGGAATGTAGTGCCAATAAATTACCATAGCTGTTTTCGAAAACATTGGATGCCCACCATTGGTGAGGGATTTCCACCTACGTGAGAATGCCTTAGAGGTGGTCGTCTTTGGGCTGCTTGTGCAAGGTGATTTTGGGCTGCTGCAGCGAGGTGATTTCGGTTTGAACCAAGGTTTGCTATGGAAATTCCATGCCCTTCAGCTGAGCGGAAGTCTCAATACCTACCTATAAGTGAAAGGAATCCAAGCAGGAATTGAAATAAGGTGATTTGTGTGTGGTCATAGCAAAATGTCGGTGAGATAAGGTGTTGGTACATCGATGCACTATGATACTTGTTCAATATATCATGTTTCTGGGTTGCAAAGAACAAATGACAAGGTACAGCATTTCTAAGGAAAAACCAAGTTGCATTCAATAACTATGGATATATTACATACCTTGTCAATGAAAAATAGGAAGTTACTACTAAGATAACAGTGCAATGGTGTTTAGCTTTTGGCTGAGGAGGTGATTTCGGGACTGCCCAAATGGGTATAATCAAACTTAATCTAGCAATCGCGTAACGACGGGGTCAACCGATCATGCCACTGTCACTCTTCAACGTTCAACGTCTGCCCCTACCTTCAACGTCTGCTCCTACCTTCATATGGCCATCTAGTGCCATGACTTCCCCTCAAGCTGACCACACAAAAAGGCTGGAAAATCGACGCAAATACTATGCTGCGTGGGTGTTTCTCTTATTCAAGTTTCGGCTGCATTAACCCATTTTGATCACACCCAGAAACATTGAAAGAGAGCGAAAGAAGGCTCGCGAGAGGGCACAAAGGTGGAGCTCCACTGTGGAACTACTTACTCGTGTGCTCACCTTCCGGTGGAGACGCCTTGAACAGGAAACACCGTTGGAAAGAGGACAGCGAAGGGAACGGCATTGCAAGGCCCAGGGTCGGTACCGAGTGGATAACCGGAGGGCTCTCAACGTAAGCTCGTGGGAGTACAGGTATGTCACCTTCATCTGTCGGAATTTGGTGGGACTGACAAGATGCCTCTCCAGACGGAAAAAAAAATGGGAGAAGGCCAGAGAGCAAGACAATATTGATTTCGAGGAGATGCTACTGGACCAACAAAAGGAAAACTCATAACCGTTTGCCATTTGACTGTTAGTTTACTCCATCCCCCTGCACAGCCAAAGGCTTTGAAACATTCTGTAGTAAGGTTACCAGTATTCAAACCCCTTCACATTTACTAGTAGATTTCAAACGTCCCAAGGTAGCCTGGAATGTTAAATAGGATAACGGCCACAAAGGATAATCAGTATACATTTAATCAATATGAGCAGTGTGTGGCATGTGTCATAAAGGGGGCATGTAACATAAATGAATGATATGGCATGATGGGGCATATGGGTGTTTAGATATTTGGATGGACGGCATAGTGGAGGGGGAGCATGTAGTTCAATCCATAGTGGGTATGAGTAAAAAAAAACTTTGGCAGGAAGCAGAGGACGAAGCGAAAACATCGGTGGCCTAATACATGGCATATTAGCTCTTAGGTTCTAAACAGTGACACATTACTCACTGCATTCGGTTGGCAGACGCAGCTAGTCAGCCGGAGATATATCGCCTGGGGAGGGATCGTTGGCGCTCTCCTCAGAGGAGACAACCACAACCTGGCAGTAATTACTCCCAGAGCCAGCATTAGGCTGTGAGTTCCGGTCGGACACCTCCTCATCAGACTCGGATGAGACCACCACCACTTGATGAGCAGTCACCCTTTCGACAGGGGTACCAAGTTGTTGGCGGTTACGAATGGGGCTGACAATGGCTACCGAGCTATCGGGCGACTCGAACGCAGAGCAGTCAGCCATATACCCCATGCTATCGGCCTGTGAGGGCCCACGGGCCCTGCGGGGAGGAGAAAGGCCTCCAATTCGACTGGTGTGTGTGTGCCGTTCTATCCGTCGATGATTTGAGGGTGACTCAGATGCAGTGCCTTGGTCTGCAGGTCTCTTTCGCACAATTTCGGGGTTAGAGTGGGCGCTTGATGGCAAGCTGCTCAGCGTGGACGACGATGCGGGAAGTGGGGGGTGGTTGGGTTCCAGCACTGAATGCTCGGAGGGGGCTCGAATGTTCATGTCCGCCTGCACACCCAAAGTTCTATGCTGCCTAACGTTCGCGGGACTTTTGCGGCTGGCTTTCTCCGTCTGCACGCCTACAGCCCTGTGTGTCCTGTTATTCACAGGCCCTTTCGGTTTGGCTTCGAGGGCGGCCTGAGGGGGGGGGAGTCTAGAGCCGTAACAAATGGGTCAAAGTGCAAGATGGCTGCCGCTGAAGCAGGCGAGGGTGTTGGGCTGAGGAAAAGGGGGGTGAACATCTTTGCCGGAGGACGTTGGTGCAGTGGGGTGGCAGGTATTTCGCTTAGAGTAGGAAGTACTAGTGCTTTGACTGGGGTAGCGGGTATTTCAATTGGGTTTCTGCTGGAACCGGGTGTTGGGGTGGGTGATATCTCGATCGGGTTTCTCCTAGAGCCAGGGATTGGAGTAGGGGGGATCTCGATCAGGGTTTTCCGGTCTCTGCGTGGATGGGGCACAGCGGCCACGGTCGGATTGATTATGATTTTTGGGGCAGGGGCCCCCGGCTCAGGACCGTAACCTAACGCAACAAATGCCTCCTGGATGGCACGAATGCGTTGTTCGGAGCCCGGAACGCTACGTCCTCGAACAGGCATCTGAGTTGCTATTGGAGCTGGATAAGCCGGGGCTTCATTATGTCCAGGGAAGAACTCACCTGATGAGGACGCATGAGGACCTGCTGCGTTCGAAGCCATGCCGTTGCCTCTTGGGGCAGGCAGAGGCTGGGTGGGCGGTGGCGGTAAGTTCCTCTGGTCTTCTTCACAGGTGGCCAGCGCCTGTGCAATAAGACGTAGACGACGGTCACTGCCTTGTCTACGCGTCGGGGTGGTATGGGATTCTGGGGCGCAGTTTTCCTTAGACGTGGGCATTGGCTTGGAATGTGGGCTATTCAGCAAAAAGATATGGGTTAGCCGTTATATACAGATTGGATCTGGACCCTTACCGCATAGACCCAAAATCTAGAAATAGTGAGAAAAAAAACCACCGTCTTTTGCCTTTCGCTTTAGCCCTTTTGAACTTTCCCTGAAAAAATGTAACCTTTCGTGGCCAAAACCAATGGTCTGGTTTCGAACCAGCAGAACGAGAGCTTGGCGCGCATAAAACCTACCAGAGCGCATGATCGCCAGAAAAAAAGTCAGAAGGAAAAGATGGTGGCGATGGCAGTTCTTCGTTTGCAATCGAATACGGCATGCGGGCGGGGGTTCGCACCTACTGAGGCTTAGAAAAGGCTTTTCGACGAATGGGGGCTCACGAAAGTGGAGGCAACTCAGAGAAGTATACGACCTGTCAGGGGGTCTGGGTCTGCAGGGGATAACTGGATGCTTGAAAAGTGTGGTAACTACCACATGGCGCGATCGGGCGAAGGTTTGGCCTACACCTCATATGGTCAGGTCCAAAGATCAGCCCTAAATTTTTGAAGGTTCGGAGCGTTACAAGTATATTGGTAGATGATCACCGTCCTGAGCCCTGAAGTTTGCTAGAAAATTTCAGGGAACAATTAGGCAGGATTGAGATCAGGTTTGTTTGGACGAACCGAGCCTGATTCCGAACCACAGGGAATGCCGTTCTCCCTTTAGCTGTCAGACGGATGGTCCATATAACAAAGTTGTGTTTGGTAACGGTCGCTAGTGTCCGTCCCCCGAATTTGCTCCCTCCTGTCCATTCCTACAAGTCGGCAGTAAGCAGCCACTGCCACGAATGCTGTCTGGATACTCACCAATTTTGTGTCTAGTCTTAGCGGCAAACAGAGGGCTAGATTCTTCTCTCGCAGTCTTCAGGCTGTCCGTGTGTCTATCCTGCGAATCCGGAGGGTTGCGCTCACCATCAGCTAAAGAACTATGGTTCACCCAGGGGCGTTCAAAGGGCTTCGAAGAGACTTTCTAATGGGCGAGAAAGCAGAATTCACCGCAGCAGTGGAGGGTGGCTACACAAAGGACGCTCTCACCAATATCCAACGTCGGTTCTTCAAGAGATTTCCGCTAAATCTTCCCGATGACGTGGAGCCGTCTCCAGAGCATCTGGCCGCTGTAGACGATGACAAACCCGATGAAGAACTCGAGGAACCGGATGAGCAAGTTATGACCCTCGAACAATACAACGACGCACTGAAGAATCTGGAGGACAGACAAGCGCTTCTGCTGTTTTGAAAGGGAGTGAGTATTGATGTTCAGCCTGATATGGCAATGTCCATGTTTGCGCAACAGCGGATGCTAAGAATAAACTGTTTAGCAAATCAAACGCTGGTTGACTTACCAATACACGAAGGACAGCAACTTCGACCTCGCGGACGCAGGGCCTGACAATCCCTACTGCGTTCTCCTCCACAAGCTTACCGGCGTCGCGATGGCGAAGCCCAGGTGTAGGCCAGCTGGCAATTTGTGGAGGAAAGGCCATCGTGAGGAGATAGAGGCTGAGGTTCATCGGCGAGCGGCAGCTCAGGGGACCGATCCAAAGATTCTTGCTCCATTGCGCGAAGCGATAATCAAGGAGCTGTTCGGCGGATTACCGAAAGAGGAGCAGGCGGACTGGGCAAGGTTGGCAAAGGGTGAGCACGAAGATGCGGTAAAGGCGTGGAAGGGAGAGGTTGGTGCACCACCCTCTACTGATCCTAAGGATCGTCAACGGTAAGTGTCCACGGCCTTTTTGGGATACTCTTTGTTGAAGTTATCGCAGTTGTATTCAGGGCCTTACGGCGTTCGCTCTTCCAATTTTGGATCTTATTTGCCAAGCTACTGGCTGGAAAGCTACCTTGATGGTAGGAGGGCCAGAGCCGGCTCATGAGGGTAGGCTAAACGTTATCAGGTTGGTTTCTTCGAAAATACAACTTTATTGTGCGGCTGTGCTGACTGTTGTCTCAGTATGCATTCAGGAACGACTAGTGGCGATATCAAAATGAACTTTGCACGGTCCGAAAGCGAGCGGTATACAAAATATTTCCTGCCAATTTTTGGCGACTTTTTGAGAAAGTGCTACAGTAAGTCCCGGCTTGCATAACCTCTGTCATAGGGTCTCACTAATATCAAACCACAGCACCTGAAGATTGTCGTCGGCGTGCGTTGCCTGATGATGCGTTCGAGAAGATGGCTGACATTGTCTTGGAGGGTGGTGCGGTTGACGTCAACTCGGTCCTTTTGGACTCTGAGCCAAAAGAGCAACCTGCAGCTATGCGGACTTCCTGCTCGACTGGTATATCGCCCCAAAATGTTTCATTCCAATACTCTGATGAGCGCCCGGAGTCCAAGGTGTTGGGCGATCGTACTCCTTCTCCATGTCCCTCTCAACCTCTCAGTCCTCAGAGTTCCATTCGTCGCAGCCTCACGCCACTACCTTTGCAGAGTCCTCGTCTTTCTCCCGGTCTAAGTCTTCGGCATACCATTTCTCGCAGTCCAACGCCTTTTCCCTTGCAAAATCCCAGCCGTGTGCAACCCGCTGGCGGTCCACATCCTGAGGACGTGGCTGACCAACCAGCTGTTCCCATCGCGTTCATGCATCCGAGTCCAACACGCACCTCTGTCACTGGTTCCATGACGTCTCCTGCAGCCGATTCCCCCCCTGTGTCCGCTCAACAAAGCATAATACGCCCTTCCCTGTCATCTGTTGTGAAGTCAGCTCAGCCTCTGAACCGCCGGCAAAAGAAAGGACGCGTCCAAAACCAGGTTCTGACCCAACCAGTGAATATCTCGTTACCATCCGATACGCTGCCATCCACCATACCTGCCAAACGCCAGTTGAAAACAGGTGGTCGTAATGGAGATATACTCACAAAGAAGGCTCGCACCGATTCTACACCTACCAAAGTCAATACCCCTGCATGGTTCAGACAGTCCAAAGGCCTTTTCCTTTCGGAGAGTCTTGGAAGTGAATGGTTACAGCTCGTGGGGGCATGGGGGAGATTTGAGGAGCAGGAGGGTTACAAGGAGCAGGGCAAGCTGCCTTCGAAGGGCCGCCCAGACGTAGTCCAGCTGTGGATCAGTCGCGCGCGGTCTACCACATGGAGGCCTTTGATCAACGACACGAAAGCTTACAGACTGGCGTTCAATGCGTGGTGGGCCCAACTTCAGCCTGCATGGCGCATTTCGGGGGATGGCACTGTCGATTCTCAACTCCTGGATGGCAACTGGGATTGTCTGAGGAGGCCTGGCTTGAATGGCCTTCAAAGCATTGTTGCTGCTCTCTTTTTTTGGGGGATATCTGATCAAAAAGGGGGTGCTCGTAAGTCTTGGCTCTCTGCTGTTATCAAATGCCTCGCTGTTTTCAGCTGTCTTAACAAGTCCTGAAACTCTCCCTGCCTCGTATGTTGTCTTCTATATCTCGTCATGTCCTTTATACATTTTTTTCTGGACTTAATAGTCTACATGTAATTACTTCAATATAAAGTTGTCCTTCTGACCTGCATGGCATATAAACTAGCCCCAAGGCATCCCAAGAGGTGGATTGTCTATTTCGGGCAAATTCAACATGTCATGTGTCACGTACAGAATAGGCAAAAACCCGTTTTGGAATCCCAGGCGGAATAATCCAAACGTCATCCAAATCCATCGTTCCCAATCCATCCCTCCCCGCCCTCCCATTAGTGCGCTCGCTGTGCAGAGTGATGAACAAATATATAAAGCATTTATTTGTGTAGTTTCCGGGGCAAAAATGGTGCTGAGGGGCGTGCTGCAGGCCGAATACCGCTTTGGGCAGTGCTCGGCTGCCATTGAAGGTAGTAGGCTATATTTAGAACGTCATCCAAATCCATCATTCCCAATCCATCCCTTCCCGCCCTCCCAAGGGCCCGCTCACTGTGCAGAACAATAAATAAATATCATTGCATTATTTCGGCGCTTTTCCCACGCCCAAAACGGTGCCCAGGAGGATGCTACAGCCTGAAAACCATTTTGGGCAGTGCCGGCTGCCATTTCGGGTAGTGTGGCTATTTTTAGAACGTCATCCAACATCCCCCTTCCCAATCCAGCCCTTCCCGCCGTCCCGAGGGCCTGCTCACT
>Ga0307508_10004688_pt1 | contig 13246 bp, 14 predicted proteins | sample 9_EM_MG_FD_203089 | JGI IMG/M metagenome (GOLD analysis project Ga0307508, IMG submission 203089) | Populus trichocarpa ectomycorrhiza microbial communities from riparian zone in the Pacific Northwest, United States - 9_EM | ecosystem: Host-associated > Plants > Roots > Unclassified | place... | reverse complement strand
CATTGGTGCTGACGGTGACTGATGCAAGCAATTAGGTGAATATATTCAACAGATACCTACCTTATCAGTATATATTTGGACCGTTCGCGGTGTCAGTCCCGATCGGTGAACTGTGGATTTTCCGACACGGCGATGGGATTGGTATGCCTCAGCAGTTGTTCAGCTTGCTGGAAAGACAACGCCCCTGGGGTAGATATCAAGATTCCTTGCCATAACTCATCCTTCGGTCTTTGTGGTACGTCATGCCCAGCTGGCTACTATGGCCAGCACTGTGCCCAAGCTGATCGTTGCGAGTAAGTGTATCTTTCGCAAAGTGGAAACTAGGACTAAAAAAATGTTCCCATATACTAGTTGTCAATTAGTGAAGGGTAGGGGTTGTGACCAGGTCGGTCCTTGTCTATGTGGAGTCGTGAACACAGGAACATGGAAGTTTTGCAAAGACTGTTGAAAAAAAGATGCAGGAATGAGCGGCATGAATTGCAATGCACATAAACATCTTATAATATAAATTCTCTTCTATATTATCATGCGCCATTTTACTGCAACACCTCTTATGTCCTGGAGTTTCGACGCCCGTCTGGAGCATTCGAAATTCCCTGTGACTGGAATTTTTGCATTTCTGTAATCAGTCAGTCTTGCATATTACAGTATGGAGACATTTTTCATCAGAACGATACCATCTCACCGTAAAGAAGGAACTCCAAGGCGCAAAATTGCTGGAGTCGAAGACAGAAATAAAGGTCAGTATGCTACTGTAACATATCCGAGTCCGCCACTGGGACCCAGGGCCCCAATATATGTGCTCTACGATCTCCTGGGGTGCCATCACATGCCAGCTAGCCAACGTGCACTACTAGAGTGCCCTATAGCAGTCGTGAAGGTCGCTTTGACAAAAATCGGCGACGACTCTTGGATACTAAGCCCTTCACAATTCCTTCCTCATTCACATTTCGATAGATACTACTCCAACACCGAATGGACTTTGATGCCCAATCCTACGTCAAAAAACTTTGTTTTCTGATTTTCGCGCACGTCGGATAGCTGAGATGTTGTCACGGTTCTGCGAGCTCTCACCCAATTTGTTTTCTTCGAGAACTCCATGTTCGTCTAAGAGTTATAGCAGAGAAGTTCTATTACCTAACCTGGTCTTCGAAAGTCAAGGTCTATGCTCGAGAGGAACTGCACTGGATGAGAATGGATGAGTTCCTGATTGTTGCTCAAACTCGACATGACCGCTTTTGACAATATTCCACATTATACCGGTGCTTGGCTGCCTGATACGGGCAAACATCATATCAATAAATACCATAGAGGACACATCGAGCTCTGTATGTACTATGTCACTGAATCTAAAGGCTTTCGAACCATTTGACGACACTCACTTCATCTTGCTCCTTATCCATATTCCCTGACCCGTTCAAGTTATTACTATCTTCCGGCAAGTGTTCCCTTCGCTCGTTACCATCGGTTTGCTACTTTATCATTGGCGCCATCGCTCACTTCTGGGAGTGTTACATCCACACCATAGTTACTGACATCGCCCAGTCGGGACTCCGACTCCGAGCAAAGGAATGTATCTTGCACCCAACTTTAAGTCATTGCAGCACAGTGGATATAACCAAACTCACCGCAGCTAAACAAAGGTCTTGAATGCTTGATAATACTGAAGAATGGTAGTGCGATTCGCCGCTCATTCACTGGGGGCGATCTGGGTATGCCGATAAACTACGATCAGCGAAGGCTCAAATTCCCTTGCAAGGGGTCTGGGTGTACTTCACATGTATGAAGTCTTTTTATCCGGATGAAAACCTACGACAAAACGTGTTATTAATATTATGCAGCATAAGAAATGTAAAAGTAAAAAACGTTCGGGCATAACAGGATGAGGTCGAGGCATCAACACACTAACCAAGTGTCTGGAATCAGCTCGACAAGCTCAGCCACTGTCGTCCGTTCACCTGGATCATAAGCAACCAGCTTCCTTGTCATCAACTCAAACCGCATTTTCCCCTGTTCGTTTAGGCGACTACAGCTCAACCGCCGGTCAAAATTACGCCGACGTTTGCGATCAGCAACCCAGAGCCCACTAACCACCGACATTCCGGCAACCTTCCACCATCTCAGCCAGGACTTCATCCAACTTCGCGCGGTTGGAATGGGAGAGAAAGAGGCAACCAGACACGAGGTAGTACATTAGAACGGCGAATGCCCACACATCCACTATAGGGCTTGGGACGTCGCCCAACAGAGTTTCTGGAGCAGCGTACATCCGAGCTGTTTGAAACTTGTGAGTGATCCCTAGCTGGATTCGCTGACGTTGCAGATTCTGATGTACACTTGCGAGGGGTCGGAGGGACAGAGCTTCAAGAGTGAAGTCGGACAGGAAGTCAAGACCATGTACGCAAGGACGTGTGGAGAAGAGGGTGCGGCTTCGATTGACCATTGTAGGCATTGCAGGCACACGGTGCGATGACGAGGTGGGCCCAAGTACTGGTATACTTCTTCTTGAGAAGACCAAGAGTTATTGAAGGCGAAAGGAAAAGTATATTTCCGAGATGAAGGGTCTATAGACAAGACGGACAAATATTACCACAGTGACGCAGAGTTGGAGCTCGAGCCTCAGGAGGGATTCCAGGGAAGGGGGAGGTAAGGTTCGTTCATCCGGTCCGGTTTGTGGGAATACAGATTTTGCTCTTCGTGCTGGCCAGTGCATTCGCGCCCCTCTGGAATATTGGATCTTCTCAATCTTTCTGGAGAGCTGCACTACGCATCTTGTTCGATCGACCAGATAATGGAACAAAGTAATTCGATGCCTTCCACGGACACCCCAAGCTACACAGTATGGCCATGACTCGTATCTAGAAGTTTGCACTTATTTTGTCAGGTCACTGAATTCTCTGGTGAACAGGCAGACCTAGATGAGGGTATTTCACTGCACCGAGATGCACTCGAGCTGCAACCAGCAGGCCATCCAAATCGATCTGCCTCCCTCAACAATCTCGCGACCTTGCTAAGAATGAGATTTGAGCGGTCAGGTGAACATAAGGACGTAGACGAGGCCATTCCACTGCGCCGAAGTGCCTTCAAGCTGTTCCCAGCAGGACATCCAGATCGATCTGCCTCCCTTAACACTTTCGCCAACTCGCTACAAGCGGGGTTTGAGCAGTTAGGTGAACGTGAGGACCTAGACGAAGCCATTTCACTGCACCGAGATGCACTCGAGCTGCACCCAGCAGGCCATCCAAATCGATCCGCCTCCCTCAACAATCTCGCGAACTCGCTACAAATGAGATTTTCTCAGTCAGGTGAACGTGAGGACCTAGACGGGGCCATTTCACTGCACCGAGATGCACTCGAGCTGCACCCAGCAGGCCATCCAAATCGATCTGCCTCCCTCAACAATCTTGCGAACTCGCTAAGAACGAGATTTTCTCAGTCAGGTGAACGTGAGGACCTAGACGGGGCCATTTTACTCCACCGAGATGCACTCGAGCTGCACCCAGCAGGCCATCCAAATCGATCCACCTCCCTCGACAGTCTCGCGAACTCGCTAAGAACGAGATTTTCTCAGTCAGGTGAACGTGAGGACCTAGACGGGGCCATTTCACTGCACCGAGATGCACTTGAGCTGCGCCCAGCAGGCCATCCAAATCGATCCGGCTCCCTCAACAACCTTGCGAGCTCGCTACAAACGAGATTTTCTCAGTCAGGTGAACGTGAGGACCTAGGCGAGGCCATTTCACTGCTCCGAGATGCACTCGAGCTGCGCCCAGCAGGCCATCCAAATCGATCCGGCTCCCTCAACAACCTTGCAAGCTCGCTACAAACGAGATTTGAGCAGTCAGGTGAACGTGAGGACCTAGGCAAGGCCATTTCACTGCTCCGAGATGCACTCGAGCTGCGCCCAGCAGGCCATCCAAATCGATCCGCCTCCCTCAACAATCTTGCGAACTCGCTACAAACGAGATTTTCTCAGTCAGGTGAACGTGAGGACCTAGACGAGGCCATTTTACTCCACCGAGATGCACTCGAGCTGCGCCCAGCAGGCCATCCAGATCGATCCGCCTCCCTCAACAATCTTGCGAACTCGCTAAGAACGAGATTTTCTCAGTCAGGTGAACGTGAGGACCTAGATGAAGCCATTTCACAGCACCGAGATGCACTTGAGCTGCGCCCAGCAGGCCATCCAGATCGATCCGGCTCCCTCAACAACCTTGCGAGCTCGCTACAAACGAGATTTTCTCAGTCAGGTGAACGTGAGGACCTAGGCGAGGCCATTTCACTGCTCCGAGATGCACTCGAGCTGTGCCCAGCAGGCCATCCAAATCGATCCGCCTGCCTCAACAATCTTGCGAACTCGCTACAAAGGAGATTTGAGCAGTCAGGTGAACGTGAGGACCTAGGCGAGGCCATTTCACTGCACCGAGATGCACTTGAGCTGCGCCCAGCAGGCCATCCAGATCGATCAGGCTCCCTCAACAACCTTGCGAGCTCGCTACAAACGAGATTTGAGCAGTCAGGTGAACGTGAGGACCTAGGCGAGGCCATTTCACTGCACCGAGATGCACTTGAGCTGCGCCCAGCAGGCCATCCAAATCGATCCGGCTCCCTCAACAACCTTGCGAGCTCGCTAAGAACGAGATTTTCTCAGTCAGGTGAACGTGAGGACCTAGGCGAGGCCATTTCACTGCTCCGAGATGCACTCGAGCTGTGCCCAGCAGGCCATCCAAATCGATCTACCTCCCTCAACAATCTTGCGAGCTCGTTACAAAGGAGATATTCTCAGTCAGGTGAACGTGAGGACCTAGGCGAGGCCATTTCACTGCTCCGAGATGCACTCGAGCTGTGCCCAGCAGGCCATCCAAATCGATCCGGCTCCCTCAACAACCTTGCGAGCTCGCTACAAACGAGATTTGAGCAGTCAGGTGAACGTGAGGACCTAGGCGAGGCCATTTCACTGCTCCGAGATGCACTCGAGCTGCGCCCAGCAGGCCATCCAAATCGATCCGGCTCCCTCAACAATCTTGCGAACTCGCTACAAACGAGATTTTCTCAGTCAGGTGAACGTGAGGACCTAGACGAGGCCATTTCACTGCTCCGAGATGCACTCGAGCTGCGCCCAGCAGGCCATCCAGATCGATCCGCCTCCCTCAACAATCTTGCAAGCTCGCTACAAACGAGATTTTCTCAGTCAGGTGAACGTGAGGACCTAGGCGAGGCCATTTCACTGCTCCGAGATGCACTCGAGCTGTGCCCAGCAGGCCATCCAAATCGATCTGCCTCCCTCAACAATCTTGCGAGCTCGCTACAAACGAGATTTGAGCAGTCAGGTGAACGTGAGAACCTAGATGAGGCCATTTCACTGCACCGAGATGCACTCGAGCTGCGCCCAGCAGGCCATCCAAATCGATCCGCCTCCCTCAACAATCTTGCGAACTCGCTACAAACGAGATATTCTCAGTCAGGTGAACGTGAGGACCTAGACGAGGCCATTTTACTCCACCGAGATGCACTTGAGCTGCGCCCAGCAGGCCATCCAGATCGATCCGACTCCCTCAACAATCTCGCGACCTCGCTAAGAACAAGATTTGACCAATCAAGTAAGCATGAGGACCTGGATGAAGCTATTCAATTATTCCAAGAATCCCTCAGCACACATCCCAGTGGACATCCTTCTGTATGTCGTATTTCGAAGAATTATGGGAATGCACTGATGCATGCATACCGCCATACTCGAGAGCTGAAATATATCGAAAAGGCTATGGCTACTTACCGAGATGCAGTGACATGTCAAAATGCATCTGTCTCTTTACGTTTCAGGGTTGCGAGATCTTGGGCGCAATATGCAGATGAACACAGTCACAAGTCGGCTCTGGATGCTTATCAGGCTGCAGTTGAGCTTCTTCCAGGTCTGGCAATACTTGGTTCAGCTTTACCAGCGCGGCGGCGGGCCTTGACATCTGGTAGCGATGGCTTGGCTCGTAATGCTGCAGCTTGTGCTATTCGATCGCATCAGTATAACAAAGCAGTGGAGTTCCTCGAAGAAGGCCGTGCTGTCTTTTGGTCGCAGGCCCTAGAACTTCGTACACCAATGACTCGCCTCCGTGACAAAGCACCTGTGCTCGAGAGCAGACTGAAATCTCTCTCTTTTGCGCTTGAGCAGGGTTCCCTTCGAGATACATCTAGGGATCCGACCGACAGCCCACAGAAATTGATATCGATGGAGCAGGAGGCACGCCATTTCCGTCGTCTCAACACTGAGTGGTTGGAAACGTTGGCAGAAGTGCGAAAGCTGCCCGGCTTCCAAGACTTCTTGCGCCCGAGCCGACTCTCGACACTGCAGAGTGCTGCAGTCGATGCGCCTGTAGTCATTCTCAACGCAAGCGAATCTGGTGTCGACGCTTTAATCATGACATCATCCGATGTAAAACACATTCCACTCCCGAACTTGTCTTTTACTGCTATCAACCAGCTCGTCAAGTTGATACGAACGGCGTCTGCTGGAAACTCCTTATGTCAAGGGTCTCTTCACCCAAGTATTGACGGTATTTTCCGACGGATGTCATTCAACTCCGATGTTGAGCGATCTTTGAGGCAGTCGGTTGAATCCCGAGCGGGGAAACCGGTATCAAACACCCAAATAGTAGATTCTGAGGTTATTTTCCGCCGTGTTCTGCATGTGCTATGGGTATTAGTCATGCAGCCTGTGATTGAGTCATTAAATCTCGAGGTCTGTCAATCTATTTTATGACAAATTCTTCTTTGGCTTATTGTGCTGTCTAGAAATCTACCGACCCACCAAATTTGAAGTGGTGTCCCACCGGGCCGTTTGCTTTCTTGCCAATACATGCAGCAGGCATTTATACTGCGGAAATGGCGATAGGCGTCTCTGATTATGTTGTATCGTCCTATGTGCCAACAATTGGTTCACTCCTCAGAGTTCCTCCGACCGCTCATCCTACATGTTCCACCAAGCTGTTCGAGATGATGGTGGTCATTCAACCCAAAACGCTTCCCTATGCGAACCAAGAATTGCAGAACATTGCACGCCATGTACCCAACAAATGTCTGGTCAAGCTGGGAGTTCCAAGAGCCCCTGCTACCGTGAACGAAGTTGTATCTCGTCTTTCAGCTGTTTCGATAGCTCACTTCGCATGCCACGGTGTACAGAACAAGAAGAATCCCCTAGAGAGCTCTCTCATTCTCGAAGATGGCCGGCTTCAGATATCCCGTATCATGCAGGAGTCAACTCCAAATGCGTCGCTTGCTCTTCTGTGTGCATGCGAGACGGCCATGGGTGATGAAGATCTCCCTGACGAGGCTATACATCTTGGTGCGACACTACTGTTTGCTGGTTTTGGTGGAGTTGTTGCGACGATGTGGTAAGTTGAGTAGTTGGGCTTCAGAATGGTGTTCTTATTTTTTTTCTCAGGTCTATTGCTGATGCCGATGGCCCAAAAATTGCAGATAGCTTCTACAAACATCTTTTCAAAAACTATAACAAGGTGGACAGCGTCGGACCTGATATGACACAGGCCGCCCGAGCGCTTCATCATGCTGTCGCCAAATTGCGTTCTGAAAATGTTTCTTTCGCACGTTGGGTACCCTTCATTCATCTGGGGAAGTGATGGATAGGCTTGTATCGGAAAGAACAGGTCAGTTGTCAGTTGCTTGAGTTTATGCTTGTACCCATTTCGAAGTTTCTTATTTAAACCGTATAATCTATATACCTCCTTACAAATATACTCATCGAAAGATATGTATTCCAACTCGCTTCCAAGGAGTTCCAAATCCATCTGGGACGTGTTTCATTCGACAATGTCGGGTGGCTGTCAGGAACTTGAACAAATATGCACAACTACTTCGGAGCTAGGCTTACGTTGGCCCAGTACTAAGATGCCTTGGAAGCCAACATCGTTTCAAAGCTCCCGCTCAAATCCCAGTCAGGCCCTACGATAACCGCAACATCCCAAGCGTCTCGTCGATACCCTTCCAACGGTTTCACAAGAAGTAAGTAAACCATCACATCGACGACTGCCGCATGTTCTGACTTGATTTAAAAAGATCGACTTGCGTCAAGTTAATATATCCATCGGTCTCAACGACCTCATCGTTGACTCTCACTTACGCCTCAAAGCAGGCGTTCACTACGCGGTCAGAAGTCATGTAGATTTCCACTCGCCCGACTCTGGAGCTATCCCTTTCTAGCTCATCGGGAGAAATGGAGAAGGAAAATCTTGTAAGCTCTTTCAATACTATCTGTCGACACTCACTCATTCATCACCAGCTTTATTGGTTGCCATCTCCGATAGAATCATACCAGGGATTCCAGACAATCTCCGGGTTTCTCAAATCGAAATCGATAACAACAAGAACAAATTTGTATTCGCAGGGGAAGACACGGAAACGCCGCATAATAGGTTTCCAAACTCTTACGTCCTCAATAAGGCTGCATCTGATTTCAACAGTCCTTTTGAAGGCCCATGAATCCTCTTCTGCTACGGCAATAGCGAAGGCTGATCGCCCAAAGGATAAGCGGGACTCGAGGCTTGGAGGCTCGAAAGCAATGGTTAAAAGCGGAAGCAAGAGTGTCGGGGTACGAACAAAGGTTAGTTTAGTCTCTCTCGCAGCCGACGCTCCATCTTCTTTCGCTACAACTTCTCTCTCTCTCTTTTCCAAGACTCTCACAAGATGACGAAACAGCAATGTCTCTTGAAGCAACTGAATTACTTTCAGACGTGCAACACACCCTTGATGTCGTACGTTATCCTACCAAATGGCTCCTTGATTTCATCGCTTAATATATCCTTTTGAAGGCTGAATGCACAGTCGACAGAAGCTCGTACCCGTGCCATCCTATTAGGCCTTGGCTTCAAGCAAAACAAACTCGATGCCAAATTCAACACGCTCAGTGGTGGTTGGTGTTCTCGGTGCTCGCTTGCAGCTGCACTTCGCCTGATCTGGTAATAATCATAAAATTCATTCAACATGAATTTCCTTGACTAACATCCGGAAAGTTGATATTAGACGAACCCACCAACTACTTGGATATCACATCGGTTTTATGGCTTCAGAATTACCTCAACTCCTTCGCCTCTACTCCTCTTGTTGTTGCTCATGATCACGAGTTCATTGATGCTATAGCCCGAGAAATTATCACCCTTCGAAACAAGACTCTCACCTATTTTGACGGCAATTTAACTGAATACGAACGCCATACTCGTGCAGAAAGGGCAGGAAAAAATCGTATGAAAGAAGCCATGGACAAGAAGAGGAGTGCAATTGAGAAGTCGATCGGAAGAGTGCCAAGAAGACGGGAGATGAAAATCGGGCGAGAATGGTCAAGTCGAGGAAAAAGAAGTTGGAGTACTATGGAGCCAAGCGCCAAGGGCACTCGGTGAGAGTTCAGAGAGTTCTGGAACATCTCTTCCCCTCTTCTTACCGTCTATGGATAGATTCCAATTGAATCGTGATTTGGCTGGGTTCATCTTACCACGAAGAGCTGGATTGACCGATTGAGCTCTCCTTTCCTGACCCTGAGATGAGAGCCCCAGGAAATCGCATGGGTTCGAACAGCGTTTCTTTTGCCTATCCTGGCATGAACACAATGACTCTAGAGAATGTAACGCTCACCATCCATCCTGGTACACGAGTAGGATTGGTTGGAGAGGGTAAATCTACGTTGGTGAAATTACTCATTGGGGTTCTACGTCCTCAGAAAGGCACCGTCGAACGTCATTCGCGGCTTCGATTGGGATACTTTGACCAGCACTCTGTTGAGATCCTATCCGTCTCTGAAGTAACGAGCATATGTGCTTTGAAACACTTCGGGGCAATTGAAAGAGAAGCATGGTATTGAAATTGATGAACAAACTGGACGATCTGTTCTTGGTTCATTTGGTTTGCGTGGACGCATGGCGACCAATCCAATTGGAAGGCTTTCTGGAGGGCAAAAGGTAAGACACTTTTTTTTGTGTATGATTGTTCATCTTCTGAGAAATGCTCCCCTCCCCTCCACTTTAGGTTCGCCTGGCACTTGCACTGATAATTTATCCTGCTCCTGACCTGTTGGTGCTCGACGAAGCTACAACTCATTTGGATTAAGACACCATTGTTGCCTTTATTCGAGCGCTTCATCGCTATGTGGGTGCTATCTTACTGGTCAGTCATGATCGGCACTTTACACGTTGTGTCGTTGAGGGAGCACCTGTTTTGTCACTCTCGAGTGACTCGGAGGAGGGTGGGGAGGGAGAATATAGCAAGGACGAAGACTCTGAAAAGGTTGTGCTGTAGGTGAAGGGAACTTGGTGGAGGCGTTGATGAATATGTGGTGGAGAAGCGGATGAGGAACCTGGGAAGTCTTTAGATTGTTTTTCATTGAAAATCAAAATGGTTACAAGAAAAATATATGTAGTACTGTAAACCGATAAACTGATATACAGAATTCAAGTCGAAGTAGAGCCCCCGGGTACAGAAACTCCAAAGGGATGTTTGAACTTGGGTGCGTAAGTTTCTGGAGATTAAAATGCCTTTTCTGAAAATACGCGCCCAAAGATTATGTAATTGAAGTAGCTTGCAAAGTTGAGTGCCACTTAGGGTCGACTTCGTGTTCGCACACATAATTATGACTTCCATATATATTTAGACACGCTTGCTTCCCACCACGTCGACTTGCACGCAGCGGCTCTGCTGTATAACCTACAACCAAGTCATTACTGTAATCCTTCAAGTTGGCAAATAGCAGGGTTGGGGTATGAAGAAGAAGTGTCACAATTGTGGTACTTATGAAAGGTAAATATTCAACCGAACCCCAACTTCAATGTACCAACGCTGGTTGCGATCCAGGAACCGGCACGCCAGAGATAAAACCTGATGCTGGTACAATCCTTTTCGTTCCCCATGTCGGGCTCACTCCCCCCCGAGCTCATTAATTCGATACTGTCCCACTTGTGCGGTACTCCTTCAATTGCAGAATGTGCCTTGGTCTGCCATTCGTGGCTGCCGAGCGCGCGATACCATCTTTTACCCCCGCCCAAAGTCCTGCATCTCGACCAAATCCAAATCATGGAATTTCTCCATCTTATTGATTCACCTCGATCCACGCTCTCCTTGGTATCATTCAGTTCATTACATCTCGCACAGGACAGGGTGGTCATGGACTGGGCCAACCCTATACCTCCCGAGGGAGATGCATGGAGGAATCACACAGCAATTCGCGACTTCTTCGTCAGGGACCTAACATTTCCCTCTATTACATCACTCTTCCTGGAATGTATCGATTGGCGAACGCTGTCACCGACGGCGCTTACTTCTCTCCATAGCAGCTACAAGTCTGTGAAGGAGTTGGAGCTCAGATGGATCGCATTTACCTTCCATGAGCTCTGCAATCTCATAGCAGCCCTTACAGCCTTGGAAAAGATCACAGTCGGTGAAGGGGTACCGTTTGATTCAGCTCCTTGGACCGTCGATTCCGTCCAAATGACACATCCCTGTCTTTGCAAACTTGTGTTCAGTTACCCTCCTCCTTCCTGGATGATTCAATTCTTTGCCAGAGCTATCGGGTATACAGCTGGAATTGTCGGGGTTTCCATTGATCTACAATGGCAGCAATTCAAAGCATGTGGAGAGCTCTTGGAGGCGGCTGGGACAAGCCTACAAGCATTGAGGCTTCGAGCTTCACATTATAGCCTTCCTTTGTCAGTTGACGATGCGGGTGCGATTTCTTTGCTGGGCCCTATGCCAATAAACTGACGTTTTTGCAGTTTCTTTCGCCGAGCTTCTCGCTTTCCCGCGAAACACAAACTTGCAAGAAATCGAACTGAACACGGTCAATGAAATTACCCTCAAGCTATTCCTGCAGGGCTTGAAGTTGAACGCCAAACCCAACCTGCGCAAACTGAAGTTGGGACTGGCAGACCGGGATGACTTGGAGAAATGGACAGGAAATTGGGTGCTTGCAGACGAGGCATTGTCGACGATGTTGCTGAAGGATCCAAAGTTGATATTGGAGCTTCCTTCTCTCCGGGGTGAACTCTGGAATTACAATTCAGATGACGTTGAAGTGTTCGAAGCCGCTTATCCTCAGGAGTCATTCAAGATGCTGAAGAGTCTGTTGCCTCGGACGGCAGAATGTTGGAAACTCGAAGTCGAATTTCGTGACTAGAGTTATTTACTCAGTCGTGCGCAGCCGTGACTGTACCCGAATGACTGCTCACAGTTTCCGAAATGCCAAAGCTTTCCCCCTAATCAACCTGACGTCCCGATCAGAATTCGAAGAAACAAGACTCCAGTGTTCAAAGAACTCGACTGACCTAGTGCCGAAATCTGGCCCTGGGTCACAGAGCTCGGTGACCAGGCCCAGGGTCTGGAAATTCAGCGCATCTGATTCCATTCTCGCATTTCCCGCCGTTTCCTCGTTCTCGAATTTGGATTTTACTACAGCAAAGACATTTCAGAAATATCGTCAGATGAATTTGGCGCAAGGACCTTGCCCATCGCAGCAGCTGGTGGGGCCGCAACAGTGCAGTCAGAAGTACGCATTTTTCTTGGGTCCAGTCGTTGCCTCGGTCACAGCAGACGACCTGCGTTTTCTCTTCTGTACCTTCTGAGACGCAGGAAAAATGGATGCAGGAGATGGTTCAGAGAGCGGCATCTGAGGGTGGGCCGCCTGGCGGTGGCAGTGGTGGAGTGCTGATTCCAACCGTGTATCGTCGTCGATGGACCTGGAATCATCATCTCTCACAAAATCACTCATCCAACTTGTATAGGCACTGCCGGGTTTCAACCCTCTGAAAGGAGTCATAGATTGGATATGTTCTCCACAATTGTTACGTGGTGGAGGAGACGAAGCTGAGAGCATCCTCGAAAATTCATCTGCGATGCTGGCATCCTTCAAAATGCAGTAGATATCTGGTGAAGCACCCCAGATCGAAACCATGTATGCATTGCAGGCGTCCAGCGCTCGTTGCCTCTCTTCCACCTCTGCGTCCTGTTCTTTAATAACTGCCGTTATCGCCCCATCCCGTTTGACCCCATGAAGCTTTTCTTGGGCATTCCGGAGTTCTTTCTATGATGATGAGCCACATTGGCTATCATTCCTCTCATCGTTGCACCAATCGAGGGCATGGGTTTTTTTGCGTGGTACGCAAGTGCGTCGAGTGCAACTGCCACGCAATTCAAAATTTTGCGTGCCGTGCCTAAATTTTGCGTGCATAGTAAAGGTGAGGTATTGAGTGCAGATTTATTT
>Ga0307508_10004687_pt1 | contig 13246 bp, 16 predicted proteins | sample 9_EM_MG_FD_203089 | JGI IMG/M metagenome (GOLD analysis project Ga0307508, IMG submission 203089) | Populus trichocarpa ectomycorrhiza microbial communities from riparian zone in the Pacific Northwest, United States - 9_EM | ecosystem: Host-associated > Plants > Roots > Unclassified | place... | reverse complement strand
TATCTATCTACCTTGACCTACCTTCACACATCTCTGAGCGGCGTGACGAGAGCAGCGCCGGGATCTCGGATCACTCGCGCCGATGATCACCGGGTCATCCGGCAGCGCGACGAGTGATCCGGGACCAACTGTGATGGACCCGCAACACCGCCGCACATACCGGGCCGCGCCAGACAGAACGGAACACCGCCGTGTATGCGGCACCGGGCGGAACGGAAGAACGCCGCGCATGCCGCGCCGAGCAGAATGGAAGAACGCCACGCGTGCCGCGCCAGGCAGAACGGAGGACCGCCACGCACACCGGGCCGCGCCAGATAGAACGGAACACCTATGCCGCGCCGGGTAGAACGGAACACCGCTGCGCACAGCGGGCTGCGCCAGACAGAACGGAACACCGCCGCGCATACTGGGCCGCCCCAGACAGAACGGAAGACCTCCGCGTATGCCGCACCGGGCGGAACGGAAGACCGCCCCGCATGCCGCCCCGTGCGGAAAGCAAGAACGCCGCGCATGCCGTGCCGAGCAGAACGGAAGACCGCCGCGCATGCTGCGCTGGGCACAACGGAAGACCGCCGCACATACCGAAGGCCGCACCGGACAGGATGGAAGACCGCCGCACATGAGGGAAGTCTGCCGCGCATACTGCAGGCCACGCCGGGCAGGAAGGAAGACAACAACCACGATGCCACGCCGGGCATGAAGAAAGACGTCAACCACGATGCCACGCCAGGCATGAAGGAGGACGAGCACGACGAGTGAGTTCGAATCACTTGCGCCGAGTAGCGATCCGAGATCGCTCAAGAACAACGAGAGAATGATACCATGCTACAGTAATGACCACCGGGTGGCAGCAGACGAAGACCGCGTAAGACCTAGCACGGCCGCACGGAAGGCTGGGAACACGACGCCTCGCCAGTGAGAAAGGCACGCCGAGGAGCTACGTTGCCTGTCGAGCCCAAGACAGAGAACGGAAGTCGGGGTCAGGTTTTTTGACCTTACATTGCGTCTCCAATCGACACCTGACGTAGCGGGAAATCCTCGAGAAACCGGAATCCACCGTGGATTCACCAGACCCAGAAAATAGGAGTAGCGAATTGAGGAGGTCACCGACATCGAAACGCCGCTGGACCGAGGCCAGAGAGCTCAGCTACAGCAAAGGGAAGTCAGAAAAACACCGAAACACACCGAAAAACACTGGAAGATGCAGGAAGTTGGCAAGAAGAAAAACCTACGAAGAGAGCGGACCCGTGGAACGCAGCGACTTCTTTATCCCATCGTAATTGGGAATAACACTGTCCAAACAAGAAGAGCTGCGAGACCCGCATACGGAGGTCACCAATGGGCACGCCAGGACGAGTTGAAAAGGAGGGCTTGCGGCTATGCTTCGACTACCAAACGGATTATGAATGGACGTCTGACGAATCACAAACAGTGATGTTGACGCAAAAGGGGTTACGAATGGCCAAGCACGGCCTCAATTGACGACGCGGCCAGTGATGCAAACGGCCAGCCAACGGTTGGTTTTGACATCAAATATTGCCCAGAAAAGCGCCGGCAAGACAAACATACTTGCTAGAGAGTCAGGAGACTCTCCCTGGAAAAGGGATATGAAGCTTCGACAAAACCAGTTCCGAGTATTGCTGTCAGTAGCAAGCTTCCACGAAAAACGTCAGAAACAATGAAAGCACCAGAAACGCCGAGAACGCCGGACACATCGGAAAGACCAGAAACACCTGAAACGACTAGCAAACACCGGAAACTCTGGAAGGAACGGAAACATTGGAATCGCTCGACGCGTTCCAGGACACCTGGCCACTTGCCGCCGGGGACACCCGGAACCGGTGTTCGCCAGATGTGATGCCGAAGAAGAAGCGGTGGAAGAATAGAGTTAGCTGGGAAGCCCACGAAGACAGAGGCGGCCGGGCGCGGCTGCCTAGGCACTTCACGACGCCCACATCAGGAACTAGCGTGCAATAGCAACGAATACCGCAACGATATCACGCCGGGCGTGAAGAAGATTTGGGTGAAGCCGAATACCGCCACCGCGAAGTCGAATACCACAACGATACCATGCCGGGCGTGAAGAGATTAGGGCGAAGCCGAATACCGCCACAGCGAAGTTGAATACCGCAACGATACCATGCCCTGCGTGAGGAAGATAGAGCGAAGCCGAATAACGCTACTGTGAAGCCGAATACCGCTACCGCGACATCGAATACCGCAACGACACCGAGACGCGAGTGCACGGACTGGCGGAAAGGAAAAGAGAACACACAATCTATTATCTCTCTCCACAGAACCACCTCTCTATCCCCGTGGCCGGCGCTGCGACCACCAGTTCCCGAGAACAATGAGCCCATGCAAGGCGTGTGAAAAGAGCCGCGAAGAGACCACGCCGCGTGTGATGGATACCGCGAGAACAACGAGCCCACGCAAGGCGTGTGAAAAGAGACCACGCCGGGCGTGACGGATACCGCGAGAACAACGAGCCAACGGAAGGCGTGTGAGAAGAGCCGCGAAAAGACCACGCCGGGCGTGACGGATACCGTGAGAACAACGAGCCCACGCAAGGCGTGTGAGAAGAGCCGCAAAGAGACCACGGCGGGCGTGACGGATACCGCGAGAACAACGAGCCCACGGAAGGCGTGTGAGAAGAGCCGCAAAGAGACCACGCCGGGCGTGACGGATACCGCGAGAACAACGAGCCCACGCAAGGCGTGTGAGAAGAGCCGCGAAGAGACCACGCCGGGTGTGACGGATACCGCGAGAACAACGGGCCCACGCAAGGCGTGTGAGAAGAGCCGCGAAAAGACCACGCCGGGCGTGACGGATACCGCGAGAACAATGAGCCCACGCAAAGGCGTGTGAGAAGACCACGATGAGACCACACCGGGCGTGACGGATACCGCGAGAACAACGAGCCCACCCAAAGGCGTGTGAGAAGACCGCGACGAGACCACACCGGGCGTGACGGATACCGCGAGAACAATGAGCCCACGCAAAGGCGCGTGAGAGGACCGCGACGAGACCACGCCGGGCGTGACGGATACCGCGAGAACAACGAGCCCATGCAAGGCGTGTGAGACGACCGCGACGAGACCACGCCGGGCGTGAAGGATACCGCGAGAACAACGAGCGGCGCGTGAGTACGCCGGAAGTGAACTCCCACGCCCCATCGATGAAGATCAAGAACCCCACGCCGCCGCTGCCGCCAGCACCACTCCCCGAGTCGAGCATCTTGCGCTGCTGGGGGAAATCGTCACCATGATACATCAAACAACCACCCGGGACACTAGCCGCAATCACGTCGTACACCGGACGCTCGCATAGCGGATGAACGAGTTCCACGACGCGGACCAACAGCAACTCCAGCAGATGGCCAACACCCTGGGAGCCATCATCACCGAACAACAGCGAATGAACGAACGACTCCAAGCCCGGCAGCAGGCTAGCCGGCCCGTCCGCATCTACCGCACCCCATCCGCTGCTGGACCCTGACGGCCCGACATGACCTCGCCGGAGCTTCGGTCTGGACAGGGGACGTACTGTCACGAACCTGGTGCGACAGGCTCCTTGGCGCCGGCGCCGGTGCCACTCTCACCCTTGTCTCCCTGTGGCTCGTCCTCGTTTCCGCTGCCGCAGCCGCGGTCATCCGCCGCGCTTAGGCACCTCGACCGATTTCTGCCATATCGTTCCGGTAGCGATATCCCCGACCGCTGGCCGGTCTAGACCTCTCTCCTTCGTCTCTGTTATGTTACTTCCGCGTCCTTCTCCTGTCATCGTTACGTATGTGGTTTCCTGTTGATTATGCTTGCGCGTCCTTCCTCCTGTCCGCTACGTTTGTTGTCTCCCAGTGATTGAGCTCGCGCGACCTTCTCCCATGTTCGTTACGAGTCTTGTTTTCCCTTGATTAAGTTGTACGTCAGTCTTCCTTTCCTTTACTGTTACTGCTTGCGCGTCCTTTTCCTGTTGCCGCGAGTAGACTGTTGGCCGCGCGGCGGCCGAGCGCGATCATGGTTTTCCTTGGGCGCGGCGATTGAGTCATGATGTTAGACGGAGGAACTGTGTCAGTCTTGTGGGCAAGCTGTGATTCCACAGAGGGAAGGAAAAGTATAAAGGAAGGGCGCGGTAGCTAGTCTGGAGATTCTTCTCCACGCAATATATTATCTATACACCTGGACCTACCTTTACCCATCTCTGAGCGGCGTGACGAAACCAGCGCCGGGATCTCGGATCACTTGCGCCGATGACCACCAGGTCATCCGGCAGCGCGACGAAGTGATCCGGGATCGCCTACGATGAACGACATCGAGATACGATTATCTATCTACCTTGACCTACCTTCACACATCTCTGAGCGGCGTGACGAAACCAGCGCCAGCATCGCGGATCACTCGCGCCAATGACCACCGGGCCATCCGGCAGCGCGACAAAGTGATCCGGGATCGCCTATGACGAACGACATCGAGATACGATTATCTATCTACCTTGACCTACCTTCACACATCTCTGAGCGGCGTGACGAGAGCAGCGCCGGGATCTCGGATCACCCGCGCCGATGATCACCGGGTCATCCCGCTGCGCGACGAGTGATCCGGGACCACCTGTGACGGACCCGCAACACCGCCGCGCATACCGGGCCGCGCCAGACAGAACGGAACACCGCCGCGTATGCCACACCGGGCGGAACGGGATACCGCCGCGTATGCCGCCCCGGGCGGAACGGAAGAAAGCCGCGCATGCCGCGCCGTGCAGAACGGAAGAACGCCACGCGTGCCGCGCCGGGCAGAACGGAGGACCGCCGCGCACACCGGGCCGCGCCAGACAGAACGGAACACCGCCGCGCATACTGGGCCGCCCCAGACAGAACGGAAGCCCTCCGCGTATGCCGCACTGGGCGGAACGGAAGACCGCCGCGCATACCGCCCCGGGCGGAAAGGAAGAACGCCGCGCATGCCGTGCCGAGCAGAACGGAAAAGCTGTGCATGCTGCGCCGGGCAGAACGGAAGACCGCCGCACATACCGAAGGCCGCACCGGACAGGACGGAAGACCGCCGCGCATGAGGGAAGTCTGCCGCGCATACCGCAGGCCACGCCGGGCAGGAAGGAAGACGACAACGACGATGCCACGCCGGGCATGAAGAAAGACGACAACCACGATGCCACGCCGGGCCTGAAGGAGGACGAGCACGACGAGTGAGTGGGAATCACTTGCGCCAAACGACACCGAGACAGGAGTAGCGATCCGAGATCGCTCAAGAACGACGAGAGAATGATACCGTGCTACAGTAATGACCACCGGGTGGCAGTAGACGAAGACCGTGTAAGACCTAGCACGGCCGCACGGAAGGCTGGGAACACGACGCCTCGCCAGTGAGAAAGGCACGCCGAGGAGCTACGTTGCCTGTCGAGCCCAAGACAGAGAACGGAAGTCGGGGTCAGGTTTTTTGACACTTGAGGGGTTTACACGGTGCGGGGATCAGTCGGCATATCGTTAGACCGACCAGGACCAATGAAGTTGTAAGGACCGAGCCCGTGGGGTTCCGGGGCCTTGACAGGCGGACCGAATCTCCTGAGAAAAGAATAGGAAGTACGGGTTCTCTAGAAGAACCACGTGACGCCGCAAGGAGACTATATAGCTAGGCAAGATCCCGTTCGGTGGAAAAGGAAGAGAGAACAGTACCGAACGCCCGCTCAGAGAAACCCCACAAACAAGATCTAAGATTATTCCGTTGTGAATTATCGAAAGTAGCCTGATTACCTTGGAATCTCTCCACACTCCGGTTATACCACAACCCCAGTGTCACACGATAAACTTGATCTCAAAATCACCCTACTTTCATGTCCTGCTTCGACGACACCTACTTCGAAGACCACCTCTACCTACTCGAACTATCAACTTTCTTGGAACCCAAGTCCCAATACTCCTTTGATTACACCTTTCAGTCAATCGACAACGAAATCACGAAATACGAGCAGTGGGAAGAGTTCTTCGACGGACCTAAACCAACCCACGAGACAATCGATTGCGCCCCATACCATTGGTATACCCAGCAGTGGTGGAATTGCGCGCTACTATCCCAACCGGCCGATTTCGACGAAGACGAACTTTTTGACCTCTTCGACTATCATTTTGACTACGATTCAACCATACACAGTGGAGATTTTCTAGACCATTACTAGAAAAATATCGACTTCATCCGACTTCAACATGCTCTGACTGGAAGCCGTGCGGCACCTGCTCCAGATCACCGATGGAACTCCACCACCCGAGCAAGCGATAGAACTAGCCAACCCCGCGATCTGGGTGCAGACCATGGCACGGCAGCAAAAACAAGCAGAAAACGACCTCAGACAGCTCACCGAGCTATGCGGCAACCCGATCGATAGGACCGATCAGCCAATGCAGCGAATCGAAGAAGCCTACAAAACACCGGCAGACGGCACATGGTACGTATATGACCGGGTACACGCTAACGAAGAGATCGCAGCAGCCTGGGTTCGCACCGAGTTGGCCAACGCGGCGAACGCCTATCAAACGCTCGCGTACAATGTTTGGCAAGCCATTCTGGAACGAACTGACGAGGACAACCAACGACAGATATGCGAAGCAACCCAGCTCACCCGGGTCAACGATGCCCTTGCGTTCCTCGCCGAAGCTAACACCGCCCGAAGCCAACACCTGGCCCCCATTCAAGGTAATGTGGAGCTATGGGCAGCTGACCATCAGAGGAAGATGAGCAGAGTAGAAGAGGATCTACGTCGAGCCAGGGAAGATATTCGGCGAATTGCGACCCGAATTCCCCTCCCGGGATCACCAAGGCCGAGGGCCCCTAACCCGGAACCACTGCAGCTTTGGCGAAGCCCGGCAAAAATACCCAGCACCAGCGCTGCGTTGGTACCAGTGGCGCCGCCACCCTTGTCAATGCGACCAACACTCCGGAGTCCGATCCGGCTCACCCCCGCCCCCGCTACCCGGAGGCAAAGGCGACCCGCCATCCCACCGTCAAGCCCACTGCTACCACCTCTCCCGCTGTTGCCAGCAGCTGGAACCACGGGAGGTGGAGGAATGGTACCTCCGCTGGGACCCCAACAGCCAGTCGGCTCACCCTCGCCCTCGTCTTCGCCGCCGCCCAGTGGAGACGACGACAACCTATATGTACAGAACATTCCTGCGGGAAGACCCCCACCAGCCAGGAGGGAACCAACGCGCGCACAGGTCGCCACTATGCTCACACAAGAAGAAATAGCAAGGCTGGTGGGAGCGGGAATTGCGGCGGTGCAAGCCCCTGAAAGACCGGAACAACCAGCAAACCGGATAAACACCTCAAGGCTGAAAATGGAGAACCCCAAAAAATTCGACGGGAAAAGTTCATCCGCTTTCAACCAATGGTGGGAATCGGTCACGATGTATCTGGGATTCTACCCAGAAACGATCGACCGGCAGAAGATTGCCTAGATCGGAACTCTCCTGATGGACACCGCCTTGGTATGGCACATCCACTGGTACCGTGAGCTGCGAGAAAACGACACGTGGGCCAATTATTCAACGGCCATTCGAGCGGAATACTGGAACGAGCGCGAAGCAGCGGGCGCCCAGCTCAAACTGGGCCACCTCAAATACCAGGGGTCCATCCGCGACTACCTAAGGGAGTTCTGGGTGCTCAACATCGTTGCACGAGCGACTGGGGAGCTATTAAGGGAGAAAATCGATATGGCAATGCCAGAGGAAGTGCTAGACATGCGATTCTCCCATTACCTAGAGGACTTTGCGGACGACGAAGGATTCTTGCAAGCCACCCACCAGGCAGGCCTGCAAGTGGAAAAGAAAAAAGCCCTAAAGCAGGCACGGGAGGCTGCCCAACCCACCGGCAACGTCCGGTCCGAGGAAAAGAAAAAGGAGGAAAAGAAAAGAAATCCGCCTGCGGAAAAACCGGACAACGGCAGCAAGAACCCAAAAACAGGGGACGAATTCGGGAAACCAGGCTCCTGGGGATCATACGAAGCAGCGTTGGAAGGCATTCCCCGTACAGAACGGACCGAGCTCCGTCAAAAGGGATGTCATCGCTATGGAAAGAACGGGGCATTGTTCGCATAACTGTTATGCGAGAACCACGACTAACGGAACGGAACTCCCACAGGCACCCTGGATGGTGTCGGCAGGGAATAAACGACAAAGGAAACGAGAGGAACCTACCCCCACGACCAAGATACCGAAGATCTCGGCGGCTGAGGCAATGGACACGGAGCCAACCATCCAAGACCCCATATGGGAAGAGGAGGATTTTTGAAGGGTCAGAGGTCACGGCCGAGACTCAGGACCAAAAAAGTCATATGCGAAATAGGCCAAAAAAGGGGCGCCGAGGAGCCCGCGAAGGAACCCGAGCGAAAGAAACCTCGATGCGGACCCTGACCCGTCATAACCATGCTGCTCCATGTGGAACAAGGGAAACACCAAGTCCGGGTGCTGCTAGACACAGGATGCTCGATCCCACTGGTCAACAAAGAAACAGCGCGGAGGTTGCAGATCCCTATGCTCAAACATGACGCGACAATTCGTATCGAGAATTATACGGGGCAACAGGTAGAGGAGGCGGGAATATTGTACACGAAAACTCTACTGCTCCAACACCGGAGGCACTTCTCGAAGGAAAATTTCGAAGTAACCCCCATAGAACCAGAGGTCGACATCTTCCTACCCTACTGGTGGATAGCGAAGCACCCCCCGCAAAGAATCTGGGAGTCCGAGGAAATACGATTCAACAGTCCCAGATGCCAGGAAACCTGCACACGATACGAGCAAGGGGAGTTCTGACTTACTTGGGACGAAAGGGTGGCACACGACCGAAACGCCCGAGTAATCGGGCACATATCGGCAGTCACCACCGACGACACCCTGGCCGGTGTCCCAGGAGAATTCAGACCCTACCTGAGCATAATGGACCAAGAAGTGGCGGACGACCTCCCGCAGCACCGTCCCTACGATTGCAAAATCGAGCTCAAAGAAGGAAGCACCGCGCCATGGGGACCCATATACCCCCTGTCCGAAGTGGAATTGCAAACCCTCCGAGAACGGTTGCAGGAGATAGAACGAACAGGGAAAATCAAACGATCGACCTCCCTGGCCGGATCGCCAATTCTGTTCGTACCGAAGCCCCACTGACGAGGCCTCCGCCTCTGCGTGGACTATCAGACCCTAAACCAGATAACGATCCCAAACCGATATGCACTTCCCCTAATGCAAGAACTACAAGACCGAGTACAAGGGGCTCAATGGTTCACGAAAATGGACCTCAAAAACGGGTTTCACGTAATCCGAATGAGGAAAGAATACGAGTGGAAGACCGCCTTCGGAACCCGCTACGGACTATTCGAATTCCAAGTCATGCCCTTTCGCCTAACCAACGCACTGTCCACATTCCAAGATATGAAGAACCACGTCTTATCAGACCTGATGAACGTCGGGGTCCTGGCATACATGGACGACATACTAGTATATGCCAAAACCAAAAAAGAGCATGACCGACTAGTCAAGTAAGTCCTCGAAAGGCTGCAGGAAAACGGGCTAGCGGTTTCGTCTGAAAAATGCGTTTGGAAGGCTGAGGAAGTGGAATTTCTGGGGTACATCATAGGAAGAGACGGGATAAAAATGGCAAAGGAAAAGGTACAAGCGGTGCTAGAATGGAAAACCCTGGAGTCTCTGACGGAAGTACAATCCTTTCTGGGATTCGCCAATTTCTATCGACGCGTCATCCAGAACTACTCCCGGCTAGCTCGACCCCTGACAGAACTAACAAAGAAAGAAAGGAAAGAGGATTCGGCCTGGAACCAGGAAGCGCAGACAGCCTTCGAAGAACTCAAGCGATGGTTCACCACGGCCCCGATTCTAGCACACTTTGACCCAACTAGACAGGTAATCATCGAATCAGACGACTCCGACTTCGCGCTAGGCGCCGTCCTATCCCAACGAGATTAAGAGAACCGGCTCCACCCAGTGGCATTCCACTCATGGAAATTCCAACCGGCGGAGAAGAACTACGAAATCCATGACGAAGTACTACTAGCGATAGTAGATACGTTCATACACTGGTGACGCTACTGTGAAGGGGCAACACATCAAATCCAGGTTTTCTCGGATCACCAGAACCTGGAGTACTTTACAACGACGAAAGTACTAAACCGACGGCAGGCTCGTTGGACCCAGGAGCTGGCCGGAATCGATTTTCAAATCTATTACCGACCAGGAATCCAAAACGGCAAGCCCGACGCGTTGTCAAGGCGTTCGGAGTACTGCCTGGAAAAGGGGGGGGTAGAAAACCAGCCAATCACGACGGTTTTGCAAACAAAGAACCTGGACCAGGAAAGCCTCGGCAAAAAAAAAAACATTTCATTCATCTGCTCGTCAGCGCGGTTGGACTCACTACCGGCAAGAAAATGGAACGAAGGATTCCTGCAGAAAGTCCGGGAGGAAGGGAGAAAGGACGTGGCCTACCAGCAGAGGAAAAAGTAAGCGGAGCTGGAAGACCGGGCTCCGAAAGACCGAAAGGTCAAGGAACTAACGATGGAGTCAAGGGACAGGCTCCTGTACCAAAGGAACCTGCTCTGGGTACCGGAAGGGATGATGCAGCAGATCCTGGAATCCGAGCATGACTCCAGGATAGCAGGGCATATAGGTCAAGACAAAACCATCGAACTTATTCGACGGAACTTTTGGGGGCCAAAAATGAACGAACGGATCTTCGATTTCGTCAGAAGCTGCCCCAGCTGCCAGTAGAACAAGGCCTCCTGTCACCAATCATACGGGCTGTCCTCCCCGCTGGGGTTACCCTATGCACCATGGCAGTCGATAGCAATGGACTTCATCACAGAACTTCCAATCTCGGACGGATGCGACCAACTATGGGTCATCATCGACCGATTCACCAAGATGGCGCACTTCCTTCCCTTGAGGAGGGAAGGGAAAACGGCAGCAGAACTAGCCATCATCTTTGCTCGAGAAGTGTGGAAGTATCACGGCCTCCCCACTGATATCGTGTCAGACCGAGACTCCAGGTTTACGTCGGAAACTTGGAAGGAGTTCCTACGACTCTCGGGAATTCGGCCTCGAATGTCAACAGCATTCCATCTACAGACAGACGGCCAAACGGAAAGACTCAACCAAACAATCAGTGCCTACCTACTGTCACGAATCTTGCGTGACAGGCTTGTAAGCGCCACTGCCGGGGCCACCGTCACCCTTGCCGCCCTATGGCTGGGCCTCATCATGGCTGCCGCTGTCACGGTCATCCTCCGCGCCTAACCGTGGCTAGCCCGATCATATCGCTCCAGTAGCGATATCCTCCGACTGCGGGCCGGTCTAGACCTCTCTCCCTATTCTCCGTTAGATTGCTTACGCGTCCTTTCTCCATTGTCACATATGTCGTTTCCTGTTGAGTATGCTTGCGCGTCTGTCCTCCTGTCCGTTACGTTTGTTGTCTCCCGTTGATTGAGCTTGCGCTTCCTTCTCCTATGATCATTACGAGTATTGTTTTCCCTTGATTATGATGTACGTCATTCTCCCCTTTGTCTTACCGTTACTGCTTACGTGTCCTTTCTCCTGTTGCCGCGAGTAGAGTGTTTTCCGCTTGGCGGCCAAGTGCGATCATTTGTTTTCCTTGGGCGCGGCCATTGAGTTATGATGAGCTATGGAGGAACTGTGTCAGTCTTGCGGGCAAGCTGTGATTCCACAGAGAGAAGGAAAAGTATAAAGGAAGGGCGTGGTAGTTAGTCTGGAGATTCTTCTCCACGCAATGTATTATCTCACTCCACTGCAAAATTTTCGCTCGCCGCCAAACAACTTTTTATCCCCACCACCGATTTCGCTGGAAATACCCTCTGGAGCTTTATAACTCCACGGTCGTTCCATCTACGAACTCGCTGGTCACCTCTCACCTCTTTGTTGTTGCTGCCCGCCCGATTTCGCTCCGCGTCGCGGTCGCTCGGTTAGCAAACAACACCCACCCCCGCACCAAGAAGTGGACACCTGTCCGCAAAAACTCTGCATCACCATGGCAACGAGCCCTCCCACAACAACAACAAACCCGCCCGCCTTCGGAGCCGGGACAATGGGACCACCACGACCCCCCACCGCACCTGCAATCCCACACCCAAACATCTCCCAAATGCCTGATTTCGACCCCGCAAGAGACTATGCTCTGCAATGGGACCACGACACGGACACCCTCGCAAGCTTCCTCACTTGGAAGTCGGCTGCCCACCATAACCAACAAACCAAACGCCTCATCGACGCAGTACTGGAACCCATGTGCCAGTTCGTCCGCGAAGAAATGAAACACCAACTCTCCAACCAGTCAACCACGGTCAGGATCCCAGGTCTTCAAGACATCAAGAACCCGGAGGAGGAAACACAGAAACAAATCCGCACCCTGACCAACACCGTTAACGAGCTCACCAAACAAGTCGCCATCCTATCTGCACGCCCCACCCACACCGCCGCCCCTGCAGCCCCTAGGGCTACACCGGCACAACCACAACAATGCCCGAAGCCGCCCGCCACCAAGAAGCCCACCCCGCCAACCGCGCCAACCTATGCACAGGTAGCGGAGAAGCAGCCAGGGGAGTTTACGGAGGTCGGGAGCAAGAAGAAGGCCAGGAAGGAGACCGTCCTCCCAAAGCCTTATCCGACGGCGGACAGGCTGATAATCTTCAGCCTCACAACCGCACCCAACGACCGCAACGAAGCTGCCAACCGGGCACTCCAAGTAGTCAACAAAGTCATCACCACCCACGCCGACATCGAATACCCACCCTTTATCCTGGCAAACATCACTGCCACCAACAACCTCGTCTTTACGGTTGCTCCTCAATACTTGAGCACCATCTACGGACCATACTTGGGCATCCTCGAGGAAGCCCTACATGAATTCCCAATCGCCTCGTCCAGGATCAGCCAACTGAGGGGTAGTAAGAAGCATGGCATTTCTAGAAGGTGGGGCGGCGGCTTCTTAAGGGAAGTCCACCGCCACTAGCGCTAGCCGCTAGCGTCACTCTGTGACTACACACGACGAGCCCTAAGTGCAACCCTAGACGGCACACCAGTGTGGCGTCCACTGTATCCGGAATCCTCCTCCTACAACCACTCCCATCTCAAAAAACAAGCTCCCCCTCCTTCAAAAGCAAGGCCAGCTGAAAAAAAAACAACATGCACCACCTTTCTCCTGCCCTTCCCTTCACACCTCTTCCATCC
>Ga0307508_10004685_pt1 | contig 13249 bp, 10 predicted proteins | sample 9_EM_MG_FD_203089 | JGI IMG/M metagenome (GOLD analysis project Ga0307508, IMG submission 203089) | Populus trichocarpa ectomycorrhiza microbial communities from riparian zone in the Pacific Northwest, United States - 9_EM | ecosystem: Host-associated > Plants > Roots > Unclassified | place... | reverse complement strand
TCCCCTTCGCCCACCCCCCGGTGCTCGACGACGTCCTCCCACCAGCGCTCCGGGTCGTCGTAACCGGCGGCTTCGGCGAGCACGGCGAGGGGGTCGACACGGACGTCGGCCTCGGCCGATCCGTCGGTGGCGGGCCGGGAGGCGGCATCGACGCCGGCCTCGGATCCGGACCCGGCACCGGGGTTGGCGCCGCACCCGGGGTCGACGCCAGTGCCGGGCGCGCCGCCCGCGGCCGGATCGGCGTCCCCGTTACGCCCGTCGCCGGCCCCCTCGTCGGGTTCGTCCCCCGTGTCCTTTCCCCACGCCAGCGTGTGCGTCGCCGGCAAGTCGATGAAGCGCGCGGGGACTTCGTGCTGCAGGGCCCACCGGATCGCGACCCACTCCGGGGAGAACTCGGCGAGCGGCCAGAAGGCCGAGCGGCCGGGCTCGTCCACGGCATGGGCGAGGAGGGCGACCGGCGGCCGCATGTCCTCCTCGGCGGCCAGCGGGATCAACGTGTCGGCCTCGGGCGGCCCTTCGATCAGCACGACCCGGGGCCGGGCCGCGTCCAGCGCCGCCCGTACCGCGCGCGCCGAGCCGGGCCCGTGATGCCGTACGCCGAGCAGCAGCGGCCCGCCACCGGCCACCGCGCTCCCGCCCCTCTCCATCCCTGTCACACCGTCCCCCTCGTCATCGCAGCCTCCGACTGACGCCACCGGACGCCCCGCCGGCGTCCTCCCCGCAGCTGCCGAATCCGACGAGCACACCGCCCTCGTACGCCGTGCACAGCGAGCCGCCCGATCCATGGCTCCCGCCGGACCCCTTGTTCCCGCCCGCGCGACCCCACCCCGGATCGTTCACGCGCTCACCTCCCGGCAGGCGCGGTAGAAGTCCTTCCAGCCGTCGCGCTCGCGGACGACCGCCTCCAGGTACTCCTGCCAGATGACGCGGTCGGACGCCGGGTCGCGGACGACGGCGCCCAGGATGCCCGCGGCGACGTCGCCGGCCCGCAGCACGCCGTCGCCGAAGTGGGCGGCCAGCGCAAGCCCGCTGGTGACCACGGAGATCGCCTCCGCCGTGGACAGCGTGCCGCTCGGCGACTTGAGCTTCGTACGGCCGTCGGACGTGACGCCGTCGCGCAGCTCGCGGAAGACGGTCACGACGCGGCGGATCTCGTCGATGCCGTCGGGCACGGCCGGCAGATCGAGGGAACGGCCCATCTGGTCGACGCGCCGCGAGACGATGTCGACCTCGGCCTCGACGCTTTCCGGCAGCGGCAGCACCACCGTGTTGAAGCGGCGGCGCAGGGCGCTGGAGAGCTCGTTGACCCCGCGGTCTCGGTCGTTGGCCGTGGCGATCAGGTTGAAGCCGCGGACCGCCTGCACCTCCTGCCCCAACTCCGGTATCGGCAACGTCTTTTCGGAGAGGATCGTGATGAGCGTGTCCTGGACGTCGGCGGGGATACGGGTCAACTCCTCCACCCGCGCCGTCATCCCCTCCGCCATGGCCCGCATGACCGGGCTGGGCACCAGGGCGTCACGGCTCGGGCCGTGCGCCAGCAGCTGCGCGTAGTTCCAGCCGTACCGGATCGCCTCCTCCGGCGTGCCCGCCGTGCCCTGCACGAGCAGCGTCGAGTCGCCGCTCACCGCCGCGGCCAGGTGCTCGGACACCCAGGTCTTCGCGGTGCCGGGCACGCCGAGCAGGAGCAGGGCCCGGTCGGTGGCGAGCGTGGTGACGGCGACCTCGACGATGCGGCGCGGACCCACGTACTTCGGCGTGATCACCGTGCCGTCCGGCAGCGTCCCGCCGAGCAGGTACGTCGCCACCGCCCACGGCGACAGCTTCCAGCGGGCCGGGCGCGGGCGGTCGTCCTGCGCGGCCAGCGTGGCGAGTTCGTCGGCGAAGGCGTCCTCCGCATGCGGTCGCAGCTCCTCCGTCCCCTGCGAGGCCGCCTGCGCGCTCGCGTCCGCGGATGTAGGGGTGGCTGCACTCGAATTCACGGGCGCGGAACCGTTCTCGCTCGGTTCGACGGATGTCGGGTCTACGGACACAGACATGGCTGAGGCCCCCTCCAGCTCGGCCGGTTCGGATCTGACACCAACCGTGCACCACGCCACTGACAATCCGTTCCCACCTGCGCAAACGCGCTCGCGAGGCCGATTGTCAGTGGTGGGATCTACCTTCGATGTCATGACTCAGCAGGGGGTGCGCTGGAGCGCGGATCAGGTGCTGGCACTGGCGCCTGACACCGCGTCACGCAAAGCGGGAAGCAAACTCGGAGCGGCCGGGCCGTGGTCCGGGGCGGGGAGTTCCGACGAGGGGGCGGTGTGGGGGCTGTGCAAGGGCAGCGGCAGCAAGCCGTATCAGACGGTCGTCGACATCGCGGACGCGGCAGGTCCGGCGTACAAGTGCAGTTGCCCGAGCCGCAAGTTCCCGTGCAAGCACGCTCTCGGGCTGCTGCTGCTCTGGGCCGGCGAGGACCAGGCGGTGCCGACGGGTCGGGCTCCGGACTGGGCGGAGCAGTGGATGGAGGGGAGAAGGAAGCGCGCGGAGGAGAAGCGGACGGCCGGCGCGCCCGGTTCCTCGTCCGGGTCCGGTGATCCGGAGGGAGCGCGGCGGCGGGCGGAGCGCCGGGCCGAGCGGATCACCGCGGGCGCGACCGAGCTGGAACAGCGCCTGGCGGACCTGCTGCGCGGTGGCCTGGCGAGCGCGGAGCAGGCGGGGTACGGGGTGTGGGAGGAGACTGCGGCCCGCATGGTCGACGCCCAGACACCCGGACTGGCCGCGCGGGTGCGGGAGTTGGGGTCGATTCCGTCGTCCGGGCCGGGCTGGCCGGTGCGCCTGCTGGAGGAGTGCGCGCTGCTCCACCTCCTCGACCAGGGCTGGCTGCACCGCGAGCAGCTGCCGGACGGCCTGGCGGCGACGGTCCGTTCCCGCATCGGTCTGCCCGGCACGGCGGACGGCCCGCCGCTGCGGGACCGCTGGCTGGTCCTCGCCCAGTACGACACGGCGGACGCACGCCTGACGACCCGCCGGATCTGGCTTTACGGCGCCGACTCGGACCGCACCGCGCTGCTGCTCTCCTACGGCGCCGTGGGCCGCGCCCCGGAGCTCGCGCTGCCCGTCGGGCTGGCCCTGGACGCCGAGGTGTCCGCATATCCGGGTGCCGGCCAGCTGCGGACGGCCCTGGGTGAGCAGTTCGCACCGCCGGCACCGGCGGTGACACGGCCGCGGGGAATGACGACGGCCCGGGCGGCCGCCCGCTACGGCGAGGCACTGCGGGCAGACCCCTGGCTGGACTCCGTCCCGGTCACGCTGGACCGGGTCATACCGATCCCGGACGGCGACTCATGGCAGCTGGCGGACGCCGACGAGAACGCGGCGCTGCCACTGGCTCCCGCCGCCCGTGCCCGTCCCGGCCTCTGGCGCCTGGTCGCCCTCTCGGGCGGCGCCCCCGTCAAGGTCTTCGGCGAGTGCGGCCACCGGGGCTTCACCCCCCTGACGGCCTGGCCGCAGGGGGCGGGAGAGGCGGTACAGCTGTGCTGACCCGACCCCCGACACCCCTCTTCCTCGTCCTCGTCCTCTTCCTCCTCTTGTTCTTCCTCTTCCTCGGCAGCGCAACGAAAGGAACCGCATGAACAGGACGCCCACGCCTGTGGATACGCCCCCGTCGAGCGCCTGGGAGGAGCTCGTCACGGCGGCGCTGCTCGGGACGGAGCGGCGCACACCGCCGGGCGGTGCCCCGGGGCGGGAAGCACCGGTGGCGCTGCTGGACGCGGCGGCCGTGGAGACCGTACGGCGGCGGGCCGGACTGCGGCCTGCGCGGGCGGCCGGGCGGCCCGAGCCGGCGTCCGAGGACCCGCGCCCCGCGCTGCCCGCCGCGGCGGCCCGCAGGCTCGCGCTGCTCCTGGCCGACCGCCCCGGCACGGGCGGCGGCGGCCGCAGAGGCACGGCACCGGACCTCATGGAGCTGCTGCCCCAGTGGCTCGCGGCGGCGAACGCCCGCGGTTTCGCGGCACCTCCGCAGACGCTGCCCGCGCTGCTGGACGCGGCCCGGGGACGTACGGATCTGCGGCCGGCGGCGCTGGCGTTCGCGGGGCCGCGGGCCGTGTGGCTCGCCCGGCTGAACCCGGACTGGCGGTTCGCCCTGCGCGCGACGCCGGGCGGGGGCACCGCCCTGCCCCAGCCCGAGGACCCCGAGGCCGCGGAGAAGACCCGACGTCTCTGGGAGGAGGGCCTGTTCGCCGAGCGCGTCGCGCTCCTGTCCGCGATACGCGCCCGCGAGCCCGCCGCCGCGCGCGAACTGCTGGCGACGACCTGGTCGACGGAGCGGGCCGAGGACCGCCTGATGTTCCTCGACTCGCTGCGCACGGGACTCGGCCCGCGGGACGAACCCTTCCTGGAACAGGCACTGTCCGACCGCAGTCGCAACGTACGGGCGACGGCGGCCGAGTTGCTCTCCGCACTTCCGGGTTCGGCACTCGCCGCACGGATGGCGGTCAGAGCGGCGGCCTGCGTGGCCGTCGACCACACGCGGGACTCACCGACGATCACCGTCGAGGCCCCGCACGAGTGCGACGCGAGCATGGAGCGAGACGGTGTCGTACCCAAGGCTCCGGCGGGACGGGGTGAACGGTCGTGGTGGTTCGGCCAGTTGGTGGAGGCGACACCGCTCGGGACGTGGTCCGCGCGACTCGGCGGGCGTACGCCCCGGCAGATCGTGGCGCTGCCGGTGACGGACGACTGGCAGAGCGAACTGCACGCGGCGTGGTGCCGGGCTGCCGTGCGGCAGCGGGACCCCGAGTGGGCCCGGGCGCTGCTCGGGGCCCCGTCCGCCCCGGAGGCAGGCGGGCCGGGAGCGGTGTCGCTGGCCGAGCGCGCCAAGCTGCTCGGCACGCTGGGCGCCGCCGAACGGGCCGACTGGGTGGCCGGGTTCATTGCGGCACATGGTCTGTCCGAGGCGTTCCAGCTGCTCGGGATGTGCGCGGTGCCCTGGGCCTCGCCGCTGGGCAGGGCAGTGGTGGACGCGCTCAATATCGCGCGGGACGCGGGAAGTTACCCATGGAGTTTCAGCGGAGTGATGGGCCTGGCCGAGCGCTGCCTCGACCCTTCGGAGGCGAGCCGCCTCAACGGACTGCTGGCCGTCCCGGACGAACCGGAGGACGCGTCACCGGGAGCGGGCGGGTACTGGGCGGAGGCGTTCCAGCGCCTGGTCACAACCTTGCGGTTGCGGGCGGCGATGGCGGAGGAGCTGGGGGCGGTGTAGGACTTGGTTGTGGCGGTGGCACGCGGACCCACTTCAGCGCCGGTCCGCACCATCCAGCCCGTCCGGCGTTTGAGGACGAGGCCGTTCAGGCCGAACGGGGGCCTGGGGGCAGAGCCCCCAGCGACGGCAACCCCAGCCAACCCGCACCGGACAACCGCCCCACCGCCGGAGGCCTAAGCTCCAGCCGGCTGCCTGACGTTCGCCCGGACCCAGTCCACGATCGACTGCGTCGTCGCCCCCGGCGTGAAGATCTCCGCGACGCCCTTCTCCTTCAGCGGAGCGATGTCCGCCTCGGGGATGATCCCGCCGCCGAAGACCAGGATGTCCTCCGCGTCCCGCTCCTTGAGCAGGTCGATCACGGCAGCGAACAGCGTGTTGTGCGCGCCGGAGAGGATGGACAGCCCGATCGCGTCGGCGTCCTCCTGGATCGCGGTGTCGACGACCTGCTCGGGAGTCTGATGAAGCCCGGTGTAGATGACCTCCATACCGGCGTCGCGCAGCGCCCGCGCGATCACCTTGGCTCCCCGATCGTGGCCGTCGAGCCCCGGCTTGGCCACCACCACGCGGATCGGACCGGCTGCCACACCCATCACTGCCTCCATGAAACGACTGCATCCATCCCTACCGACAAGTACTGCCGTACCCGCACCGGCCGGGGAAGTGAACGAACGTTATCCCCAGCATCCCGCAACCGGCAGTTTCGCGGTGAAGACCGAGGGGGAAATCACACGATGGGACACGTTCACCGCGCGCCGTTCCGGCGGGAACACGCGCAACAGGAGCCGCAACGAGGTCGCCGCACCACAGCGCCGCAGACCGCGCGCCGTGGCGGTGCGGCGCGTCGACGACCGCAAGAAGGGCACGTAGGGCAGACCAGGCACAACAGCGCGGAGCCTCGTCGGCACACCGGCGGGGATTCTCGCGCTCGCCCCACGCGCCCCGTTCATGCACCGTCGACCGCCTTCCTCGTGGGCTCCCACGAGGGCATACGGGGGACAGAGGCGTCCTCCTGTGTGCCGACAGGAGGTCGGCCATGAAGGTCACCAGGGCGGCGATGCCCTTTCTTCCACTCTGCCAGCGGCTGCTTCCGAGCAGACTGGCCGGACTCTCCCTGGCCCTGCTGAAGGCGACCGCCCTGGAGCTCGCGATCCTCGCGGGCCACCTCCTCCTCTATCCCTCGGGCATCACGCAGGAACGCCGAGGACCGTCAGCCCCGCACCCCTCGCCGGAAGGCGCCGCGCAGCTGCCGACCGAGACCAAACCGCCGGTCGTCCTGCTGCACGGCTTCATAGACAACCGCTCGGTCTTCGTGCTGCTGCGCCGCAGCCTCGCCCAGCACGGCAGGCAGCAGGTCGAGTCGCTCAACTACTCGCCGCTGACCTGCGACATCCGCACCGCGGCCGAGCTGCTCGGCCGGCACATAGAGGAGATCTGCGAGCGCACGGGCAGCAAGCAGATCGACATCGTCGGGCACAGCCTCGGCGGGCTGATAGCGCGGTACTACGTGCAGCGGCTCGGCGGCGACATCCGCGTCCGCACGCTGGTGACGCTGGGCACCCCGCACTCCGGGACCCGGGTGGTGCCGCTGGCGAACGCGCACCCGATCGTGCGCCAGATGCGCCCCGGCTCGGAGCTGCTCGAGGAGCTGACCCGGCCCGCACCGGGCTGCCGTACGCACTTCGTGAGTTTCTGGAGCGACCTCGACCATCTGATGGACCCGCTGGAGACCGCCTGTATCGACCACCCCGACCTGATGGTGCAGAACGTACGGGTGAGCGGGATCGGGCATCTCGCCCTGCCCGTGCACCCTGCCGTCGCGACCGGGATACACCAGGCCCTCGACGCCGAGCGAACAGGAGCCGAAGCCGCCGCCCACACCGGCGGCCTGACCGTGGCGTGACCGCAGCCCGTACAACCGCCGCACAGCCTTCACACTGCCCCCGGACAGCACCCGAACGGCCTTCCCACCCCAGATCGACCTCGAACACGCTTCGAACACAGGGCCAAACTCCCGCCCGCCCTCCCCCAAAACACGGCCGAATGCCCGTTTCCTGCGTGCAGGAAACCTGTTGAAGATTGTCGAGCCCGCATACCGGCGGGTACAGTCACCGCACTGCTCTGGCAGCCCCTGTTGTCGAGGCGAAAGAGAAGTTGGTGAACGACCGTCACCCGTCGGGGACCATGACCACCCCGGCTCCGGCTTCCGACGCCGCCTCGGCGCACTACGCGTCGTACGGCACGCAGGAGGCCCAGTACGGCGACTTCACCGCGTACGGCGGCTACGACTCCAACGGTTTTGCGACCGGCGGCCACGCCACCACGACCTTCGACGCCGACCCCCTGTTCGGCAGCCTCCCGGGCGAGAGCACCGGTTCGTACGACTCCGGACAGTGGGCCACGGGCAGTCAACAGACCCTGAACTACGACGCGTACGCGGCCCAGCACCACGCCGCCTATGACACCGGCGGATACGACACGACCGCCTGGACCGCCGGCCACCAGCCGCTCTCCGTCATCCCGCCGCAGGCCACCGGGCACGACGTCTCCGGCCAGTGGGACGCGAACGCCTGGCTGCAGCCCGATCAGTCGGGCACGGGCGCCGACCGGACCCAGCACTGGGAATGGGGCACCCAGGCCTTCGACACCGGGGTCTACGACGCCACACAGTGGAATGGCGAAGGCCTGGACGGCGGCGGCGACGCCGCCGCGGCGACCGCCGATGACTACGAGCAGCAGGACGACCAGGGCTCGTACGACGAACCCGCCCAGGACGACGGCCGGTTGGACGCCACAGGAGAGCTGGCTTCCGTGGCCCCGCTCCTCGACGACCAGGAAGAGGTCATGCCGGTTCCGGTGCCGCGCGCGGCCTCCCGCGGCGGGGCACGTTCCCGCCGCCGTGCGCCCGCCAAGCGGTCCGCGCTGCTGACCATCGCGGTGCCCTCGGCGTGTGTGATGGGCGTGGCCGGTATCGCCGCCGCCTCCGTGGGCACCTTCACCGGCGACAAGGACACCTCGACGACCGCGTCGGACGCACATGCCGTGAAGCCGTCCACCGCCAACAACAAGCTGGACATCCAGCTCAAGAGCCTCTCCGCCGGCGCCGACGACTTCGCCGACCGGGCCAGCCGTACGCAGGAGCGCATCGACCTCAAGAGCCAGCAGGAGGCCGAGAAGAAGAAGGCGGCGGCGGAGGCGGCCCGCAAGGAGCGGCTGCGCCCGAAGTACGTACTGCCGGTCACCCAGAAGGGTCTCAGCGCCTACTTCGGCCAGGCCGGCATCAACTGGATGTCCGTGCACACCGGCATCGACTTCCCGGTCTCGTACGGCACGACGGTGATGTCCGCGACCGACGGCACCGCCCGTACGCAGTGGAACAGCGCCTACGGCAACATGATGATCGTGACCGCGAAGGACGGTACGGAGACGTGGTACTGCCACCTCTCCAGCTACCGCGTCGCCTCCGGTACGACGGTGAAGGCCGGCGAGCCGATCGCGTACTCCGGGAACTCGGGCAACTCCACCGGCCCGCACCTGCACTTCGAGGTACGGCCGGCCGGCGGGTCCGCCATCGACCCGCTGCCGTGGCTGCGGAGCCACGGGCTGGACCCGACGTAGGAACCCTGGGGGCTGCGCCCCCAGCCCCCCTTCGGCCTGAACGGCCTCGTCCTCAATCGCCGGACGGGCTGGTGTGGTTGCTCCTACAGCTTCTCGACCGGTGCGTAGCGCAGCAGCAACCGCTTCGGGTTGGCCTCCCCGAAGTCGATCGTCGCCTCGGCGTTCCCGCCCGTGCCCTTCACCGCCACCACCGTGCCCAGCCCGAACTGGTCATGGGTGACGCGGTCGCCGACCGCCAGCGAGACCACCGGCTTGTCGGAGGCCCGGCTCGTGGCGAAGCCGGACGCGCCCGATGCGGACGAGCGGGAGCGGGAGGACGAAAGGGAGGCCGCCACGCCCGATGCCGGGCCGGAGGAGACCGGTGCCGTGGCGCCCGTCCGCTTCCAGTCGACGTGCTGCGCCGGAATCTCCTCCAGGAAGCGGGAGGGCGGGTTGTACGACGGCTGCCCCCACGCGCTGCGCAGGGACGACCGCGTCAGATACAGCCGTTCACGCGCGCGCGTGATGCCGACATAGGCCAGGCGGCGCTCCTCCTCCAGCTCCTTGGTCTGGCCGAGAGCACGCATGTGCGGGAAGACGCCGTCCTCCATGCCGGTGAGGAAGACGACCGGGAACTCGAGGCCCTTCGCGGTGTGCAGGGTCATCAGGGTGATGACTCCGGAGCCGTCCTCGTCCTCGTCGGGGATCTGGTCGGAGTCGGCGACCAGTGCGACCCGCTCCAGGAAGGCGGCGAGCCCGCCGGACGCCTCGCTCTCGCCCTCGCCGGATTCCTGCTCGAACTCCAGGGCCACGGCGGCGAGTTCCTGGAGGTTCTCGATGCGGGTCTCGTCCTGCGGGTCGGTGGAGTTCTGCAACTCGGCGAGATAGCCGGTGCGTTCGAGGATCGCCTGCAGCACGGTCGCCGGACCGGCGCCGGACTCGACGACCGTCCGGAGGTCCTCCATCAGCGTGTTGAACCGCTTGACGGCGTTCGTGGAGCGCGCGGCCATGCCGTACGCCTCGTCGACGCGCTTCAGTGCCTGCGGGAAGCTGATCTTCTCGCGCTGGGAGAGGGCGTCGATCATCGCCTCGGCGCGGTCGCCGATGCCGCGCTTGGGGACGTTGAGGATCCGCCGCAGCGGCACCGAGTCCTCGGGGTTGGCGAGCACCCGCAGGTAGGCCAGGACGTCCCGGACCTCCTTGCGCTCGTAGAAGCGGACGCCGCCGACGACCTTGTAGGGCAGGCCGACGCGGATGAAGACCTCTTCGAAGACACGGGACTGGGCGTTGGTGCGGTAGAAGACGGCGACGTCGCCCGCCTTCGCATCGCCCGCGTCCGTCAGCCGGTCTATCTCGTCGGCGACGAACTGGGCCTCGTCGTGCTCGGTGTCGGCGACGTATCCGGTGATGCGCGCGCCCGCGCCCGCGTTGGTCCACAGGTTCTTGGGGCGGCGGGACTCGTTGCGCTCGATGACCGCGTTCGCCGCGGTCAGAATGGTCTGTGTGGAGCGGTAGTTCTGCTCCAGGAGGATCGTCGTCGCGTTCGGGTAGTCCTCCTCGAACTGGAGGATGTTGCGGATCGTCGCCCCTCGGAAGGCGTAGATCGACTGGTCGGCGTCACCCACGACGCACAACTCGGCGGGGAGCAGGTCGTGCTCGCTGGGCGGTACGTCCTCATCGTGCTCGGCGGTGCCGACGAGTTCACGAACGAGCGCGTACTGGGCGTGGTTGGTGTCCTGGTACTCGTCGACCATGACGTGCCGGAAGCGGCGGCGGTAGTGCTGGGCGACGTCCGGGAAGGCGCGCAGCAGGTTGACCGTCGTCATGATCAGGTCGTCGAAGTCGAGGGCGTTCGCCTCGCGCAGCCGCGACTGGTACATGGCGTAGGCCTGGGCGAGGGTCTTCTCGAAGCCGTCGGAGGCCTGGGCGGCGAAGTCCTCCTCGTCGATCAGCTCGTTCTTCAGGTTCGAGATCTTGGCGCTGAAGGACTTCGGGGGGTAGCGCTTGGGGTCGAGGTCCAGGTCGCGGCAGACCAGGGCCATCAGGCGCTTGCTGTCGGCGGCGTCGTAGATCGAGAACGAGGACGTGAAGCCGAGCTTCTTGCTCTCGCGGCGCAGGATGCGCACGCACGCGCTGTGGAAGGTCATCACCCACATCGCGTTCGCGCGCGGTCCGACGAGCTGCTCGACGCGCTCCTTCATCTCGCCCGCGGCCTTGTTGGTGAAGGTGATCGCGAGGACCTGGCCCGGATGCACGTTCCGCTCGGCCAGGAGGTAGGCGATGCGGTGCGTGAGGACGCGGGTCTTGCCGGAGCCGGCGCCGGCCACGATGAGCAGCGGGGCGCCGGAGTGGACGACGGCCGCGCGCTGGTTCTCGTTCAGCCCGTCCAGGAGCGCGGCCGGGTCGATCGCCGGGCGTGGGGCGCCGTCGCGGTAGTAGGCGTCCCGGTCCGGCGGCGCGTCGAACTTCCCGCCGAACAGATCGTCCGGAACCGGTTCCGGTACGTGGTCGTCCTCGGGCGGCGGCGGGGGTTCCGCCTCATGGCCGCGGGGGGCCTTGAGGTCCGCCAGGAAGCTGTCGTCAAAGAGGCTGCTCATCGCTCTCCGAGTCTAGGGCGCCCCACTGACAGCCCGCCGCCGCCCCGAGAACTTCCGCCGAATCAGGGTCCTCGCGGTCCTCAGAAGCCGAGGATCCTCCAGACCTGGCCGCCCGGCGTCTTCTTGCCTTCCAGGACCGTTCCGTCACGGTCCGCGATCGACCAGGCCGAGACGTAGACCCTGCCGTCCCGCCGATCGACGGCGACGCCCGCCGGGAACGGCACCTTCACGTTCGTACGCCTGCCGTCCGAGACCTTGGTCACGACGCCGGCGAAGAGCTGGCTGACGTACAGGTCCCCGTCGTCGTTGAAGGCGATGCCCGTGATCGCGCCGAAGCCGGACTTCCAGCCGCGGATCTTGCCCGTCCAGGGGTCGACCTTCCACACGCGCGCGGTGGGCCTTGTGGGCTCGCCGTTCAGCTCGCCGACGTAGAGGTTGCCGTCGGGGCCGAGGGCCATGGACGTCGGGACGGCCTCGTGCTTGTCGTGGTCCTTGAAGACCGTGAACGGGCGGGCCCTGCCGTTCCTGGACACCTCGATCAGATCGTTCCCGGCCGCGTCCGCGACGATCTTGCGGCCGTCCGGGAGGGCGAGGACGGCGTACGGGTTGGAGTCGACGGCCGTCCTGTGCGGGTTGTACTTCAGTTCTACGGCGGAGATGTCGGCGGCGATCCCCGCCCTGCCCCGGTCGATGGACAGCAGCTTGCCCAGCTTTTTCCAGGGCGGTGTGGTGGGTACCCCGGCTTCGGGCGGGGCCCACGTCTCCACGCCCCAGACGCGGCCGTGGCGGGCCGAGACGCCGTTCAGGCCGACCGCGAAGCCGCCGTCGGGCGCAGCCGCCGAGGGCAGGCCGTCGACCAGGCGGTGGTGCTTCCAGGCGTCCCCGTCCCGGAAGATCTTGGTGACCGCGGCCGTCAGGCCGATGCAGGTCGGGCCCTCGGGTCCCTGCCCGAGGCACTTCCTGCCGCCGCGGCCGGCCTCGGCGACGTACAGACGACCGTGGTCGTACGAGAGCTGGCGTGGATTGTCGAGGCCCTTGGCGATCACGCGGATCACCGGCCTGCCGCCGGAGTGTCCGCCGGCGGCGCTCGCGGGCGCGATGCCCGCGGTGGCGGCCAGGGCGACCGATGTGCCGATCACGAGTGCTGTGCGCTTTCTCATGGCCGTACCCCCTCAGCTGCCGCGGCACGTGACCGCGGCTGGCTGGAAGTTAGCGCCGGGAAGCGGGCGGACGTAGCGATTCCGGTCAAAATACGCATAAATCAGCGCAGATCATTCCGGAAGGGCTACGTCGCGCGCCATCCTGACCCAAGGTCACAAAAATGTATCGGGCATATCGAACATCAACCTTCACAGAGGCCACACGAGTTGGCTACCGTTCCGATCAGGCCGCATGACCCCCACCGGCGAACGTCGCCGGGCCGCGCGGCCTCCGCCGAGTCCGGTACGCCGCCGCGCATCCGGAGCCGGGGACCCACCGACCTTGGGGTGAATCGGCCCAACTCCCTTGGGGGAACGGCCGTAGGGCAACCCTTCCGAACCACCCGCCCGAACCCGACAGCTAACTCGGTAGGCGGAACGTGGAAGGAGTCGCCACTCTTGGCGTCGCACCGCAAGTCGCGCCCCGCGGGTACGCGCGTAGCAGGCATACGCACACCCGCCCTCGCCACCGCCGCCCTCACCTCGGTGGCCCTGCTGTCCCAGTCGGCCAATGCCGCCCCCGCCGCCGACGGGAAGCCCAGTCTCGAGGAAGTCGAGAAGAAGGTCGACGACCTCTACCGCCAGGCGGAGTCGGCGACCGAGAAGTACAACGC
>Ga0307508_10004684_pt1 | contig 13252 bp, 9 predicted proteins | sample 9_EM_MG_FD_203089 | JGI IMG/M metagenome (GOLD analysis project Ga0307508, IMG submission 203089) | Populus trichocarpa ectomycorrhiza microbial communities from riparian zone in the Pacific Northwest, United States - 9_EM | ecosystem: Host-associated > Plants > Roots > Unclassified | place... | reverse complement strand
GCGGCTGAAGCCCACGCTGTACAGAACCAACAGCTCAGCGCCGACCTGCAGCGTAGAGGGGGCGTCGCGGGCGCACGGTCGTTCGGCGAGCACGGAACCGCCCACGCGGTCGCCCAGCTGGGCGTCCGGCGCGCGGTCGCTGGGCGCGAACACTTCGTCCACGACCGCGTCAAGCTTCCCGGAGCCGACGTTCTCGGCGTGCACGCGCAGCAACGTGCCGCCCCCATACAGCGGATCGCAAACGCAAGACAATGGACCCACGCAATCAGGTGAGCCGGTCTGACCGCTCGAGCAAGCGGCGAGCCCCAAGCTGCTGAGCGCGATACAGGCGACACGGGCTACCCATCCAAAGCGCATGTTGCAACTACCATCCCTCGAGCGCGCGCGCCGCGCTAGTGCACTTTAGAACGTTCTGTCCTCCGACCTGGAACGAGTCAGGCAGGCCCACCTCGACTACTACGAGCGCGTGCGCGCCATCGTGGCTCAATCCAAGCACCCCTCGCGCGTCGTGCTCACGACGATCGGCCTCCTGCCGCTGTCGTAACCAAGCCGAAAACGCCCAAGCAGGGGGCGCGCCCGCGTGCGGAAAAAACCTGCCACTTGCGGGCGGGATCCAGCCACGATGCGTGGGATGCCTCGCCCGCCCCTCTGCCTGAGCCCCGCCTGCCATGAATGACTATCCGTACGTGTTCGTTGACTCGCCCGAGGGGCTGGAGCGGGCGGCGAGCGCGCTCGCGTCGTGCCCGCGGCTGTACCTGGATACCGAGTTCGAGTCGGGGCGCGGGGCGACGCGCCTGTGTTTGCTGCAGATTTCTTCCGGCAGCGACATCTTCCTGGTCGACACTTTGAAGCTCGGCCGATTGGACCCGCTCGCCGAAGTGTTCGCCAGGCCCGACCTGTCGTGGGTCTTTCACGCCGGGCTGCAAGATCTCGCGCTGATCGAACAGCGGCTACACGTCCGCGCTCCGCTCAGCCTGTTCGACACGCAGATCGCCTACGCCTTGGTTTCTGCGGAGAGCAACGTCTCCCTCGCGTACCTGCGCTACCAGCTGCTCGGAGCTCGCGCGGACAAGGGGCATCAAGCCGACGATTGGCTTGCTCGTCCGCTCTCGGAATCGCAGCTGCAGTATGCGGCGGGCGACGTGCGCGACCTGCCGGCAATCACCGACCTGCTGCTCGAGCGCGCCCTTGCCAAGCAGCGGCGCGAGCTGGTATTCGAGGCGTCGCGCGAAGCGCTGGACCCGTCACGCGAGGCGCCGCCGCCGCTCACGCTCGAGAACTTTCGCAACGCTTGGCAATTGGGCCCGAGCAGCCAAGCCGGTTTGCGCTTCTTGATCGACTGGCACAACGCCCTTTCCGCCGACCAAAAGCTGGCGTCGCCCGACTTGAAGACACTACTGGCGGTGGCAGCGCGCCTGCCGGAAAGCTCAGGCGCCCTGGCTCGCATCAAAGGCGTTTCGCCTGGGGTTCTGCAGCGGCACGGGGCCGAGCTGGTGAGCGGCCTCACGAACGCCGCGCGCCAGGCCAAGAGCACCGACTTCGTTCCGATCGAGCCGCTGCCCTACGCGACGTTTGCCGACATTCGGCGCGACGCCTGGCTCGGCTTACTCCGAGCAGAGGTGTGCGCAACGCTCGAGGTCTCTCCGGAGCAGGTCTTGCCCCAGCGAGTTGTTCGCGAGCTCAAGGCCCGGCTGCAAGAGGAGCGCTCGCTGCGGCTTTCAGACGCGCTGCGCGGCTATCGAAAACGTCTGTTGGGCGAGGCCGTCGACGCATTCTACGAACGCCATCCGCCCCCATGAAGCTCGACCAGCCAAGCGGTTCGGCGCACGATCTGCGGCGCCGGCGCCGCTCAACGCCGCGACGGCAGCGCATCGAGCACCGCGAGCTGCACGTCGCACAGCTCGGCGTCGTTGAGCAGACGCTGTGAGGTCGGCTCGACTTCGAAGCGGTCGCGCGCGTAGCCTGCAACGGTGCAAATCTCGCAGGCCGTGATGCGCATGCCTTTCGCGTGCAGCGCGCTGCTGACGGCGTGCAGTATGCCGTCGGCATCGGGTGCATCGACCACCAACAGGTAGCGTCCGTCTGCCGGCGATTGGCGCTCGAAGTAGACGCGCCGGGTCCGCTCTGTCTCTGCGGGCGACGCTGCGGGGCTCGGGGCGACCTGCTGAGCCATGTCGTCGGCGACCAGCTCGCTCAGCGACTGCACGAACGCCTGCAGGGCGTCGCCGTCGAGCTGAGCCGCGACGTCGGGACCACCGAGCGCGCGCAGCTCCAGAAAGTCGACGGCCTCGTCTCGATCTTTGCCCACGACGCGGCAGAAGGCGCGTGCGCTCTGAATAGCCATGCCCTGCGCGAGCAGCGCGTCGGTCACGAGCGCGAGCAGTCCGGGTCGATCCTCGGCGACCACGCACAGTAGCGGGGCCTTTGCCGATTGCCACGGCTCCGCGTGGACCAGCTGGACCCCGCGCCGAGCCGCGATCGCGGCGTGTTCTGCCGCTTCTCGGCTGTCGTAGAGACGTGCGTAGGCAGCGGGCATGGTCGCGACGAATTGGTTCATCTGGGGGCTTCCGACATAGCGGAAGCCGCATGGCCCGCGAATTTCGTCCGTGTTTCGGAATTCGCAGCCGCGACCTTTGAAATCGTTGTTCGGCCTGCTCAGCAAGCAGCTCGAGGCGCCCGTTGTCGTCGCCGCTCGGGATCAGCGCGGCTGCGACTTGAGATTTCGATCGGGGCGGCGCGGGGCGGCGGCCTCGCCAGTTTCCGGAGCGCTCAGCTCGCGAGGCGCAGGGTTTGCGGAGAGACGCGGCCGAACAATGACTTCTGGCATCGCGCGGCGGTCTTGCCCGAGGCTGCGCCCCGCGGATCGCGAGCCGTTGCCGCGCGTTTGCTGCGGCGGCCCGTTGCCGCGCGTTTGCTGCGGCGGCCCGTTGCCGCGCGTTTGCTGCGGCGGCCCGTTGCCGCGCGTTTGCTGCGGCGGCCCGTTGCCGCGCGTTTGCTGCGGCGGCCCGTTGCCGCGTTGCGGACCGGTATGAGGAGGCTGCGCGTGCCCCGACCTGGGTGCGGGCGAGCGGGGCTGATCGAAGCTGCGGCCTGGCGGGCGTGGAAAGTTGCCGCTGCCGTGAGCTGCTGCCGGCCCGCGCGAGGCGATCGGCAAGGGACGTTGTGGGGGCAACGGCGAGGCCTTGCCGGTGGGCTTGAAGTCAGCGGTCAGCTCGCGGCGCATGTAAGCGCGCCAAATTTCGGCAGCATCGCCGCGACGGGCCTCCAGCCGCGCGTCGACCGATCTGAAATAGCCGAGGATGTTCTCCGCGTCGCGCAGGAAGAAGCGTTCTGAATTGCTATTTTGCGCAGCAGATACGATCTGCGGAAAATCGATGATGGTGACGCCGCCGACTCCCCACAGCACGTTGTATGGCGACAAGTCTCCGTGGATCAGATCGCAGGCGAGCATACGAACGAGTTGGATCAGCATGTCGTGATAGGCGGCGTTGGCTTCGTCGACGCTCAGCGTCGTGTCGATCAACCGGCGCGCGGTAATGCCCTCTGCATCTACCACCAGCTCCATCAGCAGCACGCCTTCGAAGAACAGCACGGGTGCTGGCACGCGTACCTCGGCGGCGTGCAGCCGGTACAATGCGTCGGCCTCGGCCGACTTCCACGCCTCTTCCTCAGCTCCCCGACCAAAGCGGGAGCGGCGCTCGATGGCGCGCTGGTCACGTGTGTTCCGAACGGCTCGCCCCTCCTGATAGGCGGCCTTGTTCTTGAAGCTGCGCTGCGACCGGTCCTTGTAGACTTTGGCCGCAACGATGCGCTCGCCGTAGCGCACGAGAAAGACCTCTGCCTCTTTGCCACTCTGCAGGCGGCCGACCACGTCGGTGATGATGCCCTCTGCGATTAGATGATCGAGCGGGTTATCCATGGTTTGTCTTGGACAAGATCGCCCACTTCAAGCGGATATCTCGCGGCGATGCAAACTAGATCGGCCGGGCGGCCCTGAAGCTCGGATTTCGGCTGTTTTGTGTGCCTCGCAGCGAATCTGGTTGAGCTCTAGGAGATTTGAGCCGTATCTCGAAGCTAAGGTCATTTTCTAGGTAGATGCTGCCGAAACCGCACCTCTGGCTCGCTGCGCCGTCATCCGACGGCATCGGCCGCGAACCGGTGACTTTCGAGCTGCTTTTCAGCCGTTATTCAGGGTACGTCGCGGGCCTCGCCGCTCGTCTGCTCGGTTCGGGTGACTCGGAGCTCGACGACGTCGTACAGGACGTGTTTTGGCTCGCCTCGCGACGCATCGAGAAGATTCGCGATTTGGTGCAAGCGCGCGGCTGGCTCGCGACCGTGACCACGCGCGTGGTCAGCCGCAGGCTCTTGCGAAGGCGCTTCCGGGCGCTCTTTCACGCCAGCCCGGTCAGCCGCGACGTACCGGCGCGCGGGGCCACGGCAGAGGAACACGCCATGCTCGCACGTTTGTACGAGGTGCTCGAAAAGCTCCCCACGGATCAACGGCTGGCCTGGTCGCTACGCTATCTCGAGGGGGAGCCGCTGGACGCCGTGGCGGCCGCATGTGGCTGCAGTCTCGCCACGGCAAAGCGGCGAGTGGCCGCGGCAAAGAACGTGATCGACGAGGTGTTCCGTGATGACTGACCAGAAATGGACTGCGCTCGCCAAAAAGATCGAGCCGAGTTGGGGACCTGAACGCAATCGCTCGGTTCGGGTCGGGCTCGAGCAGCGAACGACGTTGCGGCGCCGGGCAATCGGCGCGCTGGCGATGCTGGCGACACTGGCCTTGGTGGTCGGGGCTGCGGCGGCCTTCATCCGGCTGCGAACGCCCGCCCCCAGCGCGGCGGCCTCGCTCGGGCCAGCGTCTGCGGCGCCGGGCGGCGCTGCGCCCGAAGCCGTCGTGGTGACGCGCCTTTCGCCGGAGACCCTGCTCGAGCCCCTGCGCGATCGACACGGACGCGGCTTCGAGCTGCGGGCAGGCGGAGCGCGGTTCACGGCCCCGCACGATGCCGAGCATCCGTTCGTGGTGGTTGCAAGCGGCGTCGTCGTCGAAGACATTGGCACGACGTTCACCGTGCAATACCTGCCCAATGACAAGCTTGAAATTGCGGTCGAGGAGGGTCGAGTCAAAGTCCGCGCGCAGGGCACGGAGACGGACGTCGCGGCAGGCGGCAGGCTAGAGGTCGCGATCGCGCCCGTGTCGCCCGAAAAGCCGAGCCACGCGCCGGCCTTGCCCGCGACGTCCGCATGGCGCCCGCTGGCCGAGCGTGGCCAATACAGCGAAGCCCACACGGCCCTGGCCAAGGCAGGGCCGAACGCCGTGCGCGATGAGACCGCCGATCTGCTGCTCGCCGCGGACGTGGCACGGCTCGGTGGTTTCCCCGCCGAGGCTGTTCAATACCTGGAGCGGGTGGTGCGCGGGCATGCCAAAGACCCGCGTTCGGGCCTGGCCGCGTTCACGCTCGGACGCGTGCTGCTCGACGAGCTCGGCCGACCCGCTGAGGCCACCGAAGCATTCGCACGCGCGCGCGCCGCGGGCGGGCCGTTGGCGGAGGATGCGCTGGCGCGTGAGGTCGAAGCAGCTTCACGCGCGGGCGATAGCAGCAGAAGCGGCGAGCTGGCGCGCGAGTATCAAAGGCTCTATCCCAACGGGCGACGGGCGAGGGCGGTGTCGAGATTCGGCGGGCTCGACTGACGCGCGCCAAGGCGGCAATCGGCCTCGGGCTACTGGTCGTCGCTGCGGAGGCCCATGGCGCGCCCAGCGACCAAAGACCTCCGGTGTCGATCGCCATCGTCGGTTGCGAAGAGCCCCTGGCCCAGGAGGCGCGACGGATTACGACTATCGAGCTCCACGCAGCACTCGTCAACGCGGCGCCCGACGGCGCCACCACACAGATCAGCGCGGCCTGCTCGGAGCAGTCGGCGCGTTTGCGCGTGATCGATCCGACGACCGGCAAAGCAGTCGAGCGCACCGTGGCACTCGGGCAAGCGGCGCCGAGCGCACGCGCGCGCTTGCTCGCGCTGGCGATGGCCGAGCTCGTTGCCGCGAGCTGGTCCGAGCTCGAAAACAATCCGGAGCCGAAAGCAGCAGCGGTTGCCCCGCTTGCCCCGCCTTCGGCGCGCGAGGCTGCGCGACGCGTGGTGGCGCCGCGGCCGATCGAGCTGCAAGCCCTGGCGGACGCGCAGTTGCTCGCCAGCCGCGACGTTGTGCTCGGCGGTGGCGCGCGCGGCGAGCTGTGGCTTTCTGAACGATTTTTCCTGCGCTTGGACGCGCTCTTTCTCTACGGCGAGCCGTCGCGTGCCACGGGCTCGGTCGCGCTGACCATGCCCAGCGCTTCTGGCGCGCTCGCTGTGTCGTTCGGATCGGGATGGCTGCAGCCGCGGCTGAGCCTCGGCGTGCGCGCCGGCTACGCTTGGATGAATGGCATCGCCACGAGTACAGCGACTACCGGCGACCACCAACGAGGCATCTGGGGCGGGCCGGAGCTCGGCTTCGAATTGGCAGCCTGGTCTCACGCGCGTGTCCACCCCGTGCTTGCTCTTTCGCTGGGAGCACACCTATTCGGCGTCAGAGGAAAGGTCGACGACGGACGCGACATCAAGGCCACCGGTCTCTGGAGCGGTCTCAGCTTGGGCGCCGCGGTGCGCTAAGGGCCTGGGAATGGCTAAGTCTGTCGATGATCGCGGCCGAGGCGCCCGGATGGCCAGGCGCGACGAACGCGCATACTGCAGGTATGTAACTGAGGAGCAACGAAGCCAGCCGGGATGCATCGACCGCGAGGGCGATCGACTTAGCCATTCCCGGGCCCTAAGGAGGCAGGCGGGATGATTCCGAAAAAACTGCAGCGAGTGACCCGTCGCCGGTGGCAGAGGTCATTGTCCATGCTGTGTTGGAATAGCGTGATGTCCCTGTGTTTGCAGTCTCAGCAGTGGCTTGCATTGCCAGCGGCAATGACCGCGTGGGGCTGCGTCGAAACGACGGGCCCGGTCCTCACTGATACGCAGGGCGTCCCGACCCCTGAGCCCCTCGCGCCGATCCCTTCGGCAGAACAGCTCACCTGGCAGACCCAAGAACTGTCGGCGTTTTTGCACTTCGGCCTCAATACGTTCTCCGATCAGGAGCAGGGAGACGGCAGCGTGAGCCCGGCGCTGTTCAACCCGACGGGGCTCGACGCGACCCAGTGGGTGGCAAGGCTACGCAGCGCCGGCTTCCGCCAGGCGATGCTGACAGCTAAGCACCACGATGGCTTTTGCCTATGGCAAAGCCAGTGCACTGACTACTCGGTAGCAAGCAGCCCGTGGCTGGACGGCAAAGGTGACGTCGTCGCAGAGTTCGTGACTGCGGCGCATCAGGCCAACATTCGCGTGGGGCTGGCGCTTTCGCCCCTGGACCGACACGAACCGACCTACGGCAGCGCAGCCTACCAAGCGGTCTTCGAATGCCAGCTCACCGAGCTCTTGAGCAACTACGGCCCTGTCGACGAGATTTGGTTGTGGGACGACACGGCGCCCCAGCCCCCGTTCGATTGGAATGCCATCCGACGCCTCGTTCGTCGCTTGCAGCCACAGACGCTGGTCGACGTCGCCAACGTCAACGCGAGTGCGGGCGCAGATGTGCGAAGCGTTGGCAATGCCAGTGCGCTTCCGGTCCCCTCTCCGGTCGAACAAACGAACGTGAGCCCGAACCCGAGCGACCCGAACCGGTCACCTGTCTGGTACCCCGCCGAGGCAGTTTACTCGATACGCCCCGGGTGGTTCTGGCACGCCGCCGAAGACACCAAGCTCCGGACGCTGAATCAGCTGCTCGATTTCTACTACAGTTCCGTCGGGCTAAACAGCATGCTTCGCCTCAACGTCCCACCCGACACCCAGGGGCTCATAGCGGCTCCGGACGTCGCTTTGCTCGATGCCTACGGCTCGGCCATCCGCTCCATCTACGCCAGCAACTTCGCGGCAGATCAGGCGGCCTCAGCCGATTCGGTGTTCGAAGACGCAAAAGAGCGGGCGGCCAGCATGGCCGTCGACGGCAAGCCCGACACGTTCTGGGCTGCCGGACAAGGCACGACGAGCGCGCGGCTCGAGCTAAAGCTCGATGCCGAGCGCACGTTCAACGTCGTGAGCATCCAAGAGCCGATCGCGCTCGGCGAACGAACCACGCAGTATCACCTCGACGCGAAGTCGAACGGTGTTTGGACTACGATTGCGCACGGCACTGCCATCGGCGAACGCAAGCTGCATCGCGTGGGTGAGATCACGGCCAGCGGCGTCGCGTTGGTCGTCACGCGGGCACGCGGCGTTCCCGCCATCTCCGAGCTTGGCTTGTACGAATCACCGTTTCCCTAACTGGCTCGCCTCATGAACACGACTCGCGAGAATCAGCGAGCTTACCGCTTCGACAAATCGAGATGTGGACAAGCAACGACAAGCTGCGTTCGGCATGGCCTCTGCGCTGGTGTTATCTGGCGGCAGTGATAGCGCCGCTTGCGGCCGCGAGCTGTAGCAACGCGCGCGGGCCACAATCATCGCCGGCAAGCGCGGGGCAGCCGGAGGCCAACGGCGGCTCGAGCGCCGGTGGCAACGCCGGTGGACCGGCAGGCGGGAGCCTCGCAGAAGCGTCGGGCGTGGGCGGGTCGAGCTCGGTTGCAGGCTCCTCGGCGGCTGGCGCAACTGGCGCGGCCGGCAGCGAGGCCAGCGGTGGAGGTTCTGGTGTCGGCGGTTCGTCGGCTGCGGCCGGCGCTGCAGGCGCTACGACGCTCCACGACTGGCCCCAAGCTGGCGGTCCCGACGGCACGTTCCGCGTGAACGTCGCGGGGGCTCCGACGACGTGGAGCGTCGCCGCCAATCAGAACATCCGGTGGCGAACGAATCTCGACAACGAGGGTCAGGGGGGCATCGCGGTCGCGGGCGATCTGCTCTTCCTCACCACATTCCTACCCTTCACGGGCAGCAAGAACAGCCTCTCGATCGAAGGCTACGCGATCGAGCGAAGTACTGGGGCCATCAAGTGGAAAACCAAGCCGCTGACAGGCAACGGCGGGCCGAGTGGGATGGCCTATCAATACAGCGACGCCACGTCGTGGACGCCGATCGCCGACGGCAAATACGTGTGGTTCTTCAACTCGGCAGGCCACCTGGGCTGCTGGGAAGCCGCCGGCACCCCCGATGCGTCGGGGATCCTGGCGCCGGTTTGGGAGGCGGACTTCGTGGGGCAGCCACCGGAGTTTCCATTCAACCGCCAGCACGAGCCGTTCGTGATTGGCAGCGATCTGGTGATCTTGTCGCCGCTCGGCATGGGCAACGGCGATCCACCAGCCAAGCAAGCCGGCTGGAACTACTTGCACGGCATCGACAAGCTGACCGGCAAGACCACATGGGTCGCCGATGACGCATCGACCTTCTACAACACGGCCGTGATGGGGACACTGCCGGACGGCACACCTGCCGTGGTGCACGGGCGAGGCGGACCGCACGGCGTTCTGGAAACTCCGCCCGGTCTCAGCATGACCAGCCTGGCGCCCGGCAAGCAAGGCAAATCACTGTGGCGTTACCAAGGTTCCGGCACCGCCCTCTACACCATGAGCTGGGACGAAAAGTACGCCTACTGGTTCAGCGAGCCCCCCGCCGAGACGCTGACCGTGCTCGACGTAGCGAGCGGCAAGCAGCTGCACGCTTGGTCACTCTCGAAGCTCGCAGACATCCGGCGCTGGGACACCGCGACCGGCAAGTACCTCTCGCTGACCGGCGTCAACGTCAACAACACGCCCGACTGGGAATACACCGGGACCATGCACGTCGTGCCCGATTGGCACTCCAATATCGCCGCGGGCGGCTTCGTCTGGTTCTTGGCCGTCGCCAACAACAACGATCGCTGGGGAACCCACACGGGGCCTCCGCACTGCCTAGGCCGCGTCAACGTCGAGACGGGCAAGGTCGAGTATCTCGAGCTTCCGGTCGGGGTACAGCGGTCTCCGAACGCCGCAGAGCAGCGCGTTTACGCCAAAGACATCATGACCACGGCGCTGGACGCCAAGGGTAACGACGTCGCCGAAGACGCCGCCCGCTCGCACACCGACGGTTGGTCGATCCCTGCCTTCTTCGCGAGCCCGATCGCGCTCGGAAACAAGCTCTATTTCGGGACGACGCTCGGCATCACTTACGTCATCGACGCGAGCGCAAAAATTCTCGACGAAACCGCCATCTTGGGCATCGGCGATCTCGGACCACTCGGCCAAACATGGAGCCTCGCCGGTCCCAGCTTCGCGGACGGCGTCCTCTATCACCACAGCAGCAAAGAAGTCGTCGCGATCGGGAGCCAGCCATGAATCATAGCCATCGTTTCTCGAAGCACGCGCTCTGCTCGGCGTTGACTGCGCTGCTGACTTTGGCTGCCTGCCAGGGCCAGATCAACAACAACCACGGCCCTGGCAACGCGGCCCAAGCCGGCGCTGGCGCGGGAGGCGCCGCCGCTTCGAACGCCGGAACCGGAGCCGGAGCCAGCGCCGGTGCGACGAGCAGCGGCGGCGCTGCGGCGACCATCGACTGCTCCGCGGCGCACGCGCCCCCGCTGCACGCGCGCCTACTCACGCCGAGCCAGTACGACAACAGCGTATTGGATTTGCTCAAGGTCGCGGGTAGCCCCGCCAAAGATTTCGGAAGCGGAGTGGCGACACAGCTCGACGACCTAGCGGTCGAGCTGAGAGCCAACGCGGCGGCCAGCATCGCGCACCAAGCCGCGCTTTCGCTGGCGCAGTGGTCGCCTTGCACGTCGCCGCCGGCGGCTGCAGCAGCCTGTGAGCAGCAGCTGATCGACAAACTGGGGCCGCAGGCCTACCGCCATCCGCTCTCGACGGCCGAGCGGACCGAGCTTTCGACGCTGTTCGACGCCGGTGTACAAGAAAGGGACTTTGCCACTGGCGTCGAATGGTTTCTGACGGGCGTGTTGCAGTCGCCAGACTTTTTGTATCAGCTGTCCAAGTTGCAGCCCGGCGAGCAACCTGGGCAGCTCGTCGCGCTTCCAGCCTACGAGATCGCGAGTCGCCTGTCGTACTTCATCTGGGATTCGATGCCGGACGACGCACTCTACGCGGCGGCGAGCTCAAGCGCGCTCACGGGCGCGGCAGGCCTCGGGTCCGAGCTCACGCGCATGCTGAAGGACCCACGCTTTCTGCGCGGCGTCACGGGCTTCTACACGTCGTGGCTCAACCTCAACGGCTTCCGCGAGGTGGCGCGCGACGACCCGGCGTTCACTACGGATATCGTCGGCGCGCTCCAAACGTCACTGCTGATGAGCGCGACCGAGCGCTACAAGAGCCCCTCGCCGAATGTCTCGGGGCTGTTCTCGGACACGACCTACTACCTGAACGGCGCGCTGCGCGGTTTCTACGCGCTGCCCGGTGCGGGCAGCGACAGCGCGTTCACGCAGCTGGACATGGCGGGCGAAGAGCGGCGCGGACTCTTGAGCCATCCCGCGCTGATGGCCCTGCTCGCCAGACCCGACCAGAGCAACCCGATCTCACGAGGCCTGTACATCCGTAGGTCGATCCTGTGCCAGAGCTTGCCGCCGCCGCCGGCGGGCATCGTGATTCCGCCGCTGCCAGCCGTCGCTCCGGGCCTGTCGACGCGCGACAGGCTCGATCAACACACGAAGAGCGCGCTCTGTGCGTCGTGCCACGACCTGATCGATCCGCCCGGATTTGCGCTGGAAGACTTCGATCAAGTGGGGCGACACCGCAGCGCCGACAGCGGCAAACCCACTGACACCTCCGGCATCATGAGCAACGCCGGAGACCTGAACGGCGCGTTCGCCACTGGCTCGGAGCTGCTCAGCCGGATCGCTCAGAGTCAGGACGTCAAGGGCTGCTTCGCCCAGCGCTATTTCGAGTACGCCGTCTCGCGCGTCGTCGCCGACGAAGACGCCTGTTCGGTCGACGCGCTGAAGAAGGGTTTCGTACCGTCCGGCGATCTGCTCGCCCTGGTGGCGTCGATCGCGAACACCGATTCATTCCGTTTCCGTTCGTCCGAAGGAGCTCCGTGATGAAGTTGTCGATCCACCACCCCGTGCGACGCCGGGATCTCATGCGCTGGCTCGGCGGCGCGGCGCTAGCCCTGCCAGCCCTCGAGCTATTCGAGGCCAGGGCGCGCGCTCAAGCCAGCACTACCTCGAAGTTCGCCGTGTTCTGCTACACCCCCGACGGCGTCAACCAGAGCGCCTTTTGGCCGAGCGGCAGCACGAGCAACTTTCAGCTCAGCCCCATCTTGTCTGCGTTCGAGCCGTTCAAAGACAAGCTGCTGATCTTGGGGCCTGAGATGAATGGCAACATGCCCGTGGCAGGGACGGGCCTGACCTATTGCAACGGCTGCGGCGGCACCGTCGGCGCGGACAAAGTGCCACTTCAGCATCAGGCCGTGGTCTGTCTCTCGGCTCGGGGCAGAGGTGCTGGCGGCGACATTCCGTACACGGCGGCGCAGGACACCGCCGTCAACAAGCTGGACGGCCCGTCTATCGACACCGTGATTGGCGAAGCCGTCAAGGCCGATAGCCCGTTTGCCAACTTGAACTTCGGTCTGCACCCGGTCGGAGGCGATACGCCCTCCGACATCAATTTTGCAAAAGACGGCACGCCGCTGAAGAGAATGGCCACGCCCGACGAAGCCTGGAATCGCGTCTTCGGCATGCCGGTCATGGGCCCGAGCGGCAGCGCCAGCGAGCAGCACGAGCTCACCGCTCTCAGCAACTACTTGCACGGTCGATTTGCGGCACTATCGCCCCAGCTCAGCGCCTACGATCGCCAACTGCTCGACGGCCACCTGAGCTCGCTGCGCGCCTACGAGGACCGCAAAGCTCACCTGCTGACGACGCAAACCACCGGCTGCATGCAGCCTACGAAAAAGGCGGTACCGACCGACGACACCTCGATTCGAACCGGAGCCGACACGCTGCTGCTCTCGCCGTTTTACATGGACATCATCTCAGCGGCTTTCGCCTGCAACATCAGCAAGGTGGCTTCGGTCAGCTTTGGGTATCCCGGCGGCGGCGATGCGGGCGGCCTACGCATGCCCTGGCTCGGCTTCAGCGATCCGATGCACTCCGTGTCTCACCACGGCGCGGACCCCACCAAGCTCGATAAGTACATGAAGATGAGCCAGTGGATCGCGTCGCAAATCGCCTACTTGATGACCACGCTGGCCGCGACCCCCGACGGTACCGGCAAAACCCTGCTCGATCAAACCACTATCTATTGGTTCAACCGCCACG
>Ga0307508_10004683_pt1 | contig 13254 bp, 7 predicted proteins | sample 9_EM_MG_FD_203089 | JGI IMG/M metagenome (GOLD analysis project Ga0307508, IMG submission 203089) | Populus trichocarpa ectomycorrhiza microbial communities from riparian zone in the Pacific Northwest, United States - 9_EM | ecosystem: Host-associated > Plants > Roots > Unclassified | place... | reverse complement strand
TTAAACCATTTAGGTGGTGACCCAGTGATAAGAGCTTGAAATCAAGAGATTTGCTTTCTCTGTGGTCTCAGGTTCAAGCTCTGTGGTTGCTCATATGATGACCACTGGAGGCTTACATGGTCGTTAACTTCAGGGCCTGTGGGATTAGTCGAGGTGCGCGCAAGCTGACCCGAACACCCACGTTAAACTAAAAAAAAAAAAAAACTAACAAGTTATAGTCCTACAGTTGTTTGCATCTACAATTTATTCCAGTTAGCGTCTGTGTTTTATACGGAACAAGTTGACAGGTCGATAAAATACCGAAATATTTCTTCAATTTTAGCTTGCTCTTTCATTTTTCTTACATGATGAGCCAGCATGTCTTTGCAGCGTGCACGTGCGTTTTTAAAAAATATATTTTTTTTTTCAATTTAAAATTTTTTTAGTGTTTTGTAATATTTGATATACCCATATTAAAAATAATTTTTTTTAAAAAAATAATATTTTAATTTATTTTAAAATGAAAGGACATTACAAAAAAAAAAAAACTACCGACACATATTAGCCGATGGGAGTATTTCTAGAGATCTAAGAGGTAGGGACTCGGGAGGGGCAATGTATTTATGAGACCAAGCAGAGGCAGAGCACTCTTTTGCCTTCTGAGAAATCCAAATTATCTGGACTAAAATTTTGGAATAATAAATGCCATGGCTCATTATAAGAGAACGTTTGGGATTTCGTAAAAATTCAATTTTTTTTTAATTCTTTTTATACATTTTCATATTATTTTGAATTACGGATATCAAAATTAATTTTTTAAAAATAAAAAAATATTATTTTAATGTATTTATAGATAAAAATACTTTGAAAAATAACCATTACAACACTCTCTGACACACTTCCAATTAAGTCATTGTCAACTTTGTCAGATTAAAATAGAAGAAGAAATAAATAATAAATACTCACATTACTTCGAATTAAATCACGTAGAGAGGTCAAAATCACCATTTCACCTAAATATTTTCCTTTTCTAGAAATCCATCGATCACCACGAACCCAACTAACAAAGTTAAAGATTAAACAAGGAAGTGCAAAACGTTGATGTTGTTGTAGAAACACACCTCACGATTAAACTCTGTATATATTGAAAAGTTATTGCATGCATGGAAGCACCTAGCTAGAACTCACAGGATTCATTTGAGGCACAAGATCAAGGCTGTTCTGCTTATTAATTTAGTTAGGGATCTGCTGTGTTGGAAAATTGACATTGTGCCCGTGCAGTCTACTCCAGCAGCTTCAGGCACCTATATTTAATTTTCTTACACTCAAATTAAGACCAATATTTGGTTACAAATATTACTTATATTAATTAACCAGATTTAACCAAGAAATAATACAATATTTTGCTAATCGCGCGCGACCCAGTAAAGACTTGGAAGACTCCTCAAGGCTCAAACGTGCAGATTGGTTGGATTAAATTCCCAACTCTCCTGCTCGCCATTGATTAATTGTACATATTTATTTCCAAAGCAAATGAAATTTTGGATTTGAGCGAAGATCATCGAAAGATCCAAAAAAGTAGGGTCAACTTTTATTAACTGAGGGCTGATCGATCGAGCACATTATGATTATAGTACTCCAGCCAGTTTATATATTTGGTCCACATATTTGAATGCATGCATCAATAATTTAGATGGGAGCTGTTTTATTCATTATTTCTAGTTTCCTTGCTGCCATTTTTGGCTTGTTTTTACAAGTAGTTAAATATGGCTGGGGTTTGGTGGTATTGCTAAATAAAAGTTAGTACGGGCGTACTCAGTACTGTTGCTCCAAAAACATCTTGGTAGCTGAACTTGGGCCACGTCTTCACACCGTTCATATATATATATATATATATATATATATGTGTGTGTGTGTGCGCGCGCGCGCGCGCGCTCTAATATGCTAGAAATCTCGACAGCAGATGAAGGGGGGGTATAGTTCATATGTATATGCGTGCGTGCGTGCGTGGCGGGCGGGCGTGCGTGCGTATGAAGCTCAGAACCTAGCTAGACATTCTGCTCCAGTCGCCAGATTGGGGCCTTTGGCGGCGGGAGGAAGCTTATGAATTCTTAGGAAATTGCTTAATTCTGATCAATCGAAGCGTATAAATGGGAGAGCATTGTAACATACCCTTATCTAACAGATGAATTGATTATCGTCTCCCCATTACAGATTCTTAATAGCAAATTAAAACGCAATTCAATTAGGGTAGATCCCTCGTCCACCTTCTAGGAGTACTTAATTATTCTCATCGATCCCTCGTCCACCTTCTACTCAAATGGTGTTCTGTGTCTATTTTTTTTATTTTTTTAAATTAATATGGGTATTCGAACCAGCTTGCGCGTACCTCGACTAATCCTATGACTCTAAAGTTAACGATTATGTAAGCTTTCAGTGGCTTTGAGAGGACTCGAACTCATGACCATTAAAGAGCAAACTCAAAACTTAACCAGTTGAGCTACCATTTAAAATTGTTCAGTCTACTTTTATAAATACAAACCCTACACAGCTGCTTTCTCACTGATACCATCACCATATATATACCCATGATTATCACCAAGTGGGAGCAATTTCTCAGCTCTTGGCACCATAATATCGAGTTAGAAACTAGCAACGGGGAGATAAGCTATGACACAACCATCCAATAATATTCCTATCACATCTTACAAAGTCAAATGTACTAAGGAGGAAACGTTTTCTACTTTCGAGTTATTTGGTTAGGTTTTGCAAAGGGCACTCTTTGCAAAGGGAATACTAATTTAGCCAACCTTTTGTATTGGAGTCCAAATTCAATAATTGCAGCATAGTCTTATATTCTTGTTCCAATGGTAGAAACGGTTGATATAAATACAAACTTATCCAAATTTTCCTTAAAGAATAAGAAAGAATGATGAAGAAGCTCCGTGCGCAGTTTGGCCTTTGGTGACCACCATTAAAGACCCAACTTAATACCCATTAACTCGAAGCAGCTTACTATTCATTACATTAGTTATTTATTAATATTAATTCAAGATTTCCATGCACAGGACCGCTTGGTTAATGGGAATTTGTTTCCCTGGGAAGCTTTTTCTTAGATCCAAGCCACGAACTTATACATGATTTTGTAAAGTTAGCAGCCATATAATTAAACTGAGGTGTGAGAAATGAGATGTAAAAATAAAAAAGTTTATAAAATCTTTATGATCTAATAGATTGATTATTCGTTTAATTAATTTGCCACATAAATAAAATAGATTCAAAGATGAAATTTCTACCAAAAAAATATCTTGTGTAAAAGACAATTCAAGAGCTTTAATTATATCAAGCAATATTTCAGTCTCATTAATTTAATTCTTAATTCCCATATATAGAAGCAAAGAAAAAACTCAACACAAGGCCATTGGACAAGATGTTCTCATTGATTAAAGGTTTGACATATTCCGAGATAAATCAAGATAAACCCCACCAATTAATTAATAAATCTTGCACAAATACACCGGTAATTATGAATTGAGGCTAGCCAGACGTTGCTTGCAGCCTGCAAATTAAGCAGGATCAAGGCAGCCCATCATTTATCATCAAAGACTGCCCACTTTGAACAAGTACAATTAATTCAATATTTCAAAGCTGTATCTTCAAATAGAGGTCAAGAAAGGTTAATTATAACTCGCAAGCCTCGACCCCTCTCCCCTACGCTTGAGGTAGCTAGACGATGACATTGAGAAAGGAAATCGAAGAGGTGAAAACAAAGCTTTAATTTATTAATTCTCTGCTCATAATCACATCTCTTACAAGACTAGCTAATTAGATTAACATAGTTGTAGTTGCAGGATCTGTGCTAAAGATGTAACCCAAAGCCCATGCTTGGTAATGGAATCTAGCCTTCCAATATATTACAAGAGGTTAATGAATCTATTTATTTATTAGCAGATCATATATATACTATAGGTTCGGGTGCTCGAAACGGCAATGGAAAACGTTTATTTATTTTATTAATCTGTGGGTTCCGGAGATACGAGAGGTTAATGAATCTAATATATATATATATATATATATTCTCACGTCAAGAGTCGTTGATCTGATTAGTCAAAAGCCCCAAAAGGGCAGTCTATAAATGGAAAGCCCTAAAAGCTGGGTCAACGAGTTTTTGCCACCTGGATTCAAAGATTCGATCCGTCCGTGGAAAATGTACCTCCCCCCATGCTGTTTAGGTTTGTGATGCTATTTTTTTTATTGTTTTTATTATTGCTCCTGTTCTGCCTAACTCTAATTTAAGGCTATGACCTCAAGCTCGCTTTGAGATTATCTTGCACAATAATATTTTTTTATTTAAAAAAAAATTAATTTTTATATTAATATATTAAAATATAAAAAATTTAATTTAAAATAAAAAAATTTAATTATTTACAGAAACACTTTTAATTTGTACCGTGATTAATCCATCTCCACGCTAGTGTTTATCAAAGGAAACGAGTCACGTGGAGCTCATAATAATTCTGATTTCAAACCTAATTAATTAAAGCACAACCATATATTATGAAACGTAATGTACTATATGTCCCTTTCTACCTTGACCGAGGAAGGAAGGGGCGTACCAAGAGATGTATATAATTCTAATGGAATAAATTAATTTACTGCACGCTTTTTTAATTCAATGATTTACATCCAAATCAACGAGTATTAATTACGACTGAATTCTAATATATTCATAAATGTATTTAATGATGTATGTATGCATGTATGTATCACATGCATGGCAAGAATTGACAATCTTTCTTCCTTGCATGTGATATGATGAATCACTTGGAACTGCATGCCCAGATAAATAAATTAGAAGATCAGGGACGAAATGAAATAGTAGAGATTATTTAAGGGAAATAGAAGAAATACAGTAAACTAGGAGGATGTTTCTGATATTTATGATCAAGACTTCCAAACAGAAAGCAGGTCACGTATGGATGGAGATGGAGATGGAGATGGAGATGGAGATGGGGAGTAGTGTAGTTCTCTTCTTCTCTCTGGGTGCTGCCATTTCTTTTCTTTGCTTTAAATTTATAGTGCACTGTTGGGCATTTAAATATTTTTCCTTTTATTTGGTTGACATTTAATTTCTTGGTGTTTTCTAATAAATTCTTAGGTGGTGATATTGGCTTTTTCTTGAAAAATTAGCCTCTGGGATCTCCCTGCGGTCTATTTGCTCGCTCTCTCTCTCTCTCACACACACACACGCTTACCGACCCCTCCTCCTCCTCTAATTAAAGCAATCAATGAATGAATGCATGCATGCTTGCTTGCTTGCTGCACTTTGTAATTGCATTATTTACTCTTATTTTTTCCACTTGTGCATACTCCTTGGGATTTTTTCCATTCATTAATACATTTCCTGGCCTCAATAATTTACACTCTTCTTCTACCAATACTTCAATTCAATTCTCTCTCTCTCTCTCTCTCTCTCTACACCTTCCACCTCTCCCCCATAATTAAGTTTTAAAGTTTTTTAATTAACCCCACCTCTCTCTCCCTTCATCTCCTTATATATAATGGCCTCAGATGTCCAGAACCACCAGCACCGGCCCCGGGTTCATGTTGATGGTGCTAGTCTTGATTCAAGCCTAACCTCTCTTCTCCACGTATTCAATTAGAAGAGCCCTCTGCTCTTCCCTCGGGCTGGCAGAAGTTCCTTGACGTTAAGGTAATTTATATAAATAATATATGTGACTCCTTTGGGCAAGCCATAACTTGCCTTTTGCGGTCTTTCTACAAAGGCAGAACTCTTTCTGTTGGGCTCTCACAAAACTCGCTCCTGCTTTTTAATCAATCTCTGTTTGTGTTTTGTTTCTGACAGGTGTGATATACTACAGAAACAATACGCCAAAGATGAGTCGAAGAAATGGTAGCCTCCCAAAGCTTGACCTCAAGCTGAACCTCTCACCACCAAGGGTGAACCCAAGAGTGGAGTCCCCAGGCAGATCGGCAACGGTGTCACCAACATCCCCACCAAGCTCATGTGTGTCGTCAGAGAGGAGCCACGATGACGCTCTTAGATACTCTAGCAGCCCTGAAGCTACATCCATGGTGCTTGTGGGATGCCCGAGGTGCCTCATGTATGTGATGCTCTCTGAAAATGACCCTAAATGCCCCAAATGCAAGAGTACAGTGCTGCTTGATTTCCTCCATGACAACACCACCACCACCACTTTGAAGACAAGGAGGAGCTAGAGTAGTGCTCTCAAGCTCCCTTTTAAGCTAATTCTGCTGCTATTAAATTAGGACTCTTACAGCCCGCTCTCTCTCGTTAATCTTCCTTCTATCTCAGGTAGTGCTACTTGCGCTCCACTTTTTAGCTGCTTGATTGCATGTTACAAGGGCTAAATATGAAAAACAAAAGTGGAGTGCCGATAGCACTACTGCTCTTTTTGTTTCAAACTGTTTTAATCGTAGAACATAGAATGTGGGCCATATGGGCACAGATTGGTGTCTCTGTTTCTTTCTGGTTTCCCATCTTTGGCAGAAGAGTATAAACTAGTTAACAGCAGCTGCTGCCCAAATCTTCCTATGAAATGTTTGGTATTCCATGATTTCCTTTCATCTATTGTTTTTCCGGGCTTTATATTAATACTCTGTATCCAAACACAGCAAGCCTCATCATCAATTCCTACTAAATTATGCGAAAGTGCATAATCAGTGAATTTACTTGGGACCCAAAACAGAGGTAAATCGGTCACAAGTGCAGGTTTTTAGTACTTGAAAGTTGAAAGTAGTTTTCAAAGGTGACATGGGATAGGATTCGGGTCCCACGCAGTCATGATTATAAGCCCTTGTATTGCAAGGAACTTAGAGCTATTTGACTCCGAGGAGCCGAACCATATGCTCTATAGCCCATGTTCACCAAATCACCAAAGGAAGAATGACACGCTGATTCCAAAAGGATAGAGAAACAGAGCAGGTGTCTTGCAGGCGTAAACCGTAATTAGGAAACCTCAAAGAATTCTCCTAAAACTCACAATCCCAAAACACTATATGTTTAAGGCATGCTATTGGGAAGTGACTAATTATCTATGAAATGGTAAATCTTTCTTTCCCCAGTTATACAATTGAGTTCCACTATACAAGGAACCCTCTAACGGTCTTCTTCCAATATTGCTAGAAAGTTGAAATCATCCATGACCAGAGATAGAAGTAAACCCAAGATGCACCTTCACCTAAACATGCCATCTTAACATAGTAATCAATAACAACATACATCTCTAATGACACAGATTCACATATAATATAACTATAGGCCAAACTTCAAAAGCTTGTGTTTAGGGCAAAAAACAAAAAGAGAAGAGAAGGATAGTTGGGTAAATGAAGAGGGGGATGGGTGGCTCGAGCATTGAAAAAAGGAGGACTATACTAGATTTAAAGACCATTAAAAACACATAAATGCAAGAGTAATTGAGACAGTTGAGAATAATGAAGGGTATTGCGTCAGATGATAAATACAAATTTAATTTCACCTTCATCCCTCTCTATTTTGCCTCTCTGCTCCTTTTCTGTTTATCTCTGCTTTCCTTTTCCATTACTAACTCTACTCATCACTCACAAAATGCCACCTTTCAAGCGCCATGCTCTCATTTTGGTGAATCCTCCACCTTGTGTCCATGTTCTCCCCTTTTAATTCTCCTCCTTTCCTTCTTTCCAAGTCATCCTTCCTTTACTCAACATGCTCTGTAACCTCTCTCTCTCTCTCTCTCTCTCTCTCTCTCTCATGTTGTTAGTGTTGAGATTTTACATTAAGAAAACACACGGAATATGCGAAAGACCATAAAAGCCACCTTATCCCATGTTAATTACCCAATATTTAAAAGGTTATAGAAAAAGAAATGGCGAGAGACGTTCAAATCCTCAACTTGTATTGTATTGTATAGTATACCATAAAAGCTTTATTGCGAGGTTGAAATAACCCTTAAACAAATGGGGAAAAAAAATCAGAGTCAAAGAATTTAGGTCATCCAGACATCAGAATGATGCAAGGAATAGAATAGTCATGTGGTCACGAACACGCAGAGAGACACAAGAGAGGCCGCGCTCTAAAATGAATGCAAGGGGCCACAAGCACAACAACATGGGGCATGCATAGTTAAGCACCAACCTGCATGGGCTTAATTGAGTGGTTTATTTGGGAGAAGAACAACGAATGACTAATTATGGAAAATAAGTCACTCTCTAACATAAACAAATTTAGAAGCAGTAAATTTCAGACCAAAGCACTCAATTTATAAATATTTATTTGTCTCTGTTTTCTCAAAGAAAAATCTAATACAAATCTAGAGAGAAAATAAATCCATGCCAAATCTAGGGATGACAATCTAAGTTCAGGATTTATCATTCTAATCACATCACATCCCTATCTGTTGTTTCTGAATTTTCATCCATGTCCAATCATCCATCTTTGTGAACGAAACCCCACATGCTGGGAACAAATAATTGCTATTTCTTTCTAGTGTGCTTGACGATTACTGCTGATCATAGCCCGGGAACATTCTGTTTCTTTTACTCTCAAGGTGGATCGAGATACAAGGATATTAACAATGCTTGTCCTACAGGAGGAATCAGTTCATTATGTCCACTAAAAGGAAATTTTCATTTCATGATAGTATGCAAAAGGCATTCATGATCAACAAGTCTCTGATAAAGCAGCAGTAAGCAAAAGATCCTACCTCACAGGAGACCATAGCAAATCAAATGCTAAACTAGCCAGCGGATACATGGAATCCTCAAATTATTAGTCAAAATGCGGTGTATATATAGTACCTGCAGCAATTCAAGATCAACATAAGTTCATACTGGGAAACAAACCAAAGCTTATAAAATAAATTACATTTGGATTCACAAAAAACTATCTTTTTTTTTTTTCCTTCTTTAACAAATAGCCAACCTGCAGCTGAAAAAGAATCTTCCATGTTATCCCTAATTTAGTCAAAGGAGTAAACAAGAAAACAAAATTAAGCATTCAATTGCTCCATAAAAACGTCTAACGAATCTTTTAATCAGCAAAACAAGATACAAATTCAGTGTCTATATTTCAAAGACTTCTATTATAACGGAGCATCCCCGCTTCACTTCAGTTAAGAAAGCATTAATCTTCACATGACAGGTGTCAAGATATTGCAAATTACTTTTGACTCCAGAAGCCCATGCAGTTGTCGAAATTTGGTGCTTGGGTGAAACTGACATACTTTTATCTATAATGAGTTTGCCTTCGGTTTCAAGTTTTACTTCACCTGCTAAGTCATGGAAAATCTGTGAAATCCCATAGAACATCTGATTTCTAAACTTCATTGCTGAAGAAGCATTTTGCATAGGCAGAAGAGACCAAGAAAAGGAACACTTCAATATTCAAAGGGAAAAAGGAAAAATTCACCTTACAAAAACAACAGCTCTAAACCGAGAAGAGCTTTCAATTTTCTAAATGATGGATAATCTGAGCTCAAAAAAACACAGCAACAGAGAGCTGATAATAATTAGAAGTCCACCACTCGGGGTGAAGGGGTGACCATATTTCAAATTTGACGTTCACACACAAATACCAGCAGTTCTTGAACCAAATGTAAAAGAGATTGCAAGAAGCTGGCACTTTTCTCCAAACCAAGTGTTATGCTGTGACTGTGAGCACGTCTAAAATCTGGTATTCAAGCAGTCAATCAAAACATTTGTTAGCTCAGCATTTACTTCCAATCTCTGCTAAATTATTTCTTTCAAGACTACAAGATTTGAGCAGAATTAAGTGAATCCAATCATCTAATACAATGAAATATCGTATTCTTTGTTCAATGTGAAAACCAAAATCCAAGTTATCCAACTATTCATGCTCACGCTTTTTGCATGCTAATTTTTCAGTCATATTTAGAGGGTGAGGAGAACTGTCAACAATATGATGGGACTCTAATCTCTTGAAGATGAGAGCAAAGATGAGCGCAAACACAAGAATGAGCTTGTAGCCTAACCAAAAGATCTCATGCTACTGGAATCAAGAAGTAAAAACAACACTCTGTGCAAAATCCAAAAACCTAGCAGAAGAGGGAGAACCTTCACCCAAAAACAAACTGATCATACAAGTTATGAGGAAAAGGCAAAACTGAGGGCACCAGAAAAGAATAGCATAGAGAAAGCATCCATGCTGTGGAAATCAGATGACAAGGCTGGTGCGACAAGTCTTTGTTTCTCTTTGAATCAGATCCACCTGCAACTAAACAAAATCACACTCCATTTTCTCTCATATTCATTGAAAAATTATGGACGACAATGAACTGCTCCACTAATTATGCATTTAATTAGTAAATGTGATAGGTCAAAGGTCCTTCCTAGGAGATGCACTGCATGGAAGTGTTCCTGACACATAGGTTCACACGTATATCCCCGACACATAGGTTCACGCGTATATCTCTCCAGGTAGTTTTTCAGATATTTCAAAATCAGTTCTTACCACCCCCACTGATCCTAAATTAGTCACCAACACACAAATAATAGTTTTTGAATGCCACACACTGCTTAGCCTCCTATATTTGATGCACCCACATAAATTCATGCCAAGTACCGTACCATTCGAACAACTGTTTAATATCTAGTCCTCGACTGTCAATAAGGCAGGTGAGGCGCAGTGAAGGACCAGTTTATTCAGAAACTTTCACATGTTACAGCCCACAAATTGATTCAGCTCATCAAGGTCCCTGCCCTTGACCCTCATCAAAATGTAGACCAAATCCAACAGAGAGACAGACTCAAACCTTTCTTTAATTGAATATTGCAACAGACATGTAAGATAAGAAGAACTTGTAATGCAACTTCCTCATCCATAATACATCACCAATTTTATCTGCACGTACTGCATTACAAGCTTAAACCAAGCAATCATCAAGACTTCATTTCTACATATTGACTACTCAATTCCACATTCAAAAACAACATTAAAACAAAATAATCGTACAAAAGTACACATGTAATACACAATCACTGGATATGGCTTTTCGTATCTCTTGCATTATGAAAAATGGCATTAACTGGAAGGACAATTGTGATTTTAACAAAGAAACACGTTAAGCTTGAGAAAAGCCAACGAACTAGTAACAGGTCCCATAAAACAATTCCAATATTACTATTACTACCTCCACCCGCCCCTTCTAGTTTTCATTTACAGTTTCAATGAAGTTGCCCCCCGACAGAGGGTCTTCAAAATTAAAAATAATTCATTTCTCAAATGTTCACTCTAAATTTTGTCCCCTTCTTTTTTTATAGATTACGTTTTTATATGCAACTAGTAAGCTAAAAAGGCAAATCTGAAGAAATTTAGCTAAAGGTTGCTCAATTTGAAACCTGTGGACCTAATGATGGGTTATCACAGAATTAAAAATATTTCCAAACCTTCCTGAAAGCATATTTAAATGAAGACATTGAAAACTGATCTTTCACCGATCTTAATCTCCCCTTTTTAGGTGAAGTTAGAGTTCAATAATCTCAAGTCTCAACACCAGTAGCACACACTGAAAGTAAACATCTTGATGGATTGGAGACTGGGTGCATTCCAAATATGGAAAAATCCTAAAATCTCTACCTTCCTTTCTGTAAAGGCAAAGTCTTTGTTCTATAACATCTCAAAAAATAAAAAAACAGAATTTTTCCATGCACACTCCATAACTCATCCTAATAAGTCTCAACTTGTGAATTTAACGAAGTTGTGATTTTATCATATGTGCAAACTAAAGTAAGCCAAACTGCACTGCAAAAACAAAAGCATGCACTGTCTTGGCACAGACATTTTCATGCACTGTCTTGGCACAGACATTTTCAACAACCATTTATCGTAAAAGCCATTCCAATTATCTCCATTCATTATTATACAATGCATACCAATGATATACAAGGGGAAATGAACACCATTATAAAACAAAATTTTGACCAAATTAGTAATGGTTTCCTCCCTACGCCCAGCAGAGACATCTGAAATAGTTTCTGGACCCCCACACAACCTATTCCATTCAATTTTACATACTGAATCAAGGCTTAAGTTGCTACATCTCTTCAATGAACATTGCATGTCATGAGGGTGTAATCTTTGCAACTACAATGTCACAGCAAAACCTATATTGACAGGATCGAATCTCATCTCAGGCTAGAACAAGTCTGAAGAATAAATCCACGAATTTAACATGGACACCAAAAGAAGCTCATTGAATCAGGAAAAAAAAAACAAAATTAATTTTCATTTCTGAACTACCACAGCCTAACATTGCAGCTCAAAGTCAACCTTCAAAATACAATCATATTATAAATGCTGAAAGTTCAATATAATTTTCATTCTGCATATTTACCTGTTCAACTCTTCTGCTCAAAACAAGAGCAGGGCTAGATTCACGATGTGTCCAAAATGCTGAGGTTCTAAGAAGGCAAAAATAAATCCACATTTTGACAAACAAAACCTTTCACAGGTTCTCTTGATGTAATTCTCCCCAACCACTACTGCTTCTAATATATTTGTCAACAATACCGAATTCCCTATTCTGATCAACCCGCCTAGCATAGTTCTCAATGGAGATAAGGCCCTTCTTCAACCTCCTGTAGTGGATGATCTCCCACGGCCACAAGCGAGCAGAACCAAAGTAAGCCTCAGCAGGCAAAGGCTTTTCATTCTCATCTTGACAACCAAGGCCATAGTGCTTCAGAACACTGCTCAACTCCCCTGCAGAAATGCTTGTTGAGTGGAAGGAAGATGAGCTGGCAGGAGCTTGTGGGTCCAATTTCTTCAATGGAACTTGCACATGCTCAGTTTCAAATGTATCAGAATTTTGACATTCCATCTCTAACACAGGCTCCAGAGAGAGATTTCCAGCAGCAAGTGTGCCTTCCTCTGACAGTATTTGTGTGCTTGAATTAGTTGCTTTGTGCAATGAATTGGACACCATTAGGCAGTCATCACTATCCTTCTGAAGAGGCTGATATTTTTCCATTTCAGTGTCTGCTTTGGACGATGACACTGCATTGTCATTCACAGCAACCATCTTCAATCCATGTTTATCACCCTGCAAGCCAGTTTCACCTTCTACTGGTTGCACTTCTTCAATAAAAACCTCCTTGGATTCAGGTGTTGTGGCATTATCTGATGAGCCTTTCATGATCAGCTGTGCCTTATTTGAAGAGGACGGCAAAGCTTGACCAAGTGACACGGACAAGGATAGGGATGTAGGAGATATTGATCTTGACATGGTTTTAGAACTT
>Ga0307508_10004682_pt1 | contig 13257 bp, 9 predicted proteins | sample 9_EM_MG_FD_203089 | JGI IMG/M metagenome (GOLD analysis project Ga0307508, IMG submission 203089) | Populus trichocarpa ectomycorrhiza microbial communities from riparian zone in the Pacific Northwest, United States - 9_EM | ecosystem: Host-associated > Plants > Roots > Unclassified | place... | reverse complement strand
TGAACCGCTTGTGCTCGCGCCAGGTCTGCCGCACCTGGTCCTGATCTCTCCACACCCCGGTGCCGAGCCCGGCGAGGAACGCCGCGCCCAGCGCGGTGGTCTCCACGAGATCCGGGCGCGAGATCTCGACGCCGAGCACGTCGGACTGGAACTGCATGAGCAGATCGTTCGCCGACGCGCCGCCGTCGACCTTGAGCACGGTCAACGGCCGCCCGGCGTCGCGCTGCATCGCGTGCAGGATGTCGACGTTCTGCAGCGCGATGCCCTCGAGGGTCGCGCGGGCGATGTGGGCGCGCGTGGTGCCGCGGGTCAGGCCGGTGATCGCGCCGCGCGCCTCGGGCCGCCAGTGCGGTGCGCCCAGCCCGGCGAACGCCGGCACCACGATCACACCGCCCGAGTCGGGCACCGAGCGCGCGAGCGCCTCGATCTCCGACGCCGAGGTCACGAACTGGAGCTCGTCGCGCAGCCACTGCACCGCCGCGCCGGCGATGAACGCCGAGCCCTCGAGCGCGTAGCGCAGCTCGCCGGTGGCGAGCTTCCAGGCGACCGTGGTCAGGAGCCCGGCCTGCGAGGTGATCGGCGCATCGCCGGTGTTCATCAGGATGAACGCGCCGGTGCCGTACGTGCACTTGGCGTCTCCCGGCGTGAAGCAGGCCTGGCCGAACAGCGCGGCCTGCTGGTCGCCGGCGAGCCCCGCGATCGGGATGCCGTCGGGCAGGCCGGGCACGCCGCGGGTCTGGCCCACCGTCCCGGACGACGCGACGATCTCGGGTAGCACCGTGTGCGGGACCCCGATCAGCTCGAGCAGCTCGTCGGACCACGCCAGCGTGTGCAGATCGAACAGCAGGGTGCGCGAGGCGTTGGTGACGTCGGTGGCGTGCACGGCGCCGCCGGTCAGCCGCCACAGGAGGTAGCTGTCGACCGTGCCGAACGCGAGCTCGCCGGCGTTCGCGGCGGCCGCGGCGCCGGGGACGTTGTGGAGCAGCCAGCTGAGCTTGGTCCCCGAGAAGTACGGATCGATCGTGAGGCCGGTCAGCTCGCGGACCCGGGGCGCCTTGCCGGCCGCGTTGAGCTCGGCGCAGCGCCCGGCGGTCCGGCGATCCTGCCAGACGATCGCGTGGTGCACGGCCCGGGTGGTCTTGCGCTCCCACAGCACCGCGGTCTCGCGCTGGTTGGTGATGCCGATCGCGGCGATCGACCGCGGATCGATCGCGGCCGAGCCGTCCCCACCCCCGGTCTCCGGGCTTCGCCCGTCGAGCCCGCGCATCGCCGCCGCGAGCGCGGCGCACACCGAGGCCCAGATGTCCTCCGGGTCGTGCTCGACCCAGCCGGGCGTCGGATAGATCTGGCGAAACTCCTGGTAGCCGCGGCCGCGCAGCTGCAGGCGCTCGTCGAGGACGAGCACGGTGGTGCCGGTGGTGCCTTGATCGATCGCGATCACATGACGCATGACAGATCTCCGGGTGCTGGGGCGGCGTGACGGCGGAGGAACGCGATCACCTCGGCGGCGACGATGTCGCGCTCGACGTCGACCGCGATCAGGTGGAAGCTGCGCTCGAGCCAGCGCACGCGGCGCGCCCGCGCACGCGCGGCGATCCTGACCGCGCATGCGGGCGGCGCGGTGTGGTCGTGGCGCGCGTGCACGACCAGCACCGGCGACGTGATCGCCGGCAGGGCGGCGTCCACGATCGGCATGAACGCGAGCAGCTCGCCGAGCGCGCGGGTCGGGATCGCGGGGTAGCACGGGTTCTCGGCCCGCGCGCGCGGATCGCGGACGTCGGAGCCGCCGAGCTTCGGGATCCGGTGGATCCGCCGGCCGAGCGGACCGCCGAGCCACCGCGACACGCGGCCGGTCAGGCCATCTAGCCACAGCGGAGCCGCGAGCGAGGCGACCGCGGCGAGGTCGCGGCGCCGGGCGGCCAGGTACAGCGCGAGCAGCCCCCCGAGCGACTGGCCGACGACGGCGACCCGGCGGCACCGCCGCGACATCGTGTCGATCTCACATTCCACCGCTGCCACCCAGTCTTGCCAGCGCGCGCGATCGAGGTCCTCGACCGAGGTGCCGTGTCCGGGGAGCGGCACGCCACGGGCGGCAAAACCGGCGCGCGCGATCGCGCCGCCCAGGTACCGCATCTCGTACGGTGAGCCAGTGAAGCCATGGATGCAGACCACACCGACATCGCCGTCGCCGACGAGGTCGAATGGATCACCAGCACCCACGTCGCGTGCGTATCACACCGCCATATACATTGACAGGTAGGCGGGCTTGCGGTGAGATCGAAAGCAACGCGATCACGACGAGTTGGATCGCGGTTGGCGCTCGATGAGCGAGTGGAAGACACGCATCACGAAGGTCCAGGTCGTCAAGCCGGCCAAGGAAGCAGGCGAAGCGTGCCTCGTGCTCATTTACCCACCCGGGCCCGACATGGGCAAGCGGTTCCCGCTGCAGCGCAGCGAGATCGTCCTCGGCCGCGGCGCGGATTGCGACATCCAGGTCGATCGCGACTCGGTCTCCCGGCGGCACGCGCGCGTGTTCCGTAGCGGCGAGGCCTGGTCGGTCGAGGATCTGCAATCGACCAACGGCTCGTACGTCAACGATGTCCCGGTCACCAAGTCGGTGCTGCGCGACGCCGACTTCCTGAAGATCGGCGCGGCGATCTTCAAGTTCCTGTCGGGGGCCGGCGTCGAGGCGAGCTACCACGAAGAGATCTACCGGATGACGATCGTGGACGCCCTCACCGGCGCCCATAACAAGCGATACTTCCTGGAGTTTCTCGAGCGCGAGATCGCACGCTGCGCGCGCTACCGCCGGCCGCTGTCGCTGCTCATGTTCGACATCGATCACTTCAAGGCGATCAATGACAAGCACGGTCACCTGACCGGCGACTACGTGCTGCGCGAGATGTCGCGGCGCTTGCTCGGCCGGGTCCGGCGCGAGGAGCTCCTGGCGCGCTACGGCGGCGAGGAGTTCGCGGCGGTGTTGCCGGAGACCGACCTGACGGGCGCCCGGACGTTCGGCGAGCAGATCCGGCGGATCGTCGGCGATCAACCGTTCGAGTACGAAGGCGACACGTTCCCGGTCACGATCTCGGTCGGGGTCGCGACCGTCGAGGGCGAGGACATCGACGTCTCGGCGTTCATCAAGCAGGCCGACGACTTCCTGTACCGGGCCAAGCGCGAGGGCCGCAACCGCGTCGTCGGGTGACGCGGGCTCCGCGCGGCGGGGCCGGGCTACGACAGCGCGAAGAACGACCGGATCGCGCGCAGGATGCGGTCGCGCTCGGACGCCTCGCGCGCGCGCTGGGCGGGAGCATCGAGGCCCTCGCGCGCGGCGATCAGCTCGACGCGGCGGGTGGCGAGCTTGGATGACAGCTCGGTCGCGATCGCGGGGCGCGCGAGCAGCACGGCCTTGAACGTGTCCTTGCCGAGCCGGAAGCAATCGACGTCGCCGATCGCCACCACGTCGGCGCTGCGCGGCTCGCCGGTCATGAGGCTCATCTCGCCGAAGAAGTCCGGCGCGGTCAGCCGCGCGACCACGATCTGGTGCTCGGGCAGCTCGCCGCGGGGAGGCCCGGCGGGCGCCGCGGCGACCGGGGCGTCGTCGCGCTCGGCCCTGCGGGCGGCGGCGGGCTCGACGGGCGAAGCCCGGAGATGAGGGGTGGGGACCCCGCCGGCTTGGCCGGTGGGGCGGGGGGCAAAGCCCCCCGTGGGATCGATGCGCGCGCGGATCTCGGCGGTCCCCGAGGTCATCACGTAGAGCCAGTGCGCGGTCGCGCCCTGTCGCGTGATGATCTCGCCGGTGGTGTACATCACGTGGATCATCCCGGCCGCGAGCGTGTGCAGCTCGTCGTCGGTGAGGGTGTGAAACAGGTGCACGGTCTTGAGCGCCGCGAACCGGTCGTCGACCTGGCGCGCGACGCGCCGGGCGGTGCGGGCCTCGTCCTTGAGCTCGACGAACGCGGTGTGGGCGGGGACCGCGAGCGGGATCTGGGCGCGCTGCAGCGCGGTGTAGATCCGCGCCCGGACGCGCGAGCTGGTCGGGTCATCGCTCGCGAGATCTTCGATCCAGTAGCGCACCGCGTAGCTCGCGAAGCTCTCGCGGGTGTCCTTGGTGAAGTCCATGCACACCACGTTGGGCCGGGGCTCGGCGGCGACGTTGTCGATGCTCGCGGCGTGGAGCGCGTCGGTCACGACCTGGATCACCCGGCTCGGCGCGAACCGGAAGTCGACGTTGAACCACACCCACATGCGCTGCGGCACCGCGCGCCCGTCGCGCTTGCCGAGCAGCGTGATGTGGTTGGCCAGGAGCTCGGCGTTCGGCACGATGATCGTCGACCAGTCGCGGGTCTCGATCACGGTGTGGCGCCAGCGCACCGAGCGGACCCGACCCTGCTTGCCGTTCTCGAGCTGGATCCAGTCGCCCTCGCGGATCGAGCCGTCGAGCTGGAGCGCGACGCCGCCGACGACGTTGCCGAGCGTGCTCTGCAGCGAGATCGCCAGCACCGCGCTGACCACCGCACCCGAGACCAGCGCCCCGGTCGGGTTGACGCCGTGGCGCGACAGGATCGCGAGCGCGACCACGACGTAGCCGAGCCCCACGATCAGGTCGCTCGCGATCATCGGCAGCTCGATGCCGACCACCGGGAGCAGCACGCCGAGGACCAGGGTCGCCGCCACGCTCACCAGCGTGAACGCCTGGAGGATCTGCGCCGCGACCCGGCAGCCCTCCGACCAGGTCGCCAGGTCGGCCGCCTCGAAGCCGATGCCGAGGCCGGTCGCGGTCGCGAACAGCGCGAGCACGGTGACCAGCCGGCGGATCCGCGGGCGCTGGAGCGGGCGGAACCGGTTGACCAGCGCCGCGGTGATCACGACCGCAAGGAACAGGCCGAGGATCCACAGCAGCTCGGCTGCGTGCGCGCGTAACACCCGGCCGTTATAACCCGGCGCCGGCCGGCCCCTCGGGTAGCGCCGGCTCACCGGCCGGGCGGGCGATCAGTCAGGCACCGGCGGGTCGGTCGCCTGCGCCGCGGCCTCGCGCAGCGCCTTGTCGCGGATCCGCTTGTCGAGGAAGTAGTCGCGGCCGCGCCAGAACTCGGCGGACACGCCGGCGAGCGAGACCAGCGCGGCGAGGATCGCCAGCGGCTCGGCGTAGGCCGGGACCAGCAACGCCGCGCCCAGCAGCGCGCACACGCCGAGCACGCGGCTGCCCCACGCGAGCGCCTTGGTCGCGTGGCGGTGGTGCGACAGCAAGTTGTCGAGCCCGCCGACCGCGAGCTCGAACGCGAGGATCGCGAAGATCGGCCATGCGGGGCCCGGGGCGACCAGCACCTTGTACAGCAGCATCGGCAGGGCGAGCGCCCCGATGATCCGCACCGCGTCGGCGCGGGAGAAGTCGCCGCGCCCTCGCAGCTGCTTCCAGCCGACCACGATGTAGTCGATGCCGCTGATCCAGGTGATCGCCACGATCATGAACATGATCGCGCGGATCGTCAGCCACGGATCGCCGTGGAGATGAAACCCGAGGATCGGCACGAACGAGCCGGACATCACGAACGCGCCGCGCCAGATCTTGCGGCGGATCACCCAGAGCACCACCATCGCGACCAGCGGGCTCGCGACGCCGCCGACCAGGAGCCAGGTCAGAAAGCTCTGGTTCTCGACCAGCGGGAACAGCAGCATCACGCCGATGCCCTGCATCTGGGTCCAGGTCTTGACCTTCGCGAGGTAGCTGGTCTTGAGCGTGAGGTCGCGCTGCTCGTACGCCGAGCGCAGTGCGGTGACGAAGAACTCGCGCTGGAACATCAGCGCGACCGTCCACCATGGCACCAGCGGGTGCTGGCCGTCGACGAACGGGGTGTAGGCGAACGCGATGAAGATCTTGTCGGCGATCGGATCGAGCAGGCCGCCGAGCACGGTCGGGCCGTACTTGCGGGCCAGGAGGCCATCGATCCAGTCGGTGCAGCCGATCAGCGTCCCCGCGATCAGCGCGCTCCACATGTAGACGTTGTTCTGGTAGCCGAGCTCCGCGCCCTGGTAGATCAGCCAGCTGAGCACCGGCATCGGAATCAGGCGCGCCAGGGTCACCTGGTTCGCGGTGATCAGCGGGCGCCCGGCACTCGGCACTCGGGCACCCTATCACGCCCGGCGGGCTGCTTCGATCCGGCAGGTGGCGCCGAGGTCGGCGGGTGACTCGTGGCTGACGGCGCTTCGCGCCGCGGGCTACGGGGTACTATTCGTCACTTCGGTGACGCAGTTCGCGATGATGTGGGTATCCTGGGCCAGCGAGTCCTGGCCCTCGATCTTGAGCAGCAGGTGATCGCTGTTCGGGCACTTCACGGCGTCGATCGGGAGGTGCCAGCACGGCTGGTTGGTCGCGGTCGCGTCCGGGGCGTTGCAGGCGGGCAAGACGGTCTCGGTCTCGGTGGCCAGGCCGACGTTGGTCTTGGCCGAGACCGAGCACTCGTAGGGCGGCCCCTTCAGCTTGCCCTCGATGCACGGGTCGCCGATCACCGACTTGAGCAGATCGGCGATCTGCTGCAGCCCGCCCGAGAGATCCTTCTGGCAGATCGACGCGAAGGTGCTGCGGTTGGGGAACTGGTCGAGGAAGAACTTGGTCCGGATCGGCGGATCGGCGACCTCGGGCTTGCCGTCGTTGCCGACGTAGGTGCACGAGTGCGCCAGCGCGTGGTCGTTGTTGTTGCCGCGAACCTCGGTCGCGAATGGCTCGGTCGCGCCGACGATGGCCGCGACGATGACCTTGCTCGGATCGGTCTTGAGGGTCTTCAAGAACTGGGCGTAGCCGGCGACGTTGGTCAGGTACGGCGAGGCATCGTAGGGGTGGCACTGGCTCTTGCCGCCGACCACGTTCATCGCGTCGGTGTTGGCGCCGCCCTGATCGCACAGGACGCCGAACCGGGTGCAGCGGAACGACTGCCGCGGGCCGATGGTGGTGTTGTCCGGGACGAAGAACGGGGCGGCGTGCGCGACGGAGCAGTCATCCTCGTCCGCGATGATGATCACGGCCAGGTAGGCGTCGTCGCGCAGGAACCCGGAATTGGCCACGTTGTTCGGCTCGAGCGCTTGCTTGACCGCCTCGAGGTGCTGCTCGAAGCCGCAGCCACCGGCGCCGACCGTGGCCGTCTGTCCGAAGACCGTGTTCAGCTCGGCGCTGTTGACGGCCGTGTCGTTGGAGTAGTTCCGGCTCCGGCTGCCGTCGGGCTGCGCCAGGTCCTCAATGTACGGCACGGGCACAACCTTCGACGCACCCTTGACCGGCTGCAGGTTGCCGGCCTTGCCGACCCCCGAGCAGCCGCCCGAGCCAATGTTGCCAAACCCCGTCGCGATCGTTCCGTCGGCGCCCTTCGAACCGAGATCGGACGTCGCGACCCCGATGTGCACGTTGGGGATGCCACCCTGGATCGACCGGAGCACGTTGATGAAGTCAGGAAAGTTTTTGGCCAGGTTGGTCTGCTTGTCGCCCATCGACGGCGAATCATCGATCAGGAACAAGAGGTCGACGTCGCGGTTGACCTTGATCGGGATGTCCTTGGCCTCGACGCGGCCTTGCAGCGGATCGACCTCGGAGATCGTGCGATCGGGGCAGCCGGCCAGAAGACCAGCCGCGGTGAGGCTCAGTAGCGACGAAATAACAGCGGCCTGGCGCATGACGGCACCTCCAAAGACTGCCTCAGCATAGAGCAAGTCCCCCCCCAAGTTGAGTCATCCGCGGGTCCACACGCCGGGTTTCACATGACGCGAGCTAACCGCCGCGGTGGCCGGCGATCGGGGTCCGCGCCGGCGAGCAGTTCTGGAGCAGTCCCATGGGGTTGGCTGCGCTACGAAACCGGCTGCGTAGGCGATCGTGGGCGGATGCACGCGGCTTGCGCAGTGTCCGAGCGCACGCCGCGGGGCGCGCCGCGGGATCGCGGGCTCGTCCCGCGCGTCACGGCGTGGTGAAGCAGCTCGCGACGACGTGGGCGTCGAGGAACAGCGTCTCCTGCCCTTCGACCTTGAGCAGGAAGTGCTCGCTGTTCGGGCACGCGGCGGCGTCGGTCACCAGGCGCCAGCACGGCTGGTTGGTGGCCGACGCGTCCTCGGGGTTGCACCTCGGCAGGGCCGTGGTGGTGGCGCCGGTCTTGACCTCGACCGTGCACTCGTACTGCGCGCCCGAGCTCTGGGGATCGACGTCGATCAGCGTGCCCTCGACGCAGGGGTCGCCGATGACCGACTTCAGGAGGCCGCCGATCTGCTGCAGCCCGCTGGACAGATCGCGCTGGCAGATCGGCACGAACGTGCCGCGATCGCCGAACTCATCGAGGAAGGCCTGCAACCGGACCGCCGGATCGGCCACCTCCGGGGTGCCGTCGCCGCCCACGTAGGTGCAGGAGTGCGCGAGCGCCGGGATCGCCGTGGTGGTGCCTGGCGGCACGCGCAGCTCGGTCGCGAACGGCTCGGTGGGTCCCATGATCCCCGCGACGATGACCTGGCGGGGGTCTGCCTTGAGGCCCTTGACGAACGCCGCGGTCGCCGCGACGTTGCTCAGGTAGGCCGAGCCGTCGTTGGGGTGGCAGGCTGCCTTCGTGCCCACCTGGCCCATCGCGTCGGTGGTCGCGCCGCCCTGCTCGCACAGCACGCCGAACTTCGTGCACCGGAACGACTGCCGGGGGCCGAGCGGTCCGCTCTCGTTGGCCTCGAGCAGCGACGAGTGCGCGATCGAGCAGTCGTCCTCGTCGGCGATGATGATGATCGCCAGGTACGCGTTGCGGCGCAGGAAGGTGGCGTTCGGCGTGTTGGCGGGATCGAGCGCGCGCTCGACCGCCTGGAGGTGCTGCTCGAAGCCGCAGCCGCCGGCGCCGACCCGGGCCATCGTCCCGAACACGTCGGTCAGGTTGCCGGTGTAGTTCTTCCTCCGCGTGCCGTCCGGTTGCGCGAGGTCGCTGACGAACGGGACGTCGGTCACCGGGGCGCCCGAGAGCTGCAGTACGCCGTTCTTGCCGACCCCGGCGCAACCGCCCGCGCCGATGGTGCCGATCGTTGGCCCGGGCGCCGTGTCGGCGGAGCCCATGGTGCCCAGATCGGACGTCGCCACGCCGATGTGGACGTTGGGCAGGCCGCCCTGGACGGTGTCGAGCACCTGGATGAACTTCGGAAAGTTGGCCGCGAGGTTGGCCTGCTTGTCGGCCATCGATGGCGAGTCGTCGATCAGGAACAGCAGATCGAGGTCCCGGTTGACCGTGATCGGCAGATCCTTGTTCTCGATGCCGTGCATCGGGACGGCCTCGAGCGGTGCGTATGCACACGCGGCCAGAACGGTGAACAGCGAAGCGGCAGCAGCCCGGCGCATGAGGTCCCTCCCGAATCGTCGTCAGGGTAGCGCATCGCGCGCGGCGCTGCGACGTTCTCGCAGCCGGGGTCGCGCCGGAGCATGAGCTCGGGCGAGCGGTGTTCCGGAGTTGAGCACGAGACTGCGCAGTGGCGGGTCGGCGCCCGTGCTAGGTTTGGCCGTCGTGACGAGCGGGATCGCGGGCGCCATCACAGCCTCCGGATCGGTGCATCACGTCCTGCTGGTCGGACCCGACGACGATGCGCGGCGGGCGCTGCACCTCATGCTCGATCGCGCCGGCAAGCAAGTGTCCGCGGTGGCCGAGCTGGCGAGCGCGCGCGGCTACCTCGGCAGCGGCCAGCCGTGCGACGCGGTGATCGCCGCCGGCGACCTGGCATCCGAGCTGCTCGGCGGCGAGGCGCCGCCGGTGATCGCGGTGGTGCGGCCGCGCGATCTCGCGCTGGCGCTCGCCCTGCTCGACGCCGGGGTCGATGACGTGGTGACCGAGCCGCTCGACGAGCTGGCGCTGGCGCTGGCGCTGCGCCACGTCGCGAGCCTGCCGCGGCGTGGCGCGATCGTCGCCACGTCACCGCTGGTCGGCGACGGCGAGGTCATGCAGCAGCTGCGTGCCACGATCGAGCGGGTGGCCGGGACGCGCTCGACCGTGCTGATCCTGGGCGAGAGCGGGACCGGCAAGGAGCTGGTGGCTCGCGCGGTCCACGAGGCGTCGCCGCGGCAGGGCCGCAGGTTCGTCGCGGTCAACTGCGCCGCGATCCCGGCGGCGTTGCTCGAGTCGGAGCTGTTCGGGCACTGCCGCGGCGCGTTCACCGACGCGGTGCGCGACAAGGTCGGGCTGTTCGAGGACGCCGACGGCGGCACGCTGTTCCTCGACGAGATCGGCGAGCTGCCGCTCGCGCTCCAGGCCAAGCTCCTGCGCGCGCTCCAGGACGGCGAGATCCGGCGGGTCGGCGACACCGCGGCGATCAAGGTCGACGTCCGGCTGATCGCCGCGACGCTGCGCGATCTCGTCGACGACGTGCGCGAGGGCCGGTTCCGCGAGGATCTGTACTACCGGCTCAACGTCCTGCCGGTCATGATCCCGCCGCTGCGCGAGCGCAGCGAGGACATCCCGCAGCTCGCGCGCTACTTCGCGCACCGCCACGCCGTGCGCCACCAGCTGGGTGAGGTCGAGCTCTCGGAGGTCGCGATCGAGGCGCTGGTCCGCCAGCCGTGGCCGGGCAACGTGCGCGAGCTCGAGAACGTGATCGAGCGCGCCGTGGTGCTCGCCGACGGACCCACGCTCGGACGCGAACCCCGGGTGATCGACGTCGACTACCTGGGAACCGTCATGAACGTACACCCGGCCGCCGCGGAGCCGGCCGCCGATGCGCTGTCGATCAAGAAGGCCACGCGCGAGCTCGAACAGGGCCTGATCAAGCGAGCGCTCGGCGTAACACAAGGGAATCGCACGAATGCCGCCAAGCTGCTCGAGATCAGCCATCGCGCGCTGCTGTACAAAATGAAGGAATACGGAATCAGCTGACCCCGCCCGGGGCACGGGTTTTTGGAGATCCGCTCGGAACGCCCTACGATGTAGGGACCGCCTTCGGGGAGATCGGGGCGCACGAGGCTTCATGGCGAAACAGTGCATCGGGCTCGACATCGGCTCCAGCAGCGTCAAGGCGGTCCAGCTGCGCCGAAAGGGCTCGGGCTGGGCGCTCCAGGCGTTCGGCATGCAGCCGCTGGTCCCGCAGACCATCGTCGACGGCACCATCATGGATCAGGGCGCGGTCGCCGAGGCGGTGCGCCAGCTGTGGGGCCGGCTCAAGCTCCGGCAAAAGGAGGTCGCGATCGCGATCGCCGGGCACTCGGTGATCATCAAGAAGATCTCGGTGCCGCAGATGACCGCCGAGCAGCTCGCCGCGAACATCCGCAACGAGGCCGAGCACCACATCCCGTTCGGCCGCGACGACGTGGAGATCGACTACCACGTGACCAACCCGGCCAACGCCAGCGGCCAGACCGAGCTCCTGCTCGTGGCCGCCAAGAAGGAGGTCGTGTCGGACTACGTCCAGGTCGTCCGCGACGCGAACCTGTCGCCCCAGATCGTCGACGTCGCGGCGTTCGCGAGCCAGAACGGCTTCGAGGTCAACTACCCGCTAGATCCGCGCGAGACCATCGTGCTCATCAACATCGGCGCGGCGATCTCGAACATCAACATCGTGCGCAGCGGGGTGTCGCTGTTCACCCGCGATGTGACCATCGGCGGCAACGCGTTCACCGAGGAGATCCAGAAGCAGCTCGCGATCGCGGCCGACGAGGCCGAGGCCTACAAGGTCGGCGGCAACCAGACCGAGAACGGCGTGGTGCCGCAGGAGGTCCTGCGGGTGATGGACGGGGTGTCCGAGGTGATGGCCGGCGAGTTCCAGCGCTCGCTCGACTTCTTCCTCGCGACCACCGCGGACGCCAACGTCACCCGGATCGTGCTCGCGGGCGGCAGCTCCAAGGTCGGGTCGCTGCATCGCGCGATCGAGCGCCGCTCGCGGCTGCCGCTCGAGGTCGCCGACGCCTGGCGCAAGGTCGAGATCGACAGCTCGCTCGACCGGGCCTATCTCGGCGCGCACTCGCCCGAGGCGCTGATCGGCGTCGGGCTGTCGATGCGCGCGGCGGGGGACAAGTGACATGATCAAGATCAACCTGCTGCCTCAGCGGCGCGTGAAGGGCCGGGCCACCGCGTCGGACCCATCGTCGAAGCAAGTCGTGCTCGGCGTGGCCGGGCTCGCCGTGGCGGCGGCCGCGGTGGCGCTGCTGGTCGACCGGCCCAAGCGCGTCCGGCTCGCCGAGCTGGCCGAGGCCAACCAGCAGCTGCAGAGCGACATCGCGTCCAAGACCAAGCAGCTCGACGGCTACGCCCGGCTCAAGCAGGCGGCCGACGAGGCCGACGAGCGCTACCGGTCGATCAAGCGGCTGCTCAGCGCCAAGGTCGTGCCCGCGCACGTGCTGCACGAGCTCGGCGAGATCTTGATGGCCAGCAAGTATCCGACGATGACCGAGGACATGACCAGGCGCACCGGCAACGGCCCGGACAGCGATCCCAACAAGCGGTTCCAGGCCGACTGGGACGCCTCGCACGTCTGGATGTCGGGCTTCACCGACACCGGCGGCGCGTTCAAGCTCGAGGGCGGGGCCCAGTCGGAGTCCGACGTCACCCAGCTCGCGAAGCGCCTGGCGGCCTCGGTCTACTTCGTCGACGTCACGCCGGCCGGCGGCGAGCGGGTCGCCGACGCGCCGACCGGCACCAACTACTACAAGTTCACGATCACCGGAAAGGTGGCGTACTGATGGCGAGCTCGGGCGCGCTCGCGGAGTTCACGCGGATGCCACCCGCGCGCAAGGCGATGGTGTTCGGCGTGGTCGGCCTCCTGCTCGGGGCCGGGTACTGGAAGCTGATCTACAAGCCGCTCGACGAGCAGGTCGAGGCGGCGCAGGTCGAGCACGACACCAAGGTGACGACCAGCCGGCGGCTCGGCGAGGACATCCCCCGGTACGAGCTGCTGCGGACCCACATGACCAAGCTGCGCGACCTGATCGAGAAGAACCAGACGGCGCTGCCCGGCGAGGCCGACGTGCCGGCGTTCTTCGAGACGCTGCAGCGCAAGGTCGCCGCGTCGGGCGGCGAGATCCGCAAGTGGACCAACCGCCCCGAGGAGCCGGTCGAGAACTTCAAGAAGGTGCCGGTCGACGTCGAGATCCTGGGCACGTTCATGCAGCTCAAGCGGTTCTTCGCCTCGCTGGTGCAGAAGGACGTGCGGCTGTCGCGGACGCCCGACGACAAGGACACCGACGAGCCGCAGCGGATCGTTTCGATCGAGAACCTCGCGCTCACCAACCCCACGGTGAGGAACCGCGAGATCATCCTGACCGCGAAGTTCACC
>Ga0307508_10004681_pt1 | contig 13263 bp, 16 predicted proteins | sample 9_EM_MG_FD_203089 | JGI IMG/M metagenome (GOLD analysis project Ga0307508, IMG submission 203089) | Populus trichocarpa ectomycorrhiza microbial communities from riparian zone in the Pacific Northwest, United States - 9_EM | ecosystem: Host-associated > Plants > Roots > Unclassified | place... | reverse complement strand
CACCAACGGGAGTGAAGATCGGTGTCGTCAACTAACCGACAATGAAGATCAGATGGACTCTGCAATCCAGTGTCCGGCGGACGACAGTGATGAGATGTGACCAACGAACCAGTCACAACGACACCGAATTTGGTAACATTAGTGTCACAGGGACTTATCATCGGTGATTTTACTTCCCTCAGTGCAAGCCGCGTGTGCTGGCCAGTTTCGAGCGGGCGAAGCAAAGCTGTCGTGTAAGAGAACATGCTTCAAAGATCACATTGAGCAGCCGATAGATCCAAACGTTGACTCGATTGCGATGGCGTAATTGACATATGACATTCATCATCCGAGACGCTACGCAAGTTACAAAACGTCAAGCGTGCGTACATTGTCCAGAATATCAGCCAGCGAGACGTCTTCTTGAAATTGTACGGTGATCAGGCTATCAGCCGCGACCCGCCTGTAATCAACCGTACGTCCGCCCGTCGATGCCAGCGTGACCAAGAGTGCACCAAATGGCTGTCTAAGATGCGCGACGAGCCGTCGTGCTCGCGTTTCTCTGTCCAATGGAATCGTATGTGCAGGAGCAGGACACGACGAGGCACCATCGTCGACTCCCTCGTCAAGGATCTCTTCTTCTTCTTCATCGTCGATTTCCTCATCAGGGATCTCTTCATCGTCCATGTTCGGTGACGGTGGTGGCACGATGTCTTCCCTCACGATTGCCCCACTTTTATCCTCGCGCTCCAGGAGAGTATCCAACCAAGGGTGAACAAGATACAAAGAATTCATTCGAGAGAGGTCATGTCTTGTTTTGATTCTCACCGTCCCAAAGGTGAGAGTATCCGCGCGATAAACACGGCCTGAACGCGTCCGATAAGGTGAAAGAGGTGGGAGTTGGAAAGCGATGCAGGGAAGTTTCATCCGACTCGCTGCGAACCAAGGTGCAGGAAGCTCACTGAGACGGTCGTATAAGCCCAGGGCCACGTCGAGGTCGAATGAAGGAGTGTACGACGCGGTGGTGATTCTTTCCACTTCCGCGTCCTGAACAGGTGGCGGGAGGTGTGACGTTGCTGGTCCGTTGAATACAGTAATATGGGCGGGCAGGCAACTATTGAAGCTGCCGGACTCCCCAGTCCATGCGAGGATACTTGCATCTCCAGATCCAGCAAGAACATGCGCCAATAGACGTCCTAGTGCACCCTCCCCTTCCCCATATATTGCTGGTATACCGGTAATCGAGAAAATGCCGAGTAGAGAGTATGCAGCATCTTCTACCAACGTTGTGTCCCGGGTTGAAGCGAGGCGCAACTTTTCCCGAATGCCGGTTAAGCCTGGACGAAGTGCCATCAACTGTTGTGCAGAAACCCCAGTAGCTTTCTCCATCTCCGAGATGATTTCCGGTGACTCTTTATGATTCGGCAACTCCAGATCGAGATACAGGGTCCAATTCTCTGTGTAGAAGTGGATGACCTTGGCAGCAACGTATTCCTGGAGTGTCCAGGCACGGGTGTTCCAAATGCTCTTCGCTAGAGCGCCATGGTGCGATGGACGAACACCACGAAGGAATACGATCATCATGGCAGAACGCAGGTACCACTTGAACATGGCGACAAGGGCTTCCTGGAGCACGAAGTGGTCTGATTTATCGATACAACACGTATCGCTCCATGCCCAGTTGAATCCGGCACCTTGAACAATCTTGCAGAACGTTTGCAGCTTGTCATGAGTTGGAGATTTTTCCAAGTCATACACTGCTATGCGTATCACCTGCTGGAACAGTGGTTCGTTCTCTTCCCACTTGTGCGATAGCATCACGTATCGGAAGTACTGTCGCACTTCACGCTTGATGCGGACGTAGTCGGTGCGTGTCGTCATTGACGATATGAGTTCATTGAACATCGACAGAGACTCAAATGCAGCTGCCTGTTCAGCTTTGCCGTAGAGACGGCCGGTCATTGTGTTGATGAGCACACGTGGGGAATGACGGATAGTCCGCTGAACAAGTCTGCGAATTGTCGCCCGTGTGCTTGATGGGCTAATGTACTGGTCACCGTGCCCTGTCGACTAATGTGAATAAACCATCCCTATCATAGTAACGAAGGTACAACTCACGTTGAACGTCCGGGTCAGGTGACTGCGCTATCTTCGAAAGCATCGCTTCAAAAGCATCGACCGCATCGTCGTACTCTCCTGTCTCGTGTAAAGCTACATGCTTCATTTCATAGGCCCATGGCGACGACGGATCGAGCATGATCACCTGACGATGATGGATTAACAAGATGACCTCCACGAGAAAAAAATGACGTACCTGGTTTGCATCGTCTAGAGCTGGTTTCCATGATCTGGTTGCCATAAATACTTTACCTCGCTTGATGAGAATGCCTTGTGGGGAAGGCGGATTGAGTGACAAAGCGGTCGTGTAGTGGGAGATGGCCTCGTCATATCGCTGGGCATCCATTGCTGTATCTCCAAGATGCTCCAGTTTCTTGGAGGAACGCTGACAGAAACCTGAGAGGGGTAGTCACGTAAGTGACAACACCACACGACCGCAGACCACTAGTACTCACTCATCGCCCATTCCAGATGTTCACCATGCAGGTTAGCCTCCCCTCCCAATTCACTCGACATTTGACGAAAACACTCGACCGCATTCTTAGTGCGACCGGCTGCATACAGGGCTTCACACAGACTCTGTCGAATCGTTGTGCCAAGATTATCAAATTTCCATCCAAACATCTGTTAGAGACTGAGCGACTTCAACACATCGCAACACACCCATTAGGAAGCCTACCAATGAAATTGCAAATAGAGGTTGACTCGTGTGGTGTCGCATTTGGGCTCGAGCACGTTCGAACGACTGTATTGCATCTTCGTAGTCATTGCGTTCCGTGTGAGAGTTTCCAAGGAGAAGGTACATATATGCCTGCTTGGAACGTCATGGTGACATTACTGTGCGTTAGCAGGTCATGGACATGCCTGGACGATATAGCATATTGAGCTGAAATGGACCGTAGCAATGAGGTCGTCTACGCGCGATATCGCATCACGGTGCTCTCCGGCCAAAAACACGATGATGGCCTAAGGGATACGAGGAGGTGACGTGCGCCAAGGTTGAAAAACACAAACCTTGATGAGAAGGAGAAACGTGACGTGAGAAGAATGGAAACACTCGAACGCGATGTCACATGTCCGATAGCCCTTGTACTTATCCCCATTGCCGACAAGGGCTATGCTCTTTGCAATGTATCCAATGACGGACGGCTGAATATCGATGGCCTTGGTGAATTAGCGTCAGTGCCAGTGTGTATGAGAACATAGCAATAAACACCATTTCGGCATCCGCGAGCGCTTTATCCCATTCTCGCAGACGAGCCCGCACGAGAGCTCGACTAGCGAGTAGATGATAGGTTGTATTAGAGGTGGTGATTGCTGTGGTCAAGAACGCCTCCACGTTTGTGAGCTGGTCCTGCTTCCATAGATCGATGGCAGCGTCGTCGATATGAAAGTCTGGTTCCTGAAAAGTGGGGTGTAGACGGGGTAATGGGATTGAATCCTATACGCATACATCATCGGAGCAAAAAGGAGTTCAGATACGCCGTGATCCAAGTCAGTGCGATGCGTACGGTGACAGTGTGACGAAATCCCACTGGGTCGGGTGGTTTGTTGTCGTAACCTCCCGATGTCGAAAGCTGCTCGTTTGGTCGTTCTTGCTCGCCAGCATATGCCTAACATAGTGTGACAGGATTTCGCAGTGGAATTATTAAAACAGGCTGCGATCCAACAATACGTGCTGCTTACAACGATGGGAGATAGACTTTCAATGACGATACCCTCTCCGCCAATTGCGACAAACTGGTCGTCTGAAGAGAGTGCGACTAAAAGTATGTCTTGAGGGTGCTGAATGAGACCGAGCTGCGTGTGTGTCAAGGTGTCCCAAAATGTGACGGTACGTTTGGCAGAGCATGCGACGAACCCCCCGTGCTTCGGTAGGGCAATGCACGAGGATTCATCGGTATCGGAAGCTGGCCACTCAGAGACTGCTGACCCTGTGGATGCTTCGAATTGTTTGATCTGACTGTCGGATACGACAAGGAGGTAATTGTTGAACCACAGGAGACCAGTGTTGAACAATGGGATTACGTTTACTGTGATATCCACGAGCAAGCGGCCATCGCCGCTGTCATGGACGTGAACGGAACGGGAAGTGGCTGTCGCAACTCGATCGCCGTGCGGCGAGTATCTCGCTGCGATCACTGAATCCTCGTGGAAGAGTGTTTGTATTTTTGCACCAGTTGCAACATCCCAGACGGTGGCTGTGCGGTTATCCGAGGCAGAGATGAGTCGAGTCGAGTCGGGCGAGAAATCGACCCCGTTGATGTAGCCAGAACCCTTGTGCGCAGAGGCTGGTTTGTATGTCTCTGCATCCCATACTACCACGTCGCCCAAGCTTGTCCCCGCTGCGATCCACTTCCCATCTCCAGACACAGCGAGACACAGGACACCGCGCGCTTCCATTGTCACTTCCTCAAGTTGATCGCGGTCTTGCACTCGCCACACTCGAACCCCACCCCAACCACCGCTGAAGACGTACTCGCCATTCGCTGAGAACGTCGCCGCATACAAATCCCAACCGACGCCGATCTCAATTGTGTCACGGTGTTCTTGTCCAACGGTCAGCATACTAACGCGGCACCAACTTGTCATTACGCACCAGTCATCGTCGACGTCAACTCCACGATGTGTCTACCAGCGATACAATGTAGCAGGGAAATGGAGAGGTCAATGGACAAGGTGCGTCTTCTCCGCGCTATATACACGTAACTTGTCTTGATTGGCACACGCTTCATCGCCTCGTGTGTTTGGCGCTTGTTCATGCGGTCCGTGTTTCCGCTGAGCCGCTCCTCCAACGAACCGAGCCATGAAAATATGCAGACCCCCAGTTGCCGCCGGCTGTCCACCCACGTGATCCTGTGTCGCGTGACTCCGTGCGGGAGCGGAGCAGGCCGGACCGTTATCGTTCGATCGATCGATGGCGATTGCCCCTCCTGACCGCCTCCCGTTTCTCTTTTTCTCTCACTATCGTCCTGTTACCGTGCATGTGGTGTGACCCAGTCACACAGTGGGTGCACGAGTGTGCTTCCACCACAGTGACACGCGGAATGGCCACATCATGCAACATCAATGGGATTATTGGCGTTTGAAATGGATGTGCTTTTTCGTATGCTGCAAGAAAGCACCTTTGGAACCATGATGAGTTTCTAGTGATTGGCCCGTCGAGGTTATTCCCTCAGGCTTTGGCGGTGGAGCATTCTTCAGCGGCGCGCTTCGTCGCGCTCATAATGGGTGCTGACACTCCAGACGATCCGGAAATACATACACCCAAGTTACATTTCGTTTGACTTCCTGCTGTAGACTACACTAAACTACACCGCTCTGTCACATATCGGAAGGTTTCTGTACGCTTGTATGGATATAGCTATTAGCTACTCGACGATCGTACAAACCGTCGCAAATACTTCAGTCCATTTTTCCGGGCCTATGCTGACTCCGAGTGAGTTACCATGTTCATTCGCAACCATCTTCCCACCCCTCCTGCCTATGTTCTACACTGTCTCCCGCGTAGGCGACATACCGCATGTTCCAGAGAAATTCCCCGCCTCCCGTTCGCGAGCAAGGTGCTGATCCACACTTCACTGACATATACCCCAATCTATCCGTGCCACAGCTTTCTCCATTACTTTTCGTACAGACTTTTCCTGCACAATTGTTGGTTTGTTGGCCCCTAGGCTTTTGGTAATTTAATCCTGTGCTCATTCCCAACGGAAAAGTGGTTCGGCTTAACTATCGAGGCATGTCAGCACGTTAAGACCGTCGATGGGACTCTCAACGACGTTCATTCCTGGGGTTCACAGTATAACCACACGGCCTGGTTGTCTTATCTTCTCTCCTCTTCCTGTCAACTAATTCGGTCTAACATTGATACTTGCCTCAACCATGACTTGGAGTAAATCAAGGCGTTTGGGTAGGAAGGACATCGTTTTGGGGTTGAATATCATTCGCTGCCTTGCATAAGATTGCTGCAGTCGCCTTCTCAACAAGTACGCGACTAATGTGAGGAGAAGGAGAAGATCTAGAAACAACAAAGAATGGAAATGCAAGAGGTAAGTACTTTATACCTCCGTTATTCCTGCTCTCGCAAGGCTCTATCCCTCCATCGACATGCCGCCCCATTTTCCGTGTCGCGAATCTCGTTTTCAACGTCTTCTATCCAGCGACAACGTGCGAGAGAGCCAAAAGATTAAACACAAAAGTGTACCCTTTTCGACAAGGTAGCCGATGTCCTCAACCTATTATGGTTCAACGTTTGACCTCGACTACGAGATTGACAAGCAGCCTTTCACCGTCTGACGCCAGTGCCTAGATGGGAAGGCACGGAAATTCAAGTTCATGCGACTATCTGAAAATGGTTCAGCCTGAGGGGAGCCCAAGGAGTGGTCAGGGATACCGATCTTCGGCAAGCCTGGTACCTCGCATGGAAGGCTGTTGAAGAGGATCACAATTTAAATCGGTAAAGGGGATGCGTCGTACCCGCCGACATTATCCATGTCATGGTCCTCAAAATTCGATAATGTGTTTACCCTCGCTCTACGCAACATGACTCAAATTATTGGCAGATTCAAATATGGCTGATAATTGAACTCTCTTAACCAACATTCGCCATGGAGATAACCACAATCGTATGAGACCCATCAAGGGAAGAAAGGGGCCAATGCGTTGTATTAAACGCGTCAGGGCGTGGGGAACAATATAGTGATGAGCTCGCTAGTCCGCTTCCTCCGCCCCGCCATCATCCATATTGAATTTCCTCTTTCTACCCGGTAGCGCAGCTCCACCACCGTACCCGACGCCCGCCTTCAGTCGTAGAGTATCCAGGTCTTGCTCTGCCTCCTCAGCCCATTCCAGGACAAGATGCCGTCCGAGCAAATGGGTGTGCCGAAGTGCAGCATAGGCATTCTCAGCTTCATGTCGCGTCACGAATTCGAGGAACGCGAATCCGCGAGAGCGCGCATCGAACCGCTTCGGCAGACGCACAGACTTGAGTTGACCGTGCATGCTTTTTGAAAGCCTGAGTACCACACTGCGAGCACGGGCGGAATACGCACCCAAACAGTTCTCTGACGTCTTTCTTCGTCGCTTCGAACGGGACGTTCTTGACGATCATCTTTGTCGTTCGGGATTTGGCAATCGCCTTGTCCTTGGATTCGTCTTCCTCGGTCCCGCGTCCTGCAAACTTGACGTGCAGTGCGTGACCGTCAAGCGTAAACCCTTGCATGCCTTTGAGCGCTTTCTTGGCACCTTCGACCGTCTTGAACCCAACAAATCCGTACCCCATGCTGAGTCTTGGAGCTTCAGCGCCAGGTAGGGCCGGTCGTTTCGGGTCGGGCTTGGTCTGAACCCGTGCAAACGCGAAATCAGGGAGATTCCTGAAGACTTGTTTGAGCCGTTCGGTCGTCGTGCTGAAAGCGAGGTTCTTGACGAAAAGCGTCGACCCCACAGATAAAGATACTTCCTCCCCTGCTGAATCTGGTGTCTCTTGCTCAGCGATAGTGACCGATTCAAGTCCAGACGCGACTGTGGTAACATGCCGTTCCGTGTCTTCGGATGCCTCTTCGAACATTTCGAGAGGTCCTTTCTCCAAATATATGACAGAATTTCCTAGGCGCCGATAGGTAACCGCACGGAAAGCTTTGCTAGCCTCGACAGCGTGTTCGAATTCCACTACTGCCATCGTTCCCGCAGGTGGCACAATGACCCTGCCTAGCTTGCCATGCACCTCAAACAACTCACGAATCTGATCGGCAGACGTCCCGTACGGTATGTTCTTGACCAGAATTATTGTATCTGAGCGCCCTCGAGAGGAGAAAGACGAAAGGATGACACCTTGGGACTCGAGATATAACTTTGTCTCCTGAATGACATGCGTCTCGGCCAGCGCAAGTTTTACGGCGGCGTTACTGGATTCAGGATTCAAGATGTCTGCCTTGGATATGCTTAAACGATCCGCAATCGAGGAGACCACAGCATCGCTCTGCGTACGAGATATATTAGGCTACGCGAAAGGGAGCACGACAGGACATTGGCTCGACGAACATTCATATACAACATACTCCAATTAAACTCGCGCCCCGCAGTTGCTTTACGCTTTGCTTTGCACTCATCTTTGATTGACACTGTTTTGTCGCCTGCCTCGGGCTTGCCTTTACGATCCACAGCTGGCAGAATGTGCAATAAACGCCCTTGGAAAGACTTCTTGTCGAGTCCTTCGTAAGCGGCCAGTGCAGAAGAGAATTGTACGAAAGTCACATATGCAAGTCCTTTGGATTGCCTGGACACCGGATCAAGTGGAATATGGACCTGCCAATAAGTGAGTCTCAAACCACAATCGCAGGTGAATATGAATTCGGATAAATAAGGTTATTGGTTTCCTGGGGTCAACATATCAAATAGCTCTGATGTCCCTATACAGTGCTACATCGTACAAGAAAAGGCGCTGAATAAATATCTTACCTAGAAGAAAGTGAATCAGCATGCGCTCGCTATGAGGTGCGTCGATAAGAAATTCAGAACACTATACTATCATTTATTTCCCGAAGGATCATCATATTCCTTGAGAATCTGATGTCCCTATTTGTTTTTTTCATCGTGGACTGTGTCCATTAAGATTACCAACGAATGCTCACCTGTGCAATTTCTCCAAATGGCCGAAACAAGGAGAGGAGATCGTTGTCGGTACATGAGAAGGCCAAATTACGAAGGAAGAGGCGCGATGTCTGTTGAATGGTTTCCTTCGCAGTGTCGTCCAGTGCGGGATGTTCAGCTAGCTTACGGTTGCTGTCATCCTCGTCAGCGAGTCGGCGCCGTTTGTTTGGACGAGGAGTTGGCGCATCCTTGGCGCCCTATTCAAGTCGTTACCGCTACGCTACAAAAAGACGGGGGTAGTTCATACCTCTACAATCATAACACATAATCGCGCCGAGTCGATAAAAGTACGATCGAACCAGTCCCTCGCGGCAGCGGCCTCCTTGTCGGTTTTGAAGCCAACAAAGGCGAATCGTCGGGACGTGCCATCTGGTTTATGGGCGATTTTGATGTCAGTAATAGTCCCAGGCGGTGCACCTCTTTGCTCAAAGTGTTTTCGGAGCCGTTCTTGGGTTAGATTGGGAGGGAGATTCTTTACGATGAGGCGAGACATCGACGTCGAGTGCAGAATTGCGAGCAGAAAAAGAGGCTGCCACCAACTCCGATCGGAACATGCCGCGCGACCACTTTTGACAAGTCCAATCTGCAGTTGCACACCGAACGGCGTGATGGCCACTACGTCGATATTTGGCCAAGAGAGAAACCCGCGCGGAATACCAAAAGCACCTTTTATCGTGAGTGGACGTTGATTTCGTGGAGCCATCGATACCATCAGCCGACTCCTAGGCCAATGTCGAGGAATACATCGGCGGCCCTGACGGTGACGTCGAGGGACCCCTCAAGAACTTCCAAGACGCAATCGCGTACGTTTCCTTGCTGTATTCCGGCATGACACTTTTGAACCGATAAAAGTACAGGAAATATCGCTACATGGACGCAAATTTGACACAACGCCGAAGGAGCCTCGAAGATAAAATACCAGATATCAAGAAAACACTCCACATGGTCGAGTTTTTGCAAGAGACGCGCGTAGGTAGACCGCCCTACTGAATTGACGTGCTCGTGAACTGTCTTCAGGAGGGCAAACAACATGCAGACGATGACACAGATGAACTCGATGACGAGGATAAAGAAGTCGCGAAGAAACCCCTGACCACGACATTTGAGTTGAATGACACGCTTTACGCAGAGGCACAACTGGAAGACACTGACACTGTTTACCTTTGGCTAGGAGTATGCTTTCTTAGTTTTGTCTTCCCATTTTCTGTTGATTGCGTTCCTGCAGGCAAATGTCATGCTATCGTACAAGCTCCCTGCGGCCATATCGCTATTGCGATCGAAACTTGGTGCCGCCGAAGCCAGTCTGAAGGCGACTATAGAGGATCTAGAGTTCCTTCGTGAGCAACTCACAGTAATGGAGGTGAACACCGCAAGGATGTATAACTGGGATGTGAAACGGAGAAGAGGGCGGTTGACAGATCCTGCGGGGAAGAAAAGTTGAACTGATAGGCGATCATGTCTTGTCATGCATCACTTCCGACTCGGTGTTTGTTTTGGAATCAAACCTACAGTGCGGTTGAAGAATGAAAATGTCTCACGTGCTCGGGCTTTATGGTATACTCGCAAGAATTTGTGGCGACTGATCGTGTACGTCTTTTCAACTGATATTCACAGAAGGCATCACTGTCACGGGTGCATAGGCACTCGTTGGATCTCCATTATGGTAATTCTCGTCTTCGTCTTCCCCTATCCATGTACTTGCATCCCCGATTGACCTTCAAAATCCTACTAGAATTCGGACAATGAGGATCGGTACTACCACCAGAAGCCGTGACGTACATGCTTATGAACGACCCCCCTGTGGTTTATGTGCGCGCATTACGTTTCCGCGATGACCGGGACAAGGATAGGATCAAAAGGAATGCCGATAGGGCATTGACCTTCGAACTCGGCATTAGTTCGCCCCAGACCGCACTCCCTCCTCTCTGGTTGTCCGTCAAGTTTCAGATTTCAGGTTTCATATCCGGTTCCCACTGCTTTTTCACCCCAACGCCTTCTGCCACTGAGTGAGTGCACTTGCCACTCACAATGTCGAGCAGCCCTTCGACACTCGCCAAGTCACCCGCACCAGAAAAACAATTCACAAGTGAATATGAGAGAGAGACGTCGGGCGACCCCAGGGTCTTTGCGATCGACCTTTACGAAGACGGGCACAATGACCCGGTGTACCAAGCCAAAGCTCGCATTTTAAATCGCGCCATGCAAGAGATCGGCATGGGGAAATACCAGGTATGAAATATGGTGGAAGACTGGCGTTTAACCTCCGCCACTAATCATGGTACTGCTGCCGTTATAGTGGCATCTGTTTGTTGTCGCCGGCTTTGGGTGGTTTACGTAGGTCATTGTTTTCCGCCCATCCGAGGTTAGTGCTCACAGTTGGCTCACAGGGACAGCGACTGGCCCGTAAGTGTACCCAAGAAAGACGCTGTCCGCTATTTGAAATTGCGCTGCACTTCGCCAGTTATTGACCGCGCTGATATTAACGCCCGTCGTCAACGAGTTTCGTTTCAACGCCCCGTTTCTGTCTTTGACATATTGTATTGGTTCCCTCGTGGGGACCATCTTTTGGAGCCTCGCATGTGATATCTGGGGTCGAAGGTCTGTTTGTCGTATGTTGTCTGGACATGTCTAACTTAGCGGTGTAGGTGGTCCTTCAACTTGACGCTTTTCATCGTAGGTGTTTTCGGCCTAGCTGCTGGCGGTTCACCCGGTTTTATCACCTTGGCCTCCCTGTTTGCCGTTGTTGGTGTCGGTGCTGGTGGTGCGTTTGTCGAGTTTTGCAACGAATTGCTCATTGAATTCTGCTGGAGGTAACGTGCCTGTGGATTCGACTGTCTTCTTGGGTAAAAAAATGGCATCCACATGTCCCGAACCACTCGATTGATTTTTTCCTGCTAGACTTCATCCCTGGATCCCATCAGTACCTTTTGACGGTACTGTCCATCTGGTGGTGTCTGGGACAACTTATTGCTTCTCTCGTGAGTCTGAGATGAGCATCATCTCTTTCGCCCTGATCCACAAATACGCCATGTAATAGGTCGCGTGGCCTCTGATTGTCAATTTCTCATGTGCCACCCCCGAGAACTGTGAAAAGTCCAACAATATGGGGTGGAGATACCTCATCTTCGCGCTCGGCGGGCTCACCCTCTCCTTTGCGTGCCTCCGCTTCTTCGTCTTTAACCTCTTCGAAAGTCCACGATTCTTGTCCGGCATCGGAAAGGACGCAGAAGCAGTCAGGGTCATCCACAAGTTAGCCAAATACAACGGAAAGACGACGACGCTTACAGTGGAAGAGCTGGAAGCTCCTGGACAGAACCAGGATGCGTCGCCGTCGCGAATGCGGGGAGGCATTTTGTCCAAGGATCACAAGTACGGCGCGACTCATATAATGGCACTGTTTGCCACTCCAAAGATGGCTTGGTCCACCAGCCTGCAGATCGCTATTTGGGGTATGGTTACGGACCTTGTTTGTTCCAAGATGTCGTGATTAAATCGTTTTGCAAGGCATCACTGGTCTTGCGTCGACGCTCTACAATAGCTTTCTGCCTTACTTGTGAGTGGAGATGCAGTCACCGCTCGGTGGAGCTTGACCGTCTGTGAAGCCTGTCTACTCGCGGTACCGCATTCGGAGACGGATCCCTTTATATCACCTACCGCAACGTATGCATTCCGTGCGCATTCTGTGTGCTTACACTCACCCCTCGCGACAACAGCAAGTGATTCTATCCACGCTCGGCATCCCCGCCGCCTTTCTTGCGGGGTGGGCCGTCGAGATCCCATACATCGGACGCAAAGGCAGCCTCGCGATCTCCTCTGGTGAGTCACCCCTCCTGGCACGCACGCATCCTGATCGCTCAATGGCTTGCCACGGAATAAAGCACTCACCGGCGCATTTCTTCTCGCGAGCACCACCTCCAAGACGTCGAACCAGCTTCTAGGATGGAACTGCGGGTATTCGTGTTGCAGCAATGTGCGTCTCAGGCGGTCCTTTACTCGGCGATGCCACCCAAGCTCATTCGACGACCGAGAGAGTAGATGTTGTACGGCGTGCTCTATGCCGTCTCTGCAGAGATATTCCCGGCCAAAGATCGTGGAACGGGTAACGGTCTGACGGGCACCGCGTCGGCGGTGTTTGGCGTCATGGTACGTGTCTCTGTCTCCCAGTGTTTCTGACGTTGATGTGGCGACGATTCGGATGATGCTCACAGGCGCCCGTCATTGCGCTGTACGCGAACCTTGAGACGGCGGTGCCGGTGTATATTGCGGGTGGCCTGCTCGTGTTTGTGGGTTTCCTGGCGTTGCTATTGCCGTATGAACCGAGAGGGAAGGCGTCCATCTGATAGAATGTAACGATTCTCCCCGTAGTTTGGGACTCGAATCCCTGGGGTTAAATTCCCCCCTGAGAAGCTTTGAGGCTCGATTCGCGGTACTATTGTTTCTACCTTGGTGGAAATGCCCAGTGCAATGCATGTAAATCTACCACAATCACAATAAGTCGTGTCCCCACAAATATTACAG